>Ga0326733_1000377_pt1 | contig 12895 bp, 10 predicted proteins | sample 14_GP2_308_FD_207946 | JGI IMG/M metagenome (GOLD analysis project Ga0326733, IMG submission 207946) | Glacier ice microbial communities from Ngari, Tibet, China - 14_GP2_30.8 | ecosystem: Environmental > Aquatic > Freshwater > Ice > Glacier | place: China: Ngari, Tibet | collected 2018-07-17 | reverse complement strand
TTGCTCCGCTGGGGTTAAAAACAGTGTTTCAAGCTTTGGGTACAGCTTGCGATTCATGCCAGCTAATTGAAATTCATATTCAAAATCACTGGCCGCACGCAAACCGCGAATCACCATTTGCGCGCCTTGATCTTGCACAAATTGCATTAACAAGCCGCTAAAGCCTACAACTTTAATATTGGTGGCTTTTTTAAAGCCACTTTTCGCCAACTCCACACGCTCTTCTAAGCTAAATAAGGTGCTTTTATTGGTGCTGCCAGCTACGGCCACAATCAGCTCATCAAACAAATTGGCGGCTCTATGCACAATATCTTCATGGCCCAAGGTGATGGGGTCAAAAGTACCAGGGTAAACGGCAATGCGGTTTTTGCTCACTAAAAGCTCCTATTTTAGGCGAATTGCTGCGTTACGCGGTGCTCAAAATCCTCATGTATTCCTTATACATTCCGGTTTTTCCGCTCCGCGCGCCTTGCACTTCATCCTAAACTAGGACTTTTGCAAAACGCTTATGCCGATTTTAACAAATGATAATAAACGTTGCCTGCTTTATTTTGTTTGATTAGTTGCCAGTCACTCAATAACTCGCTTGAATCTAGCGCAAATTCCGCTTCTACATACACCAGCCCATTTGGGCTAAGGTGCTGATTTAATGTGGGTAATATCTTGTTAAGCCCGTCTTTATGATACGGCGGGTCGCAAAAAATCACATCAAATTGCTGCGTATTTTGGCTTAAATACGCTAAAACATCTTGGCGTAAAATCTGACTATTTTTAGCATCTAACAATTGCTGATTTTGCTGTAACGCTTGATAAGCGGCGCCAGAATTTTCAACCATCACCACATTTTTTGCGTTGCGCGATAATGCCTCAAAACCAAACGCGCCAGTGCCTGCAAATAAATCCAAGCAGGTTTTACCCGTTAAATCTTGCCCCAACCAATTAAACACCGTTTGGCGCACACGCTCTGGCGTTGGCCGTAAGCCTTCCACATCGGGAAACTTAAGCATTCGGCTACGCCAAACGCCTGCATTGATGCGGACTTGATTGCTTGCGTTGGATTTTTTGCTGGATTTTGAAGGTGGCAATTTAATCGGCTATTTGCTAAAAAGCATAGCTTACCAAACTTTCAGCCCATCATTCTGAGCATAGTGTTTTATTTAGGCGAAGAATCCAGAAATAATTAAACTAAAAATGGATTCTTCGCCCAGATAAACCTTGGGCCCAGAATGTCGGGTTGGATAATGGGACGTTTATATTCGCAACTACCTAACTGTGCTGATTTTTAACAGGCGAACTTACAGTGCACCCACAGTCACTGCCACAAAGTTAGCGGGTTTAACGCGGCGGTTAAACGCATCTTTAATTTGAGCGGTAGTCACTTTGGCCACTTCTTTATTAAAATCCTCTAAATACGTCATCGGCAATTGGTAAAAACCAATAATACTTAAGTAATCTAAGATTTTATTATTGCTATCAATTCGCATTGGAAAGCCGCCAATGATGTTAGATTTAGCCGCTTTCAGCTCTTTTTCGGTCACGCCATTTTGCATAAATTTGGCAATGGTTTCATTAACCACTTTTAAGGCATCGCCAGCTTGCTCTTTTTTGGTTTGCAAACCAATTTGAAAAGGACCCAACTCGCCCATTGGCATAAAATAGCTGTATACGCTATAAACCAAACCGCGTTTTTCGCGCACTTCTTCGGTTAAGCGCGATACAAATCCGCCGCCGCCTAAAATATAGTTGCCCACATATAAAGGAAAGTAATCGGCATCGCCACGTTTAATGCCGGGGTAGCCTAGCAAAATATGGGCTTGGCTGGCTGGGTGTGTAATATTTTGCGTGTTTGGTGCCTGCGGTAAGGTAACTGCTGCAATTTTTGGAATGGCGGCACCATGCGGCAAGCCTTTAGATACGTCTTCTGCAATGGCGCGCGCTTGTGTTTCTGTCATGTCACCAATTAACGCAATCACCGCACTTTTGGCGGTGTAATATTGCTGATAAAACGCCACTAAATCATCACGTTTGATGGCATTAATCGTACTAATTTCGCCGCTTTCATCTAAGCTGTAAGGGTGCGCGCCATACATGGCTTGCATAAACGCCTTGTTTGAAATGCTTTCTGGCTGAGTAGCGGCCTCTTGCAAACCAGCCACAATACGCGTTTTTTCACGTTCTAAAATGGCTTGCGGAAAATCCGGTTTGTGCAATATTTTGTTAAAAATTGTCAGCGCTTTGGCTTGCTCGCTGGTTAAGGTGCGCAATTTAAACGCCGCCCTATCCAAATCCAACTCACCACCCAAAATAGCACCAATATCCGCAAATTGATTGGTAATCGCCTCTTCATTCATGCCGTCAGCACCCAATGTCATCAAGTATTTGGTCACCCCTGCCACGCCAGAAGTTTGCTTAGTATCGCGCGAACTACCGGCAGGAAAATTCACACTCATGTCTAAAATCGGCAAATCATGATTTTCAACAAAATACACTTGGCTGCCCGAACTGGTTTGCCAATGTTGGATTTTAACGGCGGCGTTGACCGTTGTAGCCAAAACCAAGGTAGCAATTAAAATTAAGCTTTTTAAAATATTCATCATTCTATGGATTCCGTGGTTCGCTATCGCTCCCGTCGGAATGACGGGGTAGTAGCAATTGCATTTAATTAGTTGAGTATTTATTTTTAATAATCAAATAAACCAGAAAAATTTAAAGCGCTAAGTGAGGCTAGGCGCGCGATGTCGCCGTGTGCATTAAGTACACAAGACATTGCGCAACAACGCATCACGACGCGGTTTAAGTTTTTCATTTAGTGGACGTGAGGCTTGCCGGTTGGCTTGGCATTCGGATCAATCGGTTGCGGATCCAGCGTTGCAATGGTCATATTATCTTTTACCAAATATTTTTTGGCTACCGCCTGCACTTGTTCAGAAGTAATCGCTTTTAAGCGTTCCGGATACTCCTCAAGTAAGCGCCAGCTGTAGCCCATGGTTTCAAGCTGACCAATTTGCATGCCTTGATAAAACATCGAATCGCGCTGATAAATATCCGCTGCAATTACTGCTGCTTTCACCCTATCTAGCTCGGTTTGTGTCACGCCACCTGTTTTAATCAGCTCAATTTGCGCAATTAAAGCGGTTTCTAGCTCAGCCACTGTTTTACCTTCGGCTGGTGTGCCAACTAGCTCAAACAAGGCTTGGCGACCACGCGATGTACTATCGTAGCCAGCGCCTACATCTAATGCGACTGAATTTTCGCGTACTAATTTTTGATTTAAACGGGCTGAGTCGTTACCACTTAATACGCCTGATAAAACATCCAGCGCATACGGCTCCCACGCTTGTTCTGGCGTGATGGTTTTAGGCAACAGCGTAGGCGCATGAAAACCCATGACCAAGTACGGCAGCTTGCCTGGCGCTTTAACCACTACGCGGCGCTCACCAATTTGGGCAGGCTCTGTTTGCGGTTTTCTGGCTGGCAAAACTTTTGCTTTTAATGGGCCAAAATACTGTTTGGCTAATTTTAAAACGTCCTGCGTTTTAACATCGCCCACCACCACCAATGTGGCATTATTGGGCGCGTACCAGTTTTTATACCATTCGCGTGCATCGGCGGCGGTCATATTTTCTAAATCGTTCATATAACCAACCACCGGCCTGCCATAAGGGTGCGCATTAAAAGTGGTGGCTTGAAATTGCTCATTTACTTTAGATTGTGGCTTATCTTCAGTGCGCCAGCGGCGTTCTTCCATGACCACTTTAATTTCTTTGGCAAACTCGGCATCGGTAATCACTAAATTAGCCATGCGATCCGCTTCTAACTTCATAGATAGCGGCAAATGCGATTTTTCTAATTGCTGAAAGTAACAAGTGTAATCGGTGCCGGTAAAGGCGTTTTCTTTACCGCCAGCGGCTGCCACAAGGCGCGAAAACTGACCTGCTGGGATGCTCTTTGTGCCTTTAAACATCATGTGTTCAAGCACGTGCGCTACACCTGTTTTACCGTTTACTTCATCTAAACTACCAGCGCGGTACCACACTTGCGAAACCACTACCGGCGCGCGATGGTCTTCTTGCACGATGATTTTCATGCCATTGCTTAATTTAAATTCTTGAATGGCCGCTTGGCCAAACGCTGGCGCAAACGCTAGTAACAGCGCGGCAATTTGAATATAACTATTTTTAAGTTTTATCTGCACAACAACTCTTTCTATTATTAAAAATGGCGTTTCAATAAACACTTAGTATCAATAAGCCCTTAAATGACACAGTTTAAATTAGTTTAGTTCCTGCGCCCTATTGTTGGCGCACTGGTTTAATACGGCTAGTTTAAAACTGTAATGCTTAATGGCACGTAGTCGATTTTACGACTAAAATAGGCGCTAATTGTTATTATTAAGTGCGCTATGTTTAATATTTTTAAGAAAAAGCCTGAACCCACAGAAATTAAGCCTGAAGCAGTTGCGGCGTCTGAAATTGCACCGCCAGCATTAGAGCAAGCAAAGCTTGAAATTGCAGAAAGCACACCAAAAGAAGCAGAGCTAAGCTTTGCGCAACGCCTTAAGCAAAGTTTAGCCAAAACGCGGCAACAATTATCTGGTCAGCTAAATAGTTTATTTGGTGGCGGCAAAATTGATGCCGATACTTATGAAGAGCTAGAAACGATTTTATTAACCGCCGATATTGGCGTAGCCGCCACTACACAATTATTGGAAAACCTTAAAAAGCGCGTAAAACGCGAAAATTTAGAAGAAACCACCGCACTTAAACAAGCCCTAAAAGCTGAACTTTTAGCCGTTTTATTGCCTTTAGAAAAGCCGCTACAAACCAATAATCATCAGCCTTTTGTCATTATGTTGGCAGGTGTAAATGGCGCTGGTAAAACCACCACCATTGGCAAACTGGCCAAATTATTTCAATCACAAGGTAAAAGCGTTTTAATTGCCGCGGGCGATACGTTTAGAGCGGCCGCCAGAGAACAATTGCAAGTTTGGGGTGAGCGTAACAATGTGCAAGTAATCGCATCCGAAGGTGGCGACCCAGCCGCCGTTATTTTTGATGCGGTTAATTCGGCCATGGCCAAAAAAATTGATATTGTGATTGCCGACACCGCCGGCCGCTTGCCCACACAAATGCATTTAATGGATGAGATTAAAAAAGTGCAACGCGTGATTGGCAAAGCATTACCCAACGCGCCGCATGAGATTTTATTGGTGTTAGATGCTAACACTGGCCAAAATGCGGTGAGCCAAGTGAAAGCATTTGATGACGCGCTGGGCGTAACTGGTTTAGTGTTAAGCAAATTAGATGGCACCGCCAAAGGTGGCGTAATTGCGGCGATTGCACAAGTAACCAACGAAAGGCAACGGCCGATACCAATTCGGTTTATTGGCATTGGCGAAGCGATTGATGATTTGCGCCCATTTAGCGCGCAAGCGTTTGTTGATGCGCTATTTGATTAAGAGAATGTCGATTAAGCGGCTGTTGAATTAAGAGAAAGCGAATATGATTGTTTTTGATAATGTCACCAAACGTTACCCCGCCAGCGGTGACGCCATTAGCCAAGCCAGCTTTAGTATTGAGGCGGGTGAGTTTGTGTATGTGACTGGGCATTCTGGCGCGGGCAAAAGCACCTTGCTTAAATTAATGGCGGCAATCGAGCGCCCAACAAATGGCACGGTTTTAATTAATAATCAAAACGTCAACAAATTAAAAGAATCTACGCTGCCTTATATTAGGCGCAAATTTGGGCTGGTGTTTCAAGACCATAAATTGTTGTACGACCGTAATTGCTTTCAAAATGTGGCATTACCGCTAGCGATTAACGGCATTACAGGCAGTGAGGCGGCCAAGCGCATTCGCGCTGCATTAGATAAAGTGGGGCTTTTAAATCGCGAAAAATCCATGCCGATTACCTTGTCTGGCGGTGAACAACAGCGGCTGGCAATCGCGCGCGCCGTAGTGAGCAAGCCTGCCATTTTGATTGCGGATGAACCCACCGGCAATTTAGATAAAGTGTATGCCGCCGATATTGTGACTTTATTTAAAGCGTTTCAGCAGGTGGGCGTTACCGTAATTATTGCAACGCATGATGCATTAGGCCAAGCCAATCAGCAAAACAAAGTACTGCATTTAAATCAAGGTAGGCTTTCTATTCAGCCAGAGGTAAACGCATGAAAACTTGGCTGACTTACCATACGCAAGCCTTGCGTTTAGTGCTTTCGCGTTTTAAAAATAACAAACTTAGCACCTTTTTAATTTGCCTTAGCATTGGCGTTACGCTTGCCTTGCCGGCCACGGCTTATATTATTTTGGATAATTTAAATGGCTTGGTAAGCAACGTTAAAAGTGAATCTAAATTAAGCGTATTTTTGCAAGCCAAGCATGATGATGCGATGGTTAAAACGATTGAAGCGCAGCTTAAAAAAAATCCAGCCATTCAAAATGTGCTGTTCGTATCAAAAGAAGACGCGTTGGCGCAAATTACCGCCGTTGATGCGAATAAAGATTTGCTGGATTCTTTAAGCAACAACCCGCTGCCCGATGCTTTTTTTGTTGAGCCTGCATTATTAGATGCCGCCGCGATTGAATCGCTTAAACAAGAATTAAGCAAAATTGAGGGCGTAGAAACCGTTTTGGTGGATGGCGCGTGGATTAAACGCCTGAATTATTTATTGCAGCTAGGGCAAAAAATATTGCTGCTGTTAACAGGTTTATTAGGCTTCGCGCTGGTTGTGGTAATTGGCAATACCATCCGTATGCAAGTGCTAACCCAACAAGCCGAGATTGAGCTTAGCCAATTAATTGGCGCTACCAAAAGTTTTATTCGCCGACCATTTTTATATTTAGGCGCGCTGTATGGACTTGGCGGTGGCATTTTGGCGGCACTTTTAAGTTGGCTGATTATTGTGCTTTTAAACCAAACCGTGACTGAAATCGCCAGCAGCTATCAGGCCGATTTTAAATTATTAGTGTCTAGCAGTTCTGCGCCACTAATATTGCTTTTAATTGCCAGCTTGATTGGCTTAATTTCAGCTTACTTTTCTGTACAGCCAGTGACTAAAAAATCGTAACGGGATTTTTAAAAAAACATCGCTTTTAAAAAGCTAATCTTATTTAAATCCTAGTCTTGTTTAAAACCTAGCTTATTGAAAACTCAACTTGCTGTAGCCCATTAAAGTGCCGGTTGCATAGGCGGTATCCACTAGCGCAATTTGATAATCTGTAATGGCGCGCACTTCTTTAATTTGCGCCTCACCCAAGCGGGTTAAGGTTTCCAGCACTTCTGTCATGGTGCGCAAGCCTTCGTTAAATTGCTTTAATTCGGCATCATAATTTAAACCGGCAATTAACACTTGCTGCCTAGCCGCTAAAATACGCTGCCAGTTTTGGTCTACATAATCCAGCGCGTCATAAATCTCTTTTTTAACCGTTAATGTTTGCGAGTTTTTGGTTAATAAACGTTGATTGCGTTGCTGTACAGCCCGTTCTAGGCGGGATTTAGCGGCCTCATTACTTAGGGGCATTTCAAACTTTAAGCCAATTGACCAATTATTAAAGTCGCCATTCAACACATTTTGGTAGCTATTATTAAAGCTATTATTGGTGTTAGATAGCGCGCCATATTGATAATCCAGCGTAAAAATCGGCAAAGTTTGATTCTCAAGATAATCAATATTAATCAAATCGGCCGCCAATTTAAGCTCTTGCTCTAATAGTTCTATACGGCCAGATAAGGCATCATTTAACAACTGATTACGATCAAATTCGTACTTTAATAAATTAGGCTGGGTGGTAGGAGTCAAAGTGCTGGCAGCGCTGTTTTCTTCAACCATATCATTCATGTAAAAACGCAATTGGCGCTGCGCTAATTTAAGATTAGTTTCGGCAATAATCAGCGCTTCCATCCTATCGGCCACGCCAATTTCAGCGCGATTAATCTCAACCGCGGCGGTTAATCCTTCTTGCACCCGCTGCTTAACCATGGCCAAATTTTGGTTGGCATATTCAAATTGCTGGCGTCTAACATCCAGCGCTGCCCATGCGCCATACAAGGCCCAATAGGCTTTATCCACCATGGCAATAATACGTATCGATTGCAAGCGCGATTTTAATTGCACGGCTTGTTGCGAATATTCGGCTATTTGAATACTGGCCTCATTGACCTGACGCCCCGCGCCTCTTAATAAAGGCTGGCTAATCGAAAACCGTAGCGCGCTACGGTATTCATCGCTGGCAAATTTACCCTTGCTTACCTTGTTTTCTAATGGCGAGCTGAGTGAAACCGTGCCGCCTGCGCGTAAGGGAATTTTAATGCCCGCCTCTAGCTCGGTGCTGCGTTTTTGCTGCTCTAAAGTGCTTAATTTAAGTTGCTCACCGTTTAATGCAGGGTTATCCGATTTAAATTCCACTTTGTCAGACGCCATTTTGGGCGAATCAAGCTGGCTGTATTTAGCGTAAGCAAAAATAATCTGATCAAATTTGGCCTCTTCTTCGCGCACCTGCGTTGCCGCAATTACAGGGTCCACTTGCACGACTTTAATATCCAAATTATTTTTAAGCGCACTGGCGCGAATATCGGCAATGCTGACTTGATTAGACGCTGACTTAATCGATATTTTAGCGCTATCGGTTTCTTGCAGTGCTTTCTTTAAATCAATCAACAATGGCCTGCTATCTACCTTTGCGCGTGCAGCGTTGTACTCTTCAATCGCGCTTTCAAGCTTGGTTGGCGGCTTATCAGAATATTTTTCTAAAGGTAGCGATTCATCCAACTTTAAACGCTGGTCTGCCTTGTTTAAAATGGATTTTTCAGCCGTTTCATCCGCCAAAAGCCATGGCGATGATGCCAAAAGCAGCGTTAAAAACGCCAATTTAGGCCATTTATATTGATGCGCCATTATGCATTTCCTGCTGGCATTTTTTGGTTTGGATACGATTGCACTTGCGGAATGCGCGGCGGGAAACCGTTTAACACGCGCCATATTTCATAACCAATGGTCACATTATCTAATAACACCCAAGCTTTTGCGCTAATGCCTTGCCTTAAAAAGCGGGCCGATGGCCAGTTAGGATAGGCTTTATCGGGCACCACCATAATGCGAAAACTGCCGGTACCATTGTCGGTTGGGTCTACAAAAGCCACCTTGCCGGCAAAGGTACCAATACCTACCTGCGCCCAGCCCGGCACCTGAATCGCCGGCCAGCCTTCAAACTCTAAGCGCACCTTGCTACCTTTGGTGATTAACGGCGCATCGCGGCCATCTACCCACAACTCAACAGAACGCGTGGATGTTTCTGGCAAAATAACCAATAAAGGTTGGCCCTGACTAATCATTTGCGATTGCGAATTGACTGGTAATCTAAAAATAGTGCCAGAGCGCGGCGCGACTATTTTTTGCATATTTTGACGCGATAAGTTGATTTCTGAGCTGGTTAAGCTGTTTTGGCTATCGGCCAATTCACCTTTAATTTTATTAATACCCGCCCCGCTTGAATCTAATGACGCTTGCGTATCGGCACGAATTTGCTGAATATCGGCCTGAGAAGATTGCGCCTCGGCTTGTGCCGAATTGCGCTGTGCTTGGGCGCTATTCAAATTGCGCTTAGCAATAATCAAATCTCTTTCTGCCACTTCTAAATCGCGCTTAGAAACCAAGCCATCGTTAAACAAACGTTGCAAACGGCTGCTTTGAAATTGCGCGGCATCTAAGGTGGCTTGTGCAGAGCTAATGCTTTCAGTACTCGAAATTATTTTTTGCTTAGCCACATCCAACTTAAATTGCGCCGCCGCTATTTTTGCATCGCGCGAAATCATTAAATTTTGCAGCTGAACCTCATACGATTTTAATTCATCTTCTTTAGCGGCCAGCTTATCTTGCTGATTATCGCGCTGCGCTGCTAAACGGTCTTTAAATAATGGGTCAATATCGCTAATTTCAAGCAGCACATCACCCGCTTTCACCACGCTGCCTTCATTTACATACCATTTGCTAATCACGCCATTTAAAGGCGCATCAATGGTTTGCACGCGTTCGGATGGCGATAGTGCCGTGACTTTACCCGCCGCCGTCACGTTTTGTTGCCATGGTAAAAATAAGGCAATAATTGGTAATACAAAAAACAGCACCACCATTATTGTGATGTACCGCGAAACAGCAGCTGGCGTTTGCGTCGCCACTAAGGCATTTTGATTAAATTTGTAATGGTTCACTTTTGGCCACCTTGCTGTTGGGTAAGGTGCAATGTGCTACCAAATTTTTCGGCTATATGCTTAAAGCGAGTTGTCACAATCAGCATCCAATCCGATTGATGCAAATTAAATAAAGTCAGCACGGCGTCTAATTCTTTGCTGGTAAAGCTATCCAGCAAGCCATCAATAATCAGCAGGCTAGGCTTGGCCACAATGGCTCTGGCTAACATTAGCCGTTGAATTTGCGTGGTTGAAAGCGGCGCGCCAAAGGCGGTTAATGGCGTATCTAGCGCATGCTCTAAATTAGAAAAATCTTCTAGCAAGCCTAATTCATTTAACACCACATTAACGCTGCCCAAGGTAATGTTGGGCCGGCTTAATACAATATTATCAATAACGCTGCCTTCCACAATTTCTACCCGGCTGGCAATACCAATTAAATTACGTAAAGAGTTTTGATTGAGTTGGCGTAAATCATTGTTATTAAACTCAATATGCCCAATTGTTGGCAGCCTAAGCCCCGTTATAATTCTAACAAGTGTGGATTTACCCGTGCCCGATTCACCTAAAATTGCCAAACTTTCGCCTTTAGAGAGCTTAAAGCTAACATCATTTATTGGCTTAATTCTGGGTGAGTAATGATATGAAATATGGTTTGCCGCCATACTCATTAAATTTTGGTCTTCAATTTCGTGCTGGCCTAATTTTTCTTGCGGCAAATCGTCTAAAACGCCAATTTTATCTAGCCCTGCCAGCATGTCGTAATAATATTCTAGCTTGCTAATAAAGCGCACAAACGCTGTTAACACACCAAAAATAATCAGCTCTGCCGCCACAAATTGGCCCAAGTTAATTTGGCCCTGAATAACCAGCGCGCCGCCTAAAGCCAACATAGATGTGCCAACAACGGCATATAAAACAACCGCACCAATGTTTTGATAAAGCAAAATTTTAAAATGCTGGTTTCTTTTTTCTAAATAAGTATTGGCCAATTGGTTGGTAAAACTTTTCGCTCTATCGCGGCCATTAAAAAATTTAAAAATATAAAAGTTTCTGGCAATGGTTTCTAACCAAGCGGCGGTGGTGTACTTGGCTTTCGATTCATCAATGGCAGAATCGGTGCCGTTATTACCTAAAATAAAGATAATAAATGTCAAAAAAATCAACGCGATTAAAATAATAACGCCGAAATACAAGCTATAAAAAATAAGAATAACGCTGCCGATAATGCCTTGTAAAAACGCATTTAAGCCAACCGTTAATAAAGTAGCCGCCGATTTTTGCACTGTGCTCACATCAAAAAACCGATTCATTAGCTCTACTGGGTTGGCGTGATCGTAAATGGCGGTATCAATGCCTTGCGTATTTTTGGCCACATTAATCGATGTTCTGACAAACAACCGTCTTTGAATCAGCTCTACTACGTAGCCTTCAAACACATATAAAGCGCCAGACAATAACAGCAGCGCAAATAAAATCACCGAAACCACAAAAAGCGGCTGCAACACCCCGCCCATGGTGACAATATTCACCAAGGCTTGCACCGCAATTGGCGTGGCAATACTTAGCAAGCCATAGCCAAACGTCAGCACAATCAGCAGATTAATATCGGTGCGCTCTAACTCTATTAGCTCAAATAAGCGCTTAATGGGCTTTTTAAGGCTTTGATTAATGTCCATAATTGATGCTATTCCATTTTCGATTCAGATAAGTTGCTCAACACTTCGCCCTCATCTCGCCCCAATAACATTTTAATAATGTCTGGTTCAAAATGGCGCTTGGTCGAAATGGCATAAAATTGCTCATAAAGCCCGGGAATCTTGCAATATTCTTGCAAGGTATTATTTTTAATTTCATCTTGCACCACCACTTTTGGCATAAGCGCAACACAGTTAGAATCTCGCACAATTAAGCGTAGGGCCGGCATATCGTTGATTTCTGCCATGATGTTGTAGCGAATTTGCTGCTCATAACAAATTAAATCAAACATGGCGCGAATTTCTGTGCCCACACTTGGCAACAATAATTTGTAATGGCTTAAATCTTGCGGAAAGCTAAACGGCTTGGCATTTGGCAAGGGTTTACCAATTAAACTTAGCTGCTGCTTGGCTACCGATTTGGTTTTAAACGCATATTGCGCGCTGGGGCTAGGCCGATAATTGCTTAATACAATATCTAATTGATGCTGACCTAAGCGCATCAATAATTCATCTTGATTACCCGAATCAATCAGCAGCTCAACATCGTCGCGGTGCAAAACCGGACGAATAAAATTCTCAACAAAATTACGCGATAACGACGAAACCACGCCAATTTTTAAAATCATGCGGCTTGATGATGCGTTATTTTGCAACATGCCGCTTAATTCATTGCCTAAACCAAAAATCTTATTGGCATAACTTAGGGTTAATTGCCCTGCTTCGGTCAGCTTTAAAAGCCGGCCCTCTCTTGAAAACAAAGTGTTATTAAGCTGATTTTCTAGCTTTTTTAATTGCGTAGATAACGCCGATTGCGAAACAAATAGCTTAGCCGCCGCCCTGCCCAAATGACCTTCTTTCGCAATCACCCAAAAATAATACAAATGATTGTAATTGAGTTTGGCCATAGAATTATTCTCTTTTGCATATCTAAATGATAGTTATTTGAAATTATATAGAATAGTTATCGCGCTATGTTTAATCACTTTGCTTTCAGCGTTTTATTATTC
>Ga0326733_1000376_pt1 | contig 12929 bp, 12 predicted proteins | sample 14_GP2_308_FD_207946 | JGI IMG/M metagenome (GOLD analysis project Ga0326733, IMG submission 207946) | Glacier ice microbial communities from Ngari, Tibet, China - 14_GP2_30.8 | ecosystem: Environmental > Aquatic > Freshwater > Ice > Glacier | place: China: Ngari, Tibet | collected 2018-07-17 | reverse complement strand
CATCTGGACATTACCGACGTCGACACCGGCAACCCGTTCCTCGTCGACACGAGCGGCTGGGCGGTCGCCGAGGCGAAGCAGTCGATGACGGACGCGTGGGGGGTGCCGGCCGTCGAGACCGGCGTCGGCGGCTCGATCCCGTTCATCTCCGACCTCGTCGACGTCTTCCCCGACGCGCAGATCCTCGTGACCGGGGTCGAGGATCCCGGCACCAAGGCCCACAGCCCCAACGAGTCGCTGCACCTCGGCGTCTTCCACCGGGCGGTGCTCACCGAAGCCGTGCTGCTCGCGCGTCTCGACGAGCGCGGGAAGAAAATCGGGTGATCGGCGCTTACACTGGACAGAGCTTTCTCTAGGCAAAAGGAGTGGTCATGACCGACACGACACTGACCGACAGCACCACCACCGACACCGCAGCCGGGCCCGCACCGGCGCATGGCGTCGGCCTCACGGCGACCGCGGCGGCGAAGGTTCGGGCCCTCTACGAGCAGGAGGCGCGGGACGATCTCCGCCTCCGGGTCGCGGTGCAGCCTGGCGGATGCTCGGGACTCATCTACCAGCTTTACTTCGACGAGCGGCTGCTGGAGGGCGACGCGACCGTCGACTTCGACGGCGTCGAGGTCGTCGTCGACAAGATGAGCGTCGCCTACCTCGAGGGCGCGAGCATCGATTTCGAAGACACGATCCAGAAGCAGGGCTTCACAATCGACAACCCGAACGCCGGCGGCAGCTGCGCGTGCGGAGACTCGTTCCACTAGCGCCGACCGGTCGCAATCGCTCTCACCCAGCGATCAAACGATCTTCACCGAGCAGACGTTCAGAAAAGGGAATTGCCATCTGGCAGTTCCCTTTTTTGATGCCGAAATGCCGCTTCTCCGGTCTCTCGGTGGGTGCCGATCGCAGTAAGCTGAGGGAGTCGAACAGAACCTGAGTTCTCTCACAGTCCGTGTTATTGAAAGGTCCCCGGTGCACTCAAACCGCCGTCTACGATGGGCAACCATCCCGATCGCCGCGATGCTTGTCGTCGTTCTCGCCGGGTGTACCCAAGCCCAGCTGCGTGGCTACCTCCCGGGGGAGCCCGGCATCACCAACCACACCGATCGGGTGACAGGACTCTGGGTCACCTCCTGGATCGTGCTGCTGATCGTCGGAATCGTGACCTGGGGCCTCATAATCTGGGCCGCCGTCGTCTACCGCCGCCGCAAGGGACAGACCGGCCTGCCGGCTCAGCTTCGCTACAACATGCCGATCGAGATCTTCTACACGGTCGTTCCGCTGCTGCTGGTACTGGGCTTCTTCGCCTTCACCGCCCGCGACCAGGCCGCCATCGAGGCGCCGATCGAAGACCCCGACGTCACCATCGAGGTCTACGGCAAGCGCTGGGCGTGGGACTTCAACTACCTCAACGAGGGCCCCGGCGACGAGGGTGTGTACTCCTCTGGCGTACAGGCCACCGAGCTCGACGGCCCGGCGACCATCAATTACGACCAGCTCCCGGTGCTCTACCTTCCGGTGGACAAGAGCGTGCAGATCAACATCGAAGCGCGCGATGTCATCCACTCCTTCTTCGTCGTGGACTTCCTCTACAAGAAGGACATGATCCCAGGCAAGACCAACTACATGTACTTCACGCCGCTCAAGACCGGCACCTACATCGGCAAGTGCGCCGAGCTGTGTGGCGAGTACCACTCGCTCATGCTCTTCCAGGTGAAGGTCGTCGAGCAGGACGAGTACGACGCCCACATCGCGAGCCTCGCCGCCGCAGGGCAGACCGGCACGCTCGGCGAGGAATACAACACCAACTCGAACCAGCCAGGCACGGAAGCCCCAGAACGCGAAGGTCACTCAGAATGAGCACAGCGACTGCACCGAAGGTCGGAACCACGACGCCGGGACCTCGGCCGCAGGAGTCGCGCGTCGGCACCAAGGGCAACGTCATCGTCGACTGGATCACGTCAACTGACCACAAGAAGATCGGGTACCTGTACCTGATCACCTCGTTCCTCTACTTCTGCCTCGGCGGGGTGATGGCGCTCGTCATCCGCGCCCAGCTGTTCGCTCCGGGGCTGGACGTCATTGCGACGAAGGAGCAGTACAACCAGCTGTTCACGATGCACGGCACGATCATGCTGTTGATGTTCGCGACGCCGCTGTTCGCCGGCTTCGCCAATGTGCTCATGCCGCTTCAGATTGGCGCCCCCGACGTGGCGTTCCCCCGGTTGAACGCATTCGCCTACTGGCTGTTCAGCTTCGGCTCGCTCATCGCGGTGGCCGGATTCCTCACTCCGCAGGGGGCGGCGTCCTTCGGCTGGTTCGCCTACGCCCCGCTGTCGTCGACGACGTTCTCGCCCGGGCTCGGCGGCAACCTGTGGGTCTTCGGCCTCGCAATGAGCGGCTTCGGCACCATTCTCGGAGCGGTGAACTTCATCACGACGATCATCACGATGCGCGCCCCCGGCATGACGATGTTCCGCATGCCGATCTTCACCTGGAACACCCTCGTGACCTCGATCCTGATCATCATGGCCTTCCCCGTGCTCGCCGCCGCGATGTTCGCCCTCGGCGCCGACCGCGTGCTCGGAGCGCACCTCTACAATCCCGAGGCCGGGGGAGCGATCCTCTGGCAGCACCTGTTCTGGTTCTTTGGGCACCCAGAGGTCTACATCATCGCGCTGCCGTTCTTCGGCATCATCTCCGAAGTGCTGCCGGTGTTCAGCCGCAAGCCGATCTTCGGATACAAGACCCTCGTCTACGCGACCATCGCGATCGCCGCGCTGTCGATGACCGTCTGGGCGCACCACATGTACGTGACCGGGTCGGTGCTTCTGCCGTTCTTCGCGCTCATGACGATGCTCATCGCGGTGCCGACAGGCGTGAAGATCTTCAACTGGGTCGGCACGATGTGGCGCGGCTCGGTGACGTTCGAGACGCCCATGATCTGGGCGATCGGCTTCCTCATCACCTTCACCTTCGGCGGGCTCACCGGCGTGATCCTCGCGTCGCCGCCGCTCGACTTCCACGTCTCCGACACCTACTTCGTGGTCGCGCACTTCCACTACGTGGTGTTCGGCACCGTGGTGTTCGCGATGTTCAGCGGGTTCTACTTCTGGTGGCCGAAGTTTACGGGCAAGATGCTCGACGAGCGCCTTGGCAAGATCCACTTCTGGCTGTTGTTCATCGGCTTCCACATGACCTTCCTGATCCAGCACTGGCTCGGGGTCATGGGCATGCCCCGCCGGTACGCGACCTACCAGCCGGAGGATGGCTTCACCGCCATGAACCAGCTGTCGACCGTGGGCGCAATGCTGCTCGGGGTATCGATGCTGCCGTTCCTCTACAACGTGTGGATCACCGCATTGCGCGCGCCTAAGGTCACCGTCAACGACCCGTGGGGCTATGGCAGATCGCTCGAATGGGCGACCTCGTGCCCGCCGCCGCGGCACAACTTCACCTCGATCCCGCGCATCCGCTCGGAGTCCCCGGCTTTCGACCTCGCGCACCCTGAGGCCGGCATCCCGATCGGCATCGGCCCGCTCAAAGACGCCCCGGACGCCCCCGTGTACGACCTGTCCGACGAGAAGGTGAAGTAACCAGTGGTAGCCAACACTCGACTGTTCTGGATCCTCACCGGATTCTTCGCAATTCTCGCCGTGGTGTACACGGTTTGGTCGATCATCGACTTCAACAACACGCCGGAGGCCATCCGCCGCGTCTCTGCTGTCGAGTGGGCCGGCACGATCGCCATCTCGTTGACCGCGATCCTGTCGGCACTGATCGCCTTCTACCTCGGTCGCACGCACTCCGCACAGGGCGGAGAGCTGCCCGAGGATCGCCTCAACGCGAACATCGACGATGGTGACGCAGAGCAGGGGTTCTTCAGCCCCTGGAGCTGGTGGCCGATCATGCTCGCGGCCGGAGCGGCCCTGCTCTTCCTCGGTATCGCTGTCGGGGTCTGGATCGCCGCTATCGGTGCCGGTCTGACCCTGATCAGCCTCGTAGGTTGGATGTATGAGTACTACCGCGGCAACTTCGGTCGCTAAGCCCCTCGGCATCAGGGCAGCGACCCTCGACGACGCCGACGCGATCTTCGGGCTGCTCGCGCAGCTCGACAAGGGCGACGCTCCGGAGCGCCCGGCATTCGACGCGGCGTACGCCAGCAACATCCGCAACTCCGACGATCACCTGTTGCTCGTGACGACCAACCACGACGGCCGGGTGATCGGGTACGCGCTTACGACACTCGCGCGCCTGTTCCACACGAACGGCGTGGCGGCGCACCTGCAAGAGCTGGTCGTCGCCGAGTCGAGCCGAGGCCAGCGCGTCGGCACCGCCCTCGTGGGTGCCGTGGAGCGCGAGTGCCGCGCCCTGGGTGTGCGCCAGCTGACCGTCGCGAGCCGCCGCGGTGCGGCGTTCTTCTACGAGGGACTCGACTACCGATCCACTGCGGACTACCTGAAGAAGAGCTTCGACGCGCCGAGCTGAGCAGGCGCGGGCCAGGATGTAGTGCTCGGCCGGGGTTCCTGCGGGCCGGTCTGTGCTGTGATCGGCCGTGGCGTTGCTCCGGTGCCCCGAGAGGGGGCCGTGGCGCGCCTGGTGTGACATGTGCCTTGTGGACGTGCGTGAGTGTGTGTGCCTCCCCTGGCCGGCTCCGGCTTGGCTGGCTCCGAATCGCGGAACTTCGCTGCGTGGGCCGCCCAGAGGTGCCTTCCGTGCGGGCCCGCAGCGAGTGCCTGCCCTTCGTGCCCACTGTGCATGCGGGCGGTGCCCACGTGCGGTGGGAAGGCTGCGGGGTGAGCAGGTGGCGCAGCGATAGTGACGATATCCGCGGTCGGCTATGTCCGCACCCGTGCGTGGCATCCGCGCCCGCTCGAGCGGGCGCAATTGTCACGAATGGGCGCGGACACTCGTCGATCCGCGTAGATCGAGCGCGGATGCTGCGCGTGGGCGATTGCGGCGCGGCCGCGGGCGGCCTGCTCACTCAGCACAGGCTCACTCCGGGCGCGGGTCGAGCAGTTTGTCGAGTGTGTTCGTTGGCGCCGAGCGGGTCTGGTTGAACCGGCATACGACGTCACTGAGGACACCCGACCGGCCGACTGCCCACGTGCGGCGCTGGGAGTAGGCGATCCTGGCGAGGGACTCGCGCCGCTGCCGCTGCGCGTTGGCCGGGCCGGACTCCACAGTGTCCTGCACGCGCCACACGCGGCATCTTGCGGCGTCCGCCACGCGCGGCATCCCGGCAGCGCCCGCTCCGCGAGCTACGCGAGCTACGCGGGCTACGCGGGCTACGTGAGCTACGTGAGCTACGTGAGGCATCCTGCGGCCCGTTACAGCATCATGCGACTCGCCCGCCACGCTCGGCATCCTGCGCCCCGCTACGGCATCCTGCGCGCAGCACACGAGGAATCGTGTGTCCGCCAACAGAAACGGCGCCCGGACCGTAGTCCGAGCGCCGTCTGTGGTGGGGGTGCTTCCCAGCGGTGCTACCTAGTGCGATGCAGTCTCGCGCTCCAGCTCCGTCGTCGTTGCCGGCGCGATGCGGTCCTCGAAGAACCAGGACGACAAGCCGGCACGAGCGCGCTGGGCGACCGAGATGCGACCCTTATCGTCGGGGCGCACCATCAGCGGCTTGTAGTCGAGGTAGCTGACGAGCTTCCAGCGCTCGTAGTCGTCGAGCTGCTCGTGCACCTCGATGTACTCACCACCGGGCAGGCGCACAATGCGTCCGGACTCGTACCCGTGCAGGGCAATCTCGCGATCCTTCTTCTGCAGACCGAGGCAGATGCGCTTGGTCAGGAAGTAGGCCAGCACCGGCCCGATCAGCAGCAGCCAACGCAGCGTGATGATCGTTCCCTCGATGGTGACGAGGAAGTGGGTGGCGATGAGGTCGGAGCTCGCCGCAGCCCACAGGACCGCGTAGAACGTGACACCCGCCGCACCGATCGCGGTGCGAACCGGCGCGTTGCGCGGACGCTCGGCGATGTGGTGCTCGCGCTTGTCGCCGGTGATCCACGCCTCGATGAAGGGGTAGAACGCGACGAGGCCGAGGAAGATCGGCAGGATCGCCAGGGGGATCAGCACGCCGAGTGCGTAGGTATTGCCCAGGAGGATAACATCCCAGCCCGGCATGAGCCGCAGCGCACCGTCGGCGAAGCCGATGTACCAATCCGGCTGCGTACCCGCCGACACCGGTGACGGGTCGTAGGGTCCGTAGGCCCAGATCGGGTTGATCTGGAAAAACGCACCGAGCAGCATGATCACGCCGAAGACGATGAAGAAGAATCCACCGGCCTTCGCGGCGAAGATCGGCATCACGGGAACGCCAACGACGTTGTCGTTCGTGCGGCCGGGGCCGGCGTAGTGGGTGTGCTTGTTGATGATCATGAGCAGCAGGTGGGCACCGAGCGCCACCACGAGGATCGCGGGTAGCAGCAGGATGTGCAGCACGAACAGGCGCGGAATGACCTCGACGCCGGGGAACTCGCCGCCGAACAGCAGCCAGGAGATCCAGGTACCGATGAGCGGAATCGCCTTGACCATGCCGTCGATGATCCGCAGGCCGTTACCGGAGAGCAGGTCGTCGGGGAGCGAGTAGCCGGTGAAGCCCTCTGCCATCGCCAGGATGAACAGCACAAAGCCGATGAACCAGTTGAGCTCGCGTGGCTTGCGGAACGCGCCCGTGAAGAACACGCGAAGCATGTGCAGCCCGATGGCGGCGATGAATAGCAGGGCGGCCCAGTGGTGCACCTGCCGCATGAGCAGGCCGCCGCGGATGTCGAAGGAGATGTCGAGGCTGGATGCCATCGCCGCGGACATCTCGAGGCCCTTGAGGGGAACGTAGGAGCCCTCGTACTCGACCTCGGTCATCGACGGGTCGTAGAAGAAGGTGAGGAACGTGCCCGAGAGCAGGATGACGACGAAGCTGTACAGCGCGATCTCGCCGAGCATGAACGACCAGTGGTCGGGGAAGACCTTGCGGCCCAACTCCTTGACCAGGCCGGAGACGCTCGTGCGCTCATCGATGTAGTTCGCCGACGCGTTCGTAAATCGCTGGCCTCGCGTTGCCGGTGCGGCAGGTGCGGTGTCGGCGGGTGTGGGTGTGGGTGCTGTGTCTGTGGCGCTCATGAGCGTTCCCAAAAGCTAGGACCGACTGGCTCGAGAAAGTCCGACTGGGCGATCAGGTAGCCGTCGGAATCGACGGAGATAGGGAGTTGCGGGAGGGGCCGTGAAGCGGGCCCGAAGATGACCTCACAGTGGTTGGTCACGTCGAAGGTCGACTGGTGGCAGGGGCAGAGCAGGTGGTGCGTCTGCTGCTCATACAGCGCCACGGGGCAGCCGACGTGCGTGCAGATCTTCGAGTACGCAACGATCCCGTCATAGGACCAGTCGGCGCGTTCGGGAAGCTCGTTGAGGTCTTCCGGCCTCAGGCGGATGAGCAGCACCGCCGCTTTGGCCTTTTCCTCGAGCTTGTGCTCCTTGTCGAGCAGGCCGTCGGGGATGACGTGGAAGACGGAGCCGAGGGTGACCTCGGAGGCCTTGATGGGCGTGCCCGTGGGGTCGCGCGTGAGCTTCATGCCCGGTTCCCACATCGTGGTCATGAGCGCTTCGGCGGGGGAGCCGGCCGGGCCGAGGTCGCGGAACAGCACGATCGCGGGGATCGGTGTTGCGATAAGGGCCCCGATGAGGCTGTTGCGGATGAGGGCGCGGCGTCCGAAACCGGACTCCTCGTTGCCGAGCTTGAAGATTTCGACGGCGCGTTCGCGCGTCGCGTCCGAGCCGCGGGTGGGGTGGCGCATCTCCACCATCTCGTCGGCCTTCATCAGGGTCTTCGCCCAGTAGACGGCCCCGATTCCGATGCCGAGCAAGCCGAGCGCGATGCCGAGTCCCAGGAGCGCTGTGCTCAGGCGGAGGGTCGCGTTGTCGCCCGGCACGAGGGGGATAGCCGCGTACGCGGCGACTGCCGCGACGCTGCCGATGATCGACACGTAGAAGAGGGTGTAGACGCGGCGCTCGGCCTGCTTCGCCTTCTTCGGGTCAAGGTCGGTGACCCGGGGGCGGTGCGGCGGCAGGCCGGGGTTGACGAACGCGTCGGAGACCTCGACGGCCGTGCCTGGAGAGACACGGCTCGATTCGATCAGCTCGACAGCCGAGCCGGCAGCGGCGGATTCCTCGCCGGTGTCGTGCTGTGCCATGGTCTTCCCCTTCGATTGCTGCGTTGTATGTAGTGAGTTGCGGGGGCGGAAAGGCCTAGTTGGCCTTCGACGCGATCCAGATGGTGACGCCGACGAGGGCGCCGAGGCCGAAGATCCAGATGAACAGGCCTTCGGAGACCGGACCGAGGCTGCCGAGATCTGCACCGCCCGGAGCCGGATTGTTCTCGAGATACTGAAGATATGTGATGATGTCGGCTTTTTCCTGAGGAGACAGGTTGAGGTCGCTGAATACCGGCATGTTCTGCGGGCCGGTGACCATGGCCTCGTACACGTGTACCGGTTCTACGCCGTCCAGGGCCGGGGCGTACTTGCCCTCGGTGAGCGCTCCGCCGGCGCCGGACACGTTGTGGCACATGGCACAGTTCACGCGGAACAGCTCGGCACCCAGGGTGGCGTCGCCGTCGCCCTGCAGGTAGCGCTCCTCGGGAATCGCGGGTCCGGGCGCGAGCGAGGCGACGTACGCCGCCATCGCGAGGGTCTGCTCCTCGGTGAACTGCGGTGGCTTTTTCTGGCCCTGCGGGCCGCTCGCGGCGAGGGGCATGCGGCCGGTGCCGACCTGGAAGTGCACGGATGCGGCGCCGACGCCGTACAGGCTCGGTCCCGCCTCGGTGCCGGCGGCGCTCAGGCCGTGGCAGGTGGCGCAGTTGGCGGCGAAGAGCTTCTGGCCCTCGTCGACCATGGTCTGCGTCACTGCGGTGTTCGTCTCGGCCGATGCGGTCGAGCTGAACATCGCGTAGGCACCACCGGTCGTCATCAGTCCGACGAGGATGAGGGCGACAGTGGCGAGGGGGTGGCGACGGCCCGACTTGCGGCCGTTCGAGTTGCCTCGTGTGTGCGAGGAGAGTGTGCGCATGCTGTGCGGGTCCCGATCCTATTTGAGTACGTAGATGACCAGGAAGAGCCCGATCCAGACGACGTCGACGAAGTGCCAGTAGTAGGAGACGACGATGGCGCGTGTCGCTTCCCGGTGCCCGAAGTTCTTCACGCTGAACGCGGTGCCGATGACGATCAGGAAGGCGACAAGGCCTCCGATCACGTGGGCGCCGTGGAACCCGGTGGTGATGTAGAACGCGGAGCCGTAGGAGTTGGAGCTGATCGACAGGCCCTCGCCCACGAGCACGGCGTACTCGTAGATCTGGCCGGTGACGAACACCGCGCCCATCGCGTAGGTGAGGAAAAACCACTCGACCATGCCCCACTGCGAGATTTTCCAGCCGGTCGCCCTGGGCTGCAGGCGCTCGGCGGCGAAAACGCCGAACTGGCAGGTCACCGACGAGAGCACGAGGATGATCGTGTTGGTCAGCGAGAACGGGATATTGAGAAGCCCTGCCTCTGATTCCCACAACTCCGGTGCCGTGGAGCGGAGGGTGAAGTAAATCGCGAACAGGCCGGCGAAGAACATGACTTCGCTGCCGAGCCAGACGATTGTGCCCACTGCGACAACGCTGGGGCGATTGACGGCTGGAGCCCCGACAGAGCGAGAGAGAGAGGTTGTGGACACAACTCCATTATGTCCGATATCGAGGGACTCTTTTGTCATTCCACTGGACAGTTGCAGGGAAAAGCTAGGATCGCAGTCATGCTTTCTGAGACCACATGGCCCGCTTTGCTCAGTGCCCTCTTAGACGGCGAGCATCTCTCTATCAGCGAAGCCTCATGGGCCATGCAGGAAGTGATGGAGGGCGCCGCATCGCCCGCGACGCTGGCCGCTTTTCTGGTCGCGCTGAGGGCCAAGGGCGAAACCGTCGACGAGGTGGTGGGCTTTCGTGACGCCATCCTCGCCAACGCGATTCCGCTCGAGGTCGACCCGATGGCGCTCGACATCGTGGGTACCGGCGGCGACCGGTTCGGCACCGTGAACGTGTCGACGATGGCGTCGGTCGTGGCGGCGGCGTCGGGAATCCCGGTGGTCAAACACGGCAACAGGGCCGCGAGTTCGGCATCCGGCTCCTCCGATGTTCTCGGCGCCCTCGGACTCAACCTCGACCTGTCGCCCGCGCGTGTCGCGGAAGTGCTCGGGGAGACCGGCATCACCTTCGCATTCGCAGCGCTGTTCCACCCCGGGTTCCGGCACGCGGGCCCCACCCGCCGCGAGTTGGGGATCCCGACCGTCTTCAACTTCCTCGGCCCGCTCTGCAACCCGGCGCGGCCAGAGGCCTCCGCGGTCGGGGTGGCCAATGCCGAGAAGGTGCCGCTCATCGTGGGTGTCTTCCAGACGCGCGGGGCAACGGCCCTCGTCTTCCGCGGCGACGATGGGCTCGACGAGCTCACGACGACCGGGCACAGCCACATCTGGGAGGTCTCTCGCGGCGCGGTGACCGAGCACGACCTCGACCCGCTCGACCTCGGCATCGGGCGGTCGAAGATGGCCGATCTCGTCGGAGGAGACGCCGCGCATAACGCGGCAATCGCGCGGTCGACCCTCGCGGGCGAGACCGGCGCGGTGCGCGACATCGTGCTGCTCAACGCCGCGGCGGGGATCGTCTCGTTCTCTCTCGCGGCCGACCACCAGCAGGCGCAGCTGCCCCTGCTCGACCGCTTCCGGTCGGCGCTCGTGACGGCCGCGGAGGCGATCGACTCCGGTGCGGCGATCGCCAAGCTCGACGCGTGGGTTGCGGCCACCACGCGCGAGGTTTAGCCACAGGTCTAGCGACCACGAGGTCTGGGCGCCGCTACACGTCGATGCGGTAGCCGCGCTTGATCACGGTTGCGACGAGCGCGGGAACGGGAAGCGCCTGCCGCAGTCGGCTGATCGCCACGTCGACCGCGTAGTCGTCGAGCGGCTCGGGGAGCGCGTCGGTGAGGTCGCGGCGGGAGACGACGCCGCCGCGTGCCGCGAGAAGCGTGCGGGCGAGGGTCAGGGAGGTCGGCGCGAGCGTGCCCTGGGCGCCGCCGATCGAGATCAGCCGGCCGCGCAGCTCGACGAGGCCGTGGGCGGAAGGCGCACGACTCGCTGTTCGGAGAGGTGCTCGCAGACGAGGCGGATGAGGGCGCCCATCCGGTAGCGCTCGGGGATGAGCGGCGCGATACCCGCGGCGACGAGGGGCGCGGCCGTCACATGGCCGACGGCGGCCGCGACGACGGTCTCGCTGAACGCGTCCAGCACGTCCTCGAGCCTGCCGATGCTGTCGGCGGCGGCGAACAGCGCATCGACGACCGGGGCGCTGGTGAAGGTGACGGCGTCGACCGAGCCGGCGCAGATGGCCTCGATGAGCTTCATGACGCAGCCGGTGTCGCTGGGCAGGAGCCACCGGTACGGCGCGACGCTCAGGATAGTGGCACCCGCGGCGCGCAGCCGGTCGAGCTGAACCTCATCGGTGAACCCGTGCATCTGCACCGCGACCGTGAGTCCAACCGGTCCCTCCGCGATCACGCGGTCGACGAGGGAGGCGGTCGTCTCCTCGTCGCTCATGCCGGAGTCGTCCAGCCCGGCCGCGCGGATAGCGCCCCTCGCCTTCGGCCCGCGCACGAGGATCCGTGGGGCTGCAAGACACGGATCGGCGAGGTGCTCGAGCAGTTCGCCCGGTCGGCCGAACCGCAGGAGCTCGTGCCCTGATCCTGCCGGCCGTGTGGGGCGGCGTGACCCAGTCGGGCTCTACCAGGGCAGCGGCACCGTCTCGACCCGCGACCCGGCGGAGGCGCCGCCCGGTGGTATCACCGCGACACCGTCGGACGCGGCGAGCCCGCGGAGCATGCCTGATCCCTGGCGTGAGGTGGGCTCGGCGCCGTCCGCGTGGAGGGTGAAGGTCACCAGCCGGGTCTGGCCGCTTCCGTTGGGCACGTCGCCGGCGAGCATCACCGTGCCGAGCGCGGCGAGCGGACGGCCGAGCAGGCCGTCGATGAGCGGCATTCCGATGCTGGCGAGGGTCAGCATCGCGGCGAGCGGATTTCCCGGCAGGCACAGCATCGGACGGCCGCCCGGCAGCAGGGCGAGCATGACCGGATGCCCCGGCCGCATCGCGACGCCGTCGATGACGAGGCCGGCCCCGAGTTTGCGGAGCGCCCCGCGCACGTGGTCCGCGGCGCTCCCCGCGGTGCCGCCCGTGCTCAGGACGAGCCCGGCCGAGCTCGCCGCGAGCGCGTCGGTCGTGGCGTCGAGGTCGTCGGACAGGTGGCCCAGCTCCCGCACCCGCACGCCCATCGAGGCGAGCAGCGCGGGAAAGTGGGGCGAATAGGCATCGCGCACGAGGCCGGGCGAGGGAATCCCCGAGCCGATGACCTCGCTGCCGAGCAGCACGACATCGGCGGTGGGCACCTCCCGCACCGGCATGGAGTCGTAGCCGGCGACGGCCGCGAGGGCGATGCGCGGCGGGCTGAGGATGACCCCGGTCGACAGCAGCGGTTCGCCCTCCGCGATCTCCTCACCGATGTGCCTCACGTGCTCGCCGGTGCCCGGCTCGTCGCTGCGGGCGGATGCGGCGGGCACCAGCATCCCGTCGCGCACCGTGCCGTGTTCGGAGCGGAGCACGCCGTGGGAGCCGGCGGGGATGGGGCCGCCCGTCGTGATCGCCCGCGCGGTCCCGGCCGCGAGCGGTGCTGAGGCGGGACGATCGCCCGCGAGAATCGGAGCACCCAGCCGCCAGGGTGCGTCGCCGGCGACGACCCAGCCGTCCATGGCCGACGATGCATAGCCGGGCAGCGGAGCGAGAGCGGTCAGGTCAGCCGCGAGCGTGCGGCCGGTGGCATCCGCGATCGGCACGGACTCGACGCCGCCTGCCC
>Ga0326733_1000375_pt1 | contig 12963 bp, 16 predicted proteins | sample 14_GP2_308_FD_207946 | JGI IMG/M metagenome (GOLD analysis project Ga0326733, IMG submission 207946) | Glacier ice microbial communities from Ngari, Tibet, China - 14_GP2_30.8 | ecosystem: Environmental > Aquatic > Freshwater > Ice > Glacier | place: China: Ngari, Tibet | collected 2018-07-17 | reverse complement strand
GACTTCGGCATACAACGTGCGGTACTGCGGCGCTGCAAGTTTGCTGGTGAGTTGGGTGTAAGAGTGCAAAACATCGGCGGCAAGCACGGGAGAACCATCATGAAACCTGGCTTTGTCGTTCAAGCGAAATGTAGCGGACAGTCTGTCTGGCGCAACATCTACATCGTCGGCAAGCAAACCGTAGGCGGTTGTTGGTTCTTCATAGTTGCCGGTCAACAGCGTTTCGATCATCAGCGAGCTGATGCCATAGGGCGCGGTGCCGCGAAGCGTGAAGGGATTGAACTTGTCGAAGTTGGTGGGCCGGGTCGGCGGCACCATGCGAATTTCTCCACCCTTGGGCGCTTGCGGATTGACATAGCTGAACTGGCTGAAGCCGGCGGGGTATTTGATGTCGCCAAACTGGGCATAAGCATAAGCGGCCCACGCAGAGGGCGCACCGCACAACAGTGCTGCAGCCGCCAATGCGCCAAAAAGAGAAAAATCCCGCATGCGACAATTCTGCCTTACTTGAGCTGGCCTTTCCCGCTGCCTTGCCCGCGTGGATCACAGGGCTTGGCGCCCCCCACACTGGAGCAACAACATGGGTTTTCTTTCCGGCAAAAAATTGCTGATCACGGGTGTCTTGTCCAACCGCTCCATAGCGTACGGCATCGCCAAGGCCTGCCATGCACAAGGTGCCGAGTTGGCTTTCAGCTATGTAGGCGAGCGCTTCAAGGAACGCATCACCGAATTTGCCGCCGACTTCGGCTCGCAGCTGATTTTTGACTGCGATGTAGGCAGCGACGAGCAAATTGCCAAGATGTTCAGCGATCTGTCGGAAACTTGGCCCAACTTTGACGGATTCGTACACAGCATTGGCTATGCGCCCCGCGAGGCGATTGCCGGTGATTTTCTGGAAGGTTTTAGCCGCGAGGGTTTCAAGATTGCGCATGACATCAGCGCTTACAGCTTTCCGGCCATGGCAAAGGCTGCCCTGCCCTTTCTGAACAAGAAATCAGCCCTGCTGACCCTGACTTACCTGGGCGCAGTGCGTACCGTGCCAAACTACAACACCATGGGCCTGGCCAAGGCCAGCCTTGAGGCCTCCGTGCGATACCTGGCAGAGTCGCTGGGGCCCAAAGGCATGCGCGTCAACGGCATCAGTGCCGGCCCGATCAAGACGCTGGCTGCAAGCGGTATCAAGGGTTTTGGAAAGATTTTGAGCGTGGTGGCTGAGGCGTCGCCGATTCGGCGCAACGTTACGATTGACGACGTTGGCAATGTTGCCGCGTTTTTGATGAGCGACCTGGCAGGCGGCGTTAGCGCAGAAATCACTTACGTGGATGGCGGTTTTAGCCATGTCGTTGGCGGTATTGCCGAGCCTGCTGGAGCAACTTGAACGCTGAAAAGATTGAAATTTGCTGTTTTTACCTAGAAAATAGGACTGTAGTTCAATGAATGCGCGCGCAAGCCGCTACTATAAACGTAGCGCTTTAGTGTTGCTACTTTCGGTGCTGGGTTACGGCAATACACCCGTTGCGTTAGCTTCGGACGTCAAACCGCCACTGATGCTGGCCAATGTTTACCGCCCCGGTGTGGCATTGGCCGACTACTGGGTGAGTGAAAAATATGACGGCGTGCGCGGCTACTGGGATGGGCAGAAACTTCTGACCCGAGGCGGCCAAGCCATCAACGCCCCTGCCTGGTTTACCGCCAACTGGCCTGCCACACCGATGGACGGGGAGCTGTGGGCCGGGCGTGGGCAATTTCAAACCGCGGTGTCTACCGTGCGCCAGCAAAGCCCTGATGATGCGGCTTGGCGCGGTTTGCGGTTCATGGTGTTTGATTTGCCTGCCGAGCCGGGCCCGTTTACCGAACGTCTTTCAACTCTCATTAGCGTGGTGAGCAAACTGGCCGTGCCCTGGGTGCAAGCTGTGCCGCAAAGCAAAGTGCCCAGCCACGCTGCGCTGCTAAGCCAGCTCAAAGAAATCACCCAAACGGGCGGTGAAGGTTTGATGCTGCATCGGGGCAGCGCGCTGTACAAAGCTGTGCGCAACGACGATTTGCTGAAAGTCAAAACCCATGACGATGCGGAAGCAAAAGTGATTGGACATGTTCCAGGCAAAGGCAAATACGCAGGCCAGCTGGGTGCGCTGCTGGTTGAAATACCCGCGAAAGAAGGTCAAACTGTCAAGCGCTTCAAGCTGGGCACGGGCTTGAGCGATGCGCAGCGACAAAACCCGCCAGCTATCGGAAGCCAGGTCACCTACCGATACCGGGGCTTGAATGACAGCGGAATACCTCGTTTTGCCAGCTTTATGCGGCTGCATAGTGACCAGTAATAGTTTTTAAATGCTATTCATTTAGAAGCGGCTTGCGCCCGGTTTTTTTGGGATAAAGGCCTCTTATGCAGGGAAATTTTCATGATTTCCATCCCAAAAGCCTTTTCCAGCACCTTCGCACAGGCTCGCATCAAGTTTCTGGAAGCTGCAGCCACTGCAGGCCTGAGCGTCCAGTCAAACGCCCACCCCCTCAAAGACCTGGCGATGGACGTAGCCCGCGATGGCCCCATGATGGCCTCCAGCCTGCTGATCATCAACAGCGCCTGCCACGGTGCGGAAGGATTTTGCGGCAGCGGTGTGCAGGTGCATGCACTCCACGATGCCGACTGGCTCAAAAAAGCCCGAGCGTCAGGCACAGCCGTGCTGTACATCCATGCATTGAACCCGTATGGCTTTTCGCACCTTCGCCGCACCACGCATGAAAACGTCGACCTGAACCGTAATTTTCAGGACTTCGCTCAACCGTTGCCTGACAACGCCGCTTACCGTGCGATGCATGATTTGATCCTGCCCGAGCAATGGCCACCAGACGCCGCTAACCAGACCGCTATCGCCAATTTCATTCAAACTCAAGGTCAGTTGGCTTACCAGTCAGCCATCACCCAGGGCCAGCACGAGTTTGCCGAAGGCATGTTTTACGGCGGCAACAGCCCGACCTGGAGCAACCATACACTGTGAAGCGTGCTGCGCCAACACACCGCTTCAAGCAAACGCATTGGCTGGATTGACCTGCACACCGGCCTGGGCCCGAGCGGCCACGGCGAGCGTATTTGGGCGGGCGGTGACGATTCAATCGCCATTAAACGAGCCCGAGCATGGTGGGGCGGCGGCCAGGATGGCAACGCGGCAACACCAGTCACATCAATTTATGACGGCTCATCCACCTCAGCGTTTTTGACCGGCCTGATGTGGCATTCGGTTTACCAGGAAGCACCCCAAGCGGAATATACAGGCATCGCCATGGAATATGGCACAGTGCCTGTGCTTGAGGTGCTTGGTGCCCTGCGCGCAGAGCATTGGCTGAACAACCACCCAGAAGCGCCGCCAGAACTCGCCAAGCAAATCAAAGCGCAAATGCTGACAACGTTTTATACCGACACCGACCTCTGGCGCGGCCAGATCATCAGCCAGGCACAACAGGCAATGTTTCAGGCGGTTGATGGGTTGTTGAAGTCCTGATTATTTAAACATGAATGTTGGAAACTATGACAACGGAGCCGATCTGTTGTCATAAGCTCCAACATGAAAGCAACGCTGATAGCGGGACGACGCGTTGTTTACTCGCCCAAGTCTTTCGCAGAGTTGGTTCTTTGGCAAGTTCCAAAGCGTGATGCGGGCTCTGAGCACGATTTCAAGTACCGGCTAGCCTACGTGGTTGACGAGGTATGCGTTGTGCGCTACGACGACGAGATTGGCAAAGGTGACCATCGGCATTAAGGTGTAGTTGAGAGCAACTACAAGTTCGCATCACCAGATAAGTTGATCATTGATTTTCAAAAAGACATAGCAAGGTGGAACCATGAAAACAGTCATTCTTGAAGTGATTTCGCCTAACGAGTAAATGGTCAGTTTTGTGCAGCCGTGGAAGTCCGGCAACACCAGTAATGTCGAGCGCAACACCCGCATTGCCTTTGCCACGCCCGAACTTCTTTGGCAAGTGCTGACGGCCAAGCGCTGGGAGTTGCTCAAAGCTTTGTGCGGCGCAGGCCCCATGTCCATACGCGAAGCCGCCCGCCGGGTTGAGCGTGACGTGAAGGCGGTACATGCCGACATCACCGCCCTGATTAACGCAGGCGTGATTAATCGCGACCAAAGCGGCGGTATTGTGTTTCCGTTTGAGGCGGTCAAGGTAGAGTTTTTGCTTGAGGCGGCTTGAGCGCATACCAACGGTCACGTGACACTTGGTCAATTTACAGACCCTGAAATAAACCGAAATATTTGGCGACTGTCCCGGACAACGCCCAGCGCCACAGACACGGGTCAATTGAAATCGACCTGTTGCGTACAACCGGCCTGCTTAAACTGACTGTGCGCGTCCACCGCCTGAGCATACCGGCAGACCAGTTGCCGCAGCCAGGCAAGGCGTTTTTCAGACTGGATGCCGCCCGCCAGCGAAGGCTGGGCCTACACCTGTGCTGCTTGGTGGTCAACGCGCATGACGGAGAGATGGTGCTTGAAAGCGCTGGACCGGGCCTGCGTACTTGTGTAAGGTTACCAGTTTGACTTGCTGAACGCTATATAAACCGTAGCTGCTTGCGCACGTATTGATTGCTTGGATTCAACTCTAAGTGCAACACTTGTGGTTACTGGATGATATCTGGAGCGCTGTGGTGGTTAAGCAGCAAGTTACGGTAAACCTCCAACGGCGAGTAGGCGTTTAATGTCTTGCGTGGCCGATTGTTGATTTCATCGGCAATCGCATCAAGCTGGTCTTGACTGTAGCCAGACAGATCCGTGCCTTTAGGCAGGTATTGCCTGACCAGCCCGTTAGTGTTCTCGTTCGTTCCCCGCTGCCATGGGCTATGGGGGTCACAGAAATACACCGCGATGTTTGTATTGGCTGTCACTTCCTTGTGGCGCGCCATCTCGCTGCCCTGGTCATGCGTCAGCGATTGGCGCATCGGCAAGGCAATTGACCGACGTTTTTGCGTAAACGCCTCCAGTATCGTAGCCGCACTGCCCGGCCTGCAGCCAGGCAGATGCACCAAAATCAGCGAACGCGAGCTTCGCTCGACCAGCGAGCCGACTGCACTGGCGTTGCCTTTGCCCTTGATCAGGTCGGACTCCCAGTGGCCTGGAAGCAGCCTGCTACTAGCCTCGGGCGGGCGGCAATGCACGCTCACCATGTCAGCTATCTTGCCCCGGCGCTCTACGCCCCTGCTGCGCGGCATGCGTTTGGCTTGAGCGCGGCGCATCAGCGCGATCAGGTCTTTGCGCAGCTCGCCTCTGGGCATGGCATAGATGGCGTTGTAGATGGTTTCGTGTGACACGCGCTGAAGTGAGTCGTTGGGGTGGTGACGCTGCAGGTAAATGGCGATTTGCTCGGGTGACCACTTGTGCTTTAAGAGCTCGCACACATGGTCAAACAAAGCACTGCCAGTCACCAGTTTAGGCGCTGCCCGGCAGAACACGCGCCGCCGGTTGCGGCGCTTTTGCGCAAACATACAGCTGTACTGACCGGACGGGGCGTTGCGAAGTATTTCCCGGCTAATGGTGGAGGCCGCGCGATTGAGTATTCGGGCCATGGCCCGAATACTCAATCCCTGAGCCTGAAAGCTTGCAATGGCGATTCGCTCTTCATACTGAAGTTGCTGGTAATACTGAGATTTGGTCATGTGAGCACCTTATGCGAGTTAAGGTGTTGCACTTCAGGTTTGAATTCGCCTTGAGCTATAGGCTCCAAATAGCATCAAAAAATCGAAAAATCGAAAAATCGAAAAATCGAAAAAACTTTAACTCAAATTTGAGCCAATTTTTGCTCATTTTTTCCCATAAAATTAGCCTACATACTATTAAAAACGGGTATAAACAGCTCCTGAAATAATAGTGAAAAATTCAAATCCGTTTGCTGCTTGCATTCAGTCAGCGCAAGCTGCAAGTCGAGGCTGCCGTGCCAATTTTGCAAGCTATAGTGAAAGCGTTTGGAAGGCATAGCTTATTGATTGGCCTAAAAAAGAGAATCAGTTGCAAAAAAACCAGCTTGCCGGGTTTGACGAAATTTTTATACTGGCCTGATAAATAGAGGGCTCTGGCTTGAAACCTAACAAGCAAGCCAGCTTCAGAAGATTTTGATGTCCAAATTATGTTGCATCGCCATTTTTACACCGCAGGTCTTCCGGCATACATTACGTTAGATTGCTTTTCGTGCGCCATTCCACGCTTACCGTTGTGCCTCCTGTAGACCAACCCGCCAAAGGTGACTTCACGGCTTGTATGAGAGGGTCAAGGTCGGCGCACGTTTCCTCCAAGCTTACGGCTATACAGCTGTTCTTGGTTGTTGCCTATTCAGCCATCTTCCCAGTCACAAACTTGATGGGTGGCCCAATTGCCATGGTTGGTATTCTCGCTACACTGCCATTTCTTCCTATCGGTTGGTCGCCGGAATGGCTGCTGTAAGTATTACGAAGTCCGAGCATTCCTATTTGGTCGGCGCAGCGTTGGCCGTCCTAGCGCAGGCGCTGATTCTCTTTTGGCTGTGGAACTCGTCAAGGAGCCGCAATGATGCATCAATCTAATTGGTCGGCCAACACGGAACCGCAACAACAGGAGGCGGCTTCTCCGCAAGTGTCGCGGTCCGATTGCTCCAACTTTATCTAATCACCACCAAAACCAAAGGCCTGCTGCAAATCAATTTTGCGGGCATGGTGTTTGACATGCAGGCAGCGGTTAACAATATGCACTTGGGGGCAGTTGCATGAAAATAATTATGATTATTTGGGGTGCACTAGGGGTAGTTGCGTTGGTCTTTATTGGCCTGCTGTATTCACTTATGTCGTCCGACACGCCCAGCAGCCTCCTTCAATACGGTGCACGGTACCGACGCGCGCTTCAAATCACGATCAGCGCAGACGGGCAGAGGGTGGCCACAATTCAAGAGCGCATTCCTGAGCAGTCGTTATTGGTACGCCACCTCGCTAACGATCAAGACTGGCGAAAAATACCTATACCGCCGGTCACAAAAAACATTCGTTTTGGCTTGATGGGACACGAGCTGTTTATAGTTTTTCATAAAAATGAAACCAATACCGATGTACTAGCCAAAATTGATTTTAATATCCCCAGCAAGCCAATGGAAATCATTCATGAGGATCGGGATTTAAGTTATCCGGTTGAGGTGAGCCAAGGCAAAATCATGGCGCGAACTAGGTTGATTAACTCCAATACTGGTAAGTTAGACAACTATTTAAGCAGCGTCCTTTTAACTGAGAACAATAAATCGCCTGTGTCGTTAGGCGATATTGACCCCGTTGCGCCCGCTACACCTTCTATTGTTGACACAGGATTCTTTTATTTCGTGGACAGCCCGGTGATGGCGAAAGATAACCCATCTCATATCAGAAGCTATGCATTACCCGGCGGCAAAGCGCCGGTTGTAGACGAGTCCTTCGTCGACAAGACAGGGCGACCAAGCCCATTCCAAACTAACACTAGAAGTTTTATTGGCGACTTTAAGGCAGTGCGTTGCTTGAAGGGCTACATCACTGAGCCAAACAGGTCACCGTACGTGTACGCCTTGGAGATTTTCAATGGTCAGCAGCGATGTGTACTTCAACAAGTCGCCGGCTTTTTTGAGTCTAAGTCAATAACACCTGATGGCAATACGGCTGTCTTTGCTTTATTTGGCGAGGCGGGCTCGCGCGAGCGATCACCACGCATTGTGGTGGCGCGTTTTAAACCGCAGCAATGCGAACCGGTTTCAGTTCAACAATTTAATGTTGAGGAGTAATCACAAGGCGGAAATAACACGAACGAAAAAATGGGGGTCAGACTCCAATTGTTCGCCTTTAAGTCCGACACTCTCTACAAATACAGACACCCAAAAGCGATCGCAAAGCCCAATGCCAATTATCGGAGTAGCCGCGGAAACCGGTCTGGCCATGATCGCGTTTGTGAGTAGCTCGATTCTTTGCAGCATGGCGCTGAAGGACACCGGCATCAACTCAGCCAGCTTCACATCCATTCGTCTGGTCACTGGCGCGGCGGTGTTCTGGGCGATCACGTTTTTTTCGTCGTGATCAAAAAGGAAGGGGCAACTTATTATCAAAAAAATGGGCGCGCAGAGGCAACTGTTTGGCTACCAATCTGACTTGGCAATTGCTATATAAAAAAGCTTTGGGGTCAGGTCTTTCATTCCAACATGCCCCAAATGATCGCTTTATCAAAGCGCTGCCGAGCAGCGTCAATTCACTATGAATTCAATAGCTCTTTGCGCATTTTCCTATTGGGCCAGACACCGATTTCACCGTAAGAAACTCTTTTGCCGCCGCCTGTTCAGAGTCGCCGGCATTGCCAACCGCGGACTGATCGAAGGCGGGCGCTTCGCCAAGGTGCGCATGGAGCACGTCTGGGTGCAGGCCTATGTCAACTTGGCCCCCAGCCGGGGAGCCAAGGACGGCGGCTCTAACCTGACCCCCAGGCAGCACGTCAACCCCAACGGCCAGCTCAACGCCTGGGTACCGCTGGATGCCAGCTTCAAGCAATACAGCTACAGCGCCGGCATGGACCTCAAGGCCGCCGTCCCGCTGGACGCCCAGGCGCTCCTGAACGCCGCCCAACAGGGCGCCACCGTCAACGCAGCCCAGGGCTGGGTACAAAACCTCAATCAAGCCGCCATTCAAAACCAGCTCACCGACTACCAAAACCGACTCAAAGCCCACATCGACGCCAGCGCCACCGGCCCTGGCAGCACCGTGGGCGACGTCATCGGCAAGAAGATCATCCCCGCGCAAAAGCACGAGCTGCTGGCCGGCACCTTGCCCTACGCCATCATCCAGACCGCCAGCCAGAGCGCCGCCGTGCCCGCCGGGCTGCAGCACCAGTTCACCTACCAGCTGGCCACCGCAGGCTGGGACAACACCCCCATCCTGAGCTACACCGAAAAGCTGTCAAAACTGGTCGGCAAGCGACTCACATTAAGCTACGTCCCCGCCACCCAAGCTGATGCAGACCTGATCGCCAGCTACCTGCCCAAGCCCAACGCAGACGGCAGCCCGATCCGCCCCGAGCAGCTGCCCACCAGCCTGCCCGGCTACCTGATCCAGCTCAAGGCCCAGATCAACCTGGACGGCCAAGCTGTTGCCACCAGCAGCACCGCGCTGCCCATGGGCACAGACCTGCAAAGCACAGGCGGCTTCACCCAACTCAGCGACCCGACCCAGTGGGACCTGACGAGTGAGACCAGCAACACCGTGGGCCAGGCAACGGCCATTGGCATCAGTGCCGGGGGCATCAGCGCAGTTCAGCTGAGCCAGCTCAAGGACCGATTGGCCGCCACCAAGACCCAACTAGAAGCTAAAAACTTCACAGGCCTGACGGGCGAGCAGATCAGCGGCGACCTCTTGACGGCCACCATCTGGAGCTGGTTTGCGGCGGCGGAAAGCCACAACCACCTGTCCCAAAACCAGGCCGGCATGATTGAAAACCAGGGCCTGAGCTACGGCCTGTTCCATGCCATCGCCCAGCCGGTTTACAGCTGGGGTGTCATCAGAAAAGTCACCTTTCCCGGCGTCAACATGGACATCGGCCATGTGCGCCCGATTGGCTGGAGCAAAGACAATGCCCGAAACACCTGAATTGCGTACAACAAGCTCAGGGGGCAGTACATGAGTGCGCTGGAGCATGCCGTGCCCGAGCGCTTCTTTAATGACCCCACCAAATGCAACGCTGAAGGCACCACCACACCGGGAACAAATGAGGGTCAGGCTCCAATTGTTCACCATTAAGTCCGACGCTCTCCACAAATACAGACACTCAAAAGCGATCGCAAAGCCTTATGCCAATTGTCAGAGTAGCCGCTCTAAGCGGCCTGGCCATGATCGCGTTTGTGGGTGACTCAATTATTTGCCGCATAGCGCTGAAGGACACCGGCATCGACGCGGCCAGCATTACATCCACTCGCCTGGTCTCTGGCGCGGCGGTGCTCTGGGCGATCACGATTTTCTTTCGTCGTGATTAAAAAGGAAGGTGCAACTATTCTCTAAGCAATCGAGGTCAGACTTAATTGCTTGGCTGCCAGTCTGACTTATTAATTACTATATAAAACGCAACTGCTTGCGCCCGTATCTATTGGGCTAAAGCCTAAAAAAAGTATTAAAAACTGCTAAATAATGAGATCTTAAAGTCAGATTCAAGCTGAATTAGCCTATTTTTACCAAGCCAGCTTGGCATCTGCAAGCAAAAAAGTTGCCGCCGATGTGGACCACGCCGGGCGCTTTACTGTGCCCGTGGTCAGTGCGCACGGCATTGGCGATGCAACGGTGTTTGTAGAAGGCAGCGCCACCCTGCGCCAGCGAATGGCAGCTGCTGGCAACGGCCATGCGCTGGTGCAAAACTTTGTGGATTCAGCCGAGCACAGCTATTGGGGCGATGCCTACTACCCACCGCTGTTTAATGCGCTGCTGAACTGGGTTGAAAAGGGCCAGAAGCCCACACCCGCAGGCATTGCCACCAGTTGCGTGCAGCAACCTGGCGCTGCCGCCAAAGACTGCCGGTTTTTGGCTGACTACGTCAACAAACCCTTGACCTCACGCATTTTTGTGCGCTCAACCCTCCTTCTGGGGCTGTCGGCGCGGGCAGCCCCAGCAGCGCAGGTCGATTTACGTCGACCCTTCAATGACCGAGCCCGAGGCCAGCAGGTCGTCAATGCGGGCCATGACCAGCAGGCCGGTGAGGGAGTAGGGATCGAACTCGGGCCAGACGATTTTGGTTTCAGGGTCCACGTCTGACAGGCTCACGTGGGCCATGGACCAGTTTTCGTACCGGCGCTTGGCAATGCTTTCGCAGTGGATCATTTCCACATTGGCGTGCCGCTTGTCGGCATAAATGCGCGCATACAGCTGGGTAACGGTGCTGCGCTCTCCCTCAAGCGCCTGCAGGTACACGCCCTGGCCTTGGCACAGTACGCCAGTTATGCCATTGGCCAGGTTGGTGTCCTGTGCTTTTCGCAAAATGGCCTGTGTGGTTTTAGCAGTTTGTGTTGCGACTGCGTGGCTGATGTAAATGACGCGGATAAGCATGCAAAAAACCCTGTGATGGAAACCGCTTGTGCAAAGCCAACGGTGATCCCGCAGACATTCAAACCACCGACACGCGCGCCCGATGCAACAATCAGCGTACCAGAGCCGCATGACCCGTTGGTGTATGAGGTTTTGGTGGCTGGCACTGGCACAACCGGCGTGCATTTGGCGTCCGGCCACTCGTCACCTCAAGTCAGGGCCTGCCCACAAACAGAAAAACAATGGAGTTCGAGGCATTTTTAGCCAAACGAATAGCTCGACCATAAGCCCAGGCCGACTTGGTATTACATCCGTGACAACAGAGTCGCATCATTCACATGCTGAAACTGACACAAATTGGTAATTCGGTTGGGGCTATCTTTCTCAGAGACTTGCTGGCCTAAATGCGGCTTGAAAAAGGTGACGATTTTTATGTCACTGAAACCCCTGACGGTCTGCGCATCACCGCACACAACCCAGAATTTGAAGAACAAATGCGCTTGGGGCGCGAGATCATGAAACAGCGCCGTGCCGCGCTGCGCGAGCTAGCCAAGTGACGGCCTGGCGCTGGATTGACCGCGCCGTATTGATCGCCATTCACGACATGCAACTGGCTGAGCACGGCGGCGGCGCGGGCTTGCGGGACGGAAATTTGCTTGAAGATACCCTGGTCAAACCAGAAAACCTGGCAGCGTCTGGTAGCCCAGATGTTGCAGTGCTTGCAGCCGCTTACGGTTACGGTTACGGCATTTCGCGCAACCATGCATTTATCAAACGCAAAAAGCGCACTGCCTTGGTGGCCGCAGAACTATTTTTACAGCTCAATGGTTGGTGGCTGGGAGTGGATGACGCAGATTGCGTACTCGCTATGCTGGCCATTGCCACTGGCGACACCACGCAAAATGCCTTTGCCGGCTGGCTACACTTGCATGCCCATAAAAAACTGGTCAGATAAGGCTTTAGCTCAGTAATTACCTGTACAACGAGCTCACTTATTTATGGCGTTTAAATTATCTTCTAATCAAATTAAACTCAAATCACAACAATCCCAAACCGCCTTCTGATGGCACCCACCGGCATCGTCATGTATGCGTCTTCGTTAAAGCAAACCCACTTTGCAGGCATCAGTTGCGCTTGCCTGCGCACCCTTGCAATCTCGCTGAAGTGCTTGATAAAAAACACAACCATGGCCAAGTAACCCACCGGATTCTTCAGCAGTACCTTAGCCTCTTTGTCTCTGGCGTAGATCAGGCTTTCCTTGAAACTGAATTTTTGCACGGCAAACTTGGCCCATAACTGCACACGCATTTCACCCAGCAAGCTGGTGTCGCAGCCAAAAACCAGGTGGCTTATGTCATGTGCATTGACGAGCTTTTTGGCGTTGTCGCCTTTGTAGTCGCCCCTAGGGGTGAACTGCGGATTAAGCAGGTAATGCTTGCGCAACGCTTCCTGCAGCGTCATTACCTCAAGCTCTGTGGTGTAAAAATTGTCCAATCAACTCAACCCAAGGCTGCACTACTTCCCCACACAATCTGCGTAATACCGCAGCTTGCCTTTGGCATCCACCTGCTCCACCAACCCATGAATGTCCGTTTCAAAGCCCGGACACTGGGCGTTAAACTCGCGCGCAAACTTCAGATAGTCAACGATCTTTTTGTTGAACACTTCACCCGGAATCAGCAGCGGGATACCCGGTGGATACGGTGTGACCAGACCGACGGTAATGCGGCCTTCAAGGTGATCAATTTCTACCCGCTCTGTAGTGCGGTGGGCAATGTGAGCGTAGGCGTCGCTGGGTTTCATGGCGGGTAGCAAATCGCGTTGGTACACCTCAGTCGTTAGCCTTGCAATGTCATACTTGGTGTACATGGCATGAATGTGCTGACACAAGTCGGACAGGCCCATACGCTCGTAACGCGGGAACTTTT
>Ga0326733_1000374_pt1 | contig 12980 bp, 13 predicted proteins | sample 14_GP2_308_FD_207946 | JGI IMG/M metagenome (GOLD analysis project Ga0326733, IMG submission 207946) | Glacier ice microbial communities from Ngari, Tibet, China - 14_GP2_30.8 | ecosystem: Environmental > Aquatic > Freshwater > Ice > Glacier | place: China: Ngari, Tibet | collected 2018-07-17 | reverse complement strand
TGAGAGTGCCGGAGACCGAAATCTGCGAGCCGTTGCTGAGTGCGCCGCGGATCGTGAGCAGGTTGCGGTACTCGTCGCTCGTGTTGTCGGTGATCAGGCGAACGTCGATGCCGCGCAGCTCGGCGAGCAGCGGCGCGTTCACGTAGGAGACGGACTCGGCGACGACGTTCGTGAAGATGCCCTTGAGCGCCGCGAGCTTGAGCACGCTGACGTCGTGGGCGACGATCTCGCCGCGCACCTCGATGTCGATGCTCGTGACCGGGCTGTGCTCGGCGAGGCCGGAGAATACCTGTCCGAGCTTCTCCATGAGGGGGATGCCGGGGCGCACGGTCGGGTCGATGACCCCGCCGGCAACGTTCACGGCATCCGGAACGAGCTCGCCCGCGAGAGCGAGGCGCACCGACTTCGCGACCGAGACGCCGGCCTTCTCCTGCGCTTCGTCGGTGGATGCGCCCAGGTGCGGGGTGACGATGACGTTGTCGAGGGCGAGCAGCGGGGACCCGATCGGCGGTTCGTGCACGAACACGTCGAGTCCGGCGCCGGCGATGACCCCGGTGGTGAGGGCGCGGTGCAGCGCGTCCTCGTCGATGAGGCCACCGCGGGCGACGTTGACGATGAACGCGGTCGGCTTCATGAGGGCGAGCTGGGCGTCGGAGATCATGCCCGTCGTCTCCGGCGTCTTCGGCATGTGGATGGTGATGAAGTCGGACTGCTGCAGCAGCTCGTCGAAGCTCAGCAGCGTGACGCCGAGCTGCTGGGCGCGGGCCGCGGTGACGTACGGGTCGTAGGCGACGACGCGGGTGCCGAACGACTGCATCCGTGCGGTGATGAGCGCACCGATCCGGCCGAGGCCGATGATGCCGATCGTCTTCTCGTACAGCTCGACGCCGGTGTACTTCGAGCGCTTCCACTGGCCGACGGCGAGGGCCGCGTGCGCCGGCGGGATGTGGCGGGCGAGGCTCAGGATGTGCCCGACCGTCAGCTCGGCGGCGGAGATGATGTTCGAGGTCGGCGCGTTGACGACCATCACGCCGGCGGTCGTCGCGGACTTGATGTCAACGTTGTCCAGGCCGACACCGGCGCGGGCGATGACCTTGAGGTTCTTCCCGGCGGCGAGCGCCTCGGCGTCGAGCTGCGTCGCGGACCTGATGAGGATCGCGCTCGCGTCGGCGAGAGCCGCGAGCAGCGCGGGACGGTCGGTACCATCGACGTTCCTCACGTCGAAGTCGGGCCCGAGGGCCTCGACGGTAGCTGGGGAGAGTTCTTCGGCGATCAACACGATCGGCTTTGCCACGAATGCAGTCCTTTGGTCGATCCGTAAAATACAGGGCCAAGTTTAGGGCGCGGGGGCACCGCTGCCGCGCGGAGTGCGTCACAGGACGCAAGATGGGCCCATGCCGGATGCCGCGATCGAGACTGCCCAGTGGATTGCGCGCGTCGGACTCGCCATCATGTTCGTCTCGATGGGCGTAATGCATTTCCTGCCCGGACCGGCCAGAACCATGGCGCGGCTGATCCCGCCCCGGCTTCGCGGCACCGGCTTGCTGAGCCCGCGCGCGCTCGTCTATTTCACCGGGCTGTGCGAGATCGCGGGCGGAATCGGGATGCTCATCCCGGCGACCAGGGGCGCCGCGGCGGTCGGTCTCGTGCTGTTTCTGATCGCAGTGTTCCCGGCGAACGCCTACGCGTCGGAGCACCGGGACCGATTCGGCGCGATCTCCATTCCGTTCTGGCGGCGGTACTTCGCCCAGCTCGCACTCATCCTCGTGGTGGTGCTCGCCGCCCTCTGACCTGGCCCGGCGAGCCTGCGCCGCCGCGTCACGCGACTGCGGGGCGCGCGCCGACGATCAGGCGAAGGCGGCGAGGGAGAGGCTGAGCGCGCCGACGACGGCGAGCCCGCCGAGGAACACGAGGGCCGCGGCCGGCACCGAGTGTCGGCGGCCGAGAAGGAACGCCCCCGTGTAGAGCACCGGCGCGAGGAGGATATTGGCGATCAGGATCCCCCACGGGACGGCCGTCTCGTCCAGCCCGACCTCGGCGGCGAGCTCGTTGTAGTCGCCGAGCTGCGCGACGACGCCGAACGCGTTCGCGATGGCCTCGAAGACGTCGTAGGCGTAGAGCAGCCCGAAGGCGATCGCGACAGTCAGGAACACGACGCGCGCGGCACGCGGCTGCGCTGCAGCATCCGGGGTCACGGCGGTCACGACACGCTCCCGAGGATGAACGGCCACGGGGCGAGCAGCACGACCCCGGCAACGAGCCAGGCGATGCGCAGGGCCGGCCGGCGTCCGCGGGTAAGTAGCAGCGCGAGGCCGAACCAGAGCGCGGGCGAGATGATCGCGAGGAACTCGCCGAACTGGTACATGATCTCGAAGAACAAGCCCGTCGCGGTGAAAGTGTCGCGCTGAACCGCGAGAATCCAGCCGATCAAGTAGAGCACGTACACGCCGCCGAAGATGCCGTAGGCGATCAGCAGTGCGGAGTCCGCAGCGGATGCCGGCTCCGCTGGCGCCGGCTCGGCAACATCCGCTGGCGCGGTAGACGCTGCGCCATCGAGGTAGCTCGGGTCGTCGGACTCGCCGCCCCAGGTGAGGGCGTCGTCGTCGCGGTCGGAGGCCATTGACCTATTATGACCGACGACGGCACTGTGGCGGCACAGACGAGAGGGGGCGCGGCGTGTGCCGCACCCCCTCCGTCCGTGCGTGAGTCGTCCCTAGCGGGCGGCGGAGCCGTCCGTGTAGTCGGCGTCAGCCTGCTTCCACGCGAACAGGGCGCGCAGCTTCTGGCCGGTCGCTTCGATGGGGTGCGCGGCACCCCTCTCGCGCAGTTCGAGGAACTCGGGGCCTCCGGCATCCTGGTCCTTGATGAAGCGCTCGGCGAAGGCGCCCGACTGGATGTCCGCGAGAACGGCCTTCATGTTCTCCTTGACGCTCGGGTCGATGACGCGCGGGCCGGAGACGTAGTCGCCGTACTCCGCGGTGTCGGAGACGCTCCAGCGCTGCTTGGCGATGCCGCCCTCCCACATGAGGTCGACGATGAGCTTGAGCTCGTGCAGCACCTCGAAGTAGGCGATCTCGGGCTGGTAGCCGGCCTCGATGAGGGTCTCGAAGCCGTACTGCACGAGCTGCGAGGTGCCGCCGCAGAGCACGGCCTGCTCGCCGAAAAGGTCGGTCTCGGTCTCTTCGGTGAAGGTGGTCTTGATTCCGCCGGCGCGAAGTCCGCCGATCGCCTTCGAGTACGACCAGGCGAGGTCCCAGGCGCTGCCGGAGGCATCCTGCTCGACGGCGACGATGACGGGAACGCCTCGGCCGGCCTCGTACTCGCGGCGCACGGTGTGGCCCGGGCCCTTGGGGGCGACGAGCAACACATCAACGCCGGCGGGCGCGGTGATGTAGCCGTAGCGGATATTGAAGCCGTGGCCGAAGACGAGGGCCTTGCCCTCGCCGAGGTTCGCGGCGATGTCGTCGGCGTAGAGGTGGCGCTGGTGCTGGTCGGGCGCGAGGATGACGATGACGTCGGCCCAGGCGGCCGCCTCGGCGGACGGCAGCACGGTGAAGCCGGCCTCTTCGGCCTTCACGACCGACTTCGAACCCTCCTTGAGCCCGACGACGACCTCGACGCCCGAGTCGCGAAGGTTGAGCGCGTGGGCGTGACCCTGCGAGCCGTAGCCGATGACGGCGACCTTCTTGCCCTGGATGATCGACAGGTCAGCGTCTTTGTCGTAAACGATCTCGGTCACTGGTGGTTCTCCTTTGGTGGTGGTGGTGTGTCAAGCCTTGTAGATGCGTTCGGTGATGCTCTTCGGCCCGCGCCCGATGGCGAGGAGGCCGGATTGCGCGATCTCCTTGATGCCGTACGGTTCGAGCACGCGCAGCAGCGCCTGCACCTTGGGGGTGTCCCCCGTGACCTCGATGACGAGGGCGTCCGTGGCCACATCAACGATGCGGGCCCGGAAGAGGGTCGCCGCCTCGAGGATCTGGCTTCGGGTGGAATTGTCGACGCGCACCTTGATGAGCATGTGCTCGCGTTCCACGGTCTGTGCCGGGTCGAGCTCGACGATCTTGAGCACGTTGACGAGCTTGTTGAGCTGCTTCGTCACCTGCTCGAGCGGGAGGTCCTCGACGTCGACGACGACGGTGATCCGGGACAGCCCCGGGATCTCGCTCTTGCCGACGGCGAGGGACTCGATGTTGAAGCCGCGTCGCGCGAACAGGCCGGCGACGCGCGTGAGCAGGCCGGGCTTGTCCTCAACGAGCAGGGAGAGTACGTGGGTCATGGCTCTACTCCTCTTCCCACTCGGGGGCGTGTTCTCTGGCGTACTGCACCGACGAGTTGCCCACACCCTGCGGCACCATCGGCCACACCATGGCGTCGCGGCTCACGATGAAGTCGATCACGACGGGCCGGTCGTTGGTCTCGTTCGCGAGCCGGATGGCCGCGTCCACGTCTTCCTTCTTCGTGACGCGGATGCCCAGGGCCCCGTACGCCTCGGCGAGCTTGACGAAGTCGGGCACCATCGCGGTGTCGTGTCCGGTGTTGAGGTCGGTGAACGAGTGTCGGCCGTCGTAGAACAGCGTCTGCCACTGTCGCACCATGCCGAGCGAGGAGTTGTTGATGACCGCGACCTTGATCGGTATGTTGTTGATCGTGCAGGTCGCGAGCTCCTGGTTGGTCATCTGGAAGCATCCGTCGCCGTCGATCGCCCACACGATGCGGTCCGGCTGCGCAACCTTGGCCCCCATGGCCGCCGGAACCCCGTAACCCATCGTGCCGGCGCCTCCGGAGTTGAGCCACGCGTTCGGGCGCTCGTACTTGATGAACTGGGCGGCCCACATCTGGTGCTGTCCGACGCCCGAGGCGTAGACGCCCTCCGGCCCGGTGATGGCCCCGATCCGCTCGATGACGTACTGCGGTGAGAGCAGCCCGTCCTCTGGCTCGTCGTAGCCGAGTGGGTACAGTGCACGCAGTTCGGTGAGCCGCTCCCACCACTCGGAGATGTCGGGGGCGAATAGCCGCGCGGCATCCTCGTAGGCGACGGTGAGGTCGGCGATGACGTCTTTCGCGTCGCCGACGATCGGCACGTCGGCGACGCGGATCTTCGAGATCTCTGCGGGGTCGATGTCGACGTGCACGACCTTGGCGTTCGGGGCGAACTCGCTCGCCTTGCCGGTCACCCGGTCGTCGAACCGCGCGCCGAGCACAATGAGCAGGTCCGACTCCTGTAGCGACAGCACCGCGGGAACGGTCCCGTGCATTCCCGGCATGCCCAGGTGCTGGGCGTGCGAGTCGGGGAACGCCCCGCGCGCCATGAGCGTCGTGACGACGGGCGCCCCTGTCGTCTCGGCGAGGGCGAGGAGCTCCTCGGATGCGTTGGCGCGGATCACTCCGCCGCCGACGTAGAGCACGGGGCGCTTCGCCTCGACGAACAGCTGCGCCGCGGCGTGGATCTGCTTGCCGTGCGCCTTGGTGACCGGGCGGTAGCCGGGCAGGTCGATCTTGGGCGGCCAGATGAACGGCGCGCTCGCCTGCTGGCAGTCCTTCGTCACGTCGACGAGCACAGGGCCGGGGCGGCCGGTGGTCGCGATGAGCACGGCGGCGGCGATGGTCGCCGGGATGTCCTCCGGCTTGGTGACGAGGAAGGAGTGCTTGGTGATCGGCATCGTGATTCCCACGATGTCGACCTCCTGGAAGGCATCCGTTCCCATCGAGGTGGAGAAGACCTGGCCGGTGATCGCGAGCAGCGGCACGGAGTCCATGTGCGCGTCGGCGATCGCGGTGACGAGGTTCGTGGCGCCCGGGCCCGAGGTCGCGATCGCGACGCCGAGGCGCCCGCTCGACGACGCGTAGCCCTCGGCGGCGTGCCCGGCGCCCTGCTCGTGCCGGACGAGGATGTGCCGAATGCCCTCCGACGACATCAGCTCGTCGTAGAAGGGCATGATGGCGCCACCGGGGAGGCCGAAGACGTCGGTGATGCCCAGCTTTTCAAGCGACTTGAGAATCGCGCCTGACCCGGTGAGGATGACCGGCCCCGGCACCGCTGGGGTCGCCGGGCGCGCCGGGCGGGAGGCCGGCGCTGAAGTTTGATCGGTGGACATGGTGGAAATCCTTTGTCACTCGTGCATCGAATGGTGAGGGGTGCCGTGCTGCCCGGAGACGGTCAGCCAGTGACCGCGCCGACTGCAGCGGAGCGGACCAGGCGTGAGTATTTCGCGAGCACACCACGGGTGTAGCGGGGCGGAAGCGGAGCCCAACCGGTGCGGCGAGCTTCCAGCTCGGCGTCCTCGACCAGTACGTCAAGGGTGCGAGCTGCGATATCGACCCGTATCAGATCACCATCGCGCACGAAGGCAATCGGACCTGCGTCGACCGCTTCGGGAGCTATGTGGCCGATGCACAGGCCGGTTGTGCCGCCTGAGAATCGCCCGTCTGTCAAGAGTAATACATCTTTTCCGAGCCCAGCTCCCTTGATGGCGGCCGTGATCGCGAGCATCTCGCGCATGCCCGGTCCGCCCTTGGGGCCCTCGTAGCGAATGACGACGACGTCGCCCTTGCCGATCCTGCCCTCGGTGAGCGCATCCATCGCCGCTCGCTCCCGCTCGAACACGCGGGCAGGGCCCTCGAACACCTCCAGGTCGAAGCCGGCGGTCTTGACGACGGCACCCTCCGGGGCGAGGCTGCCGTGCAGCACGCTGAGCCCGCCGGTGGCGTGGATCGGGTTGTCGAGTGTGCGCACGACCTCGCCGTCGAGGGGCTCGGGGTCGAGCTCGGCGAGGTTCTCCGCGAGGGTCTTGCCGGTGACGGTCATCACGTCGCCGTGCAGCAGGCCGGCGTCGAGCAGGGCGCGCATGACGACGGGCACTCCACCGTGCCGGTCGACGTCGTTCATAACGTACTTGCCGAAGGGCTTGAGGTCGCCGAGGTGCGGCACCTTGTCGCCGATCCGGTTGAAATCGTCCAGGGTCAGGTCAACCTCGGCCTCATTGGCGATCGCGAGCAGGTGCAGAACGGCGTTGGTAGATCCCCCGTAGGCCATCACGACGGCGATGGCGTTCTCGAATGCCTTCTTGGTCATGATGTCGCGGGCGGTGATCCCGAGGCGGATGAGGTTCACCACGGCCTCGCCGGAGCGATGCGCGTAATAGTCGCGGCGGCGGTCCGCGGCGGCCGGGCTCGCCGATCCCGGCAGGCTCATGCCCAGCGCCTCGGCGACGCTTGCCATCGTGTTGGCGGTGTACATGCCGCCGCAGGCGCCCTCGCCGGGGGCGAAGGCGCACTCGATGCGCTTGGCGTCCTCCTCGCTCATCCGGCCGGCCTTCACGGCACCGACGGCCTCGAACGAGTCGATGATCGTGATGTCCTTCTCGGTGCCGTCGCTGAGCTTGACCCAGCCCGGCGCGATCGAGCCGGCGTAGAGGAACACCGAGGCGAGGTCGAGGCGCGCGGCGGCCATCAGCATGCCCGGCAGCGACTTGTCGCAGCCGGCGAGCAGCACCGAGCCGTCGAGTCGCTCCGCCTGCATGACCACCTCGACTGAGTCGGCGATGACCTCGCGGCTGACGAGTGAGAAGTGCATGCCCTCGTGCCCCATCGAGATTCCGTCGGAGACGGAGATGGTGCCGAACTGCAGCGGGTATCCCCCGCCGCCGTGCACACCCTCCTTCGATGCCTGCGCGAGGCGGTCGAGCGAGAGGTTGCACGGGGTGATCTCGTTCCACGAGCTCGCGATGCCGATCTGGGGCTTGTCCCAGTCCGCGTCTCCCATTCCGACCGCGCGCAGCATCCCCCGTGAGGTGGTCGCTTCGATGCCGTCGGTGACGACGCGGGATCGGGGCTTCATGTCGGGCTGGGTGCTGGCGCTGTCGGGCATGGTACGAGTGTAGAACTCCTGAGGCCCCGCAAACTTACGAGCGCTGCCGCCTCGAGAAGCGTTGCGCCGGCGGTCCGGCTGTCCGGCCGTCGCCAAAGTCGGAACTGGCTGTGCCCGCATCCGCCATTCGCCCACTTATGCCGGGTTCCCGGGTTGTGATGTCTCAGGACGTTGCTGACAGTTCATGTCTCACGAGAATCTGACACTTCGTGGCGGGCGAGGAAGCCGCGGGGTTTGTTGTTGCGGATGTAGCTGCCGGCCGGTGGGCGGGGGTGGGATTGCTGGAGTGTTCCGTCGTTGTCGAAGATATGGATCGTGGTGGGCTCGAGGAGGATGTGGAACGTCTGTCCGGCGTGCTGCTGTGCTGTCATGATGCGGATGCTCGCGACCTTCAGAATGCCTTGGGCGTTGGCGATTCTGACGTGATGGTCCGGTGCCCTGAGGGCGGGCTGATCGGCGATCCGTGGAGTCGGTGTCGGAGATTTCGGGGTAGCGGTGTAGCAAGCGTGCGGGGTCGCCATCTCGAGAGACTGGTGTGGGCGATGCTGGTTGTAGAGCAGGTCGAACCGGTCGAGCTGGGCTTGTAGTTCTGGCAGGCCGGCGGCGGCAGGCTGCGCGCGGAGCCATCGTTTCAAGGTCCCATGGCCGCGTTCGTTCTTCCCCTGGGTTTGCGGATGTCCGATGCTGGAGGCGATGGGCTTGACCCCGAGGGAGACCATCAGCGCGGTCAGCTCCCCAATCCAGCCACGGCGGCTCGGGTTCAGCGCCACCCCGTTATCGGACAACAGCCTCTGCGGGACGCCGTGGCGGGCCATGCCGAGGGTCACGACACGGACGGCGTCCACGGCATTCTCCGACCGGGCAGCGAGCGAGGCGAGCTGCAGCCGAGAGTGGTCGTCGTTGAGCTGGAAGATCGCGACGACGGTTCCGTCGGCGAGGGCCCAGTCGGTCGCATCGATCTGCCAACACTCGTTCGGTGCGGGGTAACGGAACCGAATATACGAGGTCCGCGGGCGCTTCTTCGGCTCCGGTTTCACCAGCCCGTGCCGGGTGAAGATCCGGGCCAATGTCGCCCGCGACGGGGCTTTCACACCCAGCCGGGTCAGCTCGTAGGCCACTGAGATCGGGCCGTGGTCCCACCCCTCGGCTTTCAGCCGCGCCCTCGCCTCGATAGCCATCCGCTCGACCAACGCGGGCACACTGCCGGGCGAGGTCTTCGGGCGGCTCGAGCGCGGCATCAACGACTGCGGCAGATCCCCCGCCTGCAGCCTTCTCCGGGTCGCGTAGAACCATTCCCTGGACACGTTGTTCTCCCGGCAGAACCGGCTCACTGCGCCGCGAGGAGCATCCTCCGGCCACGACGCGACGATGAGACGAAGATCAGTGCGAGACGGGTCATAGGCCATCCCCTGATCGTGGAAGACCCACCGAAGTGTCAGGCACGTCCCGAGACAGAAGTGTCAGAAAGGCAATGAGACTTCACAGCCGGGTTCCCGGGTTGGATGCGGCATAAGTGGGCAACTCGCGGAAACGTTCCGACTTCGGCGACAAGGTCACCCCACGTCAGGCACTCCGGCCCCGCGCCACCGCACCGCACTGCAGTCACCACACAGCACCACACCACACCACACCACACCACACAGCAATTACGAGCGCTGCCGCCTCGAGGCGCGTTCGGCTTCCCGCGTGGCGAGATCGATGTCGTCGGCGAGTTCGTCGACGAGGGACAGCTCGGGCCGGAAGTCACCCAGGCGGTAGCCGGCCCGCCCGATCATGTGGCTGGCGGTCGGGGCCAGGAGCATCTGGAACAGCACGACGGGCACGACGGCGAGGAGCGTGGTCCAGCTGCGGGCCTCGATCGCGATGGCGATGACCACGAGGATGAGCCCGAGAATCTGTGGCTTGGTCGCCGCATGCAGCCGACTGAGCGCGTCGGGGAACCGGATCAATCCGATGCCGGCGGCGAGGGTGAGGAACGCGCCGCCGAGCACCAGCACGGCGGAGACGATGTCGAGGATGTCGTCGAGGGTCACGGGTTCGCCCTCGCTGAGTCCTTCGGCGAGACGTGGCGGGCGACGGCGGTGCTGCCGAGCACGGCGGTCGCGGCGAGCGCCACCATCATCGGAATCGAGCGGGTGTGGCCGTTGTAGACCATCTCCGCGCCGGCCGCGAGGATGAGCGTCGTGAGGAGTACGTCCGCGGCGATCACCCGGTCGATGAGCGAGGGGCCGCGGACGACCCGGTAGACGCTGGCGAGCGCGCCAGCTGTGAACATCACTCCGATCGTGACGTACAGCACGGAAATGATCGCGGGATTCACTGGCCCATCCTTTCGATGTCGTCGGCGGAGCCGAATGAGCGCACGAGCACTCGCTCAAGCTCGAGTGCCCTCTTGCGCACGGCCTCGACGCCCGCGCTGTCGACGGTGTTCAGCGCATGGAGGTAGATGCGCGAACGCATCCGGTCGGACTCGATCACCAACGACCCGGGCATGAGGGACATCGAGATCGCCACCACGGTCATGATCAGGTCGCTCCTGGTGCGCAGCTGCACCTCGATGACGGAGTTATGGGTGACCCGCCGCGGGCGGAGCGCGAGGAACGCCACCTGGAAGGAGGCGACAAAGAGCTCGGCGAGGAACTCGCCGAGGAACACCGCCAGCCAGAGCGGGTTGAATCGCCCCGACAGCTCGACCGGGGGCAGGTAGAACACGCGGGTGACGACGATGGCGAGGATGATGCCGGTGACAAGGTTCAGCCACGAGACCGCTCCCCACAGCAGCATCCAGAGCACCACGAGCACGACCAGCAGCGGCAGTTGTTGCAGAATGCTCGCGCGCACCTCTTGGCGCTTCTCGTGCCCGGTCGCCGGCTCAGTCATCGATGCCTCCGGGGAAGACGATGTCGACGTAATACGACGGTCCCTCGAGGTTCTCGCCGGCCCGGGAGCTCAGCGCATAGAGGGGGCCGGCGAACACGGTGAGGGCGAGACTCACGGCGACCATCGCGGCGGTCGCGGCGACCATGAGGAATGGCGTTGTGCGCACGGTCTGCGTCGCGGTGGCCCCGGGAGCTTCGGAGACGTTCGCGACCAGGTCCGACTCGTACCCCTCGACGTCGGAGGCAGGGCGCCAGAAGACGAGGGTCCAGATGCGCACGAGCGTGTAGAGGGTGAGCAGCGACACGAGCGCGCCGGCACCGATGAGCACGTAGGTGAGCGCGGTGCCCTGCTCGGCGCTCGCCTGGAACAGCGCGAGCTTGCCGATGAAGCCGGAGAACGGGGGGATGCCGCCGAGGTTCAGCGCCGGCACGAAGAAGAGCACAGCGATGATCGGCGCGGCTTTGAGCATTCCGCCGAGGCCGTTGATCGAGGTGCTGCCGCCCTGCCGCTCGATCAGTCCGGCGGCGAGGAAGAGGGTGGACTGCACCACGATGTGGTGCACGATGTAGAAGATCGCGGCCGAGGTGCCCGCGGCGGTGCCGAGCGCGACGCCGAGCACCATGTACCCGATGTGGCTCACAAGCGTGAACGAGAGCACCCGCTTGATGTCGGCCTGTGCGACGGCGCCAAGCACACCGACGACCATCGTGAGCAGCGCGACGACGAGCAGCGCCTGGTTGAGCTCGGTTCCGGGGAAGATCACCGTCTCCGACCGGATGATGGCGTAGACACCCACCTTCGTCAGCAGGCCGGCGAACACCGCCGTGACCGGCGCAGGGGCGGTGGGGTAGGAGTCGGGCAACCAGAACGAGAGCGGGAAGACGGCGGCCTTGATCCCGAAGGCGACGAGGAGGCTGACGTGCAGGATGATCTGCACGTCGACCGGAATGTCGTTCATCCGCTGGGAGATCTGCGCGATGTTCACGGTTCCGACCGCGCCGTAGATCATGGCGATCGAGGCGAGGAACAGCAGCGACGAGACGAGGCTCACGACGATGTAGGTCGTGCCTGCCCGGATGCGCTGCTCGGTGCCACCGAGCGTGATGAGCACGTAGCTTGCGACGAGCAGGATCTCGAACCCGACGTAGAGGTTGAACAGGTCGCCGGCGATGAAGGCGTTGAACACGCCGGTGGCGAGGATCAGGTAGGTCGGGTAATAGATCGACACCGGCGTCTCCTGGTCGCCGTCGGCGAGACCCTGGCCGACGGAGAAGACGAGCACGGCGAGCAGCACGGTCGCTGACACCACAAGCATGAGGGCCGACAGCCGGTCGACGACGAGCACGATGCCGAAGGGCGCCTGCCAGCCGCCCAGCTCGACGACGAGGGGACCCGCGACATCCACCGCGACGAGCAGCACGACACTCACCGCCAGCACCGCCGCAAGGACGAGGATCGTGAGGACGCGCTGGAACTTCGGCCGCCGCCCGACGATGAGCGCCGCGGCGGCCCCGAGCAGGGGCAGAAGAACGACCAGGGGCACCAGAGCGGTCATCGGGAGGCCTCCGGCGAGGTGCCGAGTCCGGCCTCGAACTCCGTGTCGGATGCTCCGGCATCCGGCCCGCCCTCGTTCATCGACAGCAGTTCCGAGCGCATCGCGACGTCGGCGGCGTCGTCCACCAGGCTGTCTCCGGCGGACAGGCGCCAGGAGCGGTACAGCAGGCCGAGCAGGAAGGCCGAGACGCCGAAGGTGATGACGATCGCGGTCAGGATAAGGGCCTGCGGGAGCGGGTCGCTCATCTCGTCCGCGCTGACCCCGCCGCCGACGATCGGTGCGACGCCGGCCTTGCCGGCGACGATCAGGAGCAGGAGGTTGGTGGCGTTCCCGACCATCAGGAATCCGAGCAGCACGCGTGTCAGGCTCCTCTCGAGCATGAGGTAGATGCCGCTCGAGTAGAGCACGACCATGATGACCACGAGCGCGAGCGAGACGGTCACGATGCCACCTCCTGTTTCGCGGCGGTGTCCGCCTGATTGGCGTCGGCCTCCTGCTGCCGGTCCACCTCGGCGCCGAGGCTCCGCAGCACGTCGAGCACGAGCCCGACGACGACGAGGTACACGCCGATGTCGAAGATCGTGGAGGTGACGAATTCCACGTCGCCAAACGGCCAGACCGTACCCTCGATGTAGCTCGAGCTGAGGGCCTCGGCACCGAAGAAGAGCGGGACCACGG
>Ga0326733_1000373_pt1 | contig 12982 bp, 8 predicted proteins | sample 14_GP2_308_FD_207946 | JGI IMG/M metagenome (GOLD analysis project Ga0326733, IMG submission 207946) | Glacier ice microbial communities from Ngari, Tibet, China - 14_GP2_30.8 | ecosystem: Environmental > Aquatic > Freshwater > Ice > Glacier | place: China: Ngari, Tibet | collected 2018-07-17 | reverse complement strand
CGTGGAGTTCCCGCGCCAGTCTCCGCCGGTCGTCGAGCACAGCGGCAGTGGCCTGGGCGTTCCAGTACCGGCGGATCTCCCTCGTCGCGCCGACCAGCAGCAGGAGGTAGCAGCCGGTGCGCAGCAGGTCGCCGGTGTAAAGCCAATCGGTGTAGAGCGAGGGGAAGAGGATGTAGTTGATGCGCGCGAACCCGCCGAGCGCGCACGCGGGGCCGAGCCAGCGGAGCAGTTCGTCGCCGCGCTGGGCGGGCTGGGTCGCGAACGCGACCGAGGCAACGAGGAAGCTCAGCGCGGCGAGTCCCTGCGCGACCAGCAGCACGGGGTGGCCGGTCAGGATCGCCTTCTGCGCCGACGCCGGAACGAAGCTCTGGTCGAACGCGACCGGGAGCCCCGCCGCCGCCGCCCAGAGCGCGAGCGACACCACCGCGATGACGGCGAGGGGAGCGAGCCCGTGGATTCTGCGCGGGGTGAGCTTTCTGGTCAGGCGCGGGTCGCAGAGGGCCGCGGCGACGATGAGGAGCGAGCCGGCGAGCCTGATCGACAGCGGGAGCCAGATGTCGAGGGTGCCGGCATCCAGCCCGCCAACCAGTGACGTGACCCACGTCAGCCCGAGCCCCGCGGCGGCGAGCAGCACAAGCCCGCTGAACAGCAGGAGGTCCTGCCAGGCGCCGCTGCGCCGGTAGCGGCCGTAGACGAGGTACGCGACCAGCATGGCGACACACGCGTCGACGGAATCGAGAACGAGGTGAAGCGACGGGTTGCGATAGCCGAAGACGAGGTAGGGACTCCAGATTATGAGCGCCGTGACCGTGATCCCGGCGATCCACGCGGCCACCGTCAGGCGCGCCGAGCCGTCTCGCGACCAGTACTGCCTGGAGTCGCGAGCGTTCCGGGGTCGGGTGGTACCCATGGAATTACCTAGGTTCAGTGGGTGAGCGAGCCGTTCGGTCGGCCCGTTCGGGTGGGGTGAGCCTACCTCCGAATGCCCGGCGCCGGGCAGTCCCCGAGCGGGGGACAGGACCGCGACGTCGGTACCCCCACCCGCCCAATAGGATGCGAGGGAAAGGGAGGGGGGACGCATGGGATCGCGGGCACTGCACCACGGCGAGGGGTCCCACGTCTTCCGGCCCAAGCAGGATCTCTGGACGGCCGCCTGGGTCATCTGGCTCACCGTCACCGTGCCGCTGTTTTTGACCCTCTACGTCCTCACCACGCAGGAGGGGCGCTGGGTGCCGTTCCTCGCCGCCCACGTCGCGTTGTTGCTACTGTTTGCCGCCGCGGTGCAGCGGCTCAAGGGAGCCGGCGTGGCGCTCGCGCCCGACGGCATCCGCGAGCGCGCCTATTTCGGCCGAGTCGTGTTCACACCGGTCGATTTGGTGGCATCTGTGATGCTGATCAAGGTGTTCGATTCACTCAGCAACGACATCTCGCTACAGCTGTTCCTGGTCGACGCAGACGGGCGCACGGTGCTGCGGCTGCGCGGCCAACTCTGGCACCGCGCCGACCTGACTCACATCACGAACTTCTACTCCGTGCCGATCCACGCGCCGGTCGAGGTGCTGACCTGGCGTGAGCTGCGCCGCGACCACGGCAGCCGGCTGTCGTGGTTCGAGCGTCACGCGCTGGTGACCCGCGCGCTTCTCGTGCTCGGTTTCCTTGCCATCGCTATTCCGTCGTATGCCGGGATCATGTCCGCGATCGCCTGAGGGGCGGGCTCGGGAGCGTCAGTCCTCGTTGGCCTCGTCGAGCACTGTGCCGATCGCAATCGCGAGCGACAGCGCCCAGCTGATCCACATGAGCGCGAGGCGCCAGTCGCGCGGCCCCTGCCGGGTCATCTGCAGCGTGCTCCAGCCGCTGAACATCGCGCTGATAACGCTGCTGCTGAAAATGAACTTGCGCACGGTTCCTCCAGAGATCGTGAGATTTCAACGCTACCCCGTTCGATCCCTGCGAAAAAGCCGGGAACCTGACCGATCGGACAGTTACTGACCGATCGGTCAGATACTGTCGGGGGATGTCCAGCGCCAACGACCTGCGAGAAATCGCGCTCACCGAGTTCTCGACCAGCGGCTACGCGGGAACGTCGATCCAGAAGATCGCGGATGCGGCGGGGCTGTCGAAATCGGCGGTGCTGTACCACTTCGGGTCGAAGGAGATCCTGCTCGACGCCGCCATCCGACCCGCGATCGACGAGCTCGAGTCGATTCTCGCCGAACTCGAGTCGACGCCGTTCACGACCGAGTTCCGCGGAGCGTTCCTCGACAGGTTCGTCGACTTCCTGTTCGCGCACCGGCTCGAGGTGAACATGTTCATTAACCAGGGCCCCTCGCTCGTCGACGTTCCCGTCATCGACAGGGCCAACGACCTCGTTCGGCGGCTGGCAAGCCACGTCACCTCGACCATGGCCTCCGTCGAAGAGGAGATGCGCTTCGCGATCGCGCTCGGCGGTGCGGCCTACATGCTCTGCACCGAGCAGTCGCTTGGGCTCGAGGCCGCGCCGATCGGCGAGGCCAAGACCGCGCTCATCATCATCCTGACTGAACTGTTGGCGCCCATCGGCGTGCGCCAGGCCGACTGAGAAACGGACCCGAACCGACATGGCCACCCTCCTCTACCGCCTCGGACGCTTCTCCTACCGGCGGGCTTGGCCCGTCATCGGCGTCTGGCTCGTGCTCTTCGTCGGCATCCTCGGCGGCGGCTTCGGCCTCGGGGGACAGACCCAGGAGTCCTTCGCGATCCCCGGCACCGAATCGCAGGATGCCCTCGACCGGCTCGACGCGGTGTTCCCGCAGGTCGCCGGTGCGAGCGCCCAGGCGATTATCGTCGCGCCGGACGGCTCCTCGATCACCGGCGACCGCTTCGCGGAGCCGATCGCGGAGATGGTGTCGAGCATTGCCGACGTCGACGGGATCGACTCGGCTATCGGACCGTTCGACGAGTACGCGGGCGTCGCCGTGACCGACGACGAGCAGATGGCCCGGATCCAGGTGCAGTTCGAGGGAAGGTCGGAGGAGGTTACCCCGGCCATGCTCGACGAGCTCACGGGCACCGCCGGCATCGGCGAGGAGGCGGGCCTCCGGGTCGAATACGGCGGTCAGGTGTTCCAAGACAACACCTTCGGCATCACGATCTCCGAGGTGTTCGGGGTGATCTTCGCCGGACTCGTGCTGCTCATCACCTTCGGGTCGCTCCGTGCCGCGGGGATGCCGCTGCTGAGCGCCCTGATCGGTGTCGGCATCGTGATCGGAGGCATCACCGCGGTGTCCGCCTTCACGACCGTTTCGAGCACGGCGCCGCTGCTCGCCCTGATGATCGGGCTCGCGGTCGGCATCGACTACTCCCTGTTCATCCTGTCGCGGCACCGTAACCAGCTCGCCGAGGGGGAGGACCCGGAGGAGTCCGCCGGGATTGCCGTCGGCACCGCCGGCAGCGCCGTCGTGTTCGCCGGCATCACCGTCATCATCGCCCTGCTCGGGCTGCTCGTCGTCGGCATCCCCTTCCTCAGCGTGATGGGGATCGGGGCCGCCTTCGCGGTGCTCGTCGCCATCGCGGTCGCCACCACCCTGCTGCCCGCCATCCTCGGACTCGCCAAGGGGCGCCTCGCCCCGAAGCCCGGCTCGCGCGCCCACCGGCGGGCGCTCGCCCACGACGACCCGACCGCGAAGCCGGCCATGGGCCTGCGCTGGGTCCGGCTCGTGATGAGGGCCCCCGTCCTCGCCACCCTCGGGGTCGTCGCGATCCTCGGCACCCTCGCGATCCCCGCGCTCAGCCTCGACCTGAACCTGCCCGACGGCGGCTCGGAGCCGGCGGGCAGCACCCAGCGGGAGGCCTACGAGCTCGTCAGTGACGGCTTCGGTCCCGGCTTCAACGGTCCGCTCGTCATCGCGGTCGACATCACCCAGACCACCGACATCCTCGAGGACCTCGACGGGATCGGCGACGAGCTCCGCAGGCTCGACGACGTGGCGAACGTGAGCCAGGGGATACCGGATGCCGGACTGGTCACGGCTATCATCCAGGTCACCCCGGAAAGCGCCCCGGATGCCGCGGAGACGAAGGCGCTCGTGCAGTCGATCCGCGACCTCGCCCCGCAGATCGAGGAGCGGTTCGGCACGCCGATCGCCGTAACCGGTGCGACCGCGGTCGGGATCGACATCTCCAACAGGCTCACGGGCGCCCTCATTCCGTTCGGGCTCATCGTCGTCGGGCTCTCGATCGTGCTGCTGATGATGGTCTTCCGCTCCGTTCTGGTGCCGATCAAAGCGGCCCTCGGGTTCCTGCTGTCGGTCATCGCCTCGTTCGGCGTGGTGGTCGCGATCTTCCAGTGGGGCTGGCTCAGCGAGCTCATCGGGGTCGAGAACCCCGGCCCGATCATCAGCTTCCTGCCGATCCTGCTGATGGCCGTGCTCTTCGGCCTCGCGATGGACTACGAGGTGTTCCTCGTTTCCGGCATGCGGGAGGAGTTCGTGAAGACCGGCGACGCGAGGTTCGCGGTCGCACGGGGCTTCGGCAACGGGGCGAGGGTCGTCACGGCCGCCGCCCTCATCATGTTCTTCGTGTTTTTCGCATTCGTGCCGGAGGGCACAGGCGCGATCCAGCCGATCGCCCTGGGACTCGCCGTCGGCATCGCCTTCGACGCCTTCCTCGTGCGGATGACCCTCGTGCCCGCCATCATGACCCTCCTCGGCCGGTCGGCCTGGTGGCTGCCGAACTGGCTCAGCCGAGCGCTGCCGAACATGGACATCGAAGGGGAGAGCCTGCGCGAGCACCGCCACGCCGTCGAATGGACGGGCATCCAGGCCGGCACCCTCGTTCTCGCGAGCGGGGACCCGTCCGATCGCCGCGTCGTCGCCGCGACCCTCGGCGGCCGGGTGTCGCCGGTCAGCGGACGCGCGCAGGTGGCCGGGCTCCCGCTGCCCTCCGAGTTGGCCGGTGTCAGCCGCCTCGTCGCGATCGCTGACATCGGCAGCCGCACCGGCAGCACCGTGAGCCTCGGCCGCCTGCTCGGCGAGCGACTCCGCCTCACCCAGCCCTGGCACCGGGCGCGGTCGATCGACGGGCAGACACGGCGGTGGATCGGCGACGTCAACCAAGCGCTCGCCGCCGCCGGGGCGCGGCCCGGCACCCGCATCAGCGCCGACTCGATTCTCGACACTCTCCCGCCGCTCGAACGCTCCGCTGCGATCGCCGCCGTCGCAATCGCTGAGGGCACGCCCGTCGTCATCCTCGACCAGCTCGAGGCGTTCGCCGTGGACGACGACGCGCGCGTGTTCCTTGAGACGGTCTCCCGCCTCGCCGCCGACACGACAACCCTCGTCGTCGGATCGCCGGTTGCCCGTGATCTTGCCGACCAGCATGTCGCCACCTCCCGCCCGATGCTGCACGTCGACATCTCGTCGCCCGCGCAGCTGAGCCCGCACCCCATCTCCCGAACAGGAGGCGCGCAGTGAGCATGCCCGATTCCCGCCCCCGACGCGCGCCCTGGAGGCCCGTGACGGCTGTGATCGCCGTCATTCTCATCCCACTCGCCTTCGCCGGCCTCTTCGTCGGCTCGCTCTCCCAGGCGGACGCCTCCCTCGACCGCATCCCGGCCGCCGTCGTCAACTCTGATGAGCTCATCATGCAGACCGCGGCCGACGGCACCGAGACCCCGATCTTCGCCGGGCGCCAGCTCGTCACCGAGCTCACCGGCGCGGGGAGCGCGGGCTTCGACTGGGTCATCACCAACGCCGAGGATGCCGAAGAGGCGCTCGCGAGCGGCGAGGTTTACGCCGTGCTCACGGTTCCGGATGACTTCTCCGAATCGATTCTGTCGCTGCAGACGGACCAGCCGCGGCAGGCGGAGATCTCCATCCGCACCGACGACGCCCACAGCTACCTCTCCGGGGCGGTCGCCCAGTCGCTCGGCGACAGCATGGTGTCGGCGTTCGGGCGGGAAATCACCTCCCAGTACATCGCGGGCGTCTATTCACGCATCGGCGGGTTCGGGGAGTCACTCGGAACCGCGGCGAGCGGCGCGAGCGACCTCTCCGTCGGCGCGAGCTCGCTCGGCTCGGGCCTCGGCGCTCTCGCCACGGGCGCGGCCTCCGCGCAGAGCGGCGCGGCCGGGGTAGCCGACGGTGTCGCCGGCTACACCTCCGGTGTCGCGTCGCTCAGCGGCGGGCTCAACCAGCTGCGCGCGGGTGCAGGCCGACTCACCGGCATCAGCGACGGGGTCGACGCGTTCACCGGGGGAGTCGCGCAGCTCGCCGCCGGAATCGCCGGCGCGAACGCCCAGCTGAACGACGCCGACCCGGCCAACGACGAGGCCGCCCGGGCGACCCTCTCCGCGCTGTCCGGGCAGCTGTCCCAGACCGCGGCCGGCGGCGGCACCCTCGCCGCGCAGACCCGGGACGGCATCCAAGGAATCCAGGGCGGGATCGCGAGCAGCGCAAACGGCGCCTCTGCTCTCGCCGCCGGAGGCCCCGAACTGACCGCCGGCGCCGGGTCGATCGCGGGCGCGATCGGGTCGCTCACGTCGGGAGCCGCAGACGCGTCGACCGGCGCCGCGGAGCTTGCCACGGGCGCAGCGGAGCTTGCCGAGGGTCTCCGCCAGGGGGCCGACGCGGTGCCCCCGATGGAGGGTAACGCCGGCACGGAAGCGGCCACCGTCGCCGCCGAGCCCGTGACCCTCGCGGTCGACCGGGACAACGAGGTCACCAGCATCGGCCAGATCGTCGCGACTTTCTTCGTGCCCCTCGGCCTGTGGATCGGTGCGCTCGCGGTCTTCCTCGTGTTGCCCCCGGTCTCGCGGGTCGCCCTCGCCTCGACCGCGGGCACCGGCCGACTCATCGGCGCGACCCTGCTGCGCGCATCCGCCGTCACGATCGTGCAGGCACTCCTGTTGGTCGCGCTGCTGCATATCGCGCTCGGCGTCGAGTGGGTTCTGCTGCCCGCAACTCTCGGTCTCTCGGTTCTCATGGCGCTCGCGTTCACCGCGTTCCACTACCTGCTGACGGTCGGCCTCGGCCGCGGAGGGCTCGTGATCTCGCTTCTCGTGCTCGCCGTGCAGGTGACCGCGACCGGGGGGCTGTACCCGGTGCAGCTCATCGCCGACCCCCTCCAGGCGATCAGCCCACTGCTCCCGCTGACATATGGCGTTTCGGGCATGCAGGCGATCATCGCCGGTGGTGCCGCCGGCGCCGTGGTGTCGGCGGCACTTGTGCTCGTCGGCTTCGGGCTGCTCAGCGTGCTCGGGTCGGTGCTCGTCGTTCGCAGCATCCGCCGCAGTCGCGCCCTGCACCTGCTCGCCCTGCCCGCCTAGGGCAGAGCCAGGTGACTGCGCGCGAACGCCACCGTCTCCCGCAGCCGGGCGAGCCGATCGGCCTCGCCGGAGGACCGTCGCGTGTTGATCTCCGCGATGACCGAGCCGTCGAATCCACTTGCGGCGAGGAGGGCGAGCACCTCGGCGACCGGCTCGGTGCCGCGGCCCGGGATGAGGTGTTCGTCGAGGAACCCGCCGTCGCCGCCGGAACCATCGCACAGGTGCACATGCCGGAGCCGGGCGCCCATCGCGCGCGCGAGCGTGAGCGAATCGCGGCCCGAGAGCGACGCATGGGAGAAATCGAGGGTCATCGCGTCGTACCCGCTGATGGTCGGGTCCCAACCGGGTGCATAGACATCCCGCCCTCGCCCGGCAATTCGCCACGGGAACATGTTTTCAACCGCGATCTGGATGCCGGTTCGAGCGGCGATCTCGCCAACGGCGCCGACGAACTCGGCCGCATAGCCCCGTTGCCAGCGGAATGGCGGATGCGCGACCACCGTGGGTGCCCCTAGAGCGTGAGCGAGTTCGGCAGACTTCTCGAGCTTGACCCGCTGATCGCGGCCCCAGGCCAGCTGCGACAGGAGCAGCACTGGCGCGTGCACCGACAGCACCGGCAGTTCGTACCGCGCGCTCAGCACGCGAGTCGCGTCAACGGACCGGGTAGCCCCATCGCTGGTGACCATGAGCTCGACGCCGTCGAAGCCCGCGAGGCGGGCGAGGCGGAAGGACTGCTCGGTGTCGAGGGGGTAGACGCAGGTGGTGCTCATGCCGACGGAGATCATCGAGATCAGCATAGGCATCGCGAGCGAACGCGAGACGGCGGCGAGATAGCGGCGAGAGGGAGCGGCCGTGGCGGGGCTGATAGCGTGGAATGTGCTTATCTCGCGACTTCACGCGGCACTTAGCGAAGGAGAGAGCACGAATGACAGAGACCAGTGACGAGCGCGAACGATACGACTTCGTCGTCGTCTCGAACCGACTTCCGGTCGACCGTGTGGTGCGGCCCGACGGGTCAGCGCACTGGCGGCCGTCGCCGGGCGGGCTCGTGACCGCCCTCGAGCCTGTCATGCACAGCCGGGGCGGGGCGTGGATCGGGTGGTCCGGCCAGCCCGACCTCGACTTCGACCCGTTCGACAGCGAGGGCATCCGCGTCGTTCCGGTGCGGCTAAGCGCCCTCGATGTGGAGCAGTTCTACGAGGGCTTCTCGAACGGCACCCTCTGGCCGCTGTACCACGACGTCATCGCGCCCCCGATCTTCCACCGCGACTGGTGGGAGAACTACATCTTGGTGAACCAGAGGTTCGCCGAGGCCGCGGCCAGCAGCAGCAACCAGGGTGCCACCGTGTGGGTGCACGACTACCAGCTCCAGCTCGTTCCGAAGATGCTGCGCGCCCTGCGCCCCGACCTCACTATCGGGTTCTTCAACCACATCCCGTTCCCGCCGTACGGCATCTACTCCCAGCTGCCCTGGCGCACGCAGATCATCGAGGGGCTGCTGGGGGCGGATGTCATCGGGTTCCAGCGTCTCGCCGACGCCAACAACTTCTCCCGCGCGGTGCGCCGGCTCAAGGGCTTCGTCACCAAGAACCCCATCATCGAGGTGCCCCTCGTCGACGAGTCCGAGGGCGTCCGAGCGCACGGACCCGTGCGAAAGGGGCAGGAGTTCCGCACCGTCGTCGCCCGCCACTTTCCGATCTCGATCGACAGCGCGGCCTGGGAGAAGCTCGCCCGCAGCCCCGCCGTGCAGGCCAGGGCGAAGCAGATCCGCGAGGACCTCGGAAACCCGCGCTCGATCCTGCTCGGCGTCGACCGGCTCGACTACACCAAGGGGATCGGTCACCGGCTCAAGGCCTTCGGCGAGCTCCTCTCCGACGGGAGCCTCACGATCGAAGACGCGACGCTCGTGCAGATCGCCAACCCGAGCCGCGAACGGGTGCGCACCTACATGGAACTGCGTGACGAGATCGAGCTGACGGTCGGCCGCATCAACGGCGACTTCGCCACGATCAGCCACACCGCCATCAGCTACCACCACCACGGCTACCCGCGCGAGGAGATGGTGGCGCTGTACCTGGCCGCCGACGTCATGCTCGTCACTGCGCTCCGCGACGGTATGAACCTCGTTGCCAAGGAGTACGTCGCCACCCGCTTCGACGATGACGGCGTGCTCATCCTCAGCGAGTTCGCCGGTGCCGCCGATGAGCTCAAGCGCGCCATGCTCATCAACCCGCACGACATCGACGGCCTCAAAGAAACCATCCTCGCGGCCATGGCGATGCCCAAGCGTGATCGCCAGGCGCGCATGCGCGCGCTGCGCAGGCGCGTGCTCGAGAACGACGTCGAGAAGTGGTCGACGGAGTTCCTGCGCGTTCTCTCCACGAGCCGCTCCCGCGGCAGAAAAGACTGATTCCCCTCCCCATGGTCGACGTCGACTCTCCTCCCACCTACTCCCGCCTTCCCGAACCGCTGATCGGAGCGATGCGCGAGATTGCCCGCACGAGGCGCCTGCTCGTCGCGCTCGACTTCGACGGCACGCTCGCGCCAGAGGTCGACAAGCCGGAGCAGGCGCGAGCCACGCCCGAGGCGCGGGAGGCCGTGCTGCGGCTGCTCGAGATGCCGAACACCAGGGTCGCGCTCGTGTCCGGACGGGCGATCGGCAGCCTCGAGCAGGTCGCGGACCTGCCCGACCATGCCCTCCTCATCGGGTCGCACGGGATTGAGCTCCGACTCGACACGCCCGATGTGCGGCTCAACCTCAGCAGCGACGAAGTCGAGCGCCGCGGAGAGCTGAAGCGTGTGCTCACTGAGGTCGTCGAGGACCTCGACGAGGTGTGGATCGAGTCGAAGCCGGCCGGGTTCGCGCTGCATACCCGGCTCGCGACGGCGGAGGACAGCAGGATCGCCCACCTCGTCGCGCGGCGCGAGACATCCGCCGAGTTCGACGACCTCACCGTGCGCGAGGGCAAGAACGTGCTCGAGTTCTCGGTGCGCTCGACGACCAAGGGCGAGGCGATCGAGCACCTGCGGGAGTACACGGGCGCCACGGCCGTGTTCTTCGCCGGCGACGACGTCACCGACGAGGATGCGTTCGCGGCACTGGGACCCGACGACCTCGGCCTGAAGAGCGGAGAGGGCGCCACGCTCGCGAATTACCGGGTGCCGGGGCCGAAGGATGTCGCGCGCGCACTCGCCCTGCTGGCCGACCTGCGCGAGGGGGACGTGCACGAGCAGTGAGCGGCGCCGCGTCTGGATAGACTGACCCCGCGGCTCTTGTAGGGATTCCCCGGGTGCTCCCCAGCGACGTGCACTTGCCGCCCTGACGCACTGGGAGGCCCCGTGATCGCGCTCCTCGCCGCGTTCGGGCTCGTCCCACTGCTGATCCTCCCGCTCGCCCGCCGCCTCGGCCGGCGCGTGTTCTTCGTTGCGGCCCTCGTGCCGCTCGCCGCGCTCATCCACGCCATCGCGCTCGGGCTCGCCGTGGTCGGCGGCGAGATCGTCGCCGAGAGCTACCCCTGGATTCCCGAGCTCTCAGTTGCCCTGTCCGTCAGGCTCGACACGCTGTCGTGGCTGATGGTGCTGATCGTCACGGGCGTCGGCACCCTCGTGCTCGTGTACTGCGCAAGCTACTTCCGCGACGAGGAGGTCGGGCTGGGCAGGTTCGCGGCGATCCTCCTCGCCTTCGCCGGTGCCATGTACGGACTCGTCATCGCCGACGACGTCTTCCTGCTCTTCACATTCTGGGAGGCGACGAGCGTCTTCTCCTACCTGCTCATCGGCCACTACACGAGGTCGAAGACCAGCCGCAGCGCCGCGCTCCAGGCGCTCCTCGTCACGACCCTCGGCGGACTCGTGATGCTCGTCGGCGTCGTGCTCCTGGCGGTCGAGACCGGAACGTCGAGCCTCGCCGAGATCATCGCACTGCGGCCGGATGGCGCTCTGGTCACGACCGCGATCGTGCTCGTGCTCGTCGGCGCGCTGTCGAAGTCCGCGATCGTGCCGTTCCACTTCTGGCTCCCCGCGGCCATGGCCGCCCCCACCCCGGTCAGCGCTTACCTGCACGCCGCGGCGATGGTGAAGGCGGGCATCTACCTCATTGCCAGAATGGCCCCCGGCTTCGCGGAGATGCCCGGCTGGCGCGAGATCCTCGTGACCCTGGGCGTCGTGACGATGCTGATCGGCGGATTCACCGCACTGAGGCAGTTCGACCTCAAGCTCGTGCTCGCCCACGGAACGGTCAGCCAACTCGGCTTCCTCACCGTGATCGTCGGCTACGGAACCCGTGATGCCGCCCTCGCCGGACTCGCCCTGCTGCTCGCCCACGCCCTGTTCAAGTCGACCCTCTTCCTCTCGGTCGGCATCGTGGACCACGACGCGGGCACGCGCGACCTGCGCAAGATCTCCGGGCTCGGCCGCCGGTCGCCGGCGCTCGCGGCCGTCGTGCTCCTCGCCCTCGCCTCGATGGCGGGGCTGCCGCCGACACTCGGATTCGTCGCCAAGGAGGCGGTCTTCACCGCGCTCCTCGAGGAGGGACTCGCCGGGGCACCGCTCGCCTGGTTCGCGCTCGTCGGCGTCGCGCTCGGCTCCGTGCTGACCGTTGCCTACTCCGCCAGGTTCTTCTGGGGCGCCTTCGCCAGAAAGCCCGGCGTCGACGACGTGCGCCAGGTGGCACGTCACGCCTGGTTCCTGACCCCGCCCGCGATCCTGGCGACGGCCGGCCTCGCGCTCGGTCTGCTCGCGCCCCTCGTCGACGGCTGGCTGTCGGGCTACTCGATCGTGTTCGATCCGGATGCGGCGGACCCGTACTACCTCGCCCTCTGGCACGGCCTCGAGCCGGCGCTGGCAATTTCGGCGGTCACCCTCGCCATCGGCCTCGCGATGTTCTGGAAGCGCGACGCCGTGTTCGGCGCGCAAGGCCGCGTGCGCACCGGCATCTCGGCGGGCGACGGCTACCTCGCGGCGGTGCGCTTCGTCGATCGCGCGGCCGCTCGCACGACGAGCCTGACCCAACGAGGCTCGCTGCCGTTCTACCTCGGCGTCATCCTGCTCGTCTTCGTGGCGGCGATGGGGGCGGCGCTGGTCAACAACCGAAGCTGGCCCGACGACATCCGGCTCTGGGACTCGACGGCGCAGCTCGGAATCGGCCTCGTCATGATCATCGCGGCCGTCGCGGCGACCCGCGCGGCCAAGAGGTTCCAGGCGGTGCTGCTCGTCGGCGTGACGGGGTTCGGCATGTCTGCCCTCTTCGCGCTGCAGGGAGCGCCGGATCTCGCCCTCACCCAGGCCCTTGTCGAGATCGTCACCCTCGTCGCGTTCGTGCTGGTGCTGCGGCGGCTTCCCGCCAGGCTCGGCCAACAGCACGGCACCGTCCACCGCGGCATCCGCGCGTCCATCGCGATCGCCGTGGGGCTCATCATGGGCATCGTGGTCATCGTCGCCCTGGGGGCCAGGACCGAATTGCCGATCTCGCTCGCCTGGCCCGCTCTCGCGTTCGACGACGCCCACGGACGCAACGTCGTGAACGTCGCCCTCGTCGACCTCCGCGGGTGGGACACGATGGGCGAGCTCTCGGTCATCATCGCCGCCGCCACCGGCGTCGCGAGCCTCATCTTCATCAGCGGGCGCGCCGACGACCTGCCGCGGGTGCGCCGCAGTCAGGCCAAGGCCACGTTCCGGGCC
>Ga0326733_1000372_pt1 | contig 13019 bp, 16 predicted proteins | sample 14_GP2_308_FD_207946 | JGI IMG/M metagenome (GOLD analysis project Ga0326733, IMG submission 207946) | Glacier ice microbial communities from Ngari, Tibet, China - 14_GP2_30.8 | ecosystem: Environmental > Aquatic > Freshwater > Ice > Glacier | place: China: Ngari, Tibet | collected 2018-07-17 | reverse complement strand
ATACTTAGCAAGCCGTGTGGATGGCATGGCGGTTGGCCGCGGCCGTCAAGTTATGGCTGGTATACGCTACGATTTTTAATCGCATCATTTAATTTTGCTACTTTAAAAGCAAGTCGCCCCAAAAGCGGCTTGCTTTTTTATTGCCTAAAGCCGATTAATCAAGCGCCTTCGTTTCGTTGTGGTTTAAAATAATGCCATGCAAATTATCAGCTCAACTAACGCGTTACGCCTTGCCCTAAAAACCCAAGCCAATATTGGCTTTGTGCCCACAATGGGCAACTTGCACGCAGGGCATATTCATTTGGTGAATTTAGCCAAACAACAGTGCAACTGCGTGGTGGTGAGTATTTTTGTTAATCCACTGCAATTTGGCGCGAATGAAGATTTAGCTAATTATCCGCGCACTTTAGAAGCCGATTGCGAAAAACTAAAAGCGGCTGGCTGCGATACGGTATTTACACCAACAGTAGCTGAAATGTACCCACAAATGGCGCAAAGCGCGACAGGTATTCAGCTTAACCAAAGCATGACGATTGTGCCGCCAGATATTGCTAATGATTTATGTGGCGCTAGCCGCCCAGGCCATTTTGCCGGCGTGGCAACGGTGGTGGCAAAGTTATTTAATATGGTGCAGCCGCAAACGGCTTTTTTTGGCAAAAAAGATTTTCAGCAGCTGTTTGTTATTCGCGAATTGGTTAAGCAGCTTAATTATCCAATTCAAATTGTGGCGGGCGAAACAGTGCGCGAAACCAGCGGCTTGGCATTAAGCTCGCGCAACGGTTATTTATCTGCCGCGCAAAAGCAGCAAGCGGCGGCTTTAAATGAAACCTTGCATGAAATTGCATTGGCCATTCAAGCACAAAATACTAATTTTGAATCGCTAGAAAATGCGGCTAAAACCAAGCTAAACCGACTGGGTTGGCAGGTAGATTATGTCACTGTGCGCAATGCGCTTAACTTGCAGCCGGCTACTCTAGCCGATCAACATTTGGTGATATTGGCGGCGGCTAAAATTGGCAACACGCGATTAATCGATAATATTGAATTAAGTCTTTAAATTAAGCCAAATACGCAAACATTTTTGCGATAAGTAATTGAAAAGACTATAATACGCGTCCATTTTGGAGAAACACCTATCCATGCAAAGAACCATGCTTAAATCAAAACTGCACCGCGTACATGTGACTCATAGCGAGTTACATTATGAAGGCAGTTGTGCGATTGATGAGGCGCTGTTGGAAGCCGCCGATATAAAAGAATACGAACAAATCAATATTTACAACGTGACTAACGGTGAGCGTTTTAGCACATATGCCATTCGCGCCGATCGTCATTCTGGCATTATTTCAGTCAATGGCGCTGCCGCACATAAGGCGCACCCAAAAGATATTATTATTATCGCCAGTTATGCGCATTACACAGCGGCCGAGTTGCAGCAATATGCGCCGCAACTGGTGTATGTAGATGCTATTAACCGCATTTCAAATCAATCAAACGCAATTCCAGCACAGGCGGCATAATGACAGTTCAAACAGAAGCAAGTTATCTAGACACCATGAAACAAGCCGTTATCGACGCGCTTGAAGACATTAAAGGCTTTGATATTGCCGTGATGGATGTGCGTAAACTCACTAACATGACCAGCTATATGATTGTTGCCAGTGCTACATCAAGCCGCCAAGCAAAAGCCATGGGCGACAATGTACGCGAAAAATTGAAAGAAAAAGGCTATGCCATTCGCGGTACTGAAGGCGAAAAAGAAGGCGAATGGGTATTAGTGGATTTAAACGATATGGTTGTGCATATTATGATTCCAGCCACGCGCGCTTATTATAATTTAGAGCAACTGTGGGGCGATGCAGAAGCGCGCCGCGGCCATATTAAACCGGCTTAGTTTTAAAAATCCAAACTCAACTGTCATAATTGCCAGCATGAAACTGCGCATTATTTCAGTTGGTCACAAAATGCCAAGCTGGGTAGAAACCGCTTGCAGCGAATACACCAAGCGCATGCCGCGCGAAGCCACGGTTGAAATTGTTGAAATAAAACCTGAAAAGCGCGCGGCTGGCAATAGCACCGATAATATCCAACTGATTGAAGCTAAACGCATTTTAGAGGCGGTTGGCCGCGATTATTTAATTGCCTTAGATGAGCGTGGCAATGAAGTCACCACCTTACAATTGGCTGAGCGATTTTCTACTTGGCTAGCAGGCAGCACAACCAATGGCCGCGATATTGCGCTGGTTATTGGCGGTGCAGATGGCTTGCATAGCAGCATTAAGCAAAAAGCCGATTGGCTGTGGGGCTTATCCAAACTCACCTTGCCGCACGCCATGGTGCGCATTATCTTGGCAGAACAACTGTACCGCGCTTACTCCGTCACCCAAAATCATCCTTATCACCGCGAATAATCGCTCATTAATCACTGGCACGCTAAATGCTTTATATGCAATGTAAGCATATAGAAATACATTTTTATCGCTAAAACGCCCCACAAGGGTGAAATGCGTCCGTTTTAGCACCTTTATGAGTCAGCATTTAAGATTAAGGATTGATGATGGATAGCAATGGCTTAATTTTATTATCAAAGTTTTCAGTTTCAGCTAGGCGATTAATTGGCTCTGTAAACCCTGCCAAACTGATAAAAGATAGCGAATATAGCGCAGAAGTGTTTCAAAAAGCCTTTGAATTGGGCGATGAAGAGCTGATTATGCTAGCGCTTGAAGTGCAGACCATGCTTGGATTGCTAAATGCCACCGCACCTGCCGCCAGCACGGCCAAAGTAGCGCCCATTAAACCGGCAGTAGTTGAAGAGAAAAAATATATGTTTGGCGCAAGAAGTTAGGCAAATATTATATTAGCCATAAGCTGTATTTATATTTTTAAGCACACTCATAAACTTTAAGGTTTTGTTAAACTAGACAGCTCATTTCTGGTCTGTCTCTGCATGACGCATTCAAACTCCTCCCATTCCGAACTTTCTTATAACAAATCATTAGTCTGGTTTAGACGCGATTTGCGCGATTTTGATCACGCCGCGCTGTATCACGCGCTCAAATCATCACAGCAAGTATTTTGCGTATTTGTATTTGATACTGAAATTTTAGATTTACTCACTAACAAAGCGGATAGACGCGTTGAATTTATTTGGGAAAGCGTGAAAGAGTTAAAAGCCGCCTTGCAAAAAAATGGTGGCGATTTAATGGTAAAACATGGCACTGCGCGCCAAATCATTCCGCAATTGGCTTTAGAGCTTCAAGTGAATGCCGTTTTTACCAATCGCGATTATGAACCCAGCGCCCTGCAGCGCGATGAAAATGTGACCGCCGATTTAGCCAAAAACGAGATTCAATTTCACCATTTTAAAGACCACGTGATTTTTGAAAAAGACGAAGTTTTAAGCTTAAGTAATAAGCCCTATTCTGTGTTTTCGCCGTATCGCAACGCGGCATTAAAAAAATTAAACGACTTTTATTTAAAGCCCTACCCTGTTGATAGCTATATTCAGCATTTAGCCAAATTGCCACCCAGCGAATTAATCAGCCTAGAAGCCATGGGTTTTGAGCGCACCAATTTAAGCGAAATGCGCCTGCCCACAGGCATGAGCGGCGGCGCAACGCTATTTGAAGACTTTGAAAACCGCATGCATCAATACCAAGAGGCGCGCAATTTTCCCGCCGTTAAAGGCGTTTCTTACCTTTCTGTGCATTTGCGTTTTGGCACGGTTTCGATTCGCCATTTGGCAAGAACCGCTAAAAACATGGCCAATTCAGGCGCCGACACTTGGCTTAATGAGCTAATTTGGCGCGATTTTTACGTGCAGATTTTGCATCACAACCCGCAAGTAGCGTTGGGCAAATCCTTTAAGCCAGATTTTGAAAACCTAGCTTTTCCAAACGATGAGCGATTATTTAAAGCTTGGTGTGAAGGCAAAACCGGCTATCCATTAGTTGATGCGGCGATGCGCCAAATTAATACGACTGGCTTTATGCATAACCGTTTGCGCATGGTGGCGGCTAGCTTTTTAGTTAAAGATTTATTAATTGACTGGCGTTGGGGTGAGCGTTATTTTGCAGAGCACTTAATTGATTTTGATTTTTCGGCCAATAATGGCGGCTGGCAATGGGCCGCCAGTACAGGCTGTGATGCACAGCCGTGGTTTAGAATCTTTAACCCCATCACCCAAAGTGAGAAATTTGACGCAAGCGGCAAGTTTATTCGCAAATATGTGACCGAATTGAGCAAGTGCACTGACAAAGAAATACACGCACCGTGGTTAATTTCATCTATTCGGCAGCAATCTATTGGGCTTATTATCGGTAAAAATTACCCAGCACCCATTGTTGACCATGCCACACAGCGAGTACTGGCCTTGAGTTTGTACAAATCGAGTCAACCCAATAAAGAAGAATTGGATATAGAGGCATAGTTATTGCTTTTAGTTTATGGGCGATTAATTAAAAGGCAAACAATGCCGCGTTGTTTTTACACCACTTTTACACATACCCAAAACGGTAATACTTTTATCAGTAGACAACACATGCGGCGTCCGCCATAATGATGCTGTAAATTTTGGTAAAAAATGTACTTAAAAATAACGAATATCGCCAATTTAAATAAGTGAATATAACAATGCATTCAAAACTATATACAATTTTCTTAAGCTGCCTATTAGCAATTTTAGTAACAGGCTGCGCCACCACAAATAAAGACCCGTTAGAAGGCATTAACCGCGGTGTTTATAAATTTAACGATGTGGCTGATAGAGCCGTGTTAAAACCAGTGGCCACGGCTTATAAAACGGTTGCGCCAACATTTGTGCGCAAAGGCTTTAATAATTTCTTTAATAATTTAGGCGCCATTACAACCGTGCTTAATGATTTATTGCAGTTTAAATTTGCGCATGCGTTTACCGATGCTGGCCGCTTTGTTATTAACTCTACTTTTGGTTTAGCTGGCTTTATTGATGTAGCCGGTATGGATAATATTCCTAATCGCAAAGAAGATTTTGGTCAAACCTTAGGTTATTGGGGCGTTGGCAATGGTGCTTATTTAGTGTTGCCGTTATTGGGCCCAAGCACTTTGCGTGATGCGACTGGCTTTGCGGTAGATAGCATGACCACAGACCCAATTACTTACACGCATAACATTGGTGAAATTCGCTTGCACAACCAATTGCGTACCGCGCAATTAATTGATAAAAGAACTGAATTACTTGATGCAGGTGATTTAGTTGATAACGCCTCACTAGACCCCTACTCATTTATGCGTGATGCCTATTTGCAACGCCGTGCAAGCTTGGTTGTAGATGGCGCTGTTAGCAATAAACCAGCGGATGATGGCTTTGAGCTGGCAGATGAAGATAAATAGAACTTAATAAATAAAGCATAAATAAACGCTGATTTAACTAGCGCTTAACAAAAAAGCCCTTCAATTTGAAGGGCTTTTTTTGTTGGCTGCAACAAATGTGCGCTTACAAATTACTCAGCAGAATCGCCAGTTGCCACCATCATTTGCTCAATCAAAATAGAGCCAGTCAGTTTTGAGCTATTTTTAATTACATCAGTACCAATCGCTGTAATCTGATTCAGCATATCTTTCATATTACCTGCGATGGTAATTTCTTCTACTGGGTAAGCAATTACGCCGTTTTCTACCCAAAAACCTGCCGCGCCGCGCGAATAATCGCCTGTTACCATGTTTAAACCATGGCCTAGCACTTCGGTTACCAGCAAACCTGTGCCCATTAATTGCAGCAATTCAGCAAAGTTTTGCCCTGTGGACTGCACAATTAAATTGTGGCTGCCACCCGCATTACCAGTGCTTTGCATGCCCAATTTACGTGCCGAATAGCTAGACAACATATAACCTTGCAAGACACCGTTTTCGACCAATTGGCGCGCATGCGTAGCCACGCCTTCACTATCAAACGGGCTGCTGGCAACGCCTTTTTTAACATGCGGGTCTTCGGTAATATTTAAACAAGTTGACGCTACTTTTTTGCCTAAGCTATCCAACAAGAATGACGATTTACGGTACAAACTGCCGCCCGAAATCGCGCCAATTAAAGATGAAATTAATCCTGAAGCCAATGGCGCCTCAAATAAAACAGGGTATTGCCCAGTTTGAATGGTGCGCGCGCCCAAGCGCCTAATGCTGCGCTGACCCGCCAAATGGCCTACATAACTGGCAGAATCCATGTCTTTACAATCGCGCGCGCTGGTGTACCAATAATCGCGCTGCATATTGCCGTTATCTTCTGCAATAACCGAACAGCTGATGCTGTGGCGTGAACTGGCGTAGCCGCCAACAAAACCATGACTATTGGCGTAGGCAAATATACTTTCCGCAATCGATACGCCAGCGCCTTCTGAATTGGTGATGCGTGCTTTATCTACACCAAGCGCGGCCGCTTCACAGGTTTTGGCAATCTCTAGCGCTTCATCTACATTTAATTGCCAGGGATGATATAAATCTAAATCGGGCAGATTGGTGGCCATTAAATTGGCATCTGCTAAGCCGCAAAATGGGTCTTTTGCGGTGTATTTGGCAATATTACAAGCCGCTTCAACCGTGTCTTTAAGCGCTTGCGGGCTTAAATCAGAGCTGCTGGCATGGCCTTTTTGTTCACCAAAATAAACGGTAACCGAAATACCTTTATCGCGGTTATATTCAATATTTTCAGTCTCACCCAAACGCACCGACACGTTTTGGCCTGTGCCAAAACTTACTTCGGTTTCAGCCGAAGAGGCACCGGCAAGCTTGGCGGTTTTCAGCACGTCTTGCGTGATTTGCTGTAATTGTTCTAGATTAATTGTAGCGTCCATTATGGGGTTTGATTAATTCAAATGACTAAAACTGTTATCATACCGTAGCCAACATCAAAGCCACTAGAAACCCACCATCGTGACCGAAAAAAACTACTCAATAGATCCAGATGCTGATTTACCGATCAGCAAAACCAAGCTAAAAGCCGAAGCAGACGCGCAACAGGCCATTGGTAAAAAGTTAATCGATTTATCAAAAGATAAATTAATTAAACTTAATTTGCCCGAAACCTTATTTGACGCGGTGATGGAAGCCAAGCGCTTAACGGCCAACGGCGCCGTGCGCAGGCAATTGCAATACTTAGGCCGCTTAATGCGCGACGTAGATAGCGCGCCGATTGTTAAGCAATTGCAAGCGTGGGAAGGCAAAAATACGCAAGAAAATGCGCGATTCCATATTATGGAATGCTGGCGCAGCCGTTTAATTGCCGAGCCAGATGCCTTACAAGAGTTTTACAGCAAATTTCCAACAGCTGATATTCAACAATTACGCACTTTAATTCGAAACGCGCAACGCGAAGAAGCCGCGCAAAAGCCACCAAAAAGCAGCCGCGAATTATTTAAATTAATCCGCGAATTAAGTGAACAAGGATTAAGTGAGCAAGATACGGCATCGCAAGATGAGGTTAGCGATATTGCAGATTAAAAATTTTCTAAAAACGAGGATGTAGCATGGCAATTTCCAAGAAAAATCAAAACGCTGGTGAATCTGGCGTGATTTACGCGCCATGGGAAAAGACATTCTCACGTGTATTAACGCCTCTTGAAGAATTTATCCATCATCAAACGGCTAGCAGCGTTTTACTTATTATAGCCACCGCACTTGCTTTATTTTTGGCGAATAGCGATGCACTAGGTGAAGCCTATCAGTACCTTCTGCATATTCCATTTAGCGTCACTTTAAACAACTGGAGCATCTCGATGAGCCTGCATCATTGGGTAAATGATGCGCTGATGGCGATTTTCTTTTTTGTCGTAGGCATGGAATTAAAACGCGAAATACTAGTTGGGGAGCTGTCTGACATCCGACAAGCGTCATTACCTATCATTGCCGCAATTGGGGGGATGATTGTGCCTGCCTTAATTTATGTAGCGCTTAATCCCGGCGGTGCGGCGCATCAGGGCTGGGGAGTGCCCATGGCAACCGATATTGCGTTTGCAGTTGGCGCGCTTGTTTTGTTGGCTAAACGCGTGCCAAAAGCGTTGGTTACCTTTTTAATTGCATTAGCCATTGCCGATGATTTAGGCGCTGTTTTAGTAATTGCTCTTTTTTATACAGAGCAAATTGCCATCAATTGGTTGGTAATTTCCGCCATTTTAGTCTTTTTGTTATTGTTACTTAATTTTACCGGCGTTCGTAATTCCATCCCCTACTTCATTGTTGCCGTTATTCTTTGGTATGCCATGATGCAATCGGGCGTACATGCTACATTAGCTGGCGTATTGGGCGCATTCACAATACCTGCACGCTCAAAATATAACCCAGCACTTTTTTTAAGTCGCATTAAAGATCAAATTAGCGATTTTGCCAGCAATCAAAAAGTGGGGTCTAGTTTAATGACAAACGACAAACTGCACTCTGTGGTAGAAACGATTGAAGATAGCGTTATGGGTGTGCAAGCACCGCTACAAAGGCTAGAACAGTTATGGCATATTCCAGTGGCATTTTTAATCATCCCAATTTTTGCCTTTTTTAATGCAGGTATCAGCATCAAACTAGATTCTCTTGGGGAAACGTTTGCTAACCCAGTTATGCTAGGGGTGATGCTAGGCTTACTGTTTGGCAAATTTATTGGTATTACCGGCGCATGTTGGCTGGCTTTAAAACTCAATATTGGTAGATTGCCGACTGGTGCACGTTTTAGTCAAATTGCCGCTGTATCTGTGTTGGCTGGCATCGGCTTTACTATGTCTATTTTTATTGCGGAATTAGCGTTTAAAGGCCAAGCAGAGCATTTATTAATGGCCAAAACAGGTGTAATTTTTGCCTCATTGATTGCGGCTACTTTAGGCTTTAGTTGGTTATGGCTATTGGGAAAGCCTAAACATTAAGGTTTTACTATATTAAAACTTTCATCAGCACACTTTTTATGTTGTGCTGATGATTAGCCTTAGTTTCGCGCATTAATTTGCGCACTAGCCCTGTTTATTTCGCCATTGCGCTCAAATTCTAGCGCTACTTCTTTACCTTGATGCTGACGCACCATATTGGATAATTCTTCTGGCTTACTAAGCGAATTTCCCGCTAATTTTAATAAAGTATCGCCGCGCACTAAGCCTGCTTTGGCCGCTGGCGAATCTTTAATCACGGCAATTACTTTTAAACCTTCTACTTCAGTGGCTTTTTCGGCCTCTTGCGATTCTTTTTTAGCTAACTTAATTACATGCACACCCAATAACGGCGCTGGCAACTTTGCCCAGTAGCTGGCGTAATATTTGTAATTAGTCGGCTCCTGTTCTAAATCTTTTTCAGTCAGCTCCCTGCCCGCTTTAGCCGCTTCTTTAATCATTTGCATTTTGCTGCCGGCGGTTTTGGCTGATCCATATTTACTATACACCAGCACAGTATCGGCTTTTAAAGTTTTGGCGTATTGCAGCGCTTGCTCTGCAGGTACATCGCCCGCGGTAAAGCCAGATGAGCCAATCATGTCATAGCCGCTTTCTAGCATGCTAATGTCATCATCCTCTTTATGATTACTGACAAACATTTTGGTATCAGGGTTAGCTTGCAACGATTTTAAGTTGCTGCTGTTTTGCGGCTTGTAACTTTTTTCATACCAGTTTTCGGCGGCTTGCAATTGCATAGCGGCAAATAAAACGCCCGCAGCAAATAAACCCAACAACATCATTTTGGGTTTTAGTGTTTTGTTTTCGGTAGTAATTGCATGCGATTGGCTTAAACGCGCCAATACTTTTGCATCTCTTGCTGTTTTTATCATTGAATGATTGGTCAAACCCGTCATGAAATAATCCTTTACGATTGAAAATGCTATTATTAGCGTATCTCCGCGCATTTATTTTACACGCAATATTAAAGACAAGCAGATGCCAAAACAATTCATTAAAATTGGTTTAGTTTCCACCAGTGATAGAGCATCCAGTGGCATTTATGCCGATAAAGGTATTCCCAGCTTGCAAGATTGGCTGAATGCGACGCTGATTACGCCAATTGAATATCACACGCGTTTGGTGGCCGATGAGCAAGAAGACATTGAGCAAACACTGATTGATTTGGTGGATTATCAAGGCTGCCATTTAATTTTAACCACAGGCGGCACAGGCCCAGCCGCGCGCGATGTAACGCCAGAAGCCACATTAAACGTAGCCGATAAAATCATGCCGGGCTTTGGTGAGCAAATGCGCCAAATTAGCCTTAATTTTGTGCCAACCGCTATTTTATCCAGACAAGTGGCGGTGATTCGCAAGCAATGTTTAATCATCAATTTGCCAGGCCAGCCAAAAGCCATCGCGCAAACTTTACAAGGCCTAAAAGATGATAGCGGCAATGTAAAAGTGCATGGTATATTCGCCGCCGTGCCATATTGCTTAGATTTATTGGCAACGGAAGAATCACCCATGCCGTATTTAGAAACCCATCAGCACATCGTCAGCGCATTTCGCCCTGCATCTGTTGTAAAACCTAATTAGTCAGAGAATTCATGTTTCAATTTACATCTACTACCTATGCAAAAAAATGGGCCGTTATTGCTTTTTGGGTTGCGCTTGTTGTCATCAGTATTTTGATGTTTGTGCCCGGCAAACCGCCTAAAAACACAGGCTTTATGCACTGGGATAAAATTCAACATGCCTTGGTTTTTATGTTGTTAATTAAGTTGGCTTGGGCGGCTTACCCGCATAAAAAAATGCTTAGCGCTATCCTAATGGTCATTTTTGGCGCGGTCATCGAACTATTACAAGGCGCACTTACCACAACGCGCATGGGATCAATTGGCGATTGGGCTGCCGATATTGCAGGGCTTTTAATTGGCATGAGTATTTGCGCGTTACTGCTTTCAAACAAGCACCCAAAACAAATTAGCCGATGACGCCAGAATTTAACCTTATTAATGAATTTTTTAAGCGCCCTACCGCGCAAACCGATTTAAGCGTTGGCGACGATGCCGCATTAATTTCAATCGCTAATGGCATGCAACTAGCTGTTTCGGCTGATATGCTGGTAGCAGGCACTCACTTTTTTGCCGATTGCGATGCTTATAAGCTAGGCTGGAAATCGTTAGCGGTGAATATTTCGGATATGGCCGCCATGGGCGCGCAAGCCAAATGGGCAACATTAGCCATTGCGTTACCCAATATTGATGCTGCGTGGTTAAGCCAATTTAGCGCTGGTTTTTTTGCCTGCGCCAAGCAATTTAATGTAGATTTAATTGGCGGCGACACCACGCGCGGGCCGCTGACTATTAGCGTTCAAATGATGGGTGAAGTACCAATTGGCGCAGCAATTAAACGCAGCGGCGCGCAATTAAAGGATGATATTTGGGTAAGCGGTCAGCTTGGTAGCGCTGCATTGGGGCTGGCTTACCTACAAGGCAATAATGCAATTGGCACATTAAGCGCAGAAGATTTAAACCTTTGCTTACAAGCCTTACATGCGCCAATGCCGCGCTCTGCGCTAGGCTTAAGTTTGCGCGGTATCGCCACTAGCGGCATTGATATTTCAGATGGTTTATTAGCCGATTTAGGGCATATTTCAAGCGCATCCAATTGCGGCGCAACGCTGGATTTAACAGCGATTCCATGCATTAACGTTTTAAAAAATTCGCTACAAAGCCCAGCCACACAAGGCTATATTTTAGCTGGTGGCGATGATTACGAGCTGTGTTTTACCGCACCAAAATCCGTACGCAATAGTATTTTGGCCATCAGCAAGCAGATTAATTGCCTATTAAGCATGATTGGTGAAATTAATGCTGGCAACGAGTTAAAAGTAATGTTTAACAATCAATATTTAAGCATCTCAAAAAAAGGTTTTGATCATTTTGGCTAATGATATCCAGCCCAGCTTTAAGCTATTAATCGCGCACCCAGCGCATTTTATGTCGCTGGGTTTTGGCAGCGGTTTAGCGCCAAAAGCACCCGGCACATTTGGCACCCTGGTCGGTTTGCCCTTATTTTGGCTGATTTCTGGGCTAATGTTTTACACGCAATTAAGCATCACGGCTTTGCTATTTTTGGTGGGCATTTATTGTTGTGATAAAACCGGAAAAGCGCTTGGTGTTAGCGATCATGGTGGCATCGTTTGGGATGAAATAGTTGCCATTATGTTAGTGCTTACTTTCACGCCTTTACAATGGCAGTGGTGGTTAATCGCCTTTTTGCTGTTTCGATTATTCGATATTTGGAAGCCCTACCCCATTTGTTATTTTGACGCTAAACTTAAAAACGGTTTCGGCGTAATGTTTGATGATTTATTGGCCGCTATTTACGCCATTTTAGTGATGAAATTTATTGTATGGCCGCTATCGCAACTTTAGCCACCGAACTTGGCGCAACACTTAAAGCACGCGGCTTTATGTTAGCGTTAGCAGAATCGTGCACTGGCGGCATGGCGGCGCAAGCCGTCACCAGCATTGCAGGCAGCTCTGCTTGGTTTGACCGCGGCTTTGTAACCTATAGCAACCAAGCCAAAGTTGATATGTTAGGCGTTAGAAATCAAACCCTAATACAATTTGGCGCTGTAAGTGAGCAAACGGCCGCAGAAATGGCGCATGGCGCACTTAAATTCAGCCTTGCGCAAATTAGCGCCAGCATTACGGGTATTGCAGGGCCAGATGGCGGCACGGCAGACAAACCCGTGGGCACGGTTTGTTTTGGTTTTGCGTTAAAAAACAGCATTAAAACCAGCACACAGTATTTTAATGGCACACGCGAATCCGTTCGCCAACAAGCAACTATCTACGCAATCACCCAATTATTAACGTTAATGCGCGCTGCTTAAATTGCGTGCAATTTAACGGTGGCCGCGATGATGGCCGTGGCCACGGTGGCCGTCATTACCTCTGTGGCCGCCATTATTCCAACGATTATCATTGCTCCAGCGGTTATCGATACCCCAGCGATTATCAAATCGTTGTGATTGATAGCGGTGATTATGGTGTCCAAAATTTTGATAACCAAACGAAACAGCTGGCGCTGAACGGTAGTAAACGGCTGGTGGCGCGTTGTAATAAACCA
>Ga0326733_1000371_pt1 | contig 13050 bp, 16 predicted proteins | sample 14_GP2_308_FD_207946 | JGI IMG/M metagenome (GOLD analysis project Ga0326733, IMG submission 207946) | Glacier ice microbial communities from Ngari, Tibet, China - 14_GP2_30.8 | ecosystem: Environmental > Aquatic > Freshwater > Ice > Glacier | place: China: Ngari, Tibet | collected 2018-07-17 | reverse complement strand
AATTTAAGCACACCTCACTGAAAGTTTTTGCTAGGGGAGAGCTATTACTTTACATCTACCCCCATCCCTGTTATAATCAACAACTGATTGACAAATTTATTAAGGAATACATATGACAAAAGCAGTCGTTAAGATCGGTGGAAAACAATTTATTGTCGCCGAAAAAGAGACCCTACTGGTGGACCTCCTCCAGGAAGGAACTAAAGAGCTCACTCTAGACGCACTGTTGCTTATCGATGGTGAAAAAATCACCGTTGGTACGCCAACTGTTAAAGATGTGAAGGTTACCGCTAAGGTAGTCGAAGAGCTTGTAAAGGGTGACAAAATTCAAGTTATCCGTTACAAGGCTAAAAAGCGTGTGCACAAGTTAAACGGGCACCGCCAAAAGTACTCAAAAATTGAAATTGTTTCAATTAAGTAGGTACTAACTCTTGTAAAAAGAACCCCAGCAATGGGGTTCTTTTTTATGTCAGCAATGGGGGAGCTCGAAGCCTACGTTTAATTATGCATTTGAGATTATTATTCATGTCTCGAAAGAAAAGTTTCCGTTTATGCTAGTGAAGCACCTGTGGATATTCATTAAAAAAGTGTGTTCTGAAATAGCATAAACGGAACCTTTTCTCCTTGCGTCATGGTATAATAAGCACCAATGAAGAGAGGGTCTTACTAGCATAATGGCGACCGTTATTGCGATAACAAACCAAAAAGGTGGGGTAGGTAAAACAACCACATCTATTAACCTCGCCTATTTTCTATCAAAAGCCGGTAAATCGGTGCTATTAATCGATTTTGACCCGCAAGGCAACGCCAGTAGTGGGCTAGGGGTCGATAAAAACGATCTAAAGCTTACTATGACCGATGTTATTACTGGCAAGTCGATGCTCGACCAAGTAGTGGTAGCAACTGCCTATAAAAACCTTTGGCTGGCACCAACCACTTCGGTACTTGCAAACACCGAAGTAGAGTTGGCCCAAACCGATAAGCGTTTTTCTCGCTTAAAGTTAGCCATCGATGCATCGGCTGTGCACTACGACTATATTCTTATCGATAGCCCTCCAAGCCTTAGCTTGCTTACGGTTAATGGGTTAATTGCATCGAAGTACGTATTGTTACCAGTACAAACCGAGTTCTATGCGCTTGAGGGCCTTGGCCAACTGCTAGAAACTATGAAGTTAGTGCGTAAGGGCATGAACCCACATCTTGAACTGCTTGGCGTGTTGCCAACCATGCTCGATAGCCGCACATCTTTAAGTACCCAGGTGCATAACGAAATTAAGCGCCACTTCCCAGGCAAAGTTTTTCAAACAACCATCCCTCGCAATATTCGCTTGGCTGAAGCACCAAGCCACGGTATTCCTATTGGCGTATACGATAAGTTCTCTAAGGGTTCACGTGCCTACAAGGCACTGGCTAAAGAGGTAATCGATCGTACCGAAGCAGCCCAAGTTGCTAAAGTAGGGGCAAACGTATGAGTGCCGCCAAAAAAGGGCTCGGCCGCGGTTTTGATTCGTTAATTCCAACCGATTTTCTTGACGACAGCTTTGACACAACGGCCAAGCAAGAAGAAAAAGTCAGCGAGCAGCGGAGTTTGCCACTTGCTAGCATTGTTGCCGACCCTAACCAACCACGGCGAAATTTTGATAGCACCGCCCTGCAGGAACTTGCCGATTCCATCCAGGAACATGGTGTTCTGCAGCCAATTATTGTTACCCCTAAAAATAATGGGTATGAAATTGTTGCTGGTGAGCGTCGTTTTCGGGCCTCTAAGTTAGCTGGTTTAACTGAAATTCCGGTAGTTGTTCGCACCATGTCTGGCCAAAAACAACTTGAAATTTCATTAATTGAAAATATCCAACGTCGCGACCTAAATACCATCGAAACCGCAACGGCGTATGCAAAATTACGCGACCAATTTAACCTCAGTGCCGAAAAAATTTCCGAACGAGTGCATAAATCTCCCTCTGCAGTTATTAACACTATGCGCCTTTTAAAACTTCCTAAAGAAGCGATTTTGGCACTTGCTGAGGGTAAAATTACCGAAGGCCAAGCCCGTCCGTTAATCGGTCAAGATGCCGAACTAATTACCAGCCTCATTCCGCGTATTATTGCCGAAGAGTGGAGTGCCCGTAAAGTCGAGCAGCACATGGTAAACGTTAAGAAGCAGCAAAAAACTGGCCACCCAGCCGAGGTGAACATTGCAACGCAACACGATGGCCGCGTCGAAACACTCAAAACCCGCCTAAAAACCGATGTCGCAATTCGCGTAAACAGTAAGGGTGCTGGCAACATTGTCATTAAATTCAAAAGTGTTGAAGAGCTCGAGCGCATTCAAAAACTGCTTGGCTAACCACGGCCCTTATAAAACAAAATGCCCGCACCACAAGGAGCGGTCATTTTGCTCACATTTGGTACGGGGCGAACCTCGTTAATTACTAACTCTACACACGCGGGCTTTCTCAAGAGGCATGAAAATAGCCTTTTCGAATTCAGGGGTGTTATCCTTGCTTAGCGGAACGTAGGCCAGTAATGGCTGGGTTTCCGGCTGCGGGGTTTCCATGTAAATCTCGTACGCCTCATCCTGGGTATTGTCGTTAATAAGCGTGCCGATACTCGTAATAAGGTGTCCTACGGGTGAACATTCGTCCGATAATTCAAGAACCTGTCCGCCGCTCATTTGAACAATCATTTTCACATCCTCAAGCTAGTAGTTGCGAAGGTTAACTAATAATACGCTTCCAGTGCTCCCATCGCAAGCGCTAGTTGTATTGGTATGGCTAACTTTTTTTCAAATGCGAAAACCCGCCAGATTCCCGAGGAATCCGACGGGATTCGCACTCTAGGGTGGCGGGTATTAGGGTTTTAGTGGCTTCCGTGGCCGCTTGAGAATGATGGACTTGCGCAAAAATGAACAGTCCTTAACGCCAGCGGTGTAGCCGGTGTGACAGGTCAAAACTTTTAACCGGTCATTCAGACGAATGCGGTTTGCTTCGTCCGACATTAAAGCGTACACAATAAAGCGTGGAAGCTTTATTTGTGAGGTTGCTGGAAATCGTTGGTCGTACAACATATTCACTTGCTTCTTTCCGTTTTCAAGCAAGCTGGCGAGCGAATAATTGAAAAATATGTCCAACCGTTCTTCTTCGCGCTTTTCCAGTCGCTCTTCAGCCTTGATGAGGACTCGCTGGATATTCTCTATGCTAAAGTTGGTAAACAAAGTACATCCTCTATTCATGTAGTTTTGCAATGAGTTAACACGAGCAGCTGGTTCAATTTCAACTATAAAATATTAAAATCTAGTTAAACTATATTATATTAATTGTATATTGTCAAAAAAAGAGTCTAATTGATACGTTTAGAAACTGCGTACTTTGTTGAATGGGAATATCCGTACACTTACCGGCCCAACCACATCATAAAAAGGTATAGTGCCCAGGCCGTTACGCGAGTCGTATGAATAATTTCCGGTTCGGTGGTCGCCGCTAACAAACAGTTCATTTTCGGGAACGACAACATCAACTTCATCAGTTGTAGGCGAGCCTGGTTCGCCGTTGTTTTGGTCATCTGGGTTAAAGCCAGCTGGGAATTCAGCGTTAAAGACGGTGTATTTGCCATCTGCCAACAACACCCGTTCGCCAGGGTAGGCGATAACGCGCTTTACAATGTATTCATCTTCAATACCAAGGCTGTAGTGAGGGTTTTTAAACACAATAATTTGGCCGCGCTCTGGAATGTAGGCTTTACCCTTAATTTGCGCCCAGGTAACTGGTACACGGTTTACGATTAAGCGGTCGCCGGTATACATCGTTGTTTCCATACTTGGCCCGACCACATTAAAACTACGGAAAATGTAGGTATTAATTAAGATTGTGCCAACAATGACGCAAATAACAAAAATAACCAGGCTAATCAGGTCTTTTATAAATGGGTGTCGTGTAAAAAAAGAAGCTTCCATGAACTCATTAAGTATAGCATGCGGAAGTGTTGTGCAATCGTACTTAAGCTTCAAAATACGAGCACAATCGTTTATAATAACTATAAGTATTTATGAGCAAGAACCAAAATTCCATAGACGGGTTTATTCCTCGTCGGCCTAACAACCGATTAGGTGAGTTACATCAGGTAAGACGTCCTGATGCTGCTATTACACCCATTGATCGCAGTCTCCATACGGGCATAACAACGTCCACTCAGATGGTTGGCACTCCTCGTACCAATAAACAGATTGGCATTAACGACCTCAACGAATCACTTCGTGGTATCGATGGTGAAACGCATCGGGGTGATGGTAAAAAATCGCGTCGCCAGCGCCGTAGAGATAGAAAAGATGGTAAAAAGGCAAGTAAAGCTCGCCGAATTATAAAATGGGCACTTATAAGCTTACTTGTTATCTTCCTCGGTATTGTTGGCTTTTTGATTGTAAAAGGGATAGCAGCCGGCGTTAATGTATTACAGGGTAATATTTTTGACCTGGTTCAAAGCCAGCCTTTGAAAGAAGACGCTAACGGGCGCAGTAATTTCTTGCTTGTTGGGACATCCGAGGATGATAAAGGCCACGAAGCGGGGTATCTTACCGATTCAATTATGATTTTGAGTGTTGACCAGAAGAACAAAAATGCCTACACCTTTAGTATCCCTCGCGACCTGTTCGTTGAATACGGCGAAGCCTGCCCGGCAGGGTACCGCGGCAAAATTAATTCGTATTTCATTTGTTCAAACGATGGCGATGACGATGCTGCCGAGCAAGACCGCTTAACAAAAACACGCGGCTTTATTGGCGAAATTATTGGCATGGACATTCAGTACGCTGCCCACGTAAACTATACCGTTATGCGCGATGTTGTAAACGCTATCGGTGGTACTATTCAAGTGAATATCGAAGGTAATGAGGGTAGCGGGCCACAACCTGATATTGGTATTATGGATGCGAACTTCGACTGGAAGTGCGGCAAGGCTTCTGTGCGTAAAACTAACTGCCCACCAGATGGCCACTTTATCGACTTCGAACCAGGTATTCAAACCCTCGATGCCGAGCACGCACTATACCTAGCACAAGCTCGTGGGCACGGCCAAAATATTGGTTTAGCACAATCTAACTTCGACCGTGAACGCAATCAGCAAAAAATATTGGCGGCAATCCGTGAAAAAGCGATGAGCGCCGGTACGCTTACGAACCTTGGTGCTGTAACTGGTTTAATTGATGCCTTAGGTGGCAACCTTCGCACAAATATCGAAACCAAAGAAGTTCGAACCTTAATGCAGCTTGGCCAAGATATTAAATCAGAAAATATTATTTCTATCGACCTATATAACCAAGATAACCCAATATTCACTACCGGAACATTACCTGGTGCTGGTAGCTCGGTGTATCCAAAAGCCGGTGTTGGTAATTACTCTGAGCTCCGGTCGTATCTCGCAAAGCAACTCACTTCCAACCCAGTTGTTCGTGAAGCTGCTAATATTACCGTCTTAAACGGCAGTGGTGTAGCGGGTGTTGGCCAAACAGTAGCCGATAGTTTAGCCGATAAAGAATTTACTATTGATGAAGTAGGCAACGCACCAGAGGGCACGTATGCTGCTATAGAAATTTATAAAATTGGTGATGGTAACTCTGCAACGGCCACTAAACTAAAAGAACTGTACGGCGTTACTATTAAAACCGTTGCGCCACCAGCTAGCATAACGGGCGAAACCGATTTTGTAATTATTGTCGGTAAAGCTCCGGTTGCAACCCAGTAACACGTATAAGTACGTTTCTCACTTGTTTACTCGTGGTATACTAAGAAGTAATTATGGAGTTTTTGAAACTACTACGTAAGCGCTCATTTTTAAGTGAGGCAGTTTACACAGTGCTAAACATCGCCCTAGCAATCGCTGTGGTTGCGGTCATCCGCTACACAGGGTCGGTTGGCTTTGCTATTGGCTTAATTGTTCTTAGCAAATGGCGTGTTTTTGCTGTCCGTCCGCGTTTTTGGTGGGCAAACTTGCGTTCAAACCTGGTTGATTTCATTGTCAGCATTAGCTTTGTGTTGCATATGTACCTTGTTAACGGCGCGCCAATTGAGGATCCTCGTAAATTGCTGCTTTTGGGCGCGTTAACACTTTTGTATATTGGTTGGTTACTATTTATCAAACCGCGTTCAAAACGGTCTTATATTGCTGTGCAGGCTGGGGCAGCTATTTTTCTAGGAACATCAGCTTTGTTCGCGGTTTCATATAACTGGCCGGTTTCAGTTGTAGTGCTCGCAATGTGGTTAATTGGTTACACGGCTGCTCGACATATTTTAAGTGCTTACGACGAAGAAACCCATGGGCTATTTTTGAGCTTGGCATGGGGTGTTTTATTATCTCAGATAGCTTGGGCGGCGTACCACTGGACAATTGCGTATAACCTGCCATTTGTAACCGCGTTGCATATTCCACAGGTGGCTATTATCGCTATTTTAATGAGTTTCTTAGCTTTTAAATCGTACGATTCGTTTTATAAGAATGCTAAAATTCGCATGACAGATATTATTTTGCCACTACTTTTCACGCTTAGCGTCGCACTGGTATTACTGGTGTTGTTTAACCGGGTTGGAACGGCTATTTAAGCTTTTCTAAAAGCATCCCATACTCAATGGTCTCGGTTAGTACGAGGCCATTTTTTATAGCTTCTTTTATAATTTCTGGATGTTGCTCGGGGTCAGCTTCTAAAATAAGCTTTCCACCGTTTACTAGTTTTGATTTTGTTTGCGTGAGTAGTTCAAAAATGAGGGCTAAGCCGTTTTGCTCGGCAAATAATGCCATAGCGGGCTCGTGGTCGGTTTCTGGCGAACGTTCCCATTCGGGGTTTACATAGGGCAGGTTGGCGATAACGACGTCGGCTATAAAAGGGTAGTCGGCCAGTAGGTTGCTTTGCAGCGTACTGACGTTGGCGTTAAGGGTAGTGGCGTTTGCAGTGGCAACTTTTAGCGCATGGCGGCTAATATCAGTTAAGGTAACGTCAAGTTCTGGGTGCTCAAGTTTAGAGGTAATACCAAGAATACCGCTGCCAGTGCCAACATCAACCAAACGTAGCGCGCGTTCATGCAGCAGGCTTTCGTTTTTAGGCAAGGCATTTTTTAGCAACTCAATTAAGCTCTCCGATTCCGGGCGAGGAATGAGCGTAGAAGTGGTAACTTTAAACCGGCGACCGTAAAATTCTTTGTGGCCAATAATATAGGCCACTGGTACACGGTCGAGGCGAAGGTCCAGGCGGGCGTTGGCAATTTCTACTATGCGAGCCTCTAACCCGTCGTCGCCATGGCCGTGCAGCCACGTACGGGGCTGTCGAAGGGTATGAGCCAGTAACAGCTCGGCATCAAGCCGGGCGCTTGGCACGCTCTTAAACACCAATTGATGGGTGGCTTCGGCAAGCCAATCGTTAACGGTCAGTACTAACGGCAAGTTCGCGTTCATAAGCTTGTAAATTCTCAACTAAATCATCAATTTGGCCATTCATTGCACCAGGCATGCCAGAACGGCTGTAGCCAATACGGTGGTCGGTAATACGGTCTTGCGGAAAGTTGTAGGTGCGGATTTTTTCGCTACGGTCGCCAGAACCAATAAGGCTGCGGCGTTCGGCATCGAGTTTGGCGCTTTCGGTGTCGGTTTTAATTTGCAGCAGGCGGCTACGAAGTACGCCCATGGCTTTTTGTTTGTTCTTAAGCTGCGATTTTTCGTCTTGGTTAATAACCACTAAGCCGCTTGGAATGTGGGTGATACGAACGGCGCTGTCGGTGGTATTGACCGATTGCCCACCATGCCCACCAGAACGGTAGATGTCGATACGAAGGTCGGCTGGGTTAATTTCAATGTCAGTTTCTTCAGCTTCAGGTAGCACTGCGACAGTAACAGTACTGGTATGGATGCGGCCTTGGCTTTCGGTAGCCGGTACGCGTTGCACGCGGTGTACACCTGATTCGAATTTTAGTTTCGAGTAAACAGAATCGCCGCGCACACCAAAGACAACTTCTTTGTAACCACCGCTATCGTTAGCGCTCTCGTTAATAAGTTCGGTTTTGAGATCGTGGTTTTCGCAGTAGCGCAGGTACATGCGGTATAGTTCAGCAGCAAACAGGCTAGCTTCGTCGCCGCCGGCACCGGCCCTAATTTCAACAATAACGTTTTTTTCGTCGTTGGGATCTTTAGGGGCAAGCATCGTAAACAATTCGTCTTCAAGTTTAGCGAGCCGTTCTTCGGTATCAGCCGCTTCCATTTTTGCAAGTTCGGCAAGTTCGTCGTTGCCGCCAAGTAATTCTTTGGCTTCAATGAGTTGCACTTCGAGCGTTTCGCGCAGGTGAGCCTTTTCAAGAATTGTGTTTAGCTCAATAAGACGTTTGTTCTTTTTAGTAAAGTCTGGGTCGCTGTATGCATTAGGGTTCGCTAAAAAACTATCGAGTTCGGCTAGCTCGGTTGTAAGTTCGTCAATATTGAGAGAAATCTTTGGCATATTAAGCAGTATTATAGCAGGAAATGGGTAAAATTAACAGTAGTAGGGGAGGGCGAGACGTAAGGTATAATAGAAACAATGAAAGAACTTCTGCTTAAACTTGGCGGCTATATTATGTGGGGCTACAACCATACCCACTGGTTTACCGATAAAGAAGCTTGGTTTATTTTTCGGCTGGGTGCGTTTATGGAAGCAACGGGCTGGACGCTACTTATTAGCGCAATTATTTATCGCAGTTTAGGCCTACCCGAGTATGAATCGTTTATTTCTGTAGCTGGCCGGCTGCACGGTATTTTTTTCGTGGCTTATTTTGCCGGAGTAATTGCCACCGCTCGCAGTATGGGCTGGGGGTTATGGCGCATTGGTTTGGCACTGTCGCTAGGTATTCCGCCGTTTACCTCACTTATATTCGAACAGGTAATGTCTTGGCACCGTAAAAAAGTGCCAGTGTATGTTGAGCCTCCTCAAGATGTTGATAAGTAATGTTAAAAAAATAATACAGCCAAACAAAAAACCGCCAAATAAAAACCGCCCGTAAACTAATACGAGCGGTTTTTTGTTAAGCGCGAGATTAGCTGTCGCTTTTCTTTGCTTTGTTTGCTGCAAGCTTTTTAGCTTTATTCGCAAGTTCTTCTTTGCGAGCTTCAGCGGCTGCTGCACGGTTTTTGTATCGGTCGACGCGGCCTTCGGTGTCGATGATTTTTTCTTCACCGGTGAAGAAAGGGTGAGAGGCGCTAGAGATGTGCACTTTTACAAGTGGGTACTCGTTGCCGTCTTCCCATTTAATTGTCTCGTTAGTTTGCGCAGTTGACTGGGTCAAGATTGCGAAGCTAGCCAGATCGTCGCTAAATACGACGGGGCGATAATCGGTTGGGTGTAGGTTGCTTTTCATAATCTGTTCAATTATAGCGTGTAAGAGGATGAATGTCAAAGGAAAGGTTGAATTTTAAACTCTATAGTGCTTAAGGTATATGCTTTTACGATTAATAATAGTACAGTAAAACTTATAATTTACTAACAATAAACTCTACACAATAAGTGAGAAAGTTTTAGGCTATATGACAAGATTACCAGAACCTGGATCCGACCAAGGTACATGGGGAGCAATTCTTAACGATTTTCTGGCTGTAGAACATAATATTGACGGAACACTAAAGACAACAGGCTCGATAAGTGCAAAGTACACTAAATCGTCAACTGGCATACCAGAAGCTGATTTGTCTTCTGCGGTTCAAGCAAAACTTAATAGTGCCTCTGCTGTTGAAAGTGTCGCAGGCAAAACGGGCACAGTTGTGCTTACTGCTGCAGATGTTAACCTGGCTAATGTCGACAACACCAGCGATGCCAATAAGCCCGTCTCAACTGCTACAGCAACAGCGCTAAGCGCAAAAGTCGGCACTTCCGATAGCCGATTGACGGATACACGAACGCCTACCGACGTCAGCGTGACTGTTGCGAAACTTGCAACGTCAGTACAGGGAACATTAGAAGCGATTATTATGCACGACGGAACCGCCGGTGGTGGCACTCGGCCTTCAGGATGGCGACGAGTCATATGGGTTAACCCAGCGGGTACAAGTTATGCTCGGCCTACCAACATGGTGGTCGGCGACCTTTGGGAGCATGATGCGTAATGGTCTTAATTGCATCTGAGACCTGGGCGGCACCTAACGCTACAGCATGGCCTTCTCAGTGGACTACGAGTATACCTGTCGGGGCGTTTGCCGATGTTCAATCCAATACTGGCCGTTTAGAAAACGTATCTACTGCGTGGTCAACGGGCGTCCGCGCGTATCTTTCTGGCCCCAATAGTGTAGCCGATGTAGAATTATTAATCGATATTTCATTTACTAACCCAATCATACAGCAGTACATAGCAATAGGTCTTCGCTCTTCGGGAACAGTTTGGGGCAGCGGTGCTGATATTGGGCTTCCAAACACAGGGTACTATGTACTGTTCTCACCCAGCAACAGTACGCTGTCCTTGGTTGATGCGGCTACTTCGGCATCATTATCTGGCAATATAGCGTTTACGTATGTTAGCGGCGCCACGTACAGCCTGCGGTTGCGGCTTGTCGGAACAACCCTTTCATGTAAAGTATGGCAAAATAGTAACCCAGAGCCAAGCCTCTGGACGTGGACGGCAGCAACCGCCACGACAACGACAGCTGGTCGGTTAATCCTAGTGCTGAACAATGGCCCCGATGCTGCGGCCGAGCCAGTTTATTTTGACAATATGAGGCTAGACCAGGTTGTTTTGACAGGGAAATTATTAAACAGCTGGAGCGGCACGATTCCGGTTTTGAAGCGCATAGATACCTGGAACGGTACCGCGCTTGTACAAAGAATTCGCGAAGATTTAGCTGACCGAACGGGTGTTCATTTGCCGCCATCTGGCAATCTAACAAACTGGAATTTAGTGTACGTTGATGATTTTAATACCGACAGCACGTATACTCAAATCGCAACCACGTACCCACGGGTAGGTGTCTATCCCGATGGATCGGGTGGTGGAAAATATCAAGCTGAAAACGTAACAGTGAGCGGCAGTAACTTAGAAATTGCTCTGCATAATGTTGCGGGGCAGGGGCAGGGTTCTGCGTTGGCTATTACAAACCCAACCAGTGGATGGGCTCAAACCTACGGTAGGTACAGCGTTCGTTTCAGAGCTGATTATATGCCAGGCTTTGGGTCGGCAATGCAGCTATGGCCTGCAAGTAATGTGTGGGCAGAGGGCGAAACAGATTTCCCTGAAGGTGACTTTGGCGACCAAATTAATGGCTATAACCACCAGGTAGGGGCTAACCCTGAAATTAATAGTTTAGTTTTAAATACCGGCGCTTCGTGGCAAACATGGCACGTGAGTACCATCGAATGGTCGCCAACTATAATGAAATTCTACCTCGATGGCGTGTTGATTGGTCAAGATTCAAACGCGGTGTCGATCTCTGATCGCTTTTGGGCTATCCAGGCAGCCGAGCATGGAGTAGGTAGTGCCGGCACTCAAATCGGATCACTACAAATTGACTGGGTTGCTTTGTACGAATACGCTCCATAATAGACAAAGCGAGACATAAAGCGCTATAACGAGCGTAAAAACGAGATAGATGAGCGAGAAAGCCCCGAATTAATTTCCGGGGCTTTTTCGTGCCCTAGGGCGTGCACTTCTTCTTATATAGCGGTATTATAGTAATAACCTAACAAGGAGGGTATATGGCAAGAAATGACAATATAGTTAAAGTCGTTAGCGACCAGGGTCCATTGGTATGGGTATTTTTTACCGCTTACATTGGGGCGGTTATTTACTTCTTCCAATTCGACCTTACAATTGGAGGCTTTCTTGTCGCCCTTATTAAAGCTGTTTTTTGGCCAGCGTACGTGTTGTTTGAGATTTTAAAAAACCTGGCGGTGTAAGGCCTGCACCTGCGGGCTTTCAGGTTTGAGTATAGAAAATTGAAGCTAAATTTTAATAGATTCGATATCTTTGCCGCGATTGCGAATAACGCTACTAATAAATGCGGCGGCAATAAACACCACTCCAATTAAACCGGTAACAATTTCATTGACGTGGAAACCGATGCTAAGGAGCAAAATAACCGCCAAGGCGCCAATTGCCCAGTGCGCACCGTGCTCGAGGTAGGCATATTTGCCCAGTGAGCCCTTGCGTACCAAGTAAACGGTAATAGAACGCACAAACATTGCACCAATCAACCCAAGGCCTAGGGCGATGATGATAGGGTCGGAGGTGATAGCGAAGGCACCAATAACTCCATCGAAACTAAACGAGGCATCCAACACTTCAAGGTAGAGGAATAAGAAGAAACCAGCTTTGCCGGTTGCTAGTACAAGTTGGCTAGAGCCACCGGCTTTTTTAGCCGACTTTTGAGCAGCCTTGTCTTCTTCTTCAAGTTTATGTTCCATGCCACTTTCAAATAGCTTACCGAGGCCGTTAATAACCACATAGGTAACAATACCCAAAATACCGGCCATTAATACTACCAGTGGCTCTTTTGCTATAAACTCGGCTACTAAAACCAGGGCAACCAGGGCGACAACAATGGCCATTTGGCTGAGCTTACCAATTTTCGCTAATGGAATTTCAATCCAGCGTAGCCATTTAAGTTTGCGGTCTTCAAATACAAACGTAAGGAAAAGCATTAATAAGAACATGCCGCCAAATGAGGCGATTTGTGGCTTAGCTTCGTTTAAAATGTAGGCGTAGGTGCCAGGGTCTTCGATTGCCCCTTTTTGTAGCGCCAATTGAATTGCCTCAACCGGGTTAAGCTGGGCGGTAACCCCTACAATAAGCAGCGGAAAGAGCAGGCGCATGCCAAACACGGCAATAAAAATACCAATGGTTAAGAAAATTTTCTGCCAAAATTCGCTCATACGCTTCAAAATAGTCGCGTTTAAAACCGCGTTGTCAAAAGAAAGTGATACCTCAAGTATAGCCAGCATGAAACACAAAAAAAGCGCCGTCCAACCACCATAAAAGTACGCGGTGATGAGCGACAAAACAGTGATAATTAAAGACCAGCGAAAAACTCGAAAGAACATATGTTTATTATTCTACACTATAG
>Ga0326733_1000370_pt1 | contig 13083 bp, 10 predicted proteins | sample 14_GP2_308_FD_207946 | JGI IMG/M metagenome (GOLD analysis project Ga0326733, IMG submission 207946) | Glacier ice microbial communities from Ngari, Tibet, China - 14_GP2_30.8 | ecosystem: Environmental > Aquatic > Freshwater > Ice > Glacier | place: China: Ngari, Tibet | collected 2018-07-17 | reverse complement strand
GCGATCGACGAAGCTGTTTGAATCGAAGTCCTTGGGATCGACGATCACACTGTCCACATTGGTGAAAATCTTGAATTCGTCGGCAACCCGGGCATCGTAACCATAAGACGAAAGCCCATAGCTGATACACCCGTCACGTCGCTGCGCCTCGACGAACGGTTCGATCATGTTGTGGGTCTGGGCCTGCTCGCGAATCCAGCGGTCGGACAATATGCTCATGGCAATGGAGTAACGTCGGTTTTTCCTCCCGTCATCCCGGGCTTGACCCGGGATCCGCCTTTTCTTGATGAATTGTGTGACAAGAAAAAGTGGACCCCGGGTCAAGCCCGGGGTGACGAAGCGAGTTTTCCACAGGCCCTTCCACCGAAATCGGTCCGCAGCAGGTTCATCCGACGCCGGGTCGTGCTAAACCCTGGCCATGGCCGAAATCATCCGACTCACCGAAGCTGCCCAAATTCCCGTTGCCCCCGCTCTGCCACAGAATATCGAGGCGGAGGCGGCGCTGCTTGGCGCGCTGATGATCGACAACCGGCTGGTCGAGGACGTCCAGCTGAGGCTCAAGCCGCATCATTTCTTCGAACCGCTCCACGGGCGAATCTACGAAGCCGTGCTGCGCATGACCGACAAAAATATGATCGCCAATCCGGTCACGCTCAAACCGATTTTCGAGGCTGATGAGGCGATCCGCGAAGTCGGCGGCACCGGCTATCTCGCGCAATTGACCGGGTCGGGCGCAGCCGTCATCGGCGCTCGCGATTTCGCCGCGCAAATCTACGATCTCGCACTTCTCCGCGCCTTGGTCGGGGTTGGCCGCGACATGGTCGAATGCGCGATGGACACCTCGGAAGATGTCGCCCCGCTGGCGCAGATCGAGCGCGCAGAGACCGAACTTTACCGCGTCGCCGAACAAGGCGGCAATGAAGGCAAGGTCAAAAGCTTCGGCGAAGCGACCCGGCTGGCGCTCGAACAGGCTGAAAAGGCACTTAATTCGGGCGGTCATCTGTCGGGCGTGACCACCGGGCTCGACGGCATCAACGCCAAGATCGGCGGTTTGCACAAAAGCGATCTGTCGATCCTCGCCGGGCGTCCGGGAATGGGCAAGACCTCGCTTGCCACCAACATTGCCTTCGCCTGCGCTCAACGCTTCGTTCGCGACCAGGAAGACGGCATCGATCCCGCCAAGTCGGCGGGGGCGCCGGTCGCTTTCTTCAGCCTGGAAATGTCGGCCGACCAATTGGCGACCCGCATCCTTGCCGAGCAATCGAACATTTCCTCTGAAAACTTGCGCATGGGCAAGATCAGCCAGCAGGAGTTCCGCTCGCTTGCGCGCGCCGCGGGCGAGCTCAGCACGCTGCCGCTCTACATCGACGATACGCCGGGGTTGACGATCGCTGCGCTTCGGGCACGCGCTCGGCGGCTCAAGCGCCAAAAGGGCATCGGCATGATCGTGGTCGATTATCTGCAACTGCTGTCGGGGTCGGGCCGGCCCGGGTCGAGCGACAATCGCGTCCAGGAAATCTCCGAGATCAGCCGCGGCTTGAAGCAGCTCGCCAAGGAACTCGATCTGCCCGTCATGGCGCTGTCGCAATTGAGCCGGGCGGTCGAGCAGCGCGAGGACAAGAAGCCGATGCTGTCCGACTTGCGCGAATCGGGCTCGATCGAGCAGGACGCCGACATCGTCATGTTCGTCTATCGCGAGGATTATTACGTCGCCGCGCGCGAACCAAAAATTCCCAAGGACGGCGACGACGCCAAGATCTACGAAGCCCATGAAACCTGGCAACGCGACATGGAACGAGTCCACGGCATGGCCGACCTCATCGTCGCCAAGCAACGCCACGGCGCCACGGGCAAGGTCCGCATGCGCTTCGACGCCCGAGTGACCAAGTTCAGCGATCCGATCGACGAAGGCCATATGCCCGAATTCAGGGGTTGATCCATGAAATTCCTCTCCCCTGGGGAGAGGGAGGGACGCGCAAAGCGCCGGAAGGGTGAGGGTGCGAACCTCCTCATGCGGCACAGTGAAGAAAAGGCTGTCCTACAAGCTTTCGACTATGGGATAAGCGATTCGGCTCTTTCCCATCGTCGCATTTTACCGCTTCCCAATCCGCGGTCCCAGCCCATGAATATGGTAGGGCTCCCCCAGACTTTAGTGAACTTAAGACCGTACGACCCCGCTTTGATCGCCTTTCAGCGGTCGATCACCCGGTCGTTCTCGGGTACATAAGCCGGCCGCAACCCCTGGGCGATCGAGCCTCGCTCGACCTGGGCCTCGACGCTGGTCACCGGATAGGCGCAATAATCAGCGGCATAATAAGCGCTCGGACGGTGGTTGCCGCTCATTCCCACCCCGCCGAACGGGGCGTTGGAGGGCGCGCCGTTGGTCGGGCGGTTCCAGTTGATCACCCCGGCGCGAACTTCGTTCCAAAAGCGGTCGTACAGTTTTGGATCCTGTGACAGCAGGCTCGCGGCAAGGCCGAACTTGGTATTGTTGGCCTCGGCAATCGCCGCGTCGAAATCCTTGACCCGGATCAGCTGGAGCACTGGCCCGAACAGTTCGGCGTCGGGCCGATCCTTGGCGTTGGTCACATCGATCAAGGCTGGGGACAGATAGGGCCGATCCTCGTTCAACCGCTCAAGGCGGCGGATCGGGATCCCGCCTTTCATCATCAGCCCGACCCACTGGTCGAGCAAGGTCTCCGCCGCCATGTCGTCGATCACCGGGCCCATGAAGGGTTGCGGATCGGCGAACGGATGATCGACGATGATCCGGTCGATCAACTTGGTGACCTCGGTCAGCAACGCCTCATGCTGCCCGTCCTCGACAATCAGCCGCCGCGCCGCGGTGCAGCGCTGCCCGGCCGACAGAAAAGCCGACTGGACGATGATCGTGGCGGCGGCGGGCAAATCCTTCGCCCCCCACACGACGATCGGATTATTGCCGCCAAGCTCGAGCGCGAGGATCTTGTGCGGGGTCTCGGCAAACTGGCGATGAAGCGACATTCCCGCGCGCGCCGATCCAGTGAACAGCAAGCCATCGATGCCGTCTTCCCTGGCCAAGGCACGGCCCTGATCGGGACCGCCGATCAGCAAGCGCAGGACGCCTTCGGGGACTCCCGCCTCGTGAAGACAGGCGACCAGCATGGCGCCCGTTGCCGGGGTCTTTTCGGACGGCTTGAACACCACCGCATTGCCGGCGATCAGCGCCGGCACGATGTGGCCGTTGGGCAAATGCGCCGGGAAATTATAGGGCCCAAGCACGCCAAGCACGCCATGCGGCTTGTGGCGCACCGTGACCTTGTTCCCCAAGGCCGCCTCAAGCCGCCGCATCGGGGTCCGCTCGCCAGCTGCATCGACCGAGATCTCGACCTTGTTGATGACCGCGCCGACTTCGGTCAGCGCTTCCCAATATGGCTTGCCGGTCTCGCGCGCGATGAGGTCGGCGAACTCCTGTTCGCGCGTTCGCACCACGTTGGCGAAGCGGCGCAGGGTCTCGATCCGAAACGTCACCGAATGCCGCGCCCATTCGGGCAAAGCGGCGCGCGCGGCGGCGACCTCGCTGCCTGCGTCGCCGATGGGGCCGGCCCAGATGTGTGCCCCCGTCGCCGGTTCGGAAGAAATGAGTTGTTCAGTCATGAGGCTCCAACCCGCCAACCGCTCCCACGGCGCCACGCCGAGGTCAAGATGGGGGGGGTCAAGATGGGACTGGCCATCTCGGTTTAGGCTCTACTATGGGTTGCAAGGCCTGCATCGCGCCGCGATAGGGGAGCAAGGTTAAGGGGGAAGCGGTGATGGCGGACTTTGCCGATCGATATTGGACAAGTGCCGACGGCATCAAGCTCCACTATCGCGACTATGCCGGCCCGCACGAACGGCCGCCGATCCTGTGCATCCCCGGGCTGACCCGAAACGCACGCGACTTCGAACCCGTCGCTGACCGCTACGCCGGGCAATGGCGCGTCCTGGCGATCGACCTGCGCGGTCGCGGCGGAAGCGGGCGCGACCCCGATCCCGCCAATTACGCTCCAGCGGTCTATGTCGCCGACGTGATGAAGTTCCTCGACCAGCTTGGCATTGCCGACGCGGTGTTCATCGGCACGTCGCTTGGCGGGCTGTGCACGATGCTGTTGGCAGCCAGCGATCCCGAACGTATCGCCGGGGCCTTGCTCAACGACATCGGTCCGGTCATCGACCAGGCAGGGATCGACCGCATCGGCGACTATGTCGGACGAGACACTCGTTACGCTTCCTGGGACGAGGTCATTGCCGAGGCCGCGACCAACCACGGCGCAACGTTCCCCAACTGGGGAAGGGACGAATGGGAACGCCATGTCCGCCGCATCTGCCGCGAGGAGAAGGGCGCCATTCGCTTCGACTATGACATGGCGATCGCCGACAATTTCAAACGTGCCGCAGGCAAGCCGCAAATCGATTTCTGGCCATACTATCGCGCGCTCGAAGGGCGTCCGGTGACGATCCTGCGTGGGGCGCACAGTGACCTGCTGTCCGCGGCGACCGCTCAAGCGATGGCGGAAGCGCTCAGCGGTGCCGAACTCGTCACGGTACCCTATGTTGGGCACACGCCGAGCTTCGAGGAACCCGAAAGCCAGGCTGCGGTCGATCGCCTTCTGGTACGAGTCCTCGCGCGCTAGGTGGCGATCCGCTTGAGCTTGGCCAGCGCTACGGTGTCGCTCTCCTCGGGTGCCAGCGTAGCAACGAACTTGCCCGCGCGATCCATCAGAAAGACGCTGGCGGTGTGATCCACGCCATAGTCGTCGCCCGCCCCCGGCGCTTTGGCGCTGAACACGGCGAACTGCTTTTTGACCTGTTCGATTTGCGGACGACTGCCAGTGAGGCCGGTTACCGGCGTGGCGAACAATTTGGCGTAGGCGCCCACCTCGGCCGGGCCGTCTCGTTCGGGATCGACCGTCACGAACACAATGGTGAAGGCGTCGTCACCCGCGCCAAGTTGGCGACGCAGCTTCGTCAGTCGTGCGACGGTCGTCGGGCAAACATCCGGGCAGTGGGTAAATCCAAAGAATATCGCAAAGGGTTTGCCAGCAAGCCGCGTGCTTGGGAACATCTTGCCGTCAGCGCCAACGAGAGTGAATGGGCCACCGATCGAGGCCAGCGGTAGCTCGGTTTGAGTCGGTTGGGGCAGCTTGGGCTCGCGCATCAGGAGGAAGCCCATCGCGGCCGCTGCGACAAGCACGAGACTCCACAATGTGATCCGCAGCTTGCCGAGCATCAGCGCGCTTCCGCTGCAACGACCACGACCTTGACCGTGCGCGAACCTGCCTTGGCAAAACGTAAGGTCAGGCGCAGGTCAGCGCCAACCGCCAGGGGCGCAACCAGCCCGGTCACCATCACGTGGGTCCCGCTAGGCGCAAGTGCGACACGGCTGCCAGCGGCTATGTCCATCGCGGACACCATTCGCATTCGTGCGATCCCGCCTTCAAGGCTGCTTTGGTGCAACATCGCCATTCCCGCGCCGCTCGACACGCCGATCAACTGGTCAGCCGCGCCGCGGTTAGCGATCGTCGTATAGATTGCGGCGCTTGACTGGCCTGGGGCGGTAGCACGCGCCCAGCTATCGCCGATCTCGATCTGGGGGCCTTGCTGGGCACAACCTGCCGTCAGGCAGATGATGATCGGCAAGAAAGGAAGTCTCATGGCCGCGGGCTTTAAGGCTCCTGTCACCCGCAGGCAAGCGAATGCATTGCCAGCGCCCTGCGCGATACCGCGTCCCGAAATTTTGCCGCGGACAATAATGATTGAGCGCGCCGTGCGAGCAAAAGCAAGCTTTCAAATATCCGAACTATTTGTTCAACCTAGATTACTTAAGCGGAAGAGAAGTCGCCCGTACGGAAGATAATAAGCGATTAACGGTTAGCGCTAACATTTTTGTTGACGAATATGAGATGACTGTTAGCTCTAGTAAATCGAGTCGTTTTTTTGAGCGGGGGCGCGGCCATTTTTAGGTCCAGCAAGCTCTAAAAAAATGAAATGAAGATAATACGGCCGCAAAGGCAGGCCTAACCGGGGAAGAAATACTAAAATGCACGCAATCCACATCCAGAATCTGTCTGCACAGTCGACTGCCCGTATAGTTCGGTCGGCCTTGCTCATGGGCGTCTCGGCAATTGCTTTCTGCGGCCTGCCCACTTTGGCTTATGCTCAGGAGACGCCGCCGCCCGCAGTTGCGGCGGATGCGGCGCCCGCGGCGACTGCGGATCAGGTTGGCGGCGGCACGAGCGTTGCGCCGGCTGCTGAGGTCGAACCGGACGAGATCGTCGTCACTGGCGTGCGGGCAGCACTCGAACGTGCTCGCGACATCAAGCGCACGTCGGCGGGTGTTGTGGACGCGGTGTCTGCCGAGGACATCGGCAAGTTCCCTGACACGAACCTGGCTGAGTCCTTGCAGCGTATCCCCGGTGTCTCGATCGAACGTCGTGCGGGCGAAGGCAAAGGGGTGACCGTTCGCGGCTTCGGCCCGTCGTTCAACCTCGTAACCGTCAATGGCCGCCAGCTTTCGACGTCCGACGTGGACACCGTTGGTGGCGACCAAAACGTTGACTTCGGACGAGCTACCAGTCGTGCTTTCGACTTTTCCAACCTGGCTTCCGAAGGCGTTTCGCGGCTCGAAGTCTACAAGACCGGGCGCGCCTCGGTTCCGTCGGGTGGCATCGGCGCAGCCATCAACATCGTTACTGCCCGTCCTCTCGACGGCAAGCAAAGCGGCTTTCGCGGCAGTATCGGCGCCAAGGCGCTCTATGATACCAGCCTGGAAAGTTTCCGGGTTTCGCCAGAAACGTCGGGCGTCCTGAGCTGGTCGAACCCGCAGGATACGATCGGTTTCGCGGTGTTTGGCTCCTATTCAGCGCGCAAGAGTGCGGCCGCAAGTTCGACGGTCAACGAATGGAACATCACGCCGTTCAGATCGATGCCTGGGCGCGACAATGATCGCCTCAACAACAATGATACGATCATCAATAATGGGCCGACCAATCCGGACCAGCTTGTCGCGATCCCAAATGACAGTCGCTACCATTATTCGGAATTCGATCGCAAACGGATCAACGGTTCGGCGACGCTGCAATTCAAGCCGATTGAAACGCTCACGATTACGGCTGACACGCTGTTCGCCCAGAATAAAATCAATGAGCAAAGATCCGATCAGACCAACTGGTTCAATCGCCCGTTTGACGAGGTCACTTTCGATGGCGATCCAGTGGTCGCGACGGCAATCTACCTTAAGGAAGGTTCGCGCTACGGAACGAAGGACATCGGCTTCGAGCAACAATATCGTGCGACGAAGAGCCGGCTTAATTCCTACGGCCTGAACGCGAACTGGGAACTCGCCGAGGGTGTGACCCTGAACCTTGACGCAAACACGTCAACATCGAAGACCACGCCGGACTCAAAGAACGGAGCCAGCTCCACTCTGGTGAGCTTCGGTGCACCGGTAGTCGATGCTCATTCGGTCGACTTCAGTGGGCCGATCCCGCAACAGGATTGGACGCTGAACGACGCACTGGGTAACCGCAACGGCGTCCTGGACATTGGTGACCTGGGAACACAGGTCCAGCGCACCAACGCTTCTCGCCAGAGCCACCGCATCAATCAATTCAGGGCTGATCTGGGTTGGGACTTCGGTGGCGGCGCTCGCTTCGACGTCGGTGCGACTCATATCGATTCCAAAATGACCAGTGCTCGTACACAGACGCAGCAGCAACTCGGCGACTGGGGTATCACGAACCCCGGTGACGTCCAGGCCATCGCGGGAGACCTCATCAAACAATTCTGCCTTGAGTGCCGCTTCGACAAATACCAGCCCACGGATGCCTCGATTGCTTTCCGCGGCAATGCGGTCGACCTCTATCAGGCGTTTGCCGCTGCTTACAGCGCTGATGGTAATCCGCTCCTGCCAGGCATCCAGCCTGGCAATCGCATCACGCCCACGGGTAGCGATTACGATGAGGTTGAGGAGAAAGTATCGGCAATCTATTCGCAACTTAGTTGGAAGGGCGAGTTGGGGGGACGACCAGTTCAGGTCCTTGGCGGACTTCGCTGGGAAACTACCAAGGTCAATGCCTTCGCGATCGTCTCGCCTCCGACAGGTATCGTCTGGAACGCTGACAACGACTTCAGCCGTCCGGTAAATCTAAGCAATGTCGTCGAAGTTTCGGGCAAGGGTTCGTATACCAATATCCTGCCATCGGTCGATTTCCGCATCGAGCCAATGGATAATCTCGTTGCTCGCGTATCGGTAAGCAAGACGCTGGCCCGCCCGGAATATGGCAATCTGTTCGCGTCGCCGTCAGCCAATGCGCCCAATCGTCCAACCTTTCTTGGTGGGGTCGCGACCGGCACTGCAGGCAATCCAGACCTCAAGCCGCTCGTCTCGACCAACCTCGATTTCTCGCTCGAATATTATTACGCCCGGTCAAGCTACGTCTCAGCCGGCTTCTTTGCCAAAGCCGTCAAGAACTTCGTCGGCACGGGCACGTTTGACGAGTCACTGTTCGGCTTGCGTGATCCTAGCTCGGGCGCAGCTGGCACACGTTCAGGCTTGGCACTTGGCGCCCTTCAGGGCCTGAACCAGACGGTTGACGATGTAAGCCTGTTCACGATGACGGCCTTGCTGGTTCAAAATGGCGGAAACGTAGCTGCCGCAACCGCTACCTTCCGCGCCAATATCAATCCGACGACGGGCGCAATCGACCAAACCTACGCGAACGGCATTCTTGCTGCGATCGACATCAACGCAGCAGCAAATGATCCTTTGTTCAGTTTCGCGGTATCGAGGCCGATCAATAATCGAAGCGGTAAAATCCACGGTCTCGAACTCCAGGGGCAACATTTCTTCGGCGATTCCGGATTGGGCGTCGCGGCGTCACTGACCAAGGTAATGGGTGACGTGAAGTTCGACCGAGGTTCCAACCCTGGACAAAACGTCTTCGCGTTGTTGGGCTTGAGCGACAGCGCCAACGTCACTGGCATTTTCGAGAAGTACGGCTTTTCGGCTCGGGTCGGGTATAATTGGCGCGGGAAGTTCCTTGCCCAGACCAATCGCGGTGGCAGCCGCAACCCGGTCTATTACGCTCCGTTCGGCACGCTGGACGCAAGCCTGGGCTACGACATCAACAAGCAGATGGCTGTGTCGTTCGAGGTGATCAACCTGCTGAGCGAGCCGCTGCGGACGTACGGGCGCAGCACTCGCCAAATGTGGTTTGCGCAGGAGCTCAAGCCGCGCTTCCTGCTCGGGGCACGCTACCGTTTCTAAATCGAAGCGGGTGTAGTAATGAAACACCGCTGTCCGGGGGGCGGCGGTGTTTCAATTTTGTGCGGGTGGGTCGAGCGATGGCAAACCGGGTGCTGCTCAACAATATCGACCACCACCAGCTCAAAGTGCTGCGCCGCTATGCCCCCGAGCACGGTCATGGCGTGAGCCATTCGCTTATCGTTCCCGCCGAGTTCGAGGAAGTGCAGCGCGAATATCCGATTTTCTTCCGCACGGATTCTGACGGACAGCTGCAGGTGGTTGCGCTGCTTGGTCTGGAAAAGTCGGAGAATTTGTTTCTCGACGGGCAGGACTGGAAGGCGCGCTATGTACCTGCGGTACAACGGCGCGGCCCATTTTTCATCTCGGTAGCCGAAACTGGCGAAAGCTCGATCTACATCGATCTTGACGATGGCCGGGTTGGCGCCATTGCCGGCGAGCCCTTGTTCAAGGAACATGGGGGCAATGCGCCATTACTCGAACAGGTCGATAGGGATCTCCACCTGGTGCATCAGGGGCTGCGGGAGGCGTGGACGATGTTCCAACTGCTTGGCGACATGAACCTGATTGAGCCAGTGCAGGTCAACATCGATCTTGGTGACGGCCTAACCATCAAAGTGCCCGACCTGCTCACGATCAGCGCGGATCGCTTTACCGAACTTCGAAGTGATGAATTGGGACGCTTGCGAGACTCAAATTTCCTGACGGCGGCGGTGTTCGTTCTTTCCTCCCTTGGCAATGTTTCGCGGCTGATCGAACTCAAGAACCGACGTCGGCACCTCCAATGAATGGCAGACCCCTTCGCAACGTCCGGGTCATTTCGGGGCTGTCCGCTCAAACGATGCCCGTCGCCGAACTGATCGAATCGGGACAGCCGGCAATTTTGCGCGGCGTGGCAAACGACTGGCCGCTGGTGGCGAAAGGGCGACATTCGCCGCAGGCCACAATCGACTATCTCGCTGCATTTGACGGCGGGCAGCCGGTCGTTGGTTACACCGGGCCGGCCGAGATCAACGGCCGCTTTTTCTATAACGAAGACATCACCGGGATGAACTTCGAAGCCAAGCGCGTCGGATTTCGGGATTTTCTCCGCCGGATCGCCGACCGTCTCGACGACAATGACGCGCCGTCCTTATACATTGGCTCGACCGACCTCGACACCTATTTGCCCGGGATCGATGCCGAAAACGGGGTCGCGAATGACGCCCTCACTGCGTTTGCGCCCACCGCCAGCATCTGGATCGGAAACCGCACGACTGCCAGCGCGCACTTCGACTTTTCAAATAACATTGCTTGCAATCTCGTCGGGCGACGTCGCTTCACCCTTTTCCCGCCAAACCAGATCCACAATCTCTACCCGGGTCCGCTTGCCCCGACGCCGGGCGGCCAAGTGGTCAGCATGGTCGACTTTTCGAGCCCCGATTTTGAGCGCTTTCCGCGATTTCAAGCAGCCCTCGACGCGGCGCAGGTGGCCGAACTGGAACCTGGGGACCTGCTGATTTATCCAGCGATGTGGTGGCATCAGGTCGAGGCGCTCGATCGCTTCAACGTCATGATCAACTATTGGTGGAATGAAACGCCAAGGTTCATCGACTCGCCCATGACGACGTTGTTGCACGCTCTACTCAGCCTGCGCGATCGCCCGGCAGGAGAGAAAGAGGCTTGGCGTGAACTGTTCGAATATTATGTGTTCGGCCCGCCTGATGTTGCGCGCAGGCATCTGCCGCAGCATGCGCAAGGGCCACTTGGGCCGATGGACGAGATGACGGCGCGGCGGCTTCGTGCCGAAGTGCTGCAGCGTCTCAATCGATGATCGGCGAGGGCATCAAGGTGGACGAACGACCGATGAAAAAAATTGTCATTGCCGGGGGAGGAACCTCGGGTTGGATGGCTGCGGCGGCGCTGGCTAAACACCTCGGAACGCTGATCGACATCACGCTTGTCGAATCTGACGAGATCGGGACGATCGGGGTCGGCGAGTCAACCATTCCGACCAGCCGGACCTTTCACCAGTTCATGCAGATTGACGAACGCGAGTTCATGCAAGCGACGGGATCGACGTTCAAGCTTGGCATCATGTTCGAAGACTGGGCGCGGATCGGCGACCGCTTCATGCATTCTTTCGGAACGGTTGGCCGGGGTACCCGGATGATCGACTTCCACCATTTCTGGCTTGAAGGCAGACGCCAGGGTTCAGCGTCGGACCTTGGAGATTATTGCTTCGAGTTGCAGGCGGCGCTTGCCTCCAAATTCGCGACTTCGGACCAGGCGAGCATCAATTACGCTTATCATCTGGATGCCACGGCCTATGGCAAATATCTGCGGACAATCGCCGAAGCGAATGGCGTCAAGCGGGTCGAGGGAAAGATCAGCAGCGTCGGGCAGAATTCGGCGAGTGGCGATATAGAAACGCTCACCCTTGAATCGGGCCAGTCGGTCAGCGGCGATCTATTCATCGACTGCACCGGCTTTCGAAGCCTCCTCATCGAGCAGACGCTTGGCGCAGGATATGAGGATTGGTCGCGGTGGCTCCCGACCGACAGGGCGCTGGCATTGCAGACCGAGCCTGTAGCGCCCGCGGTTCCGTACACCCGCGCCATTGCCCATCCGGCGGGCTGGCAATGGCGCATTCCGCTTCGACAACGTGTGGGCAATGGGATCGTCTATTCAAGCGCACATATGTCCGACGACGAGGCGCGTTCGACTTTGCTTGGAAGCATTGCCGGCTCGCCTTTGATGGAGCCGCGCCTGATCCGGTTTCAGGCTGGCCGCCGACGAAAGACATGGTCGCACAATTGCATTGCACTTGGTCTTTCAAGCGGCTTTGTCGAGCCGCTTGAATCGACCAGTATTCATCTGGTGATGATCGCGATCACTCGCCTGATCGAGAATTTCCCATTTGGCGATATCAGTCCAGCCCAGGTCAATCGCTTCAATCAGCAATCGAGCCGCGAGATCGAAGCCATCCGCGACTTCATCATCCTTCATTATCACCTGACTGAACGCGATGATTCCGACTTCTGGCGTCATTGCCGCACCATGCCCATTCCGGACAGCCTGGCCGATCGTATCGAGCTGTTCCGAAGCACCGCCCATGTCTATCAGGACAGTCACGACTTGTTCCGGATCGACAGTTGGGCGCAAGTCATGCTCGGCCAGCGCCTGCTTCCGGCAGACCATCACCGCGCGGTCGGACTCGTGCCACCCGATCAGCTTCGTGAATCACTGCACCACGTGAAGGCGAATATTGCCGCGGCGGTTTCGCGCATGCCGACGCACGCGGAGTTCCTTGCCGCGCAGGGATGACGTTCGTTTGTCGATCCGGTTCGACATTCCATCTGATCCCTAGAATATTGCGGGGCCGCGCTTGCTGCCAGCAATTCACCGGCTGGACCACGAACGCTATTATAGCGCACTTTGCTGTCCTGATCTCACACGGTACCGGAGAACGGAACCGGCATGACGCAGGCCGTGCGCGCCTCCTGCCGCCGCAAGATCTTGCGCGGTCCAACTCTGCCTTGGACACATCGAGAAGCGTCAATCGGTCTATTACGGATATACGTTAAACCAAATATTACCAGAACGACCGGCATAACTTCGTCCGTGGTGACAAGTAATCGGAAAGGGGCCGTGTGCATATCAACTTGAATCGGTTTCGGACCGTTGTTGCTTGGTCCCTCATCGACTTAGCCCCTTCGACGACACTGAGATTGGGTCGATGACGCCCGGCGCAACAGTGCAAGCACAGCATTATCGTGGCAGCGCCCTTGGCCCACTGGCACGAACTACGTTCACTAAAG
>Ga0326733_1000369_pt1 | contig 13093 bp, 9 predicted proteins | sample 14_GP2_308_FD_207946 | JGI IMG/M metagenome (GOLD analysis project Ga0326733, IMG submission 207946) | Glacier ice microbial communities from Ngari, Tibet, China - 14_GP2_30.8 | ecosystem: Environmental > Aquatic > Freshwater > Ice > Glacier | place: China: Ngari, Tibet | collected 2018-07-17 | reverse complement strand
TTTCGCACAGCGTCCGGGTCGGGCCGTACACGCTGTCAACCATCAGCAATTGATCGCCGGGCTTGAGCACCGACAGCAAGGCGCCCGCTATCGCGGCGACTCCCGAGGGAAACAGGCGCGTTCCCGCCGCGCCGGGCTCAAGTTCGGTCAAGGCTTCGGCCAGCGACCATTGGGTCGGCGTTCCGCTGCGACCATAATGAAGCGTTCCGACTTCACCCGACCCCGCGGCGCGCATCGCCGCGACGTCGTCGAACAAGATGGTCGAGGCTCGGTACACCGGGGGATTGACGATACCCTGGGTCCATTGCTTGCGCCGGCCGGCTTCGACGACGCGTGTTTCAAATTGATTGCGTCCGTCGTTCATCCGTCACCTCGTCAGTCGATAACTATTCATCGAGTAAGTCATTGTGCGATGCAACAGTGGTAATTACCATGAGCTATGGGCATTAGTCAGACCATCTCCGCGACGACCCCGGCACAGGCAATTGCCTGCGCCCAGCGGATCACGCTCAAGATCGGCTCCTCGCTGCTCATCGACGAGGCCGAGGGCGGTGCGCGAGACGCCTGGCTGGCAAGCGTTGCCGCGGACATCGTCGAACTCCGTTCCCAAGGCAAAAAAATCATTGTGATTTCGTCCGGCGCGGTCGCGCTTGGACGACGACACCTTGGGATGAAGCGATCGGCGCGGCTCGATTTCAAGCAAGCAGCGGCTGCCGCTGGCCAGCCGTTGCTGATGCAGGCTTGGGAACGCGCTCTGTCTCCGCACGGCATTGCGACAGCACAACTGTTGCTCACGATCGAGGATACCGAGCAGCGCCATCGCTCCCTCAATGCGCGCGCGACGCTTGAAGTGCTGCTTGCCCAAGGCGGGCTGCCCGTGATCAACGAGAATGACAGCGTCGCCACCGACGAGCTTCGTTACGGCGACAATGACCGTTTGTCGGCGCGGGTTGCGCAAGTGGTTCGCAGCGAATTGCTGATCCTGCTGTCCGACGTCGACGGGCTTTACACTGCCGATCCGGCGAGCGAACCGACTGCTGAGCGCATCGCCTACGTCGCGACGATTTCCCCCGATATAGAACACATGGCGGCGGGCGCGAAGGCGGCAGGCACAGGGACTGGCGGAATGCGCACCAAGATCGAGGCAGCGCGGATCGCGAGCGGGTTCGGCTGCATGACGATCATTGCATCCGGACGCGGCAATCGTCCGCTCAGGCATCTCGGTGATGGCGGACCTGGGACCCTGATCGCGGCAAGCGGATCGCCAGGCAAAGCCTATAAGCAGTGGATTGCCGGGACACTTTCACCGGCGGGCTCGGTGACCATCGACGCAGGTGCGCTTCGGGCGCTCGGAAGCGGCAAGAGCCTGCTGCCCGGCGGAGTGACGGCGGTTGAGGGCCGATTCGAACGGGGCGCCTGCCTGCGCATTCTGGGTCCAAGCGGCGAGGAAGTTGCGCGCGGCATTGCCGCTTATGGAGCGTCCGAAACGCGCGCGATCAAGGGGGGCAATAGTGCACAGATCGCGACCCGGCTGGGTTATACCGGGCCCGACGAAATCATCCACCGTGACGATCTGGTGATGCTGTGAGCCTTGCTGGCACGATGGACCGGATGGGGGCTGAGGCGCGAGGCGCGGCGGTCATCCTTGCTGCTGCCCCTGCCGAACAGCGCAGCGCTGCGATTGCTGCGGCAGCAGGTGCGATGCGCGCTGACGTAAAGGAAATCCTTGCCGCCAACGCAGCCGACGTGGCGGCCGCGACGTCGCTGGTCGATCGGCTACGGCTCGACGAATCGCGGATCGAGGCGATTGGTGCGGCGCTTGACCAGATGGCGGCGTTGCCCGACGTGGTCGGCGAGACCATCGCGCGCTGGGCGCGCCCCAATGGGCTCGACATCAGCCGGGTGCGCACGCCGATCGGGGTGATCGGGATGATCTACGAAAGTCGTCCCAACGTCACCGCCGACGCCGCCGCGATCTGCCTGCGGTCGGCCAATGTTCTGATCCTTCGCCCTGGCTCCGAAGCGTTGCGCAGCTGCCTTGCGATCCACCAGGCGATTGCTTGCGGGCTCGACCAGGCCGGGCTTCCACCAGCGTGCGTGCAGATCGTCCCGACCGCTGATCGCGACGCGGTCGGATTGCTGCTCGGCGGGCTCGACGGGTCAATCGACCTTATCATTCCGCGCGGCGGAGCGGCCTTGGTCGAACGGGTTGCGCGAGATGCACGGGTGCCGACGCTGAGTCACCTTGAAGGATTGTGCCACAGCTACGTCCACGCCTCCGCCGACCCCGGCATGGCGGTTCGTATCATCACCAACGCCAAGATGCGCCGCGTCTCGATCTGCGGCGCGACCGAGACGCTGTTGATCGACCGCGCCATCGCCCCGTCCCTGCTTCCACGCCTGGCCGAGGCGCTGGTCGGGTGCGAACTTCGCGGTGATCTGGAAAGCCAGGGATACACCGCCATGCAGCCCGCCGACGAAAGCGACTGGACCTGCGAATATCTCGCGCCGATCCTCGCCGTCCGAACGGTCTCGGGCGTGGATGAGGCGATCGCGCATATCCGACGCTATGGCAGCGGCCATACCGACGCGATCATCTGCGAAGACGAGAATGTCGCCGAAATATTCCTTAATCGGGTCGATAGTGCGATCGTGATGTGGAACGCCTCGACCCAGTTCGCCGACGGCGGCGAATTCGGCTTCGGGGCCGAGATCGGCATTGCAACCGGCCGACTGCATGCCCGCGGCCCGGTCGGGGCCGAACAATTGACGACCTTCAAATATCAGGTTCGCGGTACTGGACAGGCACGTCCGTAACGCCAGTTAGCGTTCACGATAATTTTACCAATTCAAGTCAGATATTCACCGGTTTCAAGATTCGGGTTGACGTCGCTTCATCAATGGGCGCATCAATAGTGCAAGTTCGATACTGTGATAGATCATGGTACGCATAGCGAGAGTGATTATGTCGGGGTTCAGCACTTCAAGGACTGGAGCAAGCAGTGTCGCCCTTGTGGGTGCAGCTGGCTTGGCGTGCGTCCGTGCGCCCCTAACGATGACGACGACCACGACCATTATTACCACCATGCGAGGGGGTAACGGCTGATCGTGGTTTAACAAACCGACCATTGACCCGACCCGCTCCCCCCTTCCGGCGAGCGGGTTTTTTAATGCCTGCCGCTCCCCTAATCGAAAGCGAGACAGACGATGAACCAACAATATAAGCAAGCGCAGGCGAAACGACTGTGCGTCCTCAAATTCGGAAGCTCGGTGTTGCGCGTCGAGGGCGATTATGCCGCGGCTGCGCTCGAGGTCTACCGCCATGTTCGCGACGGGGAAAAAGTTGTTGCGGTGGTTTCTGCTCTGGCTGGCGAAACCGATGCCTTGCTTAGCCAGGGAGCCCGCGTCGGGGGACACCCCCCTGCCCTGCTCGCCCGTGTAGCCCGAGTCGGGGAGCTTCATTCGGCCGCGCTGATGGCACTGGCGCTAAGCCGGCTTGGAATCCGGGCGTGCACGATGGACCCGCATGAAATGGGCCTGGTTGCAGAAGGCGATCCGCTCGATGCCAATTTGACCAAGCTCGATGCCGATGCGGTACTTGGCAAGCTTGACGATCACGAAGTCGTCGTCGTCCCCGGCTTCACCGCAGGCCATGCGGAGCATGGGGTCGTTACGCTTGGGCGCGGCGGGACCGATCTGAGCGCGGTATTCTTCGCTGCGCGCCTTGATGCGCATCGTGTCCGGCTGATCAAAGATGTCGATGGGGTTTATGCCGAAGACCCTGCGCGCAACCCGTTGGCCGAGCGTTTTTCCCAGCTTGGCTATGCCGAGGCGGCAGAGGCGAGCAGCGGGCTGATCCAGCCCAAGGCAATCCACGCCGCAGCCGTCGAAGACGTGCTGATCGAGGTTGCTTCTCTCGGCGCCAAGGAGGCAACGACCATCGCCAACCTTCCAGCGCGCAAGTCCCTGCCGGTCAAGACGCCCAGGATGCGAGTGAGCCTGCTTGGTTGTGGCGCGGTTGGCGCGGGGGTGCTGTCCTTTCTCCAGGAACGTCCGGACCTGTTCGAATTGAACCCGGTGCTCGTCCGTGATCTCGAAAAGCATGACGAGCCGGTGCGCTTCACGACCGACGCGGTCGAGGCCCTGGCCGGCTATCCCGACCTGGTGATCGAACTGCTCGGCGGTCCCGACTACCCTGCTACCTTGCTCTGCTCGGCGCTCCGGTCCGGCGCAAGCGTCGTCACCGCCAACAAGGCCACGCTCGCCAAATACTATGACGCGCTCCACGCCAGCGTCCAGGTCGGCGGCGGCTCGCTCGCTTATTCGGGTGCTGTGGGCGGCGGTGCGCCAATCCTCGAAACCGTTGCCCGGCTTGATGCCAGCGGCGGGGTCGTGGCAATCGAAGGCGTGATGAACGGAACTACGAATTTTCTTCTCGGGCGGCTTGCTGCGGGCGATGCCTTCGAGGATGCGGTGGCGGAAGCTCAGCGGCTTGGCTTTGCCGAGGCCGACCCAAGCGCCGACGTCGACGGGCATGACGCAGCCGACAAATTGTCGTTGCTGGTTCGAAAGTGCTTTGGCGTAGCTCTGCCCCCCGAAGAGATCGCCAGGCAATCATTGCGTAACGTGTTGCCCGCCGACGTTCAGGCAGCACAGGGTCGCGGTGAGGCACTCAAGCAGGTCGGTCGTTGCCGGCTCCGCAACGACGGCAGCGTCGAGGCCGAAGTGCGGATCGAATGTCTTCCTGCCTCGCATCCGCTGGCCGGTGCCGTGAACGAGGAAAACCGCTTCGTCGTCACCGACGCCAAGGGAGATCTGCATGAGGTCTATGGCAAGGGTGCGGGTTGCTGGCCGACTGCCGCCGCGGTATTTGCCGACGTAATGGACCTGCAGCGCTCTTTTTGCGGTCGCCAGCCCGAAGTTGTGGTTGTCGTCGAGCCTCTGCCGATGCGCCTCAGCGCATGAGGACGATGGCCGTGCGACAGGCTTGCGCAAGCGCGCCCGCGAGTATCGGCAATGTCGGTCCTGGTTTCGATATCCTTGGCCAGGCGTTCGATGCCGTTCGCGATACCGTCCTGGCCGTAGGCGAAGCCTGCCCCGGGGTCCGGTTGGGCACAGTGACCGGCCTGGTGGCAAGCTTGCCTGATCAGGTGAGCAACAACACCGCACTTGCTGCAGCGGCGGCGGTGCTTGATGCAGCCCGGGCCGATTTTGGCGTTTGCCTGTCCATCGACAAGGGCATCCCGCTTGCCGCCGGCATGGGCGGTTCGGCAGCGTCCGCAGTCGCCGCTACGGTTGCAGTCAACGCCCTGCTGGGGTCACCGTTTTCGGACGCGGATTTGTTTCTCCTGGCGCTCGAGGGCGAGCGGGTCGCTTCTGATCCGCCGCATTGGGACAATGTGATGGCAAGCTTGCTCGGCGGCCTGGTCCTCGCCGCGCGTGTGTCGCCGCCATTGTTCACCAAGCTTCCAGTGCCCGCCGGGCTGACCGCGATCCTGCTTCACCCCGCAGCGAAGATCGAAACCCGCGCCGCGCGGCACTTGCTCGAGCCCCGCGTGCCGATGGACCTGGTCGTCGAGCAATCTCGCCGGCTTGCCGCATTTGTCGCGGGTTGCGCGTCAGGCGACCAAGACCTCATTCGCGCCGGGCTCGATGATGTACTTGTCGAGCCTCAGCGTGAACATCTTCTTCCTGTCCTGCCGGTCGTCAAGGCGGCGGCGCTGGCCGCGGGCGCGCTTGGTTGCTCCTTTTCGGGCTCGGGGCCTTCGGTGTTCGCTTGGGCGCCTGACGAAGCCTCTGCCGCAGTCGAAGACGCGATGGCGTGGGCATTCATGGAAACGGGTCTCGCCGCACGCTCATATCGCGCACCGATCGACTCGGCAGGCGCCCGGGTGGAAATGCTGCCAGAGAAAGTTCGCTGATGCTGCTTTCCAGCACGCGAAGCAGGTCCGCGCCGGTCGGGCTATCCGCGGCAATCCGTAATGGCGTTGCGCCCGACGGCGGACTTTACCTCCCGCAGACCATGCCACGCGCAAGGCTCGAGAAACTTCGGCCCGGCATAGGGCTTGCCGCCTTTACCACGCACCTGCTCGCACCATTTTTCGCTGGCGATGCGCTTGAAGCGCAACTTGGCACGATCTGCGCCGAAAGTTTCGACTTCCCGGTCCCGCTGGTGAAGCCCGACGAGGCCGAGCCTGGCCTGCGCGCGCTCGAATTGTTTCATGGCCCGACCGGCGCCTTCAAGGATTTTGGCGCGCGCTTCCTGATGGGCTGCTTCGACCGGATCGGCGATCCCGATGACCCGCTCACCATCCTTGCCGCTACCTCTGGAGATACGGGCGCGGCGGTCGGGTGCGCGGCTGAAGGGCTCAGCGGAGTTCGCGCGCTGATCCTGTTTCCCAAGGGTCGCGTGTCGCCGTTCCAGGAGCTTCAACTGAGTTGCTGGGAAAAGCCGGTCGAGGCGCTTGAAGTGGACGGCGACTTCGATGATTGCCAGCGCCTGGTCAAGGCCGCCTTCGCAGATCCGGCACTGGTTGCGGCGCACCGCCTGAGTTCGGCCAATTCGATCAACATCGGGCGCTGGTTGCCGCAGATGGCCTATATCGCCGCAACCGCGGTCGACCTGTTCGAGCAGACCGGGACAGCCCCCGGGTTCATCATCCCGACCGGCAATCTGGGCCACGGCTTCGCTGCGCTTTATGCCCGCGCGATGGGGCTTCCGATCGGTCCGATCGTGCTTGCGACCAATGCCAACCGCACGCTCGGCGAGTGGGCGGCGACCGGTGAATATGCGCCGCGCCCGTCGGTTGCCACGCTTGCCAATGCGATGGACGTCGGCGCGCCGAGCAATTTCGAACGCCTGATACATCTGCCGCCGGAACAACGAGACGTCCGTGTCGAACGGATCGACGACCAGGAAATCGCGGCTCGCATCAAGGCGGGCTTTCGCGCCGGTTACCTGTGGTGCCCGCATTCCGCGACCGCCGCAGAGGCGTATGCGCGGCTGGACGAGCAAAGCAAGGCCGAGCGCACGTGGGTCGTCGCGGCGACGGCGCACCCGTATAAATTCGCCGAGATCATCGAACCCCTGATCGGCGAGACGCTTGAACCCCCGCCCCCACTGCGTGCCTTGATCGGAAGGCCAACGCACAAGGCAATGATCCCGGCCTCGCTCGATGCATTGACGCGGCAGATCGCCGCGTCACTCGAGCATGCCGTCGGCTAATTCCCCGCGCTTGTAATTGCCCCCTGCGAGGCCGACCCGACGAGGCGTGCATATTTCGCATAAGCACCCAAACTTCCGGTCTTGACGGGCACGGCGATCGGCTCACGCGTGGCGAGATCGGCGTCGGTCTCGATGACGCGGCGCTCGACATCGATCACGATCCGGTCCCCGCTGCGAAGTCGGGCAATCGGGCCCCCGCGCGCCGCTTCGGGTGAAACATGGCCGACCATGAAGCCGTAAGTGGCGCCCGAAAAACGACCATCGGTGACCAGCGCGACCGAGTCGCCGAGGCCACGTCCCTGGATTGCAGCGGTAATCGCCAGCATCTCACGCATGCCTGGGCCGCCAACCGGACCTTCACCGCGAATCACGACGATATCCCCGGCAACGATTTCGCCGCAGCCCAATGCAGTGAAACATTCCTCTTCGCTGCCAAAAACCCGCGCCGGTCCGTCGAAACGCAGGCGGTTGTGCCCGGCAAGCTTCACGACGCAGCCTTCGGGAGCAATATTGCCGAACAAAATGCCGAAGCCGCCGCGTTCCTTGACCGGGTTGGACGCGGTGCGAATAACCTCCTGGCCCGGGGTTTCGGGGGCATCTTCGAAATAGCTGAATAGGTCGCGCCCAGTGACTGTCGGCGAGTCTACGATCAGCCCGGCCTCCATCAGGCGCCGGCCAAGGAGTGCCGTGCCGCCGGCTGCGCTCATGTCGGGCGCCATGAAGCGACCGCCGGGCTTGAGATCGGCAATCACCGGGGTTTTGCGCGAGATGTCGTCAAACAGGTCGATACTGAACTCGTCCTCGCCGATCCCTGCCTCGCGTGCGATCGCCAGCAGATGGAGGACGAGATTGGTCGAGCCAGCCGTTGCTGCCCCCGCAACCGCAGCGTTACCCAGGCTGAGCGGTGTGATCAGGCTGCGCGCATTGCGCCCATGGATGACAGCGTCGACCACCGCGCGCCCCGCCGCCGCCGCGGCCTCGGGCTTGCCGGGATGGGTTGCCGGAACATCGTTGACCCCGACCGGGGACAGGCCAAGAAAAGTCATTGCAAGCGCCATCGTGTTGGCGGTGAACTGGCCACCGCACGCACCGGCGCCGGGACACGCCGCTTGCTCAACGCGCTTTAACTCCGCATCGTCGATCTTGCCCGCGCTATGCGCGCCGACGGCTTCGAACACGTCTTGGATTGTGATCGCCTTGTCGCCCAACCGGCCAGGCATGATCGAGCCGCCGTACAGAATCACGCTGGGCAGGTCCATGCGCGCCGCGGCCATCGCCGCGGCAGGGATCGTCTTGTCGCAGCCAACCAGAAACAACACTCCGTCGAGCGAATGGCCGAGCACCGCCAATTCAGCTGAATCGGCAATGACTTCGCGGCTGATGAGTGACGCGCGCATGCCCGGAGTGCCCATTGCAATGCCGTCGGTGACGACGATCGTATTGAAATCCACCGCAGTCCCGCCGGCCTCCTCGATTCCTCGCCGGGCATGGTCAGCGAGGTCGCGCAGGTGCATATTGCAAGGAGTCACGGTCGACCATGCGCTGACGATGGCCACCATCGGTCGAGCCAAAGCGGCCTCGTCGAATCCGGCTGCACGGAGCATTGCGCGTGCCGGGGCACGCGCGGGACCGTCGATCATGACTCGGGACGGGCGATTCTGCGGCATGTTCGATTTCCTGCAAGAATGAGATGCTCTTTAGCCTGGTTGTCCCTTTGCGCCGAAGCGCAATGTGGAATGTCCAAGACCACCGTCGACCCACGATGAAATGATCGCCGAAGATTATACTTGTTTGTTGCCGCGATGCAGCATAGTCAAGATATGAAGCTGGCCTGAATTTAGGTTGGGTCGATGGGATCGCGCAGTGCAGCTTACGATGGACCTTTATAGCGAGAATATGCCGGTGGTGCTCCGCACCTCCGCTGATGTCCTTGTAGGCCTGCTACTTATTACCTCGCATTTTGGGGCGGCGGACTCTCGATAGTAAGGTTAGACAAAGACCAGAAATCAGAAACCCCCGCTCCACCCGGAGCGGGGGTTTTCTTTTGTGCATAAGGGGGAATTTCAATGGAAAAGATCTACAGCGAACAAGACGCAAGCCAGGCACCGCTCAAGGACGGGGTAATTGCGATCATTGGTTATGGCAGCCAGGGACGGGCCCATGCCCGCAACCTGCGTGACAGTGGCTTCAAGGTAATCGTCGGTGCGCGCCCAAATGGTCCAGCGGAACGTACCGCGCGGGCCGATGGGTTCCGCTCAATGAGCCCGGCACAAGCCGCGCGCGAAGCCTCGCTCGTTGCGCTCCTTACGCCCGACATGTCGCATCGCTCGGTCTATCAAGATGACATTGCACCCAACATGTCACCCGGCGATGCCTTGCTCGTCGCACACGGTTTTTCGGTCCTGTATGGCGAGATCGAGCCGCGCGACGACATCGATGTCCTGCTTGTTGCGCCCAAGGGCCCGGGCGCCCTAGTGCGCCGCGAATATGAGATCGGACGCGGCGTGCCGTGCCTGTTCGCTGCGAAACAGGACGCCAGCGGTTCGGCCCGCGCCAAGGCGCTCGCTTATGCATCGGGCATTGGCGCGACCCGCGCCGGCGCGATTGAAACCACCTTCGCCGAAGAAACCGAGACCGATTTGTTCGGCGAGCAGGCGGTGTTGTGCGGCGGCGCGAGCGAATTGATTATCGCGGGTTTTGAAACGCTGGTCGAGGCCGGCTACAAGCCTGAAGTCGCCTATTTCGAGTGCCTCCATGAGCTCAAGCTGATCGTCGATCTGCTGTACGAGGGCGGCCTTGCGCGGATGCACGAGTTCGTCTCCGAGACGGCTAAATACGGCGACCTAGTCTCTGGTCCTCGGATCATCAACGACGAGACCAAGGAGCGCATGCGCGAAGTGCTTGGAGACATCCAGAGCGGAGCCTTTGCTCGTGCCTGGATTGCTGAGAACGCCGCTGGCAAGCCACAGTACAACGCCTTGCTTGCTGCGGATCTCGACCAGCCGATCGAGAAGGTTGGAGCGACGTTGCGCAAGCATATGGCATGGCTGCAGAGCGGGCGCGAAGACCGCGCCGAAGCCAAAGCCGAGGCGGCGTGAGCGTGGCGCGCGCCGCTGCCGCCCCCGATGCGCAGGGCAACCCCGCGCCCGTCAGCGGCGCGCGCCTCGTCGTCGAAGCGCTCGAGCGCGAGGGCGTTCGCTATGTCTTCGGCTATCCCGGCGGCGCCATCATGCCGGTCTATGATGCGTTGCCCGGGTCAAAATTGAAGCACATCCTTGTGCGTCATGAGCAGGCTGCGGCGCTCGCGGCCGATGCATGGGGGCGAGTCACCGGCGAGCCGGGGGTGTGCCTTGCCACTTCCGGGCCAGGCGCGACCAATCTCGTGACTGGGATCGCCAACGCTTATCTCGACAGTGTACCAATGGTGGCTATCACCGGCCAGGTCGCGACCCACCTGATCGGCACCGACGCCTTCCAGGAAGTCGATATCTTCGGGATCACCTTGCCGATCGTGAAGCATAGCTATGTCATCAGGCGCACCGAGGACATTCCGCGGATTTTCGCCGAGGCGTTTGAACTAGCGCGCTCGGGACGTCCGGGCCCGGTGCTGATCGACTTGCCCAAGGACGTCACGGTCAAGACAGTCACCCCAGAACCTTTCGAGTTAAGCCGACGCGAACCGGTAGCGCCGGAAGCGAGCGCGATTGCGCACGCCAACACTTTGATCGCCGAGGCACGCGCACCGATCCTGTACTTCGGCGGCGGTGTGGCAATTGCTCGCGCTGAAGCCGCATTGCACGCTTTTGCAACCCGTAGCGGGATGCCATCGGTCGGGACGCTCAAGGGGCTGGGCGCCATTCCGACCGATGCGCCGAATTTCCTCGGGATGCTCGGAATGCATGGCACGCGCGCGGCCAATGTGGCGATCGACGATTGCGACCTCTTGATCTGCGTCGGCGCTCGCTTTGACGATCGCGCCACGGGCAAGCTCGACACCTTTGCGCCGCGTGCGCAGGTCATTCATCTTGACGGTGACCCCGCCGAGATCGGCAAGCTGCGCCGCGCCGAGGTCGGCATCGCCGGCGACTTGAGCGACATCCTCGATCAATTGACCGCGGTCCCCGCCGAGGCCGGCGAATGGTTTGCCGAGTGCCAGCGCAACAAGCTTCGCTGGGCGATGAATTATGACGCGCCGGGCAACGGCGTCTTCGCTCCAGCAATGCTCAAGCAATTGTCCGAGGCCGCGGGAGATGGCGCGATCATCACATGCGACGTCGGCCAACATCAGATGTGGGTCGCCCAGCATTGCCGCTTCATCCGGCCGCAGGCGCATCTCACCAGTGCTGGTCTGGGCACGATGGGCTATGGCCTACCCGCCGGGATCGGCGCGATCCTGGCTGAGCCCGATGCAACCGTGATCACCGTCAGCGGCGACGGATCGATCATGATGAACATCCAGGAATTGGCCACGATCCGCCGTTATCGGCTGCCGCTCAAGATCCTGCTCCTCGACAACAGCCAGTTGGGAATGGTGCGTCAGTGGCAGGAATTATTCTTCGAGGAAAATTTCTCGGAGATCGACTTGTCCGACAATCCCGACTTTGCCGAAGTCGCGCGTTCTTTTGGGATCGAGGCCTTTACGATCGATCACCGCTCGGAGGTCAACGGAGCGGTCAAACGCCTGCTTGCTACCGATGGGCCGATCCTGTGCCACGTCCGGATCGATCCGCGCGCCAATGTGTGGCCATTGGTTCCGCCCAATTCCTCCAATGTCCAAATGATGGAGCAGTCATGATGAACGGTCGTCTGGTTATCGCTTTTCGCGACGAAGAAGGTGCGGTTGGGCGCATCGTCGGTCTCGTCGAGCGTCGTGGTTTCGAACTCCGCGGCATCGCCATGTCGAGTGATTTACCTGGGGACTGCGGAGCAACTGGCCACAAGTTGACGCTCGACGTCGCCGCACGCGACGCCAGCCGGCGGCTCGACGTGCTCGATCTCCAGCTGATGCGGCTCGACGGAGTGAGCCAGGTTTCAACGATCGCAGCTGCCATGGAGTCGGTCTCGTGATGATTGATCAGGTACGCATTTTCGACACGACCTTGCGCGATGGCGAGCAGGCGCCTGGCTTCTCGATGACGGAGGACGCCAAGTTGCGCCTGGCGCGAAAACTCGCCGACCTCAGGGTCGATGTAATCGAGGCTGGTTTTGCCGCCGCCTCGCCGGGGGATGCGCGCGCCATCGCCACGATCTCGCGAGAAATCTCGGGGCCAGTGATATGCTCGCTGGCCCGGGCCACAAGATCTGACGTCGATGCATCGGCCGGGGCGTTGCGCGGGGCGGAGCGGCGGCGAATTCACGTCTTTATCGGCACCAGTCCGATCCACCGCGAGGCGAAGTTGCGGATGAGCAAGGAGGCCGTGATCGAAGCGATCCGAAGCTCGATCGCTCATGCGCGAACCTTGTGTGACGACGTCGAATTCTCCGCCGAAGACGCGATCCGCACTGAGCGCGATTACCTCGTCGAATGCCTTTCGGTCGCTGCCGCCGAGGGCGCCTCGACGCTCAATGTTCCCGACACCGTCGGCTACACCACACCCGACGAAATCTACGAGCTGTTCCGCTTTCTCGGAGCAAAGGTCGATCGACCCGCGGACACGATCTTTTCGACTCATTGTCACGACGACCTCGGCATGGCGGTGGCCAATTCACTCGCTGCGGTGCGTGGCGGCGCGCGTCAGGTCGAGTGCACGATCAACGGTATCGGTGAGCGCGCCGGCAATTGCGCGCTCGAGGAAGTGGTCATGGCGCTCAAGACTCGCGCAGACGCATTCCAAGTGACCGTCGGGGTCGATACCACCAAGATCATGG
>Ga0326733_1000368_pt1 | contig 13101 bp, 13 predicted proteins | sample 14_GP2_308_FD_207946 | JGI IMG/M metagenome (GOLD analysis project Ga0326733, IMG submission 207946) | Glacier ice microbial communities from Ngari, Tibet, China - 14_GP2_30.8 | ecosystem: Environmental > Aquatic > Freshwater > Ice > Glacier | place: China: Ngari, Tibet | collected 2018-07-17 | reverse complement strand
CTACTAGGCGTCGCTGGTGCCGGTAAAAGTATGCAGGGCCGGCTCTTCGCTGATGAGCATGGTTACGCCTGGATCTCAACCGGCGAATTATTCCGCGTGCTGGTTACTGGTGAGCGCCGTAAGCAAATGCTATCCGGTAAATTATTAAGTGATGGCGAAGTCATCGCCTTAGTTGACCGAACTCTTAATCTGATCGATCTTAACGAAGAATTCCTCCTCGATGGCTTTCCACGAACGACTGGTCAAGCCGACTGGCTGATTAATGAAGTTAAAAGCGGCCGGGTCAAACTGACAGCTGTCTTTAATTTGACTGCGTCACGCGACGTCGTCAAGAAACGTTTATTAGCCCGCGGCCGTCAAGACGACACTGAGGAAGCAATTGAAAACCGCTTCGTCGAATATGAAACCGTGACCCTACCAATCGTCGAATACATCCGTGATGCCGGCGCATCTGTCTTTGATATAGATGCCGACCAAGACCCTATTACCGTGCATGATCAAATTGTGGACCTAATCAAACAGCAGGATTAATTTACCATGCAAACCAAAGTTAAAACTGCGGCCGAAATCACCGCTATGCGCGAAAGCGGCCGGATGCTCGGCACTGTTCTTGAAGTCTTAAAAAAGTCCGTGGCTGTCGGTATGACAACTAAAGAATTAGCTGACGTTGCGGCAGCTGAACTCAAAGGCCTCGGCGGGGAACCAAGTTTTCTCGGCTACCAAGGCTTTACTGATGTCCTGTGCGTATCTTTAAATGAAGAAGTCGTTCACGGCATCCCGAACCAACACCGTGTCATCGAAGATGGTGACATCGTCAGTATGGATTTCGGCGTGACTTACAAAGGCATGATCACTGATGCCGCTCGCAGTATCATCGTTGGCACGCCAAAGAAGCAACAACACGTCGAGTTAGTCAAATACACGCTGGCTTCGCTCGACGCCGGAATCAATGTCGTCAAACATCACGTCCGGACTGGTGACATTGGTGCTAGCGTGCAGTCCGTCCTCGATAAGTTCCATTATGGCATCGTCCGCGACTTAGTTGGTCACGGTGTCGGCCACCATTTACATGAAGATCCAAATATCCCTAACTACGGTCGTCGCGAAACTGGGCCTTGGCTTGAAGCTGGCATGACCATCGCCATCGAACCTATGTCGACGCTCGGTACTGATCGCGTCAAAGTCTGTGACGACGGTTGGACCATTGTTACAGCCGACAAATCTTGGTCAGCTCACTTCGAAGACACAGTCTTAATCACTCAAACCGGCTCCGAGATTTTAACCAGGGTTTAATAGTTAGTTAATTATAAAATTGTCGGCAGACGATAAAAGTGGTATAAATGTTTTACTATGGAAAGATTATCTGGACTGATACCTGATCAGTTTACTCAAGAATATGCTTTTCGAACCCGTCAAGAACAGGCGGCTAAGTTTTGCGAAGAATTGACGTCTCAAGATGCGGCGTCGGCTCGAATAATTGCCGACGATTTGCATAAGGGCACCAAGGAGTTGGCTAATACGGTAGTAATCATTCCAGTCGCGGCTGGACAGGACGCAGACCTGATAGCGCATACCGTCAGTGAATATTCCCGACAAGATTCGCCGGATCCGTTCACTTTGATATTGGGCTTGAATGCTCCGACAAGTGATAAGGATTCGCTGCAAGTTCAAAAAACTAAAAACGAGGCTGAACAGGCAAAGAAATCATATCCAAGCGTTGATATACGAAGTACGTTCCTGACTTACGACGAGCCTATAATCGGCCAGATACGTCGAGACTTGTGGAATGCCATAACTTTAGCATCCGTTGAAAACGCCAGTTTTATAAAAAAAGAAGTCATTGGTATTAATCACGATATCGATCTGGTTCGCTTATCACCCGATTATATTAGAAGAGTTCAGGACCACTATTCTCGGCGAGATAGCCGCCATATCGTAAACGCTGTTTCGCCGGCAATTGGCTCCATGACCAATCACGCCTATAGCCAGAAACATCCTAACACTTCCAAGGCGGTCTATTGGAATGACTTTTATTTCCGTGAAATGAATATCGCATACGAAGCCGGCATTATTATTCCCCTGAGTCTTTATGCAAAATACGGCGGGTTCTCGGGCAGTGCAAGAACTCACGAAGTAGCCAGCTTTACCAATCGGGTGAATCAGACTCCGAAACTATTAGCCGGTACTTTCATGGACACTTCGCCCAGACGTTACTTGGCCAGAATAAATGAGCATGGCTATGATATTTGGTCAGTAGATTCATTTTCGGCTAATGACGAATGCCGAGATTCGGTAGACTTTTTGGACATTTCGATAAATCGTAAAATTGAAATAGTCCGAGAAAACCTTTCCAGTTACGCAACCAACTTAGCCATAGCTGCAATTAATCGCGGCTGTGACGATGTCGACGTAAATTTAGAAATCGACGCAAAGAGATCTAGAGTTACAGTCATGGATTTTATAAATCGCTCCGTCAAGCTAACTGAAAACAGGTCTGCAGGGGTATTGAACAGAGTAGTCGGCTCCCAAGAACTAGCTGAGAAATTTAGAGAGGCTATACGTCACAGCGTGACCATGACCTTGCATCCCGAGATCTTCGACAAATCAGCCATCGCCTAAGTGAATCACCGTCGCTTGCTATCAGGGAAGCAAAAGCGCTATACTGACTGTAATATGAAGCCCGAACATTTCATCGGACTCGATATCGGCACCAGCGCTGTACGTTGTGTAGTCGGAATGTATGATCCGAACGGAAGTAACGGCCCGTCAATCATTGGTCATGGCTTAGCCCCTAACCAAGGCATGCGCCGTGGCGCGGTAGTTCACGTCGAAGATGTCACTGACGCCATTATCAAAGCTGTCACCGAAGCCGAGCGAATTGCCGGCGTCACGATTAAACGGGCCACGGTCAATGTTAATGGCTCACATGTCGAGGGCATCAATTCCCAAGGCGTGATTGCTATCAGCTCTGCCAACCGTGAAATCTTATTAGAAGACCGACTGAGGGTCGAAGAAGCCGCCACGATTGTCAATCTGCCAAACAACCGTGAAATCGTTCAGTTCTTTGCCAAAAACTATAGTTTAGATGGTCAGAAGAACATCAAAGATCCAGTCGGTATGCAGGGAGTCCGCTTAGAAGTCGACGCCCATATCGTCACGGCTAGCTCGCCGAACTTGCGCAACTTGGATATGGCTCTAGAAAAGGCCGAAGTCGTGCCGACCAATCACACTGTTTCTGGATTAGCTGCAGCTGAAGCCGTCTTAACCCGTCAACAAAAAGAAGCTGGCACGGCCCTGATCGATATCGGAGCCGGTACGACTAACTTGATCGTCTTTGAAGATGGGGAAGTCCAGCACATAGCCGTTCTACCAATTGGCGGCCAACACATCACTAACGACTTAGCGATCGGATTGAAGACAGACTTAGATGTGGCCGAGGCGGTCAAAATCCAGCACGCCGATCTTCGCTCTACTCCTAAAAAGATGAACGCTATGGTCAAAGTCGGCGACAAGGCCCATAACTTCCAGTTTGAAACGATTGAAATAATTATCGAATCTCGCGTCGAAGAATTACTTGAATATGTTGATAAAGAACTTCACAAGATTAAGCGTTCACGCAAGCTGCCTGGCGGTGTCGTGATCGTCGGTGGGACTGCTAAGATTCCCGGTATTGAAGAGTTCGCCCGTGAAAAACTAGAGTTATCCGCCCGGATCGGTCACCTACAAAATATCAGTGGTTTAGCTGACACTGTTGAGGATGCCAGCTTTACGGTAGTCGTCGGATTAATGCTATTAGATATGCTGTTACTACCTGCTTTACCACCAAGCCGCGATTCGGCCGGTCAGAGCGCCAAAGGTCTTTTCTCATCTGTTATGAAGCGATTCTCGCGCTAAGCTAAAGTATAAATAAATAGCCTTAAGCTAGTTGAAAAATGCATACATTTATGTAGAAGTTAGTGTATACTTTAGGTATTAGCGAGGGGTAACATTTATCATGTCGGAGAGCGGGCAAGCATCGGTCCTATCACAGCAATTGTTGCTGAGTGTCGCCGAGCAATTGAAAATACCACTCTTACAAATTGCCCGCCAAGCCGAAATTGGTCAGCTGACAAAAACTCATGATTTAGCTATGATTCAAACGACTGCTGACAGCGCATTGCGGCTGATTGATAGTTACGTCCTAGGTGTCCAGCTGGCACTCGATCGATATAATTTGGAAACCGAGGCCGTTTCCGTGTCGTCTGTTCTATATGACAGCGGCCAAGAACTCGATCGCTTAGCTCGTAACTATGGTGTCGGACTTGAACTGCATATCGGTGGAAAATTCGGAACCGTCATGGCTAATCGGGCGGGGTTGCAGTCAGCTCTAGTGAGTTTAGGTTCAGCCTTAATCGAAGCTATGCCGGCTTTAGGTCAACCACAACTGAAACTTCAGTTGGCAGCTCATCGTTGCCGTTATGGCGTCGTGGCCGGACTCTATACTGATACTCAGCAACTGACGACTGATGCCTTACGCCATGGTCGCCGCTTAATGGGGAACAGCCGACAACCGTTTACCGATATGACTCATACGGCTGGGGCCGGAGTCTTTGTGGCCGACAGCATTCTGAAGGCAATGCAACTAAAGCTTCAAGTTTCTCGGCACAACGGGTTATACGGACTCGGCACAGTTTTAGAATTAAATAATCAGACACAGTTAGTTTAAATGCCGCATATCTTATTAATCGAACCGGACCGCGTCCTAGCTGGTACGTTCCGCCAAGGCTTTGAGTCGAAGGACTATTCAGTCGTCATGTGCGCCGGAGCGCAATCGGCCATCTATGCAGCTGATGAGAAACAACCTGACTTAGTCATCCTCGAACTACAATTAATTGGGCACTCCGGCATAGAATTTTTGTATGAGTTCCGATCATACCCGGAGTGGCAGCTGATACCGGTAATTGTCCATTCCCAAGTCCCACCCAGCGAATTCGCTGGCTCATGGTCGCTTATGTCAAATGAACTAGGTGTCACCGGCTATTTCTATAAGCCTGAATCAACATTCTCGCAACTCCTCCGGGCAGTCGATAGCCAGCTGCAAACTGCTACGTTATGAACCAGTTAGCGACTAAAGGCATAATCCTTAGCCGAACTGATTTTGGTGAAGCCGATAAGATAATCACTTTGTTGACGCCCGACAGCGGTAAGCTTCGATTGATTGCCAAAGGTGTCCGCCGCTCAAAAAGTAAACTTGCTGGCGGCGTCGAACTGTTCAGTGTAAGTGATATCACGTATATCAAGGGTAGGGGTGAAATCGGTACGCTCATCAGCGCTCGCTTGATTCAACATTATGGCCGGATTGTTCAAGACGTCAATCGTACGATGCTCGGTTATGAGTTGATCAAACAACTCAACAAAGTCACCGAAGATTCGCCTGAGACCGAGTATTTTACTTTGCTTGAGCAGAGTTTTGAATCACTTGATGACGCGACGATAAGTTTGGGACTGATCCGTTTCTGGTTCGGTGTACAGCTACTTGGTCAAGCCGGTTACTCCCCAAATTTATATACCGATTTGAACGACGAGAAATTAGTTGCCGAGGTTAGCTACAATTTTAACTATGACACGATGATGTTTGATCACGACGATAACGGTCGTTATAACGCACAACATATCAAATTGTTACGTTTAACTTTTAATAACAATCACCCCAAATTATTAGCGAACGTCCGGGGCAGTCAAGATCTCTTGCCTGACTTACTGTTGATATCGCAGGCCCTATTAATCAACCATATCCAACGCTAGTAAAATTAGATAAAAATTAATATAGTATGAGTATGAGTTTAGGCTATCGTTTATCGTTGCAGTCGGCCCAACCGTGCGAAGGTAAAGCATTGGAGTATATCGCTACGGCTTTTGTGGCGACGCAAAACCGAAGTGCGATCGGGCGACAAATTGCACTAGGTAAAACTGCCATCGATCCAGTCAACGTCAGGGAATCAGCCCAACGGGTTCTTGATGAGCTTGATCCGCGTGAGCGCAATCGCTTGATCGGCATCAATTACTTTCGTTTCTGTAATCTTAAACCTCATAACTTACTGCGCTTGGAAAGAGTTGGCGCTGTGGCTTTTACCCGATCAGATTCAAATCGACTCGTTATCAAACCGGAAACGCTCCAATCCAAAGAAGGCGTTGGAGCAGCTCGCAGCGTCTCGCCGAATCATCATTTATTTGCGCCAGTTATCGACTTCGCCACCATTCAAGCTGAAGGCTTTTCCCACCCGCCGACGGCTATCGTGGAAGCAGCCGTATCACGGCCCGGTAACCCAGCTTACATTGCTTTGCGAGGCTTGGAAACCGTCTTCTCAATCCGCTGAGATATAATCAAATAAAGATTTAGGCTGCTTAGCTTTCTTGCAGTATAATTTAGACCAATATGAGCGAAGTAAAAATGGAAGATATCGTTAGCCTGTGTAAGCGGCGCGGTTTTATATTTCCAGGCTCTGATGTCTATGGCGGATTAAGCGGTACATGGGACTACGGTCCTCTTGGTGTCAGTCTGAAGCGCAACATCATGCAGTTGTGGTGGAAAATGTTTGTTGAGGAACGCGATAATATGTTTGGTATTGATGCCGCCATATTGATGAATCAGAAAGTCTGGCAGGCAAGTGGTCACGTCGATACTTTTACCGACCCGCTAGTTGAATGTTCTAACTGTAACGCTCGTTTTCGGGCTGACAAAATTGATTTAGCCAGGTGCGATAACTGTGGCCAAAAAGATACTTTTGGTGAAGCCAGACAATTCAATATGATGTTTAAAACCCATGTCGGTCCAGTTCAGGACGACAGCTCGATCAGTTATTTACGACCGGAAACAGCTCAAGGAATATTCACTAATTTCAAGAATGTCGTCGATACTATTTACCCGGACATGCCTTTCGGTTTAGCTCAACAGGGTAAAGCCTTTCGTAATGAAATCAGCCCACGGGACTTTATCTTCCGCTCTCGTGAGTTCGAGCAGATGGAAATCGAATATTTCGTGCACCCTGATAACTGGCAGGCTGAATTCGAAAAATGGATTACGGCTATTTACGCTTGGTGCGTTGCGCTTGGTCTTCCTACTGACAGTGTCCACGAACTTGAAGTTGAAGGCTTGGATAGGGCTCATTACAGCCAGCGAACAATCGATTTTGAATTCGACTATCCGATTGGCCGAGAAGAATTACTCGGTTTGGCTTACCGGACTGATTTTGATCTAGGCAATATCGAACGTGTTAGCGGAAAGGCAATGCAATACCGTCCGAAAGATGGCGGGGAACCATTTACGCCTCACGTAATTGAGCCGAGCTTCGGCCTCGAAAGAGCTATCATGGCAGTTTTGTGCGCCGCCTTTACGATTGATGAAGTCAATGGCGAGAAACGAGAATACTTAAAATTGCCCGCTGTCCTAGCACCAGTAAAAATTGCGGTTAGTCCATTACTAAAAAACAAACCGGAGTTGATCACCAAAGCTCGTGAAGTTTACGGTCTGTTGAAAAAAGAGTACGGCAACGTTATGTGGGATGACAACGGCAACATTGGCAAACGCTATCGCCGTCAGGATGAAATCGGCACACCTTATTGTGTCGTGATCGACTTCGAAACGTTAGAGGGTGAGGCTTTGGATACTGTCACTGTCCGTGATCGTGATACGACTGAACAGACCCGTGTAAAGATCTCTGATTTGATCGGGCAGCTCAAGTTCTGATGGAACGTTGCTACGACAGCGTTTGTGGCTACGAAAATCGAATCGAATATTGCGAGCAAGATGCCCGTGACCCGGAAGGATACGTCACTTACGTCGTCGATGCTATCGATACCTTACTTTATGAAAATGACCATATTGAGAATAATAACTTCATGGTTAAAGTTGACCAGGATAGTCACTTTCTACATCGATCATTCTCGATGTCTCACTTCGATACAAAAGGTTGGATCTTGCCATTAACCCGAAGTGCAGCATCGATAACTCATTTGATAAATAATAAATCGGGTCGCGAGACCTATACGGTTAAGCTCGGCTGGGCCGTCGAAAACAAGAAAGGTGTCAGCACGCCTTTCGTCATGAACTACACTATCGATATCTTCAAATCTGGTCTGATTCAGTCTGAAGTTGAGCGGCCTAATTTTCTCGATGATAGTCGAGAGCGAGCACAGATCACTAACTATGATTATGAACAGCTGTATCAAGTTCTCGATTTATTCGCGGTCGCCCACCGCGCCGAGCGGGCTGACAACCTTAGGATTGAATCAGCAAAGTAAAAAAGAGCCGGTTATGAACCGGCTCTTTCTCAGTTAAGAACAGATGCTTAGCGTAAACCTAGTTTAGCGCTACAAGCAGGCCATGCGCCCCAACCCTGGATGGCTTGGAGTTTGATGCCGCGAGCAATTTGCTCTTCACGGCTGGCATCGCTCGGTAAGCCCGTGCCACCGACGGCTTGCCAACTAGACAGTGTGAACTGTAAGCCACCATAGAAACTGTTACCAGTATTAATGGCCCAGTTTCCGGTTGCTTCACACATTGCCAGGCGGTCCCACACGCTACCGTCACCGACAGCTGGTGCTGCAACTGGGGATTGCGCTGGTGCCCGTCGCACCGGTGCTGCGACCGGCTGCGTATCAACAGCAGGGTTTTCAGCGACTTGCTGCTTAACCTCAACTGGTGCTGTGACTGGAAGGTCACGGGCAGCTAATTCTTCAGCAGCTTCCGGTACTCGCAGAGTTTGACCAGGGAAGATCAAATCTGGGTTGCTTATAGCTGTGTTAGCGTAAAACATCCGTAGATAAGTCGTCTCATTGGCAGACGCCAACTTACTTAAGTAGTCACCTTCGGCTACCATCACCATTTTTGGTGATGGAGCTGCTGGTATTGCTGGAGCTGTTTCGGCGGCAGTCGCATCCAAGGCAACTTTCGTTGGCCGTGTGACTACTGTAAGCTTCTTGGCAGGTTCCTTGTTCAAGGTCGCTGCGCTGGCAGTTGCTCCAAGCGTTAATACTGTAGCGGCTACTGCCGCTAACGTTAATAATCGATTCATTCTTTACCCTCCTTGTTCCCCACGTGTATCCTGAAATTACATTGATATATTCTATTTTTTGTATTTGGATAACAGGGGTAGGCACGGTGTCTTTCCGCTCTTACCTGGAAAAAACACACAATCCTTAGCATAACTAATATGAAAAATAGTGTCAACCCTCCCAACAGTTGCGCTATATGTAGCATCTGTTAATTTCATTAATTTCTTGTGAAATAAACATTACCTTAATGAAGGGTTAAAAGATGTTATGATTATTGAAAGAAATTGAGGAATATCATGTTGATTTACTACACAGACGGTAGTTGTGACCCAAATCCCGGTACTGGTGGATTTTCTGTTATAAAAGACATGAAGCCAGCTATCTTAAGCGGGGAGCCACACCCAACGACTAACATCAGGATGGAAGGCTTAGCCATCGTCGCTGCTTTGAAAGACGCAGCCGGGCAACCATGCGAAATATTCAGCGACAGTGAATTTTGGATCAAAGTCATCACAGTCTGGTCTTTGCCTTGGGAAAAGAATGATTGGAAGAAAAAAGGCGGCGAAATAAAGAATCTCGATATCGTCAAAGTAGTCTGTCCGCTTTATAAAGCTTCGCAAGCCAAACTGACTTGGGTACGCGGTCACAATAACGATCCCGGTAACGAACTGGCTGACCACTGGGCTAACGAGGCGCGTAAACAACAACTGGCCAAGTCTAAATAAATCAATATGGCCGGAGTAACTATATTATTGGCGCCGTCGAAGACCATGGATTTTACGACTCCGGTGCCATATGAAATAACTCCGCAAATACCAGTGTTCAGTAACGAAGCAGCCCAGCTTGCAACTAATATAGCTAAATTATCTCAGCCTAAGCTTACGAAATTATTGTTGGTCAGTCCGGCTATTGCATCGGTCGTATACAGATATTATCAAGATTGGGATGAGACCTGTGTCGGCCGGCCCGCACTCTGGACTTATACCGGAGATGTTTACAAAGGAGTCAAAGCTCAGACTCTATCTGAGGCCGATGCTGACTGGGCGCAGCAGCACCTATTAATCAGCAGTGGGCTCTACGGGCTAGTCCGGCCTTTTGATGGGATTCAAGCCTACCGGCTTGAAATGAAATCATCATTCCAAATTGAACGGGCTACCAGCCTGAATGAATTTTGGGGCGGGAAGCTATCGCAATATGTAGATGGACAGGGCGATGACTGGCTATGTAATCTTAGCTCGGAAGAGTATGCCCGGGTTGTCACGCGTCATACCAAATTACCAGTCATTACGCCGGTTTTTCTGGACACAAAACCTACTGGCGCCATCGGACAAGTTCCGATATATAGCAAGATGATGCGCGGTGTCATGGCTCGATGGATGATTGATAAGCGGATTCGCAATCCGGAACAGTTAACGAAGTTCGGCGAACATAAATACAGCTATGACTCTTGTAATTCGAAGCCCGGCTTCCCAGCCTTTCGACGCCAAAAAATGATACCACTCCGCTTCGACTAATTATCGGCAGATTTTACAGCAGATTTTTGACGTAAGCTCTAGTACAATAGGCAGTAGTAAACAAACACAAAAGATTAATTAACTGGAGTTTCCATGGATTCAAAAAGCTCTGTTTTAGATGTACCTGAGACCGAACAGACCTCGACTAACGAATTACCGCAAGACATTTTAGCGCCTAGCCCATCAGCTCGCAAATATGAGGAAAGCGACGTCTTTGCCTGGGCCAACAACCTGGTCCAGTTCAAAGATGAACTGCAAGTCGACCTCTATCTGATTAACAAAAATTATGTTGTCTACAAGACAAATCTTGCTAAGGAATTAGATAAGCAGCTTGAGCCTATATTTATCGATGAAATGCTGGAGTATGTCTTAAATGGAGCGGCCGAGGGATTGATTGTTCGTGGTTTTGAAGAAGCTGAAGCCGAAAGCAAAGTCTTGCAGCGGACTCTGTTAGATAACGTCGACAAGTTGAAGGAAACCTTAAATTGGATTAAGCATCAGTCTCACGATATCGAATTATTCGTTGAAGAAGAGCATGATTTCAAGCGCATCAAAGGTATTATGGCTAAGATTAGTCATCCCCAAATGAAGAAGTCATTTTATATCTTCAAGGTATTGCCGCAAAGCAGTATCATGCGTGGTAAGACTGGCTGGATGCTTCGTGGTGGCAAGTTCATGGGCTTTGACGCCGACGCAGCAATCCGGATCCCAACCGATCCGCAACTACTGTTACTCGACCAAGATCTGTACGTTTTTAATCAGACTAAGTTGAAGCAACTTTTCGGCTACGACGCTAAAGAGGCTAGTATTGCCCGGTCTAAGATCGCAGAAATTGAAGCTAACTTCCGTTTAAGTTTTGATGGAGATAATAATCTGCAAACCTTGATCAAAGATAAGAAAAGCTTGATTAAGAAATTACAAAAAATCGAACCCGGTCTCGTTAGTCAGGACGAGCTGATGGCTCATGCTGAAGAACTAGAAATCGATCTCATGCAAGATGAATCGGGTGCGATCATCATCATGGATGATAAGGATCTGGCTAAGTTCATTAATCTAATGAACGACGACTATGTCGAATCGGCCTTGACAGGGCAGCGCTACGAAATAATCAAGAAGAAATTATTAAAACCAGATGATGACGATGACACTAAACTGTTAAAAGAAGTCATGTAACGCTCAGCAATGCTATAATCGGAATTCTATGAGACAAAAACAAGCTTTAGCGGTCATGATGGGTGGGAGTAATGTATTTTTGACGGGTGCGCCCGGTGCCGGCAAAACTTTCGTCTTAAACGAATTTGTCGGCCGAGCCATGCGAACTGGCAAGAAAGTCGCCGTTACAGCTAGTACCGGCATAGCAGCGACCCATTTGGGCGGCACGACTATTCATACTTGGTCCGGTTTGGGAATTCGTGATTCCTTAACTAAAGACGACATCAAATGGCTGGAAGGCAACGACAAGTTGATCAAGCGCTACAACGCGACGGACATCTTAGTAATCGATGAAGTATCTATGTTGCACGGCGCACGGTTAGATATGCTAAACGAAGCCGCCAAATTGCTGCGTAAAAGCGAACTGGCATTCGGGGGTCTTCAAGTAATCTTAGTCGGTGACTTGTTTCAGTTACCACCTGTTACGCGGGGTCCCGGACCGATTGATTTCGTATACGCGTCTGATGCCTGGGCCGAACTCAACCCACGGATCTGCTATATTACCGAACAGCACCGTCAGGAAGGCCATGACGGTCTACTGAATCTGCTGGAAGCGATGCGCCGTAATGAACTGGAAGACGAACATCGCATGATCGTCGGTGAACGGATGGGCAAAAAACCACCCGAGGATATGGTCCTGACGCGGCTGTACGCGCACAACATCGATGTCGAAGGCATCAATCTGCAGCACCTTAACGCTTTGACGACTAAGAGTAGGACTTTCAAGATGGACACTAAAGGCAATAAGACCCGTTTGGAAGCCCTGACGAAAAGTGTCTTAGCGCCAGAAAGCTTAGTCTTAAAGGTCGGGGCCGAAGTCATGTTCGTCGCCAATAACTTCGCTGAAGGTTTCGTCAACGGTAGTCGGGGCGTCGTAGTCGGCTTCAGTGGCGACCGCCCGATGGTCGAACTTTTGAATGGCCGGACGATTTACGTCGAACCACACAGCTGGAGCATCAATGAGGACGGCAAAATCCGAGCCGAAGTCTCTCAATTGCCATTACGGTTAGCTTGGGCGATCACTATTCATAAAAGCCAAGGCATGAGCCTTGATGCCGCGGAAGTCGATTTATCAAAAGCTTTTACTCCTGGAATGGGCTATGTCGCCTTATCGCGGGTCCGCTCACTCGACGGTTTGTATCTCCAAGGCGTTAATCGTGTGGCTTTCACCATGCACCCAGAGATCTTCAGTTTCGATGAAGCCTTGCGAGTAGCTTCGGCCAAGATTGCGGCCGAAACCGATGATATTGCCGAAGAAAACTTAACTTCCGCAGCCGAGATCGCGACTGACGTCGATGATGAATTGTTTGAGAAATTAAAAAACTGGCGGATGGAACGGGTC
>Ga0326733_1000367_pt1 | contig 13118 bp, 4 predicted proteins | sample 14_GP2_308_FD_207946 | JGI IMG/M metagenome (GOLD analysis project Ga0326733, IMG submission 207946) | Glacier ice microbial communities from Ngari, Tibet, China - 14_GP2_30.8 | ecosystem: Environmental > Aquatic > Freshwater > Ice > Glacier | place: China: Ngari, Tibet | collected 2018-07-17 | reverse complement strand
CATGTCGATTTTGGAAGCGCGGCGGCGCGATCGCAGCTCCACAAGATGGGAGGCGCTTATAGAAAACGCGCTCCAGCCCATGTATGCCATGGACGCCACATCCATGCGCTATCTCGGTGCCAATGCAGCCGGTTTGCTGCACTTAAACTGCACTGCGGAGCAATTAATTGCCAGTGGGACCGACGAACTCCAGCCAGAGGGCGAGCCGGCTGGTTTTGGAGAACACCGGTCTCGGCTCCTTGCCGGCGAACCGGTTGTCACCTTTAAGGTGACCCAACAGCGGGAAGACAACATCTTGCTGTCTTTTTGGGTGACTTGGCAGCTACTGACGACGAATACAGGGTCTGTGATTTTGTCGGTAATTGGTACAACTTAGTGGCCACCCATCATCAAAGCACCTGATGCCAGTCTCCTGAACCCGCAAATGCCTTCACAGGTCAGTCGGTAATGCCATTCGCGTAAGGTGTTGGCACCTATCGCGCTGGATACACGTCAACGGCTTCAAAAAGGCTGTCAGCATCTGGGCTGCCTGCGGATACGGACACGGCTGAAACGAATTGGTGTGTCGCATCGGCCATGCTGCATGGCAAGTTAATTGATGCCTGTGACCGGAACATCCGCTTGCCGGTCAAAACCGACAGGGGCGTGCTACGACCATTGACTGCACTTAACGCGGCAGCGGCCTCAAGTGGCACCCGAACAGTACATTTGACGTGCTGCACATGCCGCCTGACGAAACCATGTTTATGGACGTAGTGGGCCACTGCCTGAATCCACCCAAACATGCTTAGGATTCGGTTGCAAAAAGTAAAGCGAGATTCGGGTTCTAAATTGCACCAAGCCTCCCGCTCAATCGAAGGTAACAGCGCCGTTAATCACAGCGACCCGTAACAGCTTACATTCACACTGTTTGCGGCGCTCAAACCGCTCGCTAGCAGCGTTATCGCAGTACAGCCATAATGGGACGGTGAAGCTCTCGCAGCTGGTTGACCGTCTCATGTTCAACCGCTGCAACATAGATCTACTTGTCGATAACAAAGTCACGCCAACACAAACACAGCTTTCGTTGTTGTCACCGTGGACTACACACTAGATTAGCGCTCCACACCACAATATCAAGCTAGCCGTTAAACCCTGCGGACAGCCACACAACTAGCTTGAAAAAGCACATAAAAAAATGAGGAGAATTACGGGAGCTACTCAAAAAATCGCGACCGTCTTCCGTACAAAGGCGCTTGGCTTACTGCAAAGCTTCATCCTCGCGCTACTCTTGTCGGTCCTGGCTTTTCTAGGGGGTTTTACCCCGGTTGACGGGCGCTTGTACGACATCTTTGTCACTTACGGGCCAAGTCTGGATTCAGCCCCGCGTCGGGTAGTACTCATCGACTCGACCGCGCAAGTCATATCCGATCCAAACGTGGACTGGATCAATCTGGTCAACGGCTTGATCGCGCTGGGAGCGCAACAAGTAGTTTTTACAGTGCTACCCGCAGGCTCTCCTCAAGTCTTGGCCGCGCTTCATTCCAACCCACGTGTGGTGCTCGGAACCGGCCTGACGCCTGACCCTGAACAGGCGGGGAGCCAAGTCTTCGACCTCCCGCCAGCGTTGCGCAACCATGCGCTCAATGCTGTAGCTGATACACCCGAGGCTATGCTGGGCCTGCACCGCTACCAGAGGTATTCATACCTGGTAGGTGATCGAACGCTACCGAGTATCGAGGCGCTAGCGGCGCGGCGGCTCGGACGGGAGGTACCGGATGAAGGAAGATTCCTAATCAATTTCGGTGGCAAGGAGCAAAGTTTTCCTCGCATGCACTTGCAGCAGGTCATTGAAGGAAGGCTCATCAGTGAGGTAGTGCAAGGCCGCGTCGTACTTATCGGAATTGGCAAAGAACGTTTCTATCGCAACGTCGTAACGCCTATTACCACCTTTGATCGCGACGTTTCTAAGCTCGAATACCACGGCTATGCGCTCGACTCGCTTTTGAACGAAGCCGCCATCCGGTCTTTGCTGCCACTTACGAAAGCAGTTTTACTGCTTGCCGTATGGCTGCTCTACTTTTTCATGGCTCAACCGATGTCGTTCCGCGCCGCAGTCACGGCGGGCACTTTCATGGGCCTGGGGATAGTCCTGTTGGCCTGGTTTTTCCTCGTCGCCTTCAATATTCACGTCCCTGTTTTGGGTTCTCTGCTGGTGTTGGGAACTACCCTAGTTTCAATTTTTCATCACAAGGCAAAATACCACGACCGTGTGTTGGAGCGGCTGGTGAATAGCGCCAACCTGGCCCAGGACGAATGGTTGACCGCGCAGAAAACGCCGGCGGATGATGGGTTCTCGTCTTACGTGTTGGAAATCGTAGACCAAACATTGCCCATCACGCGTGCTGTGCTTTTTGAACGCACACCAGGCACGTCGCGCTTGCGCGCAGTGCACTTTCTGCGCTGCTCCGCTGGCATGATCGGCGACGACACGCCAGACATTGCGCAAGAGCCTTTTGCGTCAGCGGTGAGGGCAGGCAATGTCGCCGAATTACGCGGACTACTTATCCCCATTGACGGTGAATCGCGGCAATTTTTTGCACCGTTGTTGTCACAAAGCGAGTGTGTAGGCGGTCTCGCGTTCGGCACCAGCCTTGCGGATGAGCATGTGCCAACAGTCCTACGTGCCGCGAGCGCGCTTTCCAAACGATTGGCCGAAATGATGCTGCAAAACCAGCGGATCGCTGCCGAAGCTACGGCAACCACTGCTACGACGGTGCTTCGCAAGTATCTTTCAGACAAGCGAAACGACAATGCAACTTTGCTCAGGCGGCATTTGCAATTGGCTCAGCGACACTCCGAGTTTCTGGAAGGCGTGCTGCACCAGCTTGTCACGCCCACTATCGTCTTTGACCTTTTCGGCCGCCCGCTGTTCGTCAACAACCGCATGAAGGGCGTAATGAAGGAAATTGGCCTTTTGGGAGATCAAAGCTTCGCTGCAGCGGATTTTATTGAACACGCGTGTGGCCTGTCCCCGCAACAGTCCCGGATGGCCTTCACGTCGGTCGCGATCGACGGAAATGCCTTCCATCACCCCGTATGGATTGGCGCACATCAGCAGCGACTCGAGGCAAGCACTTTGGGCGGTACTTCGCTATCGGAGACAACCTACGAAGACATGCTTGCGGAAGCGCATGGCCTTGTGTTTCAGCTTCTGCCGCAAGATGGCAGACCACAGCGTGTGCAGACAGTGGCCGCAGTGCCAGGAGCGGAGCAACTGGATCAAACAACTGATCTTTGGCAATGCCTTGAGTCGGCGGCCGCAAAGGTGACCGGCAACGGGGAGTTTGAGGGCCTTCATGTGATTTTGGAGGGAGAACGTACGGCAGCAATGGTCGGCATGATGCCAAGTCTCCTGGAAGAACTCCTCTTGGCTGTGCTCCAGCTTCTGGCTTACGACGCACGACTTCCCGGCGACATCGTCGCACGGCTTACACGGCGGGACCGGTTGGTGGAGCTTGACATTCGCAATGCGGGATTCGGAATGCCAGATGACCGGTTGCAGGCCATGCTAGACGGCCCTATCTGGCCCCAGTCATCTACCTTGCGCAGGGTTCGGCAATTGCGCGGCTCATCGCTGGGGGAAAACGGAGCGCTACTTATTTCAAGCGCTATAGGCACTGGCTACCGGGCCACGCTTACCCTTCAACTGACAGCCTAATCGATGCCGCTAGACTGGTTCCCCCTGCCCATTTTTCCGGAGGGCGCGCTTTCGGCATCAGTGATCGTGACAGTATGGATTGGGATTTCCATCGTTTGCATCACTAATCTGCGCCTGGGTTGGGTACTCTCAGGTCTGGTAGTGCCAGGCTACATGGTGCCATTGATCATTGTGAAACCAAGCTCGGCGATCGTGGTTTTTGCCGAAGGCATCATTACCTACTGGCTGGTGTGGCTTTACTCGGAGTACTCAACGCGCTTCACGGGCCTGTCCAGTTTTTTCGGCAGGGATCGATTTTTCGCGCTTGTGCTTACCAGCGTGGCAGTTCGCATCGTTGCTGACGGCTGGCTGTTGCCTTTAGCCGGGGACTGGATGCTCGCGCACTACAACCTGGCGTTTGACTATCGCAACAATCTGCACAGCTTCGGTCTCATTATCGTGGCGCTCATCGCCAACAATTTCTGGAAGACGGGTTTGCTTCGTGGTTTATGGCCGATGGCCATCCAGGTTGGCCTGACATGGTTCATCGTCAGATACGTACTGATGGAGTTGACAAACTTCAACATGGCATCGCTAGCGTTCATGTACGAAGACACGGCTTCCTCATTTCTGGCCACGCCCAAGGCCTACATAGTGCTGCTGGTTACGGCCTTCGTGGCGTCGCGGCTAAATCTTTTTTATGGCTGGGACTTTAGCGGCATTCTGGTTCCGTCACTGCTTGCGCTCGAATGGTTCGAGCCGCGCAAGATTCTCACCACATTGATCGAGACCGTCGTGATCCTGGGCCTTGCCCACGTGACGCTGCGTCTGCCGCTGTTTCGCAACATCACCATGGAAGGGGCACGTAAGCTGTTGTTGTTTTTCAATCTCAGCTTTGCCTATAAGTTCGTCCTTTCCTGGATTTTGATCTTATTCCTGCCTGAAACCAAAATCACCGACTGGTTTGGCTTCGGTTATCTGCTGGCTACGCTACTCGCCCTGAAGATGCACGACAAAGGGATTTTTGCGCGAGTCACGGCTGCCACGCTGCAGACGTCGCTGGCCGGGATCGTCGTGGCAACGTTTGTGGGCTTTGTGTTGGTGGTTTTGCCTGATCCTGCATGGAAAGACCCCTCGGGTGCCGCGCAGGCAGTGCTCCCACAACTCAGGCGAGATAACCGTCCGATCAGAGAGATCCTCCTTGAGGCCAAGACAGGCTTTTATGCAGCCAGCGTAGGCGACACCCTGGGTACGCCGCTCCCTAGGGAAACCGACGCGTTTGCCAGCGGAATACGGCGGCTACTGGAATACCGGCGCTCAAATGAGCTGCAGGACCTGGACGCGGCGCGGAGGACGATGCTAGCGGCGCACTACGAAATCGACGATGTGGCAGGCGAATACCTACTGTTGCGGCCGCAACCACAGGCACGGGCGTGGGGTGCATTTGTACTACGACGCCGGGGGCTTTCACAGCTGCTGGTTGGCGTTCCCGCGCCGGTCGATGAGGCGGGCGCGTACGAGGCAGCCATAACCCTGTTTGCGGGTAGCGAAGCCCGCGCGTTCGCGACCGCAGGCTCAGCTCGCCGTGTGCGGGACGATGGATCGTCGGATGTGCTTATCTGGCCTCAAACCATGTTCCAAGTGTTTCACCGCGAGCTTGCGCCCCGCGAAGTGCTCCAGGTCCGCACACGCAAAGAGGGCAGTTCGGTCCTCAACCTCAACGGACAGATACCGGAAAGTCTCGACCTCCAAAGCCTCAAGCGCGCCGGCGTCGCAATGCAGGTTACGTTCACGCCTTCGCGCGAACGTAACCTTCAGCGCCAGACACTTTCCGGCAGTTTTCTAGAGCTTTGGCTGAATTCAATCGATGCGGCCCGAGTTGCGCAAATGGGCGCATCGAACGCCACTGACAAGCGCGAGCAGGTTCCCCAGGGTCTTAGCGCTTATTTGCGCGCGAAAGTTACTCCTGCGACGCTGGTGGGCTCTGGTGCCAATGGCTATCGTCCCCCTTCCCCTGAAGAGTTGCTGCGGATCGATCGCGAAGTGCTGTCGCCTCTGCTAATCCTTGCCCGGGCTCAGCAGCGACTTGATGCCCACAACACCGACGACCACTCAGTGTTTACAGCGGCTGCTACTACAGGAGCCAGCATGGGCCTGCAGGTGCGGTGGCTGGCCGCCCCGGAGGGCAGTTACTTTCTGGTGGCAGACCCCGCGCGTGGTAATGGGTGGATCGTGATTCGCCACGGACAGGCACGAAATTTCCTGCTTGAAGTGCCGCGGCCGCTTTTCGAATCTGGCATCCTTGAGATGTCCCTGGCAACTTACGCTGATTTGCAGGCCCGCATACTCGTTGTGGCCGGAGCGGCGCCCGATGCGAACCGCGACGGCGCTGCGGACGTGCTGGCACGCAGCAACGCCCGCAGCTTGTTCACTTTGGCCCATCAGGTTGGGCTACGTGACATGGGGGATTCGCCGGGCATCGCTTTGATGATGCGCGCCTTCAACGTTCGGCCTGACCAGCCTGCGCCGCGTGAAGACGCCGTGCTTTCCTTCGACACAACGCCCGCAGGCAGCACGCCCTTGACCGAGGAATCGCGCAGCCTGCTGGAGCAGCTGAAGCAGTCGGGCCTTAGCGTTCGTCTGGGTGATGGCGCCGCGGATACGGCCACTTACGACGCCTCAAGCGGGCCACAGGCCAGTTACATGGGACAGACCCGCAACAAGCGTTTTGCCGTGCTGTGGGTGTCTCCCCTTACCCGACGGCAAGTGGATACCGAAGCAGCATTACTTCAGCAGCGCCAGTTTGTCGCGCTCGGATTGTCAGCGAGCCAGGTAGACGTCATAAGTGCGCTCAGTGCCCGCAGGATGGCATCAGGCGGAATTTCAGAGGCCGCAAAGGCAGATGCCGAACGCTACCGCTTGACTGGAGACATCGTGCTTCTGTCTGCCTTGCAGCGACGCCACACCGACCTGCGCTTGGAGCGGCTTGACGACACAGGTGGTCGGGGTGCCTTCCTGCTAGTGACGACGCCCGACGGTGCGGTTCGCGCGGTTTTGTCCCTCTCTCCGCGGGCGGAAAACGCCGACGTTTCGGTCCAGCCTGGCCCCATCGCGCAGGCCGACGCAGCCCGCTTTGTATCAACCCGCTCACAGTGGATGATGGCGCGATGAGTCTACGACTTCTGTTAAAAATAGTCCTTGTTCTGGTAGGAGCGATCGCTGCGCTAATGGCTGCAAGAACGTTGATGCGTGGCTATGCCGAGCCGACGCCGGTGGTGAACCCGCAGTACCGGGAACTCAAAGACTTCGCGCAATTGACACGCGGCAGCGTCGTCCGCGCGGGCGGACCTGCCGTGGAATATGTTTTGCCGCCATCGGCATTTGAGGTGCGTATCCTCTCCAATCCGAACCTGAGTGACATCGGAGCTGCGCGTCGCGATGCCAAAGCCAACCCTGACCGACTCTGGCAATACGCTTTAGAGGTCGAAGAAGTAATGAGCGACGGTTCCCGTACAAAACGAGTTCACACCTTCCGCCGTGCACTTGCTGAGGTGAAACTGCGGGGCGGCGGCATTGGATCGGGGTCTTTCTATTTACAAAAGGATGGACCAACCCCTTTGGCCGCCGCAGCACTCCGCCTCGACTTTGCGGGTGGAGCACGACCCGAAAGGCTGCGCGTCCGATTGCTTAGCGCAGATTCAGACATCGTGGACGTGTTGCTGCGGATAGCGACGCCGGAGCCCATCGCGCAGCGCAGTGCCGAAACCACGTGGCGCCGACTCAGCGAGGAGCAACGCACGCGGCTCGCAGCTGGCAACCTTTACCCAGCTGACCTGCTGGACGAGCAGGAGCGCGCCAATCTGCTCAGCTCACGTTGGCGCCCGGTGGGGCCTAGCGGGGACGTCGAGGCTCGGGACATCTATGTGCTGGACACGCAAGATCGGGGTGCGCCGGCTGAGCCTCGGCTCCCAGCCGTTGTTCGCACTGGGCCAGATCGGTTGGCCATCGTGCAGCTGCCCGAACAGGGCGGCAGGGTCAGGATCGAGCTTGAGCCCCTTGAGGCAGGCTCCACCACGACGGCTGACACGGTAACGATCCGCTGGGCCGGTCACAGCGTCTTTCAACGCAGCACGTCCACTCTGCCGTGGGCAAACGGGGTCTTTTCGCGCGAAGCAAAATTCGGCGGGGGCTGGCTGGAGATTGCCTCGGACCGCTCTGCCGCGGTGCGGGTGCGCCTGCTAAATGAAGGTGAACCCGAGGGCGTGGACATCACGCCGGCAGTAAGCTTCCAGCGAGGCTGGGCTGTGGAGCGTTCCGCTGCGCTAGAACTTCCTATCAGCCATGTCGCTGGCCTGGCGACGCCACTACGCCTTGTGCTGCGCCGTATTGGGCCCGATAGTTCTCTTCCTGCAGGCGCACCTGTGCAGATGACACTGCTCGGCGCACAGGGGCAGGTACTTTCCCGTGTACAAGTCGATATGCGGCTGGACAAACAACCCCTGACGTGGTCACAGCACGATGGCCTTTGGCCAGAAGTGCCGGGTTCCCGCGTTTCAGAGGCCGTCGAGGCTTTTTTCCGACTGCCTCCTGAGGTCGTGCGCGTGCGCATCAGCGCAGACGAGGCCGTTCTGGTGAACGGCTTTTCACGGCCGCCAGACCTTCCGCGAGCGGTCCGCACGCCCGAGGACACCACGTCGCCAGACGCCGCTCTCACCGCCATCCCGGCCTGGTTTGCTTTGCAGCCGGAGGATGCCGAGGCACGAAGTCTGAATGGGCAAACGCGCCTACTTACCATTCAGGAGCGGCTTCCTGACGACCGGCCGGACCTGCTGGCCGGTGACTACACCTGGGAAGGCTTTACGCCAGTCAACAACGGCGCGGGCCGTGTTTTTCTGGCGCCACGCGAGGAAGGAGTGCCTGACCGAATCGAAGGGCTTACCGGCACTTACCGACCCTTGCCGGCATCAGGGCTAGTCAATATCTTCGCCGAGCTTGGGCGTAGCAGCGTCCCGGTGCATCTGGCTTGGGCGGTTGACACAGCACGGACCTTCACCTATTCCGTTTCGCTCAATGGGCAGGCCTGGACCGCCGGGGCAGCTTCCGGGATCGCCGGAGAAATTGCACTGCCCCCCATCAACGCTGGCGCGCATCGCATCCAGATTACAGCCGACGCGCCAGTGCGGTGGTTGGCCAACCATCTGCAGACTGGCACGCCATGGGTGAAGCGGCTGGCCTTCCGGTTCGACAAGCCGCTCCAGTTTGAAATTGAACGAACCACTGCAGAGCCGGAATTTCTGTCGGTGCGCCTGTTCCGCCCCGCTGGTAGCGTTTCGCGCATGCGAGTCCGGGTGACCATCGACCCGCCCCGAAACTCCCATCAGGTAGGCCCATTTCCAGGCTGGCTGTTCTCCCAGCGTGTTCACGACGTCCGACCCAGCGGGCAGTTCGCTCTGCCTGTCGCAGAAACTGCGGGAGAGAAGTCCGATGCTGGGCAACCTTTCTTTATTCCGTTTCCCAAAGGCGCGCCTTTAGGACGCTACCGGGTGACGCTTTCGCCCGAAGGTGGCTCAAGTTGGATAGCAGCTTCGCGCATCACACCCAGGCTCGCCCCAAAACCGAAATTGATCATGGAGAGTTCCCGCAATGGTGAGTAGAACCACAAGTATTGCTGCGCTTACTGCCCTGTTGCTGGGCGCCTCGCAGCTCGCGATCGGCTTGGAATCTTCAGGACTGCTCCAGCAGGCCTACTCGCAGGCATGGAAAAACAACCGGGGCGTCGACTACCGCGCGCCCTCCACCGCAGAACTGACCGCTACTGGCGAGCTGTTCGTGCACATTCTTCGGGGCGAACGCGGACCTGCACTTGAGGAACAGGCGCGGCTGGCTGGCTGGCGCATCCGCAGCGAAGCGCAAGATGGCGGCGACCTGATCGTCGTGTCGGAAGCGGTCGATGCAATCCGCGGCCGCGGCCTCTATGCGTTCTTCAGCAAAGGACGCCACGCGCTGCAGGCGCCCCATGTCCCTACCGACGGCCTCACGGGCGAGATTCTGATGGGCTACGCGCAGGACCGCTTGCCGCGGGCGCTTGCCTGGAACACTGTGCCGCGCCTCCGCGGCGACATGGCGCACCTTGGGCAAACGGAGTTCATCGAGTTTTCCCGGTCATTCGCTTTAGTGCATCCGACTGAAAAAATTATTCAGCTGCATGGCTTCGACGCCGATCAGCGAAAGACTTCTGCCGCATCCGGAAGCGGGGCGATCGTTAGCGCCACACACCGACGTCCATCGAACGAACTGCGGCTCGCCGTCCGCTGCCTTCGTGAGCAGGTGGAGCCTGAGACGCGCTTGTACGGTGATGACGTTCGTGAGCTTGGTGGTACCACCAACACGGTAGCGAAGGCCTTACGAGCAGGTGGCTATGAAAACTTTATCCACCTGGAGGCAGCGCTGCCTTTGCGCGAGCGTCTGTTGAAGGATGTGACGCAGCGCCGCAACTTATTCTTGTGCTTGGGGGGACGGTCTTGAGCGCGGGCATCGGCCTTCGCAGCGCCGCATATTTGATGGTGATCCTTGGCTCAGGGACCGGCGTAACGGCCCATGGGGCAGTCGACGGACTGGAAATTGCCCGGGCGCAAAACGCCATGTCACTGCACTGGGACATGGTGGGGCACGGATCACCCTTGCTCAGTGGTCCACCGCCAGTGTGGGATACCAAGCAGGGTCTTCACCTCATCGACCTCCAGCAGGGAGCTGTCGCTATTCACGTCCCGGCCCAAGCGGTGCTCCGCGTCGTGGGAACCGATGCCGATTCCGCGCCGCCAGTGTTCGCCGTGTCCGACGGAACGGGCCTGGCAATTCGACGGGATCCGCTGCGCGGCATCGACGGAAAATCGTGGCTGCTACGCACCGGGTCGCCTCGCCCTTCCGTCATCCACCTGTTGCCGCGCGATGGTTTGTCAGGGCCACAGAGACATGCGCTTTTCCTAGCCCGTTACGAGGCGCCTGCTGAGGCGGTTGCTTACCGGCACGATGTGGCGCTCCCAGGTACCACCGTGATGGTGCGTCGGGCCGACCAAGCATCAGCGCAGGCTTACGTGCGTATGCCAGCGGGCGACAAGGTGTTGGCACGGGTGCAGGGGCCTAATCGCCTGATGGTCGAGTACCGGCTTTCTGCACAAGAGTCACCACCAACGGCTTTGCTCCTGCTGGAGGTCAGTATGAATGGGCGACGCGCGCAGGTAACGCGCCAGCTGAGCGGGCCGGAAACCATTGCTCCGGTCCAGGTGGATGGCGGCTGGCAAGCCTCCAGCCGCCTAGAGCGGGTCGCAATCGACGTACCCGCTGGAGAGCACCTGCTGGAATTGCGGGCCACCCATGGGCTGCTGATTCAAGCGCGCGCCGCGCGCGATCCTGACCTACTGCTGCCGCGGCTGAACTTCCCCCAGCGCTGGCAAGGATTGCTGAGCGCCACTACAGTCGAGAGCCTTGAGCAGGCAAGCATTGCTGCGGCTGCGTCCAATGAATGGCGCGACATCGGCCGGCTCGCCGGCGAGCGTCTGCATCAGCAGGCGCAGCTGCTGCCGGGTCAGCGCAGTGTGCAAGCTGCAGCCGACGAGCTGATCGGGCAGTTTACGGAGTTCAAAGATCTCGCTCCGGCGACTGCCGGCGCCACACGCATTCGGCCCATCCTTCTGGCAGAACCTCAACCGCCGGACGAACCTGCCCGACACCAGATCCGGGGACCCATGCGAAGCGCGGCACCGCAAGCGCCCGCACTCGCTCGCTTCCAGCGAGTGACCGAAAACGATCTTCGCTTCACCTTGCCCCGAGTGAACTACCCTTTGCGCGTTCGTGCGCTGGTGCACGCGGCGACTGCCCAGGGTCCGCTTGAGGTCCGCTACAACACCGGCGACGTGTCGTTGCTAATGCCAGGCATGCCGCGGTTACCTGAGCAGTTATTGAACTTCCCCCCGCCGGCAAGGACGCCAGATCCATTAACGCCGGTAGCCACGATCGAGTGGGAGCTTCCACCGGGCGTTACAAGCCTGTCTGTACGCACGCAGGATGGCGAGCTTGACGTGGCGTTGCAGTGGGCCGCATCAACTGAGTACTTCCTGGACGACGAATTCCTTGCTCAACATATCGCGCAAAGGCTTGCCGATGGCGCTCATCAGACCCAGCGGGTCAGTGCTGTTCGACCGTTTCTTCGCATGCTGGCAGCTGCGCACGCGCAGTACGTGGCCAATATTGAGCAGTCCCGTCCGACAGCGCAGGCTCCTGTAGGGTCAATGCCGGACCTGCAGGCGCAGCGTGCGGCGCAGTTGGCACGACGCGAGAGCGAGCCTGCACGCGCTGTGGCTCTCTGGCAATCTGCCCTACAGGTCTCCGACCCTGCCGAGCGGGCTGGCGCGCTGCAAGGCCTTGCCCGTGCGATGTTGGCCGCCGGGGAGCGCTTTGCGGCTGAGCGATTACTACGCTCGCATTGGATCGGCACTGACCCTGCATTGGCGAGGGCTGCACAAGAAGTTTTGGTTGCACTGTACGTGCAGGAAAAAGACCGGGCGATGCAAGTCTCTTTCTACGCTGCTGTCGCCTTTAAAGACGCGTCCGCCTATCCTGTCCTCAGCGCCCTCCTCGCAGCCGAAGGCGAAGACCGAATGGCCATCCTGGCAGGCATTTCCTCGCCGGCCCCTGAGCTTTCGCCACTGATTCAAAGCGCGCTGCGCGCGGGGCTCTGGCAGACTTTCGACGCGCTCGTTCAACGACTTCCCGAGCAACCGGACCGAAATTTCTGGCAGGCACAGCGGGCCCTGGCATGGGGCCGCGACGAAGAAGCTCGTGTGCTTCTGACCACAGCGGGCAGCAGCGACTGGGAGACCAGCATGCGTGAGGCGCAAACTATCGCGGGGGCGCTTCAAGGAACTCCACAGGAACGTTCGGCGGCCGTAGGCGCATGGTCATCGTGGCAGGCGCGCCACCCGGGGCCCCGTTATTGGCGGCAGGAGCCTGAGTCACTGGACCGGCATGCCGGCAGTCTTGTATTGCGCAGCGTGCCGTTAAATCTGCGCTCGCAATGGTGGCAGGCAACTGAGGCGCAGCCCATGATTTTCCAAGTGGTCGGACCGGCGCGCATACGCATTGAGGCTCGACCGCTGCATCGGCAGGCGGACGCGTTGCTCGGCGGATGGCTGCGGACGCGCGGAGCCGGCCAGCTGTGGCTCATGCCATTCCACCAGAACCAGCCCGCACCTGGCCTTGATACCGAGGCGATCGATGTGCGTGTAGGCACGGCTGTCAGCCGCGAAATTGACCTGCCGGCCGGGCTGCACGAACTACGCGTCGACGCGGGGGAGGTGCCAATTGCCGCCCGCCTGTTTGTGGAGCGGCCAGTGTTGCAACTTCCTCTGCTCGCTGCGCCATCGCGCGGGCACTTTCGGGA
>Ga0326733_1000366_pt1 | contig 13140 bp, 13 predicted proteins | sample 14_GP2_308_FD_207946 | JGI IMG/M metagenome (GOLD analysis project Ga0326733, IMG submission 207946) | Glacier ice microbial communities from Ngari, Tibet, China - 14_GP2_30.8 | ecosystem: Environmental > Aquatic > Freshwater > Ice > Glacier | place: China: Ngari, Tibet | collected 2018-07-17 | reverse complement strand
CCGTGTAACGACCGCTAGGAGTTAGCGTATCGCTTGGCTGCGACACAGCTAGCACCCTCACCTTACGAGCAGCCAAGGCCTTGATGGCACTCACGCCGCAAATCACGTTGCGCGAGAAACGATCGTAAGTAGTGATGAGGATGACACTACCATCGGGCGCAGCAGCCACAAGCTCCTTCAACTTGCGCGGCTCACTCTTGTAACCAGAACACACCTCACGCGTCACTTGGCCAGCAGGCCAGTTCTGGCTTTGTGCGTAGCGAGCGCAACGATCCTCTTGCTCGCTCAACGAGAGCCCTCGATCCCCTTGTCTCTGGGTGCTTACACGAGCGTAGATGAAAGTAGCGGTAGGAGCGTTCATGATCTGAGAAATAGGATTAGAAAACTATTCGGGAATCAGTTTTTCAGAGCCCGTCTCGCTAAGCTGGAGATTAGTCAGCATATGGTGGCCTTCTGCCAACCAGTGAGCGAGCAAACGCGGTGAGATAATCGACTTCGGCTTAGCCTCTTTGATCTCTCCGAACAGCTTGTCGATGCGCGTGCCCGCACGCAGAGTTAGACCAATCATCCACTGAACATCGTTGGCCGGCTGTCCCTTCTCCTGCGCGAGTGCGGTGATCGTAGCTTCGTACTCGGCCAGTGCGTCCGTCACGTCACGATGCTTCAATGCTTCGATCGCGTGCGGTATATTAGCGATTAACGCGCGCTCATCGGCTTTGTAGTCGTCCTCGGACGGATCAGTCTTACTCTCGGCATCGATAAGGTGATCAGCGAGTAGGCGGTAAGTTTGAATTGCTTCAATGGCGGGGGTCGGTCTTCGCCCCGATAACAGTAGTTCGAATTGAAGCAACTCCTCAAGGTAATGACGCACAGTGCTCCAACTCATCCACCCCAGCCACTCACCAGCGGCAAGGCGTGTCATAAGCGTTTGCTTGAGTTCCTTCAACTGCTGAAGTAACGGCGCCAATTGCTCGCGAGGATGATGCGCTGTGATGAACTGCTCCCACTCCTGATGCTGCTGGTAAGCTTCGTCCTTGAACGGTTCAACTTCAAGTGAGAGATGAAGGAAGCCCGCGTGCTCGCGCATCAGCACGGAGTGGAATTCGATATCGGCTTGCGTGATAGTATAAGGCAGTGTGGTCATTTATACAGTGGGGGAAATGTTTAATCGTGATGCGGCGTCATCGCGTCTCGGAAAAGTGATGAGAGCAAGCGGTTATTATCCCTACAGTTGTAGGGATAGGCAGGGACAAAAAGAATAATAATGAGGGGTATATTAGCAGTTATTGGAAGTCGAACGCGGGTGAGTGTCGATGGTAATTGCGGAGAGCGAGCGACGATATCACACGATATCGTTACAATCTTTCTTTTATGAGTACAAGAACTGTAAAAGCGATGATAACATATCATAGCCGCGCGAAGCACCTACAGACTTTGTTGTTCTCACAGAATAACGGATATACGTGATGGTAAACAAGATAGTTCGCAACGTCGTTATCTTCTTTCTTTTATTAGTACATGAGAGGTTTCGAACGTGCTGGCTAAATAATAGTTCGAGATGTAGTTACAATCTTTCTTTTTATTCGAATTAGAACGGATATACGTGATGCCGAGCGCGATGGCTCACAACGTCGGTATCTTCTTTCTTTTATTAGTACAAGAAAGGTTCGGAAGTGGCGATGCGTGTGATATCTCATGAAGTAAGTGTAACTGTTCTTGTTCTCACAGAATAACGGATATACGTGATGCGAGCCATCGTGTATCACAACGTCGTTATAATCTTTCTTTTTTATTCGAATTAGAACGGTTCGAACGCGCTGACTAAATAATAGTTCGAGATGTCGTTACAGTCTTTCTTGTATGAGTACAAGAACGCGTTCGAACGTGTTGGCTAAATAATAGTTCGAGATGTCGTTACAGTCTTTCTTTTATTAGTACAAGAACGCGTTCGAACGTGTTGGCTAAATAATAGTTCACAGCGTCGTTATAATCTTTCTTGTATGAGTAGCAGAACGGGTTCGAACGCGCTGACTAAATAATAGTTCGAGATGTCGTTACAGTCTTTCTTGTACTAATACAAGAACGGTTTCGAACGTGTTGGCTAATGCGATATCGGATGAAGTACGTTTAACCTTTCTTGTTCTCACAGAATAACGGATATAAGCGATAAGACGCTTCGTGTCGCACAAAGCACTTACATTCTTTCTTGTTCTCATAGAATAACGGATATAAGCAAGGCGAGGTACGATGGCTCACAACGTCGTTACAACCATTCTTGTATGAGTACAAGAACGGGTTCGAAAGTACTGGTTGAGATATTATCCCAACACACCTCTATACTCTTTCTTTCTTTTATTAGTCGAGTTCATGCAAAATACGTCATCACACTCTTCAACTCCTTCAACAAGCCATAACCGTGAGCACGCGACGGCTCGAGTGCTAACTGATGCTGCCAGTCGTTCCACGCGTTCAACACGAGGTATTGCGGTTTATTCGTAGGCTCAGCGAGTAGCCGGTTATAGACCTCGTATAACTCCTTACTAAAGTTACGAGATTGATCGCCGAGTACGATACCGCGGTATTGGAGGTTATGCGTCTTTGGTAGGATAAGGGTGGTGTCGATCACTTCAAACGCACCAAGGCCAGTGCGAGCGATACTTGCGTCGAGGTAGATGAGTGGCTTATTACCTACTCGAATATAGTTTTTATGAGTAAAGAGCGGTTGTAGTTGTTGAAGGTTGATGACTGTGCCCATCGTCCACGAGAAGCAGAACGGGAACGTCGTAGGCACCTCGCGGAGGAAGTGCGAGGTCGTCGGACTAACGCAGTAACACACGCCGTCGATACCATACTTACTCATCATATCTAATTGCTTACTAATTACAGCTTTGTCGTGCGAATTGTAATAGCCGACATCGGCATGCGGCTGAACACCGTGCGCGTTACTACGCACGGCAGACCACTCGAACTGCGGATGATACAATGCCAAGGTAGATATCTTCTTACTAGCTAACAAGGAGTTTCCGCCGACACCGGCCACGCGCTGTTGCGCGGCGCTAACTACTAACCCGAAGAAGCGTTCATAAGCGTGTTCCTTCATGCCATCACAGAATGCGGTCTTCAACTTATTTATACGCGCATATAAGCAGTTACATGCGCGACCTTCGCGGCGCCCCTGTCGCTCCCAATGCTCTTCGGCCGTGCGAGCGTCGCGAACGCCGACGCTGCGTAACTCTGGATACATCATCAGATACCACGCCCAGTCTACCGATGTACTGGTGTTTAACGAACGTGCTATCTTACCAAGGTCGACGCCGTGAGCGGCTGCTTTCAACGTAGCGTAGCGGATCCAGAAGATTGTGCCGCCGATAAAGTTACAGGGTTGTACCGGTACCGCCCATTCGTTGCTAATACTTTTAATATAGGTAGTATTATTACCCCAGTCGCGCCCTATTGGAATTATCCAGTGTTCAGCACCAACCATCCCGACGGTAGAATCAGCAAACAGGTTCACGCAATGTCGCACGCGCGCAGGGCTGCCGAGTAACGGGTTAATAAGCTGCCATCGCCATTCATCGTTATTCTTGGAGTGAAGTTTTAAGATATAATCGTAAGGTTGTTGAAAGATGGCCTCGCAACTTACCAAGAACGAGGCGATGTCGAAACCGCGGTTCTCATGTTCGGCGATGACGGCTTTCGGGAACGCGCGTTTAACCGCAGCGTAGTCACTACCTTTCAGCACCGCGATATAGAGGTCGTACGAAAAGCCCGCTGCCGAAACATTGAAGAGGTAGTCGCGGAACTCGGGGAGCAATGCGAGATTGAAGAGATGAAGCGCCACTGCGATCGTAGGCATTTGTAGAAGAGAAAAGATATTTCGAATAAGAGGTTCGCGCTTCAGCACTTCGTTCGAAAAAGCTCTCCTCTTCTCAAAGAGTATGGCAGAGATCGCGGTCATACTACATCTGTTTAATCTCGATCTACTCCCTGAGTTTCAAGGTTACCTTCGCAATCTCGACCAAGCCGCGTACGCATATGACCTCTACGTCGCAGTACCCTTCAATATCGAATTGGAGCCACTACGCGTTATCTGGCCGCGCGCCATGCTTGTACCCTATGAAAACCGCGGGTTCGACATCGCCTCGTTCTTCACTCTGAGCGCTCTAGCACTTCAACACCGTAACTATACAATGCTGCTCAAACTACATACCAAAACGCTTTCATCGTGGCGCAAGGCTGTTATCGAGCCACTGTGTGGTAGCACGGATGCGGTTCGAAAATGCGTTGCGCTCTTCGCCGATCCTAACATTGGAATGGTAGGAGCGCAGAAATGGTTGTTACCAATGGGGAGGAGTTGGGGTATCTACGCACCTCATATCCAAAGTATCTGTAGTTTGTGGAATGTACCACTGCGAGACTGTCAGTTCATCGGCGGAACGATGTTCTGGTTGCGCGCCAGCGTCCTACGCACGGCACTTGAACACGTAGCGCTCGAACAAGCAATTGCTACCTTCAACACAGAAACGAGCCTTGACTACCCGTGGTATGTGTTGAACTACCCAGATCTACCGCGGCACGGAGTTGATAGCGAGGCAAAGGCGTTAGCGCATTGGAAGAAGAATGGTAAACTTGAGAATCGAGCTTGTAATATTATCTATGCGCGTCGTCATAACATACCCGTGCTCATCGACGGGATGATCGAACACGCTTACGAACGCTTCCTCGGGCTACTCGTGCGTAGTCAGAATTATAGTGTGCGCGGGGTCTAAAAACTTCCTTATAGTACTATAAGGAGAGATGACATCATTAATCGCTGGTTGTAGCTATCAAGTAGGAGTCGTGACTCATACGTTTCCACAGCTAAGTATGAGCGGTTCTTACGTCTACACGACGAAACAGGCGCAGCACCTTCAAGCGATCTTATCGTTATTAAGTTACTTTGATACGCTGTGTGAAGATAAGCAGTTGGAATACGTGATTTGTGGCAATACGTTACTCGGCGCCCTGCGGCACGACGGATTCATACCGTGGCTTGATTACGTTACCGTGGAAATGCGTGATACTGAGATCGAGCGCTTACACCGAACCTGTAAAGGGCTGGCAGAGATAAAGCAGACGCGGAGTGGTTGTATCTTCCGTGTCAAAGGTGTCACGCTTGAAGTGCTCGCCGTAACAACGTGCCCACACACCGAGCTCCGCATCTACACGGATCCCGCACTGACGCAACAGTATCCTAATTATCGTAATAGTTATACTGATATTCACCCTCGACGGCGTGCTGTCTTCGAGAACATAAGCCTGTGGATGCCTCAAGAGAGTGAGTTACTGTGTCGTCGCCTCTTCGGTGCGACGTGTTTTACAACCGCAGTATTACCTTCTCGCAGCCGTGGTCTGTTCAGGTAAAAGTAATAACTACAGTATGAGCATCGACCACTCGCGCAGCAGTAACAACTAATCCTTCGAAGTGATAAGTCATCTTGCGCTCTACTGTGACGTTTGCGCTTGCCGGCACGGTTGTTTGTGACTCGCTTAATCGTGTAACTTGTCTGATGTTGATAGGACTGCTGGGCGCCGCAATGATACGCCGCGGTGGTAGACTGCTACTGGGGCTGACGGGTGCGACGGGTGAGACTGGCGCTGCAATGATGCGACGCGGTGGTAGACTACGACTGGGACTGACTGGAGCAACTGGCGATACTGGCGCCGTAACGATACGACGCGACGCCATCACCACTGGTGGGGGTACCACCTCGATCACCGCCGCCGCCGGAGCGATCCTCCTCGGTGGCAAGCCGCGACTGGGGCTATTAGGCGCGGCAACAGGTATACTGATTGGCGCTGGTAGAATGCGCCGCGGCGGGCTAATTGGCGCTGCGCTATTCATACCAATACGACTTGGTAGCACGCGACGAGGTGAGGCTGGACTGGTCATACTACTCTTAACTTTGGAAGTAGTATCTGTTTAAACTGTGGAGGCACGAGCCGCGGCTACGGTTATGGCTAACTGCTCGTAGTATGCGAAGAGCGGGATAAAGAATGCTTCTAACAGTGTTACGACGCATTCGCCCGCGTCCGATGAGCGTGACGGCGCATCAATGATAGCATCATAACGAGTGTGTATCACGGTTTCGTCCGCGGGCGCGCCTATCTCTACAGTTTGCGCAAGGATGAAGCGGAGGTAGCCTTTCAAGTCTTCCAGTGAAATTACTTCTCGGGCAAGTTTCTCGCGAATAAACTCGATATCCAGTACTTCGGTTAGTTGCGCAAGTCGAGCACTGTTGTGCGGAATAAGACGCATATGGGAATGGACGAAGTCGACCAGAAGTGCGATTACCGGCTCGTAACAGGGTAGACGCTCGCGAAAGCCCGCCCAATAAGCAGTGGCGGCAGCAGAACGCAGCTCCGTATCGAAGACAGCATCTTCTGGAATGTCCGTGAGCTGATCAATCGTCGCCAGTGCGGCTTCGCCACCGATACTATTAATCATCGAAATTAGTTGTAGATAGCTGAGGTCAACGAGTTGCTTCAACTCACGCGTATAATAACATCCTTCGGTATCAGCTTGGTCGCGTAGGCGTCGTAATTGCCGATAACGTAGAATGAAAGGATGCGCCGTGCGTAGTTCGTTAACTTTCAACCACTGTCGAAAGTTAACGCTGTAAGTAGCGAGTTGCGCCTGAAATTGAGCCAAGACTGTCGCGTCCGGTGCGGAAGCTGTAAATAGCGCCTCGCCAGCACGCGTCAGTACAATCGCACTGATAATCTGCTGGCGGTCGAGTGCCGTCACACCACCTTCGATGAACTCGTGAGGATAGTAGCGGAAGGCGAAGGCGGCTAGAAAGATGCGACAACTCGCGGGTGTTAGCCCTAACTGTGCGCGCACTGCGTTACGCGTAGTAATGTCCGCACAATGCGTAATATACTCATCGTAACTTTTGGTCGGAATCGAACTGAGCATCGGTTCTCTCTTACGCTGAGAGTAGTGGCGGGTTTAGATCAATGTTATCATTGTCGCTAGTCGCGAGTGAGATCTGTCGCGTATACGGCAGCATGTGCCGTACCATCGCGCCGAAGTCTGACGTGCGAGAACTCCAGTCACCGTCGAATGCGGCGTAAGTAGTCGCTTCTGGATGCGAGTAGAGGCGTGCCGTCTTATCAACCTGGACGAGTAACGTGCTTTCTTTAGTTTCCGCCGTGAAGCTCTGACCGCCCATTTTAAAACTCCACCGCGGTAGGCTGAGCTTACCGAAGTCGAAGAGATCAAAGTATACATCAGCATAGCCATTCTGCGCTTTCACGTGCTTGAGATGACGCCAGAGGCGATCTTCAACGTCAATGAGGTCGATGAGGTGATTTGCAAACTCTTTCGTATAAGGGCGCCCTTCGTAAGCGGGATAACTCCAGTCGCGAAGTTCGGGCGATGATAGCGGCGGCAATACCTCGAAGGGTGGGAACTTCATTTACATATTACGATTAAAATTAATCACGGTAAACCATTGCCCCGATTTGATTTCGTATCCGAAGCGCTGCGAGAGGTGGTTACAAATGCCGCCGCTTACCGTCAGCGTCTGCGGATCGATTGGTGCCGGTAAGAGCACGCTACTCAATCAGCTTCAAGCTACTTACCCACTCATCGAAGAAGGTGTCAAGGATTGGGTCGACGATGGTGGATTTAACTGGCTTCAAGCGTTCTACGACGAGCCAACACGATGGACGTTCTCCTTTCAGATGCGCGTGCTTCAAACGCTGGACGAGAGCCGCGCACGAATGCTGGCACTACCGGTGCCCGTAGTGCTAACGGAACGATGCCCGCTTGACAGTCGCCACGTCTTCTTCGAGTATCATCGCGAGAAGCAGTGGGTGACGCCCGCGGAGTATCGCCTTTACGACTATCATTGGCAGCGTATTGCGTGGCAGCCCGACGTGATCATCTTCATTCAAGCGGATCCGGAGACTTGTCACCGCCGTGCACAGGAGCGTGGGCGCGCGGAAGAGAGCGCTTTGGAACTAAGTTTCTTCCAAGACATGGGGCGGCATTACGAGCAACTACCGGCACGCATTGGTAAAATACCTATCTACGTCTGCGACAATAATACCGATGGTAATTTGGCCGGTAAGACAGCAGCTATTACAGAGTTCATCGAGCAGCACAGGCAGCGCGTCTAAACTTTTTTCGTTCCAACGTAACGAAATTAATAATTCGCCTATCTAAATGGCTAATACCAGCTCAAAAGCTATCATCCCGATGTCCTGCGCCTCAATTCTCGTCTGTGGTTACTATGACCGTGACAATTACGGCGACGATGCTTTCATCGCCGTGCTCGCACGCGCTTGGGGGCAACATCGCTTGACGTTTCGTAACATTGAAGTCGTAACACCGGAAGAGGTGCGTGCGGCGGACTTAATCGTCCTCGGCGGTGGTGACTTACTTCAAGAATATTTCCTCACTTATATCGATAAGAACATTCTACCTTACAAACGCAGTCCTCTCTACGCGGTCGGTGTCAGTATTCCTTTCGCAAGTGTAATTGAGCAAGGACGGCTTGATATGATCGACCAATTCTGGTGCCGGTTTCGTTCCGATACAGAGACACTGCGCAAACGTTATGGCGCAGAAGCGGTTCATTACATCCCCGACCTCGCACTATTAACTCCGATGCCGAAGCGACGCCTCACTGGTAGCAAGAAACGAGTTGGTTTGTGCTTGTCGATGTCCTTGGCGCGAGGTTCTTCGGCGGCCATTACGCTTCAACTGCGTAACCTTATTCAGCGCCTACTATCATTGAACTATGAAGTTGTATGGTTACCGTTCAACACCGATAATGGCGCTTCGAAAGAGCTTGAGAGTGATATCCATCTCTATAACTTGTTACCACTTGAGACGCGACGCCACGTGGTGCTATGCGCGAGTGAGAACTTGCTAACCACGCTTGTCGAGATGGATATCGTCATCGCCTCGCGGTTTCACGCGCATGTGTTCTGTTCACTGCTTGCCATTCCAGTAGTATCGCTAGTATTGACACGCAAGATCGACCAGTGGAATCTCGATCACGGCTGGGGACGTAATGCGGTTAAACTACCACGTGCCTGTACGGACTGCACCGTTGCGACTACGAATTGTAAGTCCTGTGCCGCTTTTATGGGTTATCCTACGTCGTTACCGATCGACGAGATCGTCGTCAAGGTTCGACTGGCTTACAAGCCAATTTACAATGTCAAGCACGACGTTATTACGTTAGCCGCAATACTGCAACAGATCGCTCGCGGACTGTGGTTCCAACGGGCTTCGCCGCCGTACTACGTGTCGGGGCAATTAATTGCCCAGAAATTGGCTTCACTCCAAGCGCAGTGGGCGGCTTTCAAAGCTGGACAAGTCACCGCGGAGACTTTCGCCTCCACGGTGTGCTTGGCTGTAACCGGCCAAGCACACCACCCGTTTCATTACGGTTTAGTTTCGCAAGTAACTACTCAACCTGACACTTTTGACCTGCGCGCGGCCTTGGTTTGGATGCTGAAAACGTATTACACCGAAGAGCCGCAATGGGCGCGCGGCCTGATTTCACATCAGGACGGCTTAGTATCATTGTCGAAGACCGGACAGCACCGCCTCGAGAACTCGCATCGCTCCGGTTGGGCGTATTCGATGGATCTACTCACGATCCTTCATCGCGAGGACGCCCCGTTACTCGACGCGTTCGTAGATAAGACCTTTGGTTGGGATCGAGAACACCACGAGGCATTAGGTGTTATTCCCTACCGCGAGCCGTGGTTGGGGTTCATCCATCATCCCGCACAAGCCGTGTTCAGTCGGAACGATTGCGAAGCAATGCTGACACAACCTTCTTTTCAAGCCTCGTTACTCACGTGTCGCGCCTTGTTTGTAATGTCCTCGGATCTCAAGCAGTGGCTATTGGAACACGGGGTTACTGTACCAATTTCCGTTGTGTATCATCCCACGGAAACACCACTACTCAAGTTCAGCTGGCGGAAGTTTACAGCCAACCCCTGCCAGCGTATAGTTCAGATCGGGGCGTGGCTTCGTGATCCCTATGCTATTTTCCAGCTTGACGTGCGTGGTATTCAGAAGGCGGTTCTCAAGTCAAAGGATATGGCTGGCTACTTGACCGCTACCGTGCCAGTAGTCATCTCCGCTGATTCCGATCGCGTTACTCGCGACGTCGAGGACGGCTGTCGTGACAAGGACGCGCCCTCGCCGTTCCTCACGAGCCTTCAAGCTAAAATTACCGCACAGTGGAATTCGGTCGAAATCATCGAACGTCTCGAGAACGAGGATTACGATCGATTACTTGCGGAGAATATAGTATTTCTACCTCTACTCAAAGCAGTTGCTGTTAATACCTTGATCGAATGTTGTGTGCGCAACACCCCCGTCGTAGTGCCGCGTTTGTCAAGTGTGGAAGAATATCTCGGACCGGGCTATCCCCTCTACTACATCCCGAACGACTACACCGATGCCGAGCGCGTAATCAATGATCACGAGCTACTACGTCAGGGTTATAAATACTTGAAGAAGATGAATAAGAGTTTTCTCGGTGCGGCGCGCTTTGTGGGTGATGTTCAGAAGGCACTGCTTGCTTCTGAGAAGTGATTGAAAAAAGCGCGGGAGTGGTAAGCTCTACTAGCAATGACGCACGTTGTGCTACCGATACGCTGTTTCACTTGCGGCAAGGTCGTGGCTTCCCTGTGGGAGCGCTATTTCGACCTACTACTGCGCGGCTATACTTCAGGTGACGCATTGACTCTGTTACACGTGAACCGGTACTGCTGCCGGCGGATGGTGTTAACTTAAATTACTTGTTGGGAAACAAGTAAGGCTCTAGCGGTAATAAGGAATAAGTGGTAGAGCAAGCACTGGCGTCTGCTCATCGTGCTTTGACGGGACTGGTAAAGTAAAGTCCCCATAAAGCGGATCGGCAATTGACATTTCTGACTCCGTGTCACTACGGTTTTAACTATGAAATCACTTGTCAGTTTGCTAGCACCGCGTTTATTGCGTCGAGTTGGCTATCCGCCAGCGGTGTTAGAGCGAAGACTGTTGGAGCGAAGACCCGCTTACGGCAGATACTTTCTCAATGCGCGAGGCGCGCTGTATCGCGTGAAATACGAGAACGAACAAGCCTTCTCAGTTCTGGTCTCAGATAAGTATCACTATGTAGCAGTGACTTGTAATAGCACCTGTAGGGGGTGGGCTGCCCTGACAAGCGACGGACGGGTAGTATGCGACAATATACTTATCCCCTTTTCTTCCTGTGTAATCTCGATATCTTTTCGAGAAGAGACGTTGTATCTGCTCACGTTAAACGGTCTGTACTACTTCTACGATAACCACTGCACCTTGCTCTCATCGCGTTTGGATCTCGTTGCGATAAGCTATTGCGGGTATCTACAAGACGATTTTCGCTGCTCGGTAACAAGCGATGTTCATCGGATAACTCCGATGAGCGGCGGGGTGCTACTCGCATACAGAGATGATACTGTGACTATTTACCGCCCGTGGAGAAGCGAGGCTGATACTATCGCCTATTCTTCCGATATAATCGTTACAAGTGCGTGTGATAACTTGATCGTATATTCCAATGGTCAACTTGTAGCACTCGAACGACAGATCCTCGTTGCGCAGCCACCTGAGCAGCTAGTTGCATTGTATGGCGAAATCGCTTACGGTGTAAGCGGACAGATCTATCTTCTTCTCCACGACGATGCCCGTAGCAAGATTCACACGCTTACGGTCAATCCTTCTTAAACCAACAATACTCTACGAAAGGTAGAGTATAATTACATCTCAAAACTGTCCAGAGAGTAACTTGGGCTTACTGCTTCGAGTACCGGTGTCGGCGGAGGCACCTTCAACGCCCGCGGCGAACACATCTCCACTCGGGCGTGATAGTCGTTGAGTTCCGCATCGAGCAAACGCCGCTTCGCTCCTTCGGACAACGCGCTCCACTCACAACTCACACTGGAACGCGTGGGACACTTTCCTTCGTAATAAGTGTCAGCTGTATCCGGTAGTTCCTCTCCGCGCTTGATTGTCAACGCTTCGTCCAACGTGCTGCCGAAGGACATCGAGGAGGTAGGTTGGTGCGGTGCGGGTGACACTTGCATTAGTAGTAGCATCTCCAATGCCGCCGCCTGTCGCGCCTCTTCCTTCCGAGGCGCAGTAGTCGTTACTGCAAGGTTCCTTTGCGGCACGGCGAGGTCGCAGATCCACGCCCCATCCACGCGGCGTGTAAGCGAGTTCAACGAGATGTGTCGTTGATGGCACGCGCGCCGTAACTGGTTCAGAGCGCTACTTACGTTCTGACGCCGTCGTTCCTTGGTACAGTAATTGATGAGTGCTGTGAGCTCTCGCGGCGTCATGTAGGACAGATCGGTCATTCCTTCCTTAGAAAATAACCTGTTCGGAAAAGGGCGGGAATCAGTTTCTCCATCGCGCGGTATAGTTACTTCTAGTAGAAGTAATTGTCTCTTTTTCACGGAGAAGGTAACTCTCTATGCGCGCGCGGGCGTCATCGCCGAAACCGGCGTGTAACCATCACCACGGAAGCGGTTACGCACGTAGTTCAGACTCTGGGTCAGAGGCTGCTCCGTGAGTAGGTTACGGTGCTGCGTGAGTAGGAAGACCGTGTTGGCCAGCGAGAGACCAACGAGAATGCTGAAGACGCTAACGTTCATCTTCTTGAGACTCGCATCCTCAATCTTCTGAGCCGCGAAGAGCAGCATCACGGCGATGATGAACGTAGCCATCGACGCGAAAGCAGCGAGCGTGACACCTGCGCTGGTAGCCACGTCCGTTCCCTTGAATAGGGTTCCTGCTGCGCCGAATACGGCAAGAGTTGCCACGACGAAGAAGACGATGTAAGCGATCGAGAGCGAGCGCGCGTTACAGTTAAGCCCCGCCTTGCGCACGTTCTGAATGGCCACGTATAGGCCGGCCAGCGAGGCCAGTGCTACTCCAATCGAGAGTACGCTCGTAATTGCGGTTGAGGATGAATAGCTAGCAGACATTTTAGTATGGTTGGATGATTATTTTTTTACACGCAAACATTAACGCACACCGATTTCCTCAACATTACCGTTACTAAACAGGATCAATGTAGCCACGCCACGCGCCGCTACGTC
>Ga0326733_1000365_pt1 | contig 13140 bp, 10 predicted proteins | sample 14_GP2_308_FD_207946 | JGI IMG/M metagenome (GOLD analysis project Ga0326733, IMG submission 207946) | Glacier ice microbial communities from Ngari, Tibet, China - 14_GP2_30.8 | ecosystem: Environmental > Aquatic > Freshwater > Ice > Glacier | place: China: Ngari, Tibet | collected 2018-07-17 | reverse complement strand
ATCCAGACTTGCGCAAATCCTAATATTTTCATTAACCGTTTCGGCCTTTTTCAGTTCATGCGCCAATTTAAGGGAAGTGAAATATCTTCAAGACATCAGTGCCATTGAGAGTGAAATCAGCGTTGCAGAATTTAAAGATCCGTTAATTAATCCAGATGATATTTTGGTTATAACAGTAAACACCATCGATCCACAAGCTGGCCAAGTTATTAATAACGGAAATTCCGCAACTCCCGGAAATGCAATTACTATAGCAACGAGTGGCAATCAACAACAAATTACTGGTTATTTGGTAGACCGGGAAGGAAACATAGAACTACCGGTACTGGGGAAAATTAAATTATCTGGGCTAACAACCTTGCAGGCCAGGGAAACAATCAGAGCCGCAGCCATAAAATTTTATAACGCCCCCGCTGTTAATGTTCGTTTTGCAAACTTTAAAGTAACAGTTCTAGGAGAAGTTTCAAGGCCAGCATCCTATGTTGTTCCATCAGAGAAAGTATCCATATTTGACGCTTTAGGTTACGCAGGAGACTTGACAATTTATGGAAAAAGACAGAATGTGTTGCTACTTCGAAAAAACGAAGCTGGCAAAACAATGGCTGTAAAACTTGATCTCACGAAAAAAGAATTATTAAAATCGCCCTACTTCTACCTGCGGCAAAACGATGTGATTTATGTAGAGCCTGCTAAATCGAAAGTTCAGAATAGTGATAGTACTTTTTTCAGATATGCTGGTTTAGGAATTTCCCTGATTTCATTGTGGGTCATTTTAATAAATCAGACTTCGCTCGGAGAGTAAATATTAAAAACGCTCTTTAACACCTATTTCAACCTATAATTATGGAGACGAACAAGACAGCTATGCCTAAAAAATCAAATTTTGACCTTCAAAATTTGATTGAAAAGATTAAGTCGCGTTGGTATGTATTCGCATTAAGCACTGCGGTTTTTTTAACAATTGCCTATCTATATGGCTCATATTCTACTAAAGAATATAAAGTTACTGGAAAGCTGCTTGTGCCACAACAAGATCAAAATGCGGCTTCTCGTAATGAAGAGTTTGTAAGCGACATTTCTACTCAATTAAACGCAAAAGAAAATACCCAAAACGAACTTCAAATCTTAAAATCGAGAAGTTTACTTCATAGTGTGGTTAATGAATTGAACCTAAGCACCAAAGTAACGCTAAAAGACGGTTTAAAAGAAACCGAATTATTTAAGGATGTTCCATTTGAGGTGGTTATAACAGACGTCACTGATTCGATCAAAGCCCGAAAATTTAGTATTCAGAATCTTGATAATAGCAATTACCACATCAAGAGCGATGGATCAGATTTAAATTGGAAAGTCAAATTCGGCGAAAAAGTAGTTGTTGGCCCGTTCAGTATTCAGTTAGACAAAAAAAGTGTTGCCACGCTAGAGAAACTCGCTTACAACATTACGGTGGTTTCAGAAGATGCTGCCGTGAGGGAATTGATGGGGAGGTATGATGCCTCTTTTTCAGAAAAAGGTGCAACAACGGTGGATTTGACTTTGAATTATCCTCAACCAGATAAGGGTAGGGTGATTCTTCAAACCATTATGGACAACTACCTGAAAGAAAAACGCCTCAACAGGATTCACGTAGCCGATAGTGCTATTAAATTAATTGATAATCGGTTGGCATTAGTAACCGGGCAATTAAGTGGTGTTGAAAAAGATCTACAAAAATATAGAAGCTCGAATGGTATCGCCAATATAGAGGAACAATCGAAAGCTTTAGTTGGTAACGCAAATAATTATAATGAGAAAGTGCATGACCTGCAAGTAAAGTTATCAATTGTAAAAAATATTGAACAGTACCTGGATAATCCCGACAACAAGAACGTAATTCCGAGCAATGCTGGTATTGAAGAATCATCTTTTTCTAATGGTTTAAATCGATATAACGAACTTCTTGTGGAACGTGAAAAACAAGCATTATCCTACACCGCTACAAATCCGGTGGTAATTAATTTGGATGATCAGATACAAAGTTCACGGAATTCATTAGTTGAGAACATCAAATCTTACAAAAGAGAAATTCAACTTGGTTTGAGCGATATATCGGGTCAACGCAGTTCATACAGTTCACAAATACAAGGATTACCGGAAATAGAACGGGTTTTTCAAGATTTTTCGAGGCAACAAAACATGAAGCAACAATTGTACTTGTATTTGTTGCAAAAGCGAGAAGAAGCTGCCATATCACAAACCGCAGCGATTTCTGCTGCGAAAGTGATTGATCCGGCAGTGAGCGATATTAATCCTTTTAAACCAAACACACAGCTCTTATACTTAATGGCCATTATTATGGGAAACATCATTCCACTATCCTGGCTTACACTTTCCCCCAATAAAAAATCACTTTTAGTTAGTAAAACCAACATTGTAGAAATGGTTAACATGGAGGTAATTGGCGAAATTGGTCACAGTACATCGGGTAAAAAAATAGTGATCGATAGTATTTCAAGAACCTTGGTTGCAGAGAATTTCAAAACCTTAAGAACCAATTTACAATACGTTTTAAAGCCGACCCAGTGCAATGTAATTATGATTACCTCGACCATGAGAGGCGAAGGAAAGAGCTTTGTAGCGGCCAATTTGGGTAAGTCGTTATCCTTATTAGATAAAAAAGTTGCGTTTATCGAGCTCGATTTGCGGATGCCGATGCTCTCTGAATACATGGGGATAAGCAATCATTCGATGGGATTTTCGGACTACGCAGCATCGAAAACATTGGACATAAATCGGATTTTAAAACCAGTTGATGAAGACCTTAATTCATACATCATCACTTCTGGCCCTATTCCCTTAAACCCTTCAGAATTACTACAAAAAGACAGGCTACCTGAATTGATAAATAAGTTGAGAGAAGACTTCGATTACATCGTCATTGACAGTCCTCCTGTTGGCTTAGTATCTGATTCGCTCATCATCGAAAAATATGTTGACATGACCATTTATGTAGTTCGTGAAAATTACAGTTATGTATCACAAATTGATTTGGTGAATAGTTTAAAGAAAAGCAGAAAAATCAAAGAACTGCACTTGCTCATCAACGATATCAGCATTCCCGAAAGCGAATCATTTCAATATGGCTATTACGAAAAGCCCGAGAAAAAATCATTGCTCAACCTCACTCCTAGTTTAAGAGTGTAACCAGCATTGCAAACAAAATAAGAAATATGGAAAGTGCAGTTTCAGCTCCGGTAAGTTTCACTAATACTTCTACAGGTTTTGTAGAAAGGTTCATCAACATCATGGTGTTATCCTTTCCGTGCACCACCTTTTTGGTAGCTCCATCTGTTCAGGGAACCACGATTATTACCGTTTTAAGCACTATCCTATTCCTTTTGGTAATGGCTGTGCCATCCGAGAAGAAGCCTGCAATAATGAGAGAGTTGTTTTGGTTCTTCGCTATTGTAATCGTTTTAAGCATTTGCTCGCAATTTTTTAACCTCCTATTTGAATTGAAATTAAATGCCAGTTTAACAATCATAAATTTAAATAAGTATCTCGATACGTTTTACCGCATCTCCCACATTACCCAAACGCTCTACTTAATCTCCGGTTTCATCATTTACTTGCTAATAAAGTATTATTCTGGGCCTAACCTATTAAACTACCTGTTTTGGGGGATTCGCTTGCTTTGTTTATACGCCATTTACGAGTTTGCTTACTTCTTGATAATGGGCGAAAACGGAGATTTTGTAACGAACAGAACTCTTGGCTATTCAGAGATTGATGCATCCATTTTCCAGACCATGAATGTTGGCGGGGTAAACTTGGTTAGGATAAAAGGTTATACAGGGGAGCCATCCATGTTCACCTTCACAGCTTTTCCTTTCTGGGTTTTAACATTTGGTTTAAAACGATGGATAGACAATGCGCTATTACTCTTCTGTCTGGTATTTACCTTTTCAACTACAGCTTACCTTTCTATGAGCCTTTTCATTTTGTTCTGGTTTATTTACAAAAGGCAGTTTAAGTTAATTATCCTAACGGGATTTTTCATCGTAGCTGTGATGCTAATTCTCCAAATGGAATCATTCAAAGTTATTTTCGACCGGGTTTACAATTCAGTAATTGAGGTAAAATTAAGTGGCGAAAGCGTTTCATCAAAATCTCGTGCGGGAGCAATGGAAAACCATCTTGAATTCTGGTCACATTTACCTCTGCTAAGCAAATTTGTAGGCATTGGTTTCGGTTATGTACGGTCAACGGATTTCTTTTCAACACTGTTTTTAAATACTGGAATTGTTGGATTTGTAATTTTCGCCAACTTATTTGTTAAAAATTTATTTTTAAAAATTGCAGATATTGACTTGAGAAAATGCTTTCAGGTAGCCACTGTATTGCTGTTTTTTATCATGATGGCAACAGTGCCTGAATTCTCTTATGCTTCCTTGTGGATATTCTTGGGATTGGGTTTTGTAATGGAGAAAGGAGGAGAAGTATGTTAGTGTTCCATCTCATCTGTTCACTAATGCTTTCCTTATTTAGCGGCGAAGATATAAAACAAAACTGCTTTGTTTGGGGAATCAACGGGCATCCAATTACTCAAAAAGATTATGCTCCATCTACATGGGATGATCAAATAAAGCTCTTAAAAGACTTAAAAATAGATTCTTATCGGATTGATGCCCAATTAACTGACGAAGGAATTATCAAGAGCGAAAGCAAATTTTCCACTTTCATAAACAAATTGATTGCCAACAAAATTAGTCCGTTTGTGGTTCTTTCTGTTGGCGGAATAAAGAGCGGAAACAAGAAAGACATCTTCAATAACAGCTTTAATCAAGGTAAAAATTTTGGCAAAAGCATAAGCAAAAACATTGCAGTGATTGAAGTTGGGAATGAGTTCGACAACAAAATATTGAATGGTGCTTATGACGGCACAAAAGAAAGCCACTATGATCTGGCCAAAGCCGATGCACTGATGATGCAACTATCTGGCTTCATTTCAGGATTGAAAGCTGCAAATTCTGAAGTAAAAATTTCGTTATCAGTTGGTTGGGTGCATTATCATTACTTACAACTCCTACAAGACTACAATATCGATTATGATATCATTGGGTATCATTGGTATTCAAATATGGGAAATATCACTGATGTTAAAGGTTACGGAAATGTTCTTAAAACCGTGGCAGATCGATTCAAAAAACCTATCTGGATTACCGAATTCAACTTCAGAAACGGAAGCTTAGATAACAAGCACGAGGAACAAAAAAAATACATCCAACACAGCGGACTTGAGGTTGCGAAGAATCAATACGTGAGCGGATTTTTCATTTACGAATTACTCGACGAACCGGCTTTTGAAGCAAGCAATCCAAAAGAGTCATTCTACGGTTTAGCTTCTATAGAAAATGGTAAGATGATAAAAAAAAGAGCTTACTACACTTATAAAAGCATAATCGAAAGGCATACAACAGTAAACTCGTGCAACAACATTTTATGGAAAGTTCAATAATTTACATTAATGGCAAATATTTAACTCAACGGCTCACGGGAGTTCAACGCTATGCGTTTGAATTAACTAACTGCCTGGTTAAAAATGAAAAGAATGTACGTGTTTTAGTTCCAGAGTTTTTAGATGTAAGCTCGATCGATCTTCCATCAGAAAGTATCATCAAAACCGGAAAATCCACGAATACAACCTTATGGGAGCAATTTGATTTGCCTCGATTTATAGGAAAAACGAATAATTTATTAATCAATTTCTGTAACACAGGGCCCATTTTCAACAGGAATCAGTTTGTGTGCATCCACGATATGTCATATCTGGAAAATCCAAAATGGTTTTCAAAATCATTTTATTACTACTACAAGTTCATGATCCCGAAAATTGCCCGAATCAGTAATCACATATTTACGGTTAGCGAATTTTCAAAGTCTGAATTACAAGATAAACTTGGACTTAAGCACGATAAGGTTTCGGTTATTTACAACGCTCCCGCAAAAACCTTTGTTAGTTCAACTTATAAAAAAATCAATCTTAAAAAGGAAGATTTTTTCCTATTCGTGGGTTCACTCGATCCTCGGAAAAACCTCAAGACGCTATTGGCTGCATTTGCCAGTTCGACACTTAAAAACCAAAAATTAGTAATTGTAGGCGCAAAGCAAAATACGCTGAATGATGAAAATTTGATCCTTCCTGCGAATGTAGAATTATTTGATAACTGTTCTGATGATCAATTGAAAGACCTTTACTCAAAAGCTAAAGGATTAATTAATTGCTCGTTATATGAGGGTTTTGGATTACCAGTTGTTGAGGCCATGTCATCCGGATGCCCTTTGCTCCTGTCAGATATCCCCGTGTTCAACGAAATAGCCGGAGAGCATGCGATGTTCTTCAACCCGAATATTGCAACAGCCATTGCTGAAACAATTCAATCTTTTCTTGAGAAATCTGAAACGGAAATTAATCTATCTATAAAAGCCAATTACTACTACTGTGCAAAGTACAGCTGGGAAAAATCATCGAATGATCTTTTAAAAATAGTAAGGAGGGAATCATGGGTTTGATAAAAGATTCAAAGCAAGATTTGCTACGTTTAAAGTACGAATATGGTGTAAATCCGGTATTGGCTATCCTAACTAACCGTGGTTTTCACGCACTACTCTTCTATCGTATATCCTACTTTTTAAATACTAGCAAAATCCCGTTAATCCCTTTAATTCTTACCCGTATCGTTCAAATCATGTATGCCATTGACATTGATTACCGGGCAAAAATTGAAGGAGGAATTGTAATTATCCATGGTATTTGCACCGTGATCGGTTTAGGAAGTATTGTTAAATCTGGCACTACCATTTATCATGGAGTAACGCTTGGGCGGAAAAAACAAGGACTGCTAGTTTCTTCTGATGATGGCTTTCCGATCGTCGAAAACAATTGCTTGTTAGGTGCTGGTGCAAAAATACTAGGGCCAATCACCATCGGTGCGAATTCGGTTATCGGGCCAAACTGTGTGGTAATGGAAAATGTGCCTGAAAACTATATCGTAAAGTTTAACGACATCTATTTTATTAAAAAAAGTAAACTATCTACTAATCATCTTAACCAATCTATCTTATGAGAGTCGCAATCATTCAAGATGAATTAATCCGAAAGGGAGGCTCGGAACAAGTTCTCTTAAGTTTCCACAATGCATTTCCAGATGCGCCGATTTACACGCTCTCTTATAATCCGGAAACCACGTATCCGGAACTAAAAGAATGCAACATTATCACCTCATGGTTTGGTCGTTATATAAAAGACGATAAAATGATGAAACGCCTGTTTTTTCCATTTGGCATCATTGCTATGTCGCAAATGCATGTAACTGGTTACGACGTGATTTTGCAATCAACCACGCATTGTTCTAAATACATAAAAACCGATCCGGACACGTTGGTAATCACTTATTGCCATACGCCTTTTCGCTTGGTTTGGCGACCAGATTCATACGAAGAAGTAGCGAATGCAAGTCCGATTAAACAGTTGGCATACAAAACAGTAATAAATATTTTAAAATACATTGATCGTAAATCTGCAGAGCGAACAGACTGGTTTTTAACCAATGCAAAAAAGGTAGTGAAGCGAATCGTGACTGCATACAATCCAAGAAATGAAGTATCGGTAATTAATCCTTCTGTAAAGTGTAAAAACTTCACCGTGTCTGGTCAAGTAGGCGATTATTACTTAATGGTATCCCGGTTCGAACCTTACAAAAAAGTGGATTTAGTAATCGATGCCTTCAATTCACTGCCTCATAAAAAGCTAATTATTGTAGGCAAAGGATCTATGGAAAATGAGCTAAAAAGCATTGCCAAAGAAAACATCACTTTTATGAACGGAGTAGATGCAGAACGACTGAAAACACTATACGCTGAATGCAAAGCCTTAATATTTCCACAACTAGAAGATTATGGTATCACTCCGCTCGAGGCGAATGCCTCCGGCAGACCCGTAATTGCTTACGGCCACGGTGGAATAAAAGACACCATGATTCCTTACAGTGGAGATGCAAGCAAAGCAACCGCCTTGTTTTTCGAAGAACAAAAAATAGAAGATTTATTAGAAGCGCTTGAAAAATTCGATACGCTTTCATTCGATCCACAATTCATCAGAGCGCACGCCGAAAGGTTTGACGAAAAACATTTTGTAAGGAAAATCAAAAATTTTGTAAACGCCAAATATGAGGAACAAGCTTTCCATGTATTGGTGAGGAATTTAGCTACTATTTGAGCAGTGAGCTGTCAGCTTTGAGCAATCAGCTTTGAGCCGGGAGCTACAAGCTATCAGCTTTGGGCGATCGAAATAGATAGGACGCTAAGCATCTTGATACTTGCTACTAAATACTTGATACTATAACAAATGAAAGCAGAAAACAGATTAGAATGGGTTGATTCATTAAGAGGATTAGCAGCGCTTGGTGTAGCTATTATGCATATATATGTTAAGTTGAGAGCTTATTATCCAAGCGTATTGGTCTTTCAAGAAAACAGTTTGCCTGGCTTATTCATACTAGACTTTACCAACCTTGGGAAGATTTGTGTAGTAGCATTTTTCCTGATTAGCGGTTATGTTATACCGTACAGCTTGTTCAATAAAGATTTAGGTCAGTTTGCCATTTCCCGTTTCTTCCGGCTTTACCCTGCTTATTGGGTGTCCATCTTAGTGTCCATTATCGTGTTGGGCTTCCCTCCGCTACTTCAGCTACTAACAAATATCACCATGCTGCAAAAGTTTGTGGGTCAACAAGATATCATTGGTGTTTTCTGGACTTTACAAATCGAGTTGATCTTTTATTGTATCTGTGCGCTGCTGTTTTATTCAGGTTTGCTATTCAATGAAACGGCCATACTACGGGCCTTTTATTTACTACTTGTGTTTTCTTTTATATTGGCGGGTGTTCGTTTTGCAACGGATATTAAACTCCCAGTTGTTGTTCCCTTGGGTTTAGCAGTGATGTTTTTAGGCCTTCTTTACAGGAGATACGAGAAGAAAGAAGGAACCTTGGATGGCAAAAAAATGCTAAACATATTTGCTGCATTTGTCATTCTCTTGCTCCCAATATCCTTCATGGCCTACAACAAAAATTATGGTTTTGGAGAGAAATGGTATAAATATTTTGTTTCTTACTCGGTTGCCCTCCTAATTTTTGTAGCCTTCAGCAAATACAAATGGCATACAAAAACACTGGTTTATTTAGGTGCCATTAGCTATTCACTTTACCTGCTACATCCGGTTATTGGGATGGACTTGGTAGACATCATCAAAAAACAATACATTACTGATTTAAGTCCGGCTAATTGTATCCTTTTATTCTTTGTATTCTCTTTTGGTGCAGCCATGTTAAGCTATCATTTTGTAGAAAAACCATCCGTTACTATAGGAAGAAACTTTTTGAAAATGATCAAAATCAATCAGGGAAACTTAGCGACCTAAATTCTTTTAAATAATGCAATTGTCCAGGTAAAACTTAAATCGAAGCCATGAAAATAGTCATATTCAACACATTCTATTTCCCAAAGTTTATAGGCGGAGCAGAAATTTCTGTGCAATTGCTTGCAGAAGGTTTGGTAAAATCTGGCCATGAGGTTTCGGTAATTACTTTTGGCAGATATAATGAATCCGAAACAATAAAAGGCGTCAATGTCATCCGCATAAAGCAACAAAATGTGTTTTCCTCTTTCGAGGATGAAAAGCGTCCATCTTACTTAAAAATTCTTTGGCATTTTATTGATTCGTTTAATCCCTCCTACTACTTTACGATAAAAAACATTTTAAGAACGATTAATCCCGATGTTGTACATACCAATAACATACAAGGTTTTTCGCCATTCCTTTGGTTGCTAATCAAATATCTTAAATATCCTTTGGTGCATACCTTACGGGATTATTACCTGCTTTGCCATCGCAATAATTTATATAGTGAAAATTGCAATTGTTCTAAATTATGCAGTGACTGCAAGATAACTCACAGCATTAAAAAGAATTTTACCGGTACACCGGATTGCATTGTAGGCATTAGCAAATTTGTATTAGAAAAACACGAAGAATACATCCCACAACTAAGTAATTTAAATACCACAGTTATTTACAATGCGGTAGATAAACCAAAGTCCACCTCTTCGATACCCAAAAATGGAAAGATCATTTTTGGGTACATCGGTCGTATTTCTGAAGATAAAGGAGTTGAATATTTACTACAAGAGATCTCCCACATCAATAAGAATCTAAAAAGCGATTTTAAAATTCTATTGGCAGGCAAAGGGGATCCAGAATACATCAATCATCTTAAAAAATATCTTAAAGGCATTGATTATGAATTTCTTGGCTTGGTAAATCCGGCAAATTTTTACAGTAAAATCCATGTTTCTATCGTGCCCTCATTATGGTATGAGCCATTCGGGCGAATTGTGATCGAAGCACTCTCTTACTCTGTTCCGGTTTGCCTTTCTAAAATGGGCGGATTGAGCGAATTAAACAATCCGGCTTGCACTTGGGCATTTGACCCTGAAAAGAATCAACTAACAGCCGTGTTGGAAAACATCATCAATAACAAAAAGGAAATAGCTTTTAAGAAAGCTAATTGTATTAACCATGCGGAAAAGTTTTCGGCGGCAAGGTACGTAAGAGAATATACAAGTATTTACAATAAGGTAGTTACAGGATTAACATCCATTTCAAAATCAGAAACTTATGAGTTTAAGAGAGAAGCTATTTAATACATTGGCGCCATTTCAGCCAGCATTACATAATAAGATAAATTTTAATCATGTTGATTTATATTATTGGAAACCCACAAAAAGCGGATTAAATTTCGGCGATCACCTTTCATCCATCATTGTAAATAAAATTTTAGGGGATAATGGGCACATGCTCGAAGAGGAAACCGCAGAAACAAAAAAGCTTTTTGCCGTGGGTTCGGTACTTCATTTTGCGAAGGATGGCGATGTTGTTTGGGGATCTGGAGTGAATGGAAAAATAGTGTCTTCTGAGCATACTTTTAAAAATTTAGATGTCAGAGCTGTTCGTGGCCCGCTTACACGTGATTTTTTGATGCAACGGGGTATTAAAGTTCCAGAAGTATATGGTGATCCAGCTTTACTTTTACCCACTATATTTCCAGACCGTTTTGTTAAAACACATGAAAAACCGTATGTGATTGTCCCCAATTTACATGATCTTGGAATTGCAGTAAAAAATAAATGGAATCATATAATTTCGCCATTAAGCAGCTGGAATAAATGTATTACAGAAATTCTTAAAGCACGCTTGGTAATTGCTAGTTCTCTTCACGGGATAATTATTGCAGAAGCATTTGGAATTCCTGCCATTTATATCCGCATAACGGAAACAGAAAATCTTTTTAAATACAATGATTACACAATGGGAACTGGCCGAGGTGAAATTAGTTATTCCACCAGTTTGAACGAAGCTTTAGAGATGGGTGGCATGGCTCCTCCGGTTTTTGATCCCCAAAAACTGATAAATGCTTTCCCTATTGATTTGTGGCGTAAATTTTAAATATGGAAGAAACTAGTTTTAGAAAAAAAATATACACAGGTACTGTATGGTCACTTTTAGATAATTGTGCCCGACAAGGTATTACGCTGTTGGTATTTATTATTTTGGCCAGATTACTAGAACCAAAATTATTTGGATTGCTTGCTGTTTCTATTTTAGTAGTACAGGTTTTTAAAAATGTAGCTTTTGATAGCATCGCTATAGCAATTGTACGCAAAGAAAAACCTACCGACATTGATTTTACAACCGGTTTTTGGTACTGCCTGGGGCTATCAGTGCCGGCTTTTATAATCTTGTTTATACTAGCAGATTATCTTGAAAATTGGATTTCTTCGCCCGGTTTAGCTAAAGTAATTAAAGCTACTAGCTTCATGATTTTAACCAGCGGATTAGCCAGAATGCATGAAGCGATGCTAACTTGGCAATTAAATTTTAAATCCCTTGCAATCCGATCATCTATTTCTGTGATTATCGGGGGGATTGTAGGAGTTTTTTTAGCATATAAAGGTTACGGCATAGAAAGTTTAGTTTCTCAACAAATTGTAACTTCGCTAACCGAATTATTGTTATTATGGATTGTAACGCCATGGAAACCCTCACTTGCATTCTCCAAGAAATCGTTTTATGAAATTACAGGCTATGGTAGGCATGTGGCACTGACTGGAATCACCAATTTTGCAAATCAAAATAGCGACCTGTTTTTTGTCACCTATTATCTCGGGTCATTATCTGCAGGTTTCTACTCTACCGGAAAAAGAATTACCAACACCCTAAACTTCGTAATATCAACCGCATTGATGCGTGTTTCTTTGCCAGCATTCTCCCGATTACAAAACAAGGGAAGCGAATTAAAGAAGACCTTTCTACATTCTACGGCATTAACTGCTATGGTTACCGCACCTTTATTTGTTGGCCTGGCCGCACTTTCAACAGATATTACACTTTTACTATTGGGCGAAAAGTGGCTAGGCTCAGCTCCTATTATGCAAATCGTAACCATCATCGGTTTTTTAACATCTATCGGCTATTATAACCAAAGCATAATGCTGGTAAAAAATAAACCTCAATGGCAAACCCGGCTAACATGTTTGTATGCAGTTACAAACATTCTGGCATTTTTTATTTTTACAAGGTTTGGGCTTATTTATACCGCTTTAGCATTTTCTTTAAGAGCCTTATTTTTATTTCCTGTGTCGGTTTGGTGTGCAATTAATCTCTTGAAAATAAACTGGAAAACCTACCTAAAAGGATTGCTACCTGCCCTTTTTTCAGCTTCGGCGATGTTGATTAGTATACTTTTAGTTTCGCAAATGCTTTCACAATTACCTGTTATATTGAGATTGAGCATATTGATATTAATAGGAATTATTAGCTATGTCATCGCAATATTCTTCACAATGTCAATAGAATATAAAGCATTTGTGGTTGATTTTTTAAGGAAAAGGGGATTATCTCCATCAAAACTAAATTCTTTATGAAAGAACTTAAAATACTTGCGTGGCCAGCGCACACCAACAAAAACACCAATCCTTACAATCATATTTTATATAAAAGTATTGAGAAACAAGGTGTTTCTGTGAAGGAATTTCATTTTA
>Ga0326733_1000364_pt1 | contig 13168 bp, 6 predicted proteins | sample 14_GP2_308_FD_207946 | JGI IMG/M metagenome (GOLD analysis project Ga0326733, IMG submission 207946) | Glacier ice microbial communities from Ngari, Tibet, China - 14_GP2_30.8 | ecosystem: Environmental > Aquatic > Freshwater > Ice > Glacier | place: China: Ngari, Tibet | collected 2018-07-17 | reverse complement strand
ATTGTCAGTTAAATATTTTGTCTCGTCAGAAATAATTTTGCCGCTTTTTAGCTTGATGATTCTATCCGTTTTGGCTGCTAAATCCATATTATGGGTTACAATAATTAAAGTAGTTCCAGCTAAAACGTTCAACTCAAACAATAATTTTTCAATTTTATCACTCGTTTCTCCATCTAAATTCCCGGTAGGTTCATCGGCAAATAAAATTGCTGGTTTATTAGAAAATGCCCTTGCTAAAGAAACTCTTTGTTGCTCTCCGCCTGAAAGTTGAACAGGATAATGGTCGGCTCTATCCGCCAAACCTACTTTTTCTAACAAATCCAAAGCATAATTTTTAATGTTTTTCTCGCCTCTCAATTCCATTGGCACCATTACGTTTTCTAAAGCAGTTAGCGTTGGCATCAATTGAAAGTTTTGAAAAATAAAACCAATATTTTGGTTTCTGATGTTGGCTAATTCGTCTTCAGATTTTTTGCTTAGCGGATTTCCATTTAAAATAATTTCACCTAAAGTTGGCTGGTCTAACCCTGCACATAAACCTAAAAGAGTGGTTTTTCCGCTTCCGGATGGGCCGGTTATGGCTACAGTTGAGCCTTTAGTGATCGAAAAATTAATTTGATGGAGTACGGTTAATGACTTACCAGCACTTTTATATGTTTTGTTGATGTTTTCAACATCTAAAATAGTTTCTTGCTGCATAAATGTGATTTTTGAATGATATCAATTTTTGAATGATTGATAAAATAACATTGTAGTTTTACGGTTGTTAAAATTAACAAGATATCGCACAATTAGATTGAATCAATAGGCTTATGTTACGTATAAATATTGTCAGTTTTTTAAGCTCTTTACTGTTGTTGGCTGCTTGTAGCAGTGACAAGTCAACTCAAAATCAGGATAGTAAAGATTCTCCAAATGTTGGAGCTAAAACAACAGAACAAACATCAGATAAAAAGAACATCTTATTTTTTGGGACAAGTTTAACCGCTGGTTACGGTTTAGACCCAACAGAAGCATATCCTGCCTTAATTCAACAAAAAATAGATTCGTTGAAATTGCCATACAAAGTGATTAATGGTGGTTTAAGTGGCGAAACATCTGCCGCAGGCAAAAGCCGAATTGATTGGTTACTGAAGCAGCCAGTTGCTATTTTTGTGTTAGAATTAGGCGCTAACGATGGTTTAAGAGGGATTGCTGTAAAAGAAACCATTGCTAATTTGCAAGCCATTATTGATAAAGTAAAAGCGAAAAACTCGGATGTGAAATTAGTGATGGAAGGAATGCAAATGCCGCCTAATATGGGTGAAACTTACACCACAGAGTTTAAAGCAATTTTTAAAGATTTAGCCAATAAAAACGAAATGGTTTACGTCCCATTTTTGTTGGAAGGCGTTGCAGGCGTTCCAAAATTGAACCTAGGCGATGGCATTCATCCAACTGCAAAAGGACATCAAATATTAGCAGAAAACGTTTGGGTTTTTTTGAGGGGGGAGCTTTAAATTAGGTTTCTAATAAACTCAAACAGATTAATAATTGCTAATTTGCTTAATTATTAAATTCTTGGGGTGTACAAATCTTTAGCGTTTCTATTTTTTAGGTTTTTATTATTTTCCACTAATACTTTTGGAAGTAATATCCAAAGTATTGGAGTGCCCTATGTTCAAAATTACACCAAATCAACTTATTTAGCCGGTAATCAAAATTGGTCAGTCACTATTGATGAAAACCGAATTATGTATTTCGGCAATTCACAAGGCCTGCTTTCGCTAAGCGGAAATGCATGGCAGCTACATAAAATCCCAAATAATTTAATCGTTCGTTCAGTTGCTGCAGATTTAAAGGGCAAGATTTATACAGGTGGTTTTGGTGAAATGGGCTATTGGTCTTACAACGCAAAGGCTGTTTTAAAGTATAATTCTCTCAATCATTTAATTCCGAAAAACCATCCTTTAAATGATGAAATATGGAAAATTTATATTGATGGTGATCGCGTAATTTTTCAATCTTTCGCTAAAATTTATATCCTTCAAAGTGGAAAAATTAAAGTTGTAGCTGAAGGACCATATCTTTTCTTAATCAAAGCAAACTATAGATATTTTGTTCAAATTTTGGGAAAAGGATTGTTTGAACTTAAAGATGATAAATTAGAGAAAATAAAGGGGAGCGAATTAATTAGCAATGCAGCGGTTTTAAGTGTTTTGTCTCTTGATCAAGATAAATTCATCGTAGGTACATCAAACAATGGCTTATTTTATTTCGATAAAACTGGTTTAAAACCCTGGAATGTATCTGCAAACCAGTTCTTAAAAACTTATCAATTAAACAATGGAGTTGCTTTATTTAATAAATATTTCGCTTTCGGAACTATTTTAAGCGGAATAGTAATTATTGATAAAGCTGGAAACATTGTTCAAAGAATAAGTAAGTCCAGTGGATTACAAAACAATACAGTTTTAAGTTTATTTACAGATGACGCCCAAAATTTATGGGCAGGTTTAGATAATGGGATTGATAGAATTGAACTCAACTCTCCTTTATCTTTCTTTTTTGATAAAACGGGTTCATTCGGAACAGTTTATTCCAGCATCATACATAAAAATAAAATCTATTTAGGAACCAATCAAGGTTTATATTTTAGTGATTGGGATGTCTTAAACAAAAGACAATTTTTTGATTTTAAATTAATTACAGGCTCACAAGGGCAGGTATGGGATTTATCAGTTATTGATGGAGAACTTTTTTGTGGGCACAATAGCGGAACTTTTAAAGTTACAGGTTCAACCATTGATAAAATATCGCAAATTAACGGTGGCTACACAATTAAAAAACTAAATCTACAAGCTGATAAACTTATACAGGGAACTTACAATGGTTTAGTTATCTATAGTAAAACCAATAATAATGGCTATAATTTTTCTCATACGATAGCAGGCTTTTCTGCTCCATCACGCTACGTTGAGCAAGATACAAGAGGAAATATATGGATAAGTCATGCTTATAAAGGCCTTTACAAACTTAATTTAACTGATGATTTAAAATCTGTGAAGGGACCTGTTAAAAGTTATAACCAAGCTTCAGGTTTACCCTCAGATTATGGCATCAATATTTTTAGTTTGGATGGGAGAATTATTTTCTCTTCAAATTTCGGCTTTTATATTTATGATGACATTAGCGACAAATTCAAAAAATACGATGAGTTAAATAGAGGTTTAGGTTCTTTTAAATTTGCCAATAAAGTAATTAAAGCTGATGATAAAAATTATTGGTTTATAAACCATGGAAAGGTTTCACTGGTTGATTTTGCAATACCAGGAAAGTTAAAAATTAACGCAAACCTATTCAGCATTTTGAATGGAAGAATGGTGCAAGACTATGAGAACATTTCTAAAATTAATGAAGATTTGTATCTTATTAGCGTTGATGATGGTTTTGTTTTATACAATAAAAAACTTAAAATCGCTTATCAAAACATTCCAAAAGTACTTATTGGTAAGGTAGATAATATCTCGGGAAACAGTTTTATCATAACAGAAAGCGGTTCATTAAGTACAAATGTTTTTATAAAGTACAGTCAAAATAGTTTAAGGATTAATTATGGATTGCCATACTATCGGCAGGCTAAAATTGTTTACCAATACTATTTAAAAGGGTATTCTAAAAACTGGTCTTCTTGGTTAACAACTTCGCAAAAAGATTTTACCAATTTACCTTACGGTGATTATGAATTTCAAGTTAGAGCTAAAGTAAATGATGCGGAAATATCTGAAATAAGCATTTTTAAGTTCAAAATTTCTTCACCGTTTTACGCGTCTGTTTGGGCATACATGTTTTACTGTATTTTATTTATTACCGCTATTTATTTAGTGCGAAAGTGGTATTTTTCTAAGTTGAAAAAGCATCAAATAAAAATTCAATCCCAATTAAAGAAAGAAAGGGATGAACATTTAAAGGAAGAAGCTTTAATTAATGAGCAAAAATTAACAAAACTTAAAACCGAAAAACTACAAGCAGAATTAGAAAGTAAAAGCAGAGAGGTTACCAATTCTGCTATGAATATGGTTTATAAAAACGAGTTGCTTCAAAAGATTAAAGATGAACTTTTAAAACTCAAAGATACCCAAGGGAAAAATCTTGCCGAAGAACAATTGAAACGCTTACAAAAAATAATTGATGAGGGTATGAATGATGAGCGAGACTGGAATTTATTTGAAACAAGTTTTAATGAAACTCATGAAAGTTTCTTCAAAAAGCTTAAAGTTGGTCATCCATATTTAGTGCCTAATGATTTAAAACTTTGCGCATACCTCAGAATGAATATGAGCAGTAAAGAAATGGCGTCCTTACTTAATATTAGTGTGCGAGGGGTAGAGATTAGAAGGTATCGATTAAGAAAGAAATTAGAAGTTTCACATGATAAAAACTTAGTAGAGTTTTTAATGGAACTTTAGCACTACATCATCACCTCTCAATGCCTAATAATCCATCTTTAATTAAGCATTTATTTTTTACCTTTTTGATGTAGTGTTTTATACTCTTTAGAAACTCGAAAACATCATTTTTAACTTAATTAATTAGGTTTCTACAAAATTTGATGTTGACTATGTGCCAGAATGATGTAGTGATGTAGAGGTGATTTTTTTGGTTTAATTATAAAATTCCATCAACTTTATAAAACCAATTAAAATTTAATGAAATATGAAACGAGAAGGTCTACTAGTACTATTGTGTCTTTTCTCCATCAATTATGTTTTTGCTCAGGATGTTAATGTAACTGGTAAGGTTACTGATGCAATAACTGGAGAAACTCTTATTGGAGTAAGCGTAAGTGTAAAAAATGCCTCTGGAGGTACTCAAACAAATGTTGATGGTAATTACGCCATTAAAACATTAAGCAATTCAATTTTGGTATTTACTTACCTAGGTTTTACTAGTTTCGAAATCCCGGTAAACGGACAAACAGTTATTGATGCTAAATTAGCAAGTTCTAATCAGTCGCTTTCTGAAGTCGTTGTTGTAGGTTATGGTACTCAGAGGAAAATTGATGTTACAGGAACTATCACAAGCGTTAAAGGCGAGGATATCGAAAAGTTAACTGTTACCAATCCTATTGCAGCATTGCAAGGTAAAGTTCCAGGTTTAACAATTTTAAATTCGGGTGTTCCGGGCGCATCCCCAACGGTAAGAATTAGAGGTGTTTCGGGTACTGCTAACGCCGACCCGTTGTACGTGGTTGATGGTATTTTACAGGATAACATTGATTATCTAAACCCAGGAGATATAGAAACAATAGATTTATTAAGAGATGCATCATCCAGTGCGATTTATGGATTGAGGGGAGCAAACGGGGTAATTGCTATCACCACTAAAAGAGCTGCAAGGGGAAAAACTACTGTAAATTTTTTAAGTACAGTTGGTATTCAGCAAGTAGTAGATAGAATTGATTTAGTAGATGCAGCAGGATTTAAAAAATTGTATTCTGCTCAATTAGCTAATTTAGGGGCCGCACCTTTTGATTATACCAATTATAATGCAAATACAAATTGGCAGGATATCTTATTAAGAGATGCTGTTATTAATACCAACTCGTTGACCATTTCTAATAATAATGATAAAAGTACTACCACGGTAAACATTGGCTATAATGATCAGGATGGAGTAGTAAACTACAGCAACTTCAAAAAATTTAATGCTCGGTTAAGTCAAGAAATTAGAATCAACGAAAAAATTAAAGTTGGAGGCCAGTTACAAGGTTATCATTTTAGAAACGAACCAACTACAGGCTCGGTTACAAATGCATTGTGGGCTGCACCAATAGTTCCTATTCAAGATCCTAATGGTTTATATTACACCATGCCTTCTTTCCAAAGAGCTCAAGTAGGTAATTTGGCTTATGATTTAGAAAGAAATAGAAATACTGAAATTAACAGGGGCTTTAATTTTACAGGAAATTTATTCGCAGAAATTAAGTTTCTCAAAGATTTTACAGCCAGATCTACAGTTTATACAGATTTAGACTTTAACAATAGAAGAGATTATAATCCTCTTCCTTTTACAGTTGTAAATCTTGGTGAAGGAACAGATCCTACTCAACCTTTTTTTGATAGAACAATCAGAACAAGCGTTATTCAAGAGGTTTTTGAAGGCAGAAGATACCAGCAAGATCATACATTAGCCTATGATAAAGAATTTGATGGTAAGCATAGAGTAAATGCTTTAGCTGGTTTTACATCCGTATTTATATCAGGAACTAATCTAAATGGTTTTAGAAGAGATACTACTTTAAATGTGCCTAATAACCCAAATTTATATTACTTAAACGTAATTAATCAAAATAATCCGGGTAACAATGGAGGCAGTGGTTTTGAGGAATCAAACGTTGGAGTTTTTGGTAGAGTAAATTATGCTTATAATAATAAATACCTTGTAAATGCAACAATTAGAAGAGATGGAAGCTCTAGGTTTGCTCCTGAAAATAGGTGGGGTACTTTTGGGAGTGTTGGTTTAGGTTGGGTAGCAAGCGAGGAAGATTTTTTTAAAACTAACATCAACGCTATTGATTTTTTAAAATTACGAGCTGCCTGGGGTAGATTAGGTAACTCAAACAGTTTAACTGAAAATTTATATCAGCAAACTTTAAGTGGTGCTGCAACAGCTGTTTTTGGCGATAATGTATTTACAGCAGTAGAAAATGCTTATTTTCCTGATCCAAATTTACGTTTTGAAATTGTTCAAGGAACAGATATTGGCTTAGAATTAAAAGCTTTAGATTTCAAATTAAATTTTGAGGCTACAATTTATAATAAAACAACAGATGGTATCTTAACCAGTTTTACCTTACCAAACTCCAATCAAAGATTTATTACCAATTTAGGAAAAATCACCAATAGAGGGATTGAATTAAGCTTAGGTTATGGTGAAAATATAACTAAAGATTTTGGATATAACATTTCTACTAATTTTGCTTACAATAGAAACATCGTTAACTCCATAGGTAATACCACAAATTTTCAAATTTTAGGGAACGGAGGCACTAACTTAACAGAATCTGGACAGTCAGTTGGTTATTTTTATGGTTTCCGTCAGGTAGGTATTTACCAAACAGCAGCAGATGTGGCTAATAAACCTGGCTTTGCTGATTCAGCTCCTGGTGACATTCAATTTGAAGATATTAATGGAGATGGGATTATTTCTCCTTTAGACAGAACCTTTTTAGGAACTCCTTTTCCACCTTATAGTTATGGTTTAAATTTATCTTTAAATTATAAAGGGTTTGATTTTATTGCAGAAGCTCAAGGTGTAGCCGGGAATATGATTTATACCCAACGCAGAACGGCAAACTTTGCAGTTCTTAATTATGAAAGTAATAGATTAAATGCTTGGTCTGGTCCGGGTACTTCTAATGTTGAGCCTATACTAAATAATGCCAGAGGTAATAATTTTCAATTTAGTTCTTACTTTTTAGAGCCTGGAGATTATTTCCGTTTACGAAACTTACAATTAGGTTATACACTTACTTCTAAATTCACCTCTAAACTTGGGGTTCAAAAATTAAGAATGTTTGTAAGCGGGCAAAACGTAAAAACCTGGTCTCAGGTAACAGGATATTCAGCGGAAGCTCAAGTGGGAAGCATTTTAGGTGGCGGGGCAGACAACGGCGTTTCTCCAGTTCCTGCGATTTATACTTTTGGGGTCAATCTAAATTTTTAATCATAACTCTTTTAAAATAAAAAAGATGAAAATATTTAATAATAAAAGTATATGCCTAACTCTGGCAGCATTACTTGTGATTTCTACAGGCTGTGAAAAGTTTTTAGATACTGAAAGACAAGGAGAATATACCACTGAAAATTATCCCTACCCCGGCGGTGCAGGTCCTTATGACACTTATTTATTTGGTGCGTTTTCTGATTTGAGAAATTATGATGTTCATGTTTTTGGATTTTTATTAGCAACCAGTATTAGAAGTGATGATGCAGATAAAGGAAGTACTGCTGGAGATGGAGGTGCTGATGTCATTTCAATGGACAATTTTCCGGTAATACCTAATAATGGTATTATTAATGGCATGTGGACAGGTTATTACAATTTAATAGCTAAATGCAACATTGCTTTAGATCAGATAAAAAATAACACTGCTATTGTAGCCACTGATGCTCAAAAGAAACAAGCAGAGGCCGAAGCCAGATTTATGCGTGGATACGCCTATTTTAATATGGTTAGATTTTTCGGCAGAGTTCCTCTGATAGATAAAATATTGGCTGTTAATCAATTAAATGTTCCACAAAGTACACCGGTTCAGCTTTATGCATTTATAGAAGAGGATTTAAAATTTGCTGCTGCTAATTTACCAGCAAGCTGGGATCCAAAATTTATAGGTCGTTTAACCTCTGGTGCTGCAAATGGAATTCTGGCAAAAGTTTATCTTACTCAGCAAAAATGGTCTTTAGCTATGATGGCGGCAAACTCAGTAATAATGGGTGGTCAGTATAATTTATCAACTCCCTTCAACACAATTTTTGGAGAAGCCGGTGAAAATAGTAAAGAATCAGTTTTTGAAGTGCAAGCTACAGCTACAGCAACTGAACAAACATCAATTGGAGTTCAGACCACGCAATTTCAAGGAGTCAGAGATGGTGGAATTTGGAATTTGGGTTTTGGTTTTAATGTGCCTAATAATATTTTGGAAGCTGCCTTTGAACCAGGCGACCCGCGACTTGAGCGTACATTTTTAAGAAGAAGTACTGCAACGGTCACTTATAAAACTGTATATGGAGAAAATACAGCAACTACCTGGCAAAATCCGGCATACAATCATAAAGTATATGTAAACCAAGCGTTTAGATCAAAATATGGTAGCGATTCTGGTCATTGGATGAATCTCAGGATTTTACGTTATGCTGATGTTGTTTTAATGTATGCTGAAGCTGCTAATGAATTAGGTGGCGCTGCAAATGCAACTTTAGCTTTAACTTCCTTAAATAGTGTAAGAGCCAGAACTAGAGGTGGAAACGCTGTTCTATTACCAAATGTTACCACAACAGTCCAATCAGATTTGAGAGCGGCTATCCGCAGAGAAAGAAGAGTAGAACTTGCAATGGAATATGATCGCTTTTTTGATTTAGTAAGATGGGGACAATCTCAGAATGCTTTATCTGCAGCAGGTAAAACTAATTTTAATGCTACCCGAGATAATTTACTACCAATACCTCAGCCACAAATTGATTTAAGTAAAGGAGTATTAACACAAAATTCTGGTTATTAATCCCTAAACGAAACGAAATGAAATACTCTAAAATATGTTCAGCAAGTTGGCTATTCGGTTTAGCCTTTATTTTTATTACAATTTCTTCTTGCAAAAAAGATGGAAACCCAAATAATTTACCTGATGTAAGCCCGACAGATTACGCTGGAACTGTAGATGGTTTTAACTCTACAGATGAAGTTTTTCCTACTAATTTAGTGGCATATTGGTCTTTTGATGGTTCTAATAATGAAATTAAAAGCGGTGCAGCACCAACTACATCTGCAGGAGCGTCTTTTATTCCTGGCGGAGTAAAAGGGCAGGCTTTAAGCTTAAACTCGGGTTTTTTATATTATGCAAACCAGCTTAATGCTTTTAAAACTGATGCCTTAAAAAGTTTTACCATAAGTACATGGGTTCAAATTTTAAATAATGGCTCAAAAAGAACCATGTTGCTTCAAATAGCAAGACCAGGGATGTTTAACGGAAGTTTAGATTTCAATTTAAATACCAATGATAATCCTGCATCAGTTACCAACTATTTAAGAATTGCACCAACTTTTGCTACTATCGGCGGTGGTCGGCAGGATAATATCAATGCTTTTGGGGCAGTAAATGTTTCTCCAGCTATTGGAAACAATGTGTGGGTGAATTTAGTGCTTACTTATGAAGCTACAACCGGAACTTTTAATATTTATGGAAATGGAGATAAAATAGGAAATTATCCTAATCGCGGTACTGGAGATAATCTATTTAAAGCTTACGAACCAGGCGAATTTATTATTGGAGCAAATTACAATTTAATACCAAGTAAAACTGTAAATACAGATGCTGGTTATGCTGCTATGACCGGTAATGTAGATGAGATTAGAGTTTACAACAGGGTTTTACCTCAGGCTATTTTACAAGCTTTGTTTAAATTGGGTAAAGTGGGTAAATAATTTTTTTTATAATTCGCTCATCCTAAAACGGATGAGTGAATTTTTTCTCTTCAAAACCTCATGAAAATCTTTGTAAAGCATTTTTTAAAGCTATTTTTTTTCATATTATTACTCGGCTTTCAAGGATGCAAAAAAGATAATTCGTCAGCGCCAATCGCAACAGATGCTACCGTTTCTTTTACAGTAAATGGAGTTTACAATGGCACACTTTCCTACAAAGGCTTAGACCTTATTCCTAAAATTGTAGTTAATTTTACTGAAGCTATTAAAAGTATTGAAGTAAATAATATCATTTTAAAAATTGAAAACGGAGCGAACCTAAATACTACGTTTAAACTCTTTAATCAGAATAAAACACTCGAAATTAGTCCGGCAAATCCACTAAGCTCATTCACAAATCATCAAATAATCATTCCAGGTTCTCTTGTTACAGAATCAGGCGGAAAAATCATTAACCCTCTAACCATCAATTTACAAACAGGTTTAGATGATACAGATAAGTTTCCTAGAATTTCTGATGACGAATTGCTTACGCTGATTCAAAGACAAACACTTAAATATTTTTATGAATTTGGACATCCGTTTAGCGGAATGGCCAGAGAAAGAAATACATCTGGAGATATTGTTACCACTGGAGGTACAGGTTTTGGCATCATGGGAATGGTGGTTGGTGTTCACAGAAATTTTATAAGCAAAGGTGATGCTTTAACTCGAATTCAAAAAATAGTATCCTTCTTAAAAACTGCCGATAAATTTCATGGCGCTTTCCCACATTGGATAAACGGTAATACAGGAAAAGTACAACCTTTTAGTGCAAAAGATAATGGCGCAGATTTGGTTGAAACTTCTTTTTTAATGGAGGGTTTATTAGTTGCCAGGCAGTATTTTAATGGAAGTAATGCTGCCGAACTAACTTTAAGAACAGATATTAACCAGCTTTATCAAAACGTGGAATGGAGTTGGTTTAGGAAAAATAACGAAGAAAGACTGTTCTGGCATTGGAGCCAAGAGTTTACCTGGGACATTAATTTACAAGTGAAAGGTTGGAATGAATCTTTGATGACCTACGTTTTAGCAGCTTCTTCAAGCAATTATAGCATTCCAAAATCTGTTTATGATAATGGTTGGGCGGGGAATGGGAGTATGAAAAACGGAAATAGTTTTTATGGCGTAAACTTACCGCTTGGTCCAAATAATGGTGGACCTTTATTTTTTGAGCATTATTCTTTAATGGCCTTAAACCCAACCGGCTTAACGGATGTTTATGCCAATTATGAAACTCAGACAAAAGCACACAGTTTAATCAACTATAATTATTGCGTGGCAAACCCGAAGAGTTTTGTTGGATACTCTGAAAATTGCTGGGGCTTAACAGCTAGCGATATTAAAAATGGGTACACAGCAAGTTCCCCAACTAACGATTTAGGATATATTGCGCCAACGGCTGCAATTTCATCAATTCCGTTTACTCCTCAGGAATCTTTAAAAGCAATCCGTTTTTTTTATTACAAATTGGGTGATAAAGTTTGGGGAGAATATGGTTTTAAAGATGCTTTTTCACTAAGCGACCCTTGGTTTGCTGATTCGTATTTAGCAATAGATCAAGGGCCACAAATTGTAATGATTGAAAACTATAGAACAGGTTTGATTTGGAATTTGTTTATGAGTTGTCCTGAAGTAAAAACCGGATTAATAAAACTTGGCTTTCAAAGCCCAAAAATTTAAATGTTTATGGGCAATCAAACTCTATATATTCTCTTGTTATTTATGATTTGTGCTTGTGGAACCACACAAAAAGTAAATCAAAATTCAAGTAAACTTACCGACGAACAATTATTAGACACCGTTCAATATCATACCTTTCAATACTTTTGGGAAGGTGCTGAACCTGTTTCTGGTGCAGGAAGAGAGCGTTATCATGAAGATAATATTTATCCTCAAAATGATAAAAATACAGTAGCAACCGGTGCAACTGGTTTTGGTATTATGGCCATCATCAGTGCTATTGATAGAGGTTATGTTACCAAAACTGATGGAACTGCCCGATTAAATCAAATATTAAATTACTTAAAAAATGCCGAACGTTTTCACGGTGCCTGGCCGCATTGGATGATTGGTGAAACGGGTAAAGTAAAACCATTTTCAAAATTTGACGATGGCGGAGATTTAGTAGAAACATCCTTTGTAGCCCAAGCGCTCATCTGCGTTAAGCAATATTTTAAAAATGGGAATAAAAAAGAAAAGGAGCTTTCGGCTTTAGCTGATGAATTGTGGAAAGACATTGACTTTGACTGGTACCGTAACCAAAAAAATGTTTTGTACTGGCATTGGAGTCCAACAAATCAATGGAAAATGAATTTCCCTGTTCGCGGATTTAACGAATGTCTAATTATGTATGTATTAGGTGCTGCTTCACCTACTCATGGCATTTCTAAACAGGTTTATGATGAAGGTTGGGCAATGAATGGTGAAATTAAATCGCCAAGAAACTACAAAGAAATTAATCTTCAATTCTTTCATCAGGGAAATGCTGAATATGGTGGCCCTCTATTTTGGTCGCATTATTCTTTTTTAGGCTTAGATCCTCGGGGTTTAAAAGATGCTTATGGAGATTTTGAAGTTGAAACCAAAAATCAAACATTAATTAATTATCAATGGTGCGTAGATAATCCGATGAACTTTAAAGGCTACAGCGCCAACAGCTGGGGATTAACATCTAGTTATTCTGTAAATGGATATTCGGGGCATGCACCAAGCGAAAAAAATGATTTAGGAGTTATTGCTCCCACTGCTGCACTTTCATCAATTGTTTACACACCTAAAGAATCTATAGCAGCTATGCGGTACTGGTATGAAAACAAAAAGGATAAACTTTTTGGTAAATATGGCTTTTATGATGCATTTAGCGAAACAGATAATTGGTATCCAAAAAAGTATTTAGGAATAGATCAAGGCCCTACAGTGGTGATGATAGAAAATTATAGAT
>Ga0326733_1000363_pt1 | contig 13174 bp, 5 predicted proteins | sample 14_GP2_308_FD_207946 | JGI IMG/M metagenome (GOLD analysis project Ga0326733, IMG submission 207946) | Glacier ice microbial communities from Ngari, Tibet, China - 14_GP2_30.8 | ecosystem: Environmental > Aquatic > Freshwater > Ice > Glacier | place: China: Ngari, Tibet | collected 2018-07-17 | reverse complement strand
TTACCGTTGCAGTCGCGCTGTTGGTACAACCGTTGACATTTGCAGCTGTTGTATAAGTGATCGTTACTGTTCCGGCGGTAACACCAGTTAAAAGGCCCGCGGAGTTAACCGTAGCGACAGCAATGTTACTGCTGCTCCAGCTTCCCCCTGTTGTGGTATTAGACAGTTGCGTAGTAGATCCGGCAGAACCTCCTTCACAAGCTGATAAGGTTCCCGTAATCGCCGCAACTGCCGGAAGTGATCTTATCGTGATTGTAATTGGGATCCCGATACTACTTGACAAAGACGAGCTATTCCTAACAGTAAGAGTTGCATTGTAAACGGCTGCGGCTGCTGCACCCGGTACAACTATTGTAATAGGTGACGCAGGCAGTGTAGCATTGGTGACGTTCACAAAACCCGCAGTCAATGCAGGACCAGCAAACACAATACTATACTGATTAGGAGTGCCAGTGGTTGCACTGTATGGCAAGGACGCGGCTGTAGTGCCTATACATTTATCAGCATTAGAACTGTTAAGGGTTATAGTAGGCACTATGCCAATATTGATAGAAAGCGTTTTTTGCAGCGATAAATCTACTCCGCTGTTTGCTGTAGTTCCATTATCCTGAACCTGAAACGTAAAGGTAGCATAGGGCGTACCGGATCCACTGGCAACTGGAACATAAGTAAATTGACCTCCAGCAATATTGGCGAGGGGAATTGTTTGACCATTTATAACATCTACTCCATTTAATTTTAAAGCCCCAAGAGGGGGGATGGCAACTACTTTTACCCCTGAAATAGCGTGAGTGCCCTGTGTACCATTGGTAGCATCAATCGGATCGCTGAAGGCAAAATCTCCAGAAAGAAAAGTGTAATTCGTATTTACCACTCCAGCGACGGTTTTGTCAGCAGTGAGAGGAAGATCGTTAACCGGAGTTATCGTAAGATTGACTTGTTCAAACTGGGTTGCATATTGAGTATCATCCCTGCCGTTCCAGTCGAAACTTGTAGAACCATTCCAATTTGCGGTTGGAACAAATTTCAAATTTACAAGGTCCGCCTTTACAATTACCTGGTCGAGTATAACTATGTTGTCAGGGATTACTGTGCCAAGATAAAGAGTACCGTTTGCAGGTAGGCTTTTTACCTGAATCTGTGTTAATGTATTGATACCATTAGGATCAGGAAAACCAGCTGTAAAGTCTGAAATTGTGAAATTTGTGTACGCATCTTCAAGTCCCGTTTTAGAGATATCAGCCAATACTGGAATTAAAGGCACGCTGGACGGAACTACCAATTCTATGTTCTGAATCTCATGAAAGTTGTTTTCACTTCCTGTCGAACCAGCAAACCCGAAACTTACGTTAGTCGGTGCAGCTTGGTTATAATTAATATTGATAACTTCATAAGATATCGGGGGAGCTCCACCAACAATTATCACTACTTTAATGTTATATCCCTGAGGCAAAATAGGCGTAAGCGTAATCTTAGCCCGCCTGAATCCGGCATTTGAGCTTGTTATACCTCCCCCTGTTCGTCCATCAACCAAGCCGGGAAGAACAAATGTTGTCCCATTCCCTATCCCAGCCATACTCGGCGCATCCGTGGTTTGCGTGTGTGTGATGAAAATGTAATTAGCAGCACCGAGGAAACGGGCACCATCTCCTTTACCTCTTAAAACCACAGAACTTGCTCTTATACCTGGGCCCTCTTGTCTACCTTCCCCGTCTTGATTGGTAGGCTGACTAAATTTACCATATTCGTCCAAACCAATACCTAAGTAACCCTGACTCACTCCTGGAAGATCCAAAGCATCTTCAAATTGCGGACCGGGTTGAACATTTCTTTGAGCATAACCTAACGCACCGCCGAAAGCACCAATATTGAAACCACCAATGGGGTAATTTAATCCAAGCTCATCAGTCTTCGCCTTAGTTCGATTCACTACATCTGAATCAAATAAAAAAAATGCGATACCATCCGCAGATCCGATTTGACCGCCATAGATGTAAAAATTAAAAGATATGTCAATTCCATTTACAGACGGAAAACTCTTTTGACTTCGGGCAAATCCGGCTTGATTTAGCACATTTGATGTTAGACGTAAATATCCTGCCCCTTCAGTATCGATGTTTCCCCCCGTGAGTAAAGCTGAGCTGCTTCCCTGCCCGCCACCCAACACAAGATCTGGTGTGTTAGCGGAAGATCTTGTAAAACTTTCACTGTAGGGAAATGGGTTTTGTGCCATTGTACTTTTAGAGGAAAATACCGATCCAAGTACGAGTATGCAGAGTAGCAGTTTTATAAAAGTTATGTTGGTATGAAATATTTTCAAAGCAAATTTTTTGGCCAAAATATACTGCATTTCAGTGCAGCATCTACAGATTATTATTTTTTAACTGCATAATAAAATCAAATATTACTCCAATTAGACGCTTCCGCTCACGCCATTGCCAGATAGGCTTCTCTACAAAGCATTTGCAAACTTTTTAACTTAAAATAAAAATTATACACTATTTGAAAAGTAATTCCCACGTCCAATAACCATGAATTATTTGCCCATTTTGGGGTAATTTTTCTACAATTAAATTTCATATCTCATCTTTTAATTCTCGCCATCGAAGTAATTAATAAATAAATGCCAATAAAAACTACGAGTAATGAAATAACATCCATTATTGTTATTCCATCCTTTTGGTTTATGTGAAAAAGTGTAAACATTTCAAAATAAGGCGGGGCCGGCATAATGATCATCCCGAAACCAAGAAGAATGAGCAATAACGAAATGATGAACTTCAAGATGGTACCAATTGCCCGTATAACTGAATGCTTAAGCTGGCTATTCTTATCCAAATTGTCGATAAATAAAAGCTGGTCCGCCGAAGATGTTCCATCGGGGTTCGAGATTTTAAGCGCCCTTTCAAATTTGGTTTGGATCTGCCGCGCCGTTTCGTTGCTTAAATTTGAGTCGTTTAGCAACTCAACAAGCTCATCAAGCTTATGGTGAATCCTTGCAGGATCGGAACGGTTTGTAGGTTTAAGGCCTGAGAGCTCTTCGTTAATCTGATCTTTCAAAATAATTAGAAAATTTGGAAATTAGAAAACCAGCAAATTGAACTCCGAATCTAGCGGACATTCAACATGCATTTTACCTAAGTCAAATATAATTAATTAACTGTATACGAGGGGAAATATGCATCAAAATTTACTTTTAGTGCCACCCAATTATCCATATAATTGTTTTTGATTCGGACAAGATCCAACTATGATTTGGGAGATAATTTAAGTGTATATCGTGAAGCATTGTTACGGCAATTTTATGTACTTTTCTACGCGCGTTCAGCAAACCGGAATTGAAGAAAGTCTCCATCATCACCGTAAATTTCAATCAGCCGCAGGCTACGCAGGAACTTCTACGTTCGATTGTAGCTCATACAAAATATGCCGATATGGAAATTATTGTAGTTGACAATGGGAGCATCATTGATCCCATTCAGGAACTATCTGCCGAATTTCCTGATCCGGTCTATATCCGCTCCCAAAAAAATCTTGGCTTTGCTGGAGGCAATAATCTCGGAGTTAAGAAAGCAAGTGGTGATTACCTTTTCTTCGTAAACAACGACACGGAATTTACGGCAGGGCTAGTTGAAAAACTAGTTCACGTTCTGAACAACAATCCCCTGGCTGGCATCATGTGTCCAAAGATTATGTACCACGCCCAACCCGCCATAATTCAATATGCCGGCTTCACTGAAATGAATTTTTATACCGGCCGAAATAAGTGTGTTGGGCAGTATGAGCTTGATCAAGGCCAATACGATTTGCCAGCCTATCCTACCTCATATGCACATGGCGCAGCAATGATAGTTCGCCGGGAGGCCATCGAAAAAGCCGGTCTTATGCCCGAACATTATTTTTTATACTACGAAGAAATGGACTGGTGTGAAAAAATAAAAAGAGCCGGATATGAGATTTGGGTTGAACCCCGTGCTGTTATATTTCATAAAGAATCCTTAAGTGTAGGCTTGAATACGCCCCTTAAAGAATATTACATGACCCGCAACCGCATCTTGTTTATCAGAAGAAATGCAACGGCCTGGCAACGTCTGGTGTTCTATTTTTATTTTGCAATAGTATTGGCTCCCAAGCACATTTTTAAACATCTATTTCATAAGAGAATCGACTTGTTAAATGCATTTTTCAACGCAATCTGGTGGAATGTTGCTGGCAAAGATTACAAGAAACTTACTGATTAGCTGCCGGCAGGCAGGCTGATTTTTGAAGGTACTCAACAATACCCCATTACTTTATAAACCATATATCCCACCATTTCCCGAAAGAGCACTGTCCATGAATTCATTGCCAGTTCGGTTGGCACCAAATGATCAAGGTAAATTTCACCATGCGTGGCATTGTCAACAGGGAAAATATCTGTTTTCAATCCGGCCTTTAAAAAACATGCTTCTGCTCTGCGCATATGATTGGCAGAAGTTACCAAAAGTAAGTTCCCCCTATACTGCATAGAATCTAAAAGACTTTTTGTAGCAATTGAGCTTTCGTAGGTATTTCTGGAAGAACTTTCGAGTATAATATCTGATTCACTCACCCCACAATACAATAAAACCTGCTTCAATTTGACGGCTTCAGATGATTTATCGCCCACAAGCGTTCCTGAACCGCCGCTTATCAGAATCTTTTGCACTTTCCCAATCTTGTACAATTGCAACGGATGTAGCAACCTGTCTGCCCCACGGCTAATATTTACTCTGTCAGTTAGTGCTTTTTCCTGGTATGAAACTATTCCTGCCAGTATTATTGCTGTCTGGTAAACAGGTAAACTGGCGATAGGTACCGCTCGCTTCTGCCATAAATAGGTTGCTTCAGTCACTATAAAACCGTTCCCAAAAAAGAAAAGCATTATCAAACCAGCCAATATACTTTTCTTGCGCCTGCGCTCGCTTTTTGTGAACATCGCATACAGGAATACAATAACAATCCACAGCAGTGGAAGTAATGCATAGTCAAGTATTTTAGATAAGACGAAGAACATATCGGGATAAATTACAAGTCGTATTTAGCAAAATCAGTATGAATGGAAAATTTCATTGGTATTCCCACTAAATATTCTTTTCAGATAATCTTCTATATCCGGAATCGACACTATAATATCGTCGTTAACAGCCTTGCTATTAAACTCATAAGAAACAGGGCCATTACTGTAAGCTGAATATTTTAAATCAAGGATGAAGGCAAGGTAGTTAAAGAAATTATAAACGTAGCGGGGAGGAAAAAGCTCAAAAAGATGTGTACCAGGACTGCACCAAACCACATTTGCAAATGAGGAGCCATGGGGACCGATTATAAATGAAGCGTTATGATATATCTCATATTGCTCGGCTACAGATCTGGGTTTATCCTCATAAATCTTAAAATCATATTTCAGGAGCATTTTGACAAGATCAGCTTCGTTAACTACACGCCTTCGACCTGAGCGACTGATGTATATGCGGTTACTTTGTTTCTCAATCCGCGCAGCAGCGCGAAGCTTAGGTTCCATCTGTCTTTTTAGCGACAGCACGTCGGAAATATTTGGGTGCATCCAGTTATCATTGTTCGCGAGATAGCATTCTTTAAAAACGATTTTTGTACTCCGGCTATCGACCACTTTAGTGCTTTTAATACCGAGAAGTTCCAGATATTCATTTTCAAATGCGGTATTAAATAGCGGGTATGACACAATAATATCGTCGAATACATATTCAGGTATTCTTTCCTTTATTCTGCAGATTTTAGCAGCTATAAAAAGAACATACATGAAATATTCCTTCCTGAAATAATGTGTCCAGGGGGCGATCAATGTATCAACAGTTAAAACCGGCCTCTTATCTGAAACTAGAAAATCCCGTATTACTTCTCTGGTACCATAGTCGCCCGTCATCAGGTTAACATATCCAAAATCTGTGTGTAAAACCTTCTTGCCTATCGCAATACTTCCTATCCGCATCGTACTTGCGCTCTCATTAAAATCCCCAATTTTCCAGGTGTAGTCCCTCGATGCGTTTACCAGAGTCTCAGGAAAAATCACCAGATTTTCATCTGCAATATTTCGCACCTCTGGTAAAGTGATGTGGCTTTCATCAGCTCCGGAAATAAGATTCGATTTTAAAAACCCGAGCGTCTCTTCTTTGTCAGGAAACTCCAGGCCCGACGACTTTTTCAACAGGCCTTCCACTGTCTTTACCACACTACGTTTTAACCCAGAGATTACGCCCATTTAATAGTGATTTGTCTGCTGTTGGTACAATGCTTTATTAGGATTATTAAATGCACGTGCTAAAATAATAAAAGAAAGGTAAAGTGGAGGCTTTGTGGTAGCTCCCTGCCGGCCGGCAGGCGGACTCGCAAAAACACTGTATGCTGACAGCCGGCGGACAGTGTTATTTTCCCCCAATTTCAATATGTCGATAAATCTGTTAAATTTGCTCAGAAGGAATAAACTGCCAATATATACCAACCCAGTGCCTGGTATTGCAACAAAAAATATAGAGTCTGCCGATCAGAAATGGGGATAATACGATCTATTAGCGATGAACGATAAGGACAACGGACTTGGGGCGAATAAATACAATTTTTTTCCTTCGAACGACACCGCCGTTCCATTTCAAAAAAACATTCCATTTTATAAGTTAATTGCCGATAATGCTCTAAGCTTTCCCGGAAAAACTGCTGTTAGCGACAATGCAGGTAAACTAACCTACACTGAGCTAAACAATCGGATTAACCAGTTTACGCGCTTTCTAAAAGGTTCGAATGTATTGCCGGGCGATAGAATAGCAGTCGCTGTGGAACGCTCAGTTGAAATGCTGATCGCCTTAATAGCGGTGATGAAGTTAGGAGCAGTGTACATCCCAATCGATCCGTTGTTTCCTCAAAAACGGATCGATTTCATGCTCACAGATTCATCGGCAAAACTATTAATTACCAACAGCGCATTTCTGGATCGATTTTCAAGGACCAGTATTGAAAAAATTGATCTTAGAAGTATTCGGGAACAGGTTAGCGGATATCCCACGGAGGAAGTTGACTACAACTTTGATTCTAAGAGCCTTGCCTATATCATTTACACGTCGGGTTCAACCGGTACACCAAAAGGGATAGCTATTGAGCATCATAGCCTGATGAATTTTCTGTTCAGCATGAGCAAAGTACCGGGTATGTCTGCAAGTGATAAACTACTTGCAATAACCACTATTTCTTTTGACATCTCTGCGCTGGAGTTATTTCTGCCACTGATCGCCGGAGCTGAACTGCTGCTGGCAGATTCTGAAACTTCGAAGGATGGCCGGGCATTGCTCAAGCTATTGAAGTCTGAAAATATTACCACAATGCAGGCTACTCCGTCAGGCTGGCGAATGTTGCTTGAGGCTGGGTGGGAAGGAAGTCTCGGGCTGCGGATACTTTGCGGCGGCGAAGCTTTATCTACGGATTTGGCGGATTTGCTCATTCCAAAATGTCGCGAACTCTGGAATTTGTATGGTCCTACTGAAACCACGATATGGTCTGCAGTAAAGAAAATAGAAAACACTGCTCAGCCCATTACTATCGGACGCCCGATCGACAATACACAGCTATATCTCCTGAATGAGAAGCTTGAAGTGCCTGCCACCGGAGAGATCGGCAATATATATATCGGCGGCGAAGGCCTGGCCCGTGAATATCTTAATAAGCCGGAACTGACCGCTGAGGCATTTATAACAAGTCCATTTTTGGAACGGGAAAGAATTTATAAGACTGGCGACCTTGGAAAATTCACTGCGGATGGTGACCTCATTTGTCTTGGCCGGACAGATCAGCAGATAAAGATAAGGGGACACCGGGTGGAGTTAGGTGCCATAGAAAGTGAGCTTAATAAACAAGGGGGTGTAAAAGAATCATTCGTGGTCGCCGCAGAGAGAAACTCTGGCGAACCAGGTCTGATAGCTTTTGTGATACCAGATAACACCTTAAGGAATTATGCCAAAGACCCGGGCAGATTTGAATATGCAAAAGAGCAGATCATTCGCTGGACAGAAGGCCTGCGGGAATTCCTTCCGGACTATATGATCCCGGCTTATTACGTTGGGTTATTGAACGTTCCCCGGCTGCCGAATGGCAAAACAGACCGGAAAGCACTCGCTATACAGGCCGATGAAGCACAACGCACCCGCCGAATTTATAAGGAGGCTGAATCAAAAACCGAAAGCCTTCTAAGCAAAATTTGGGCTTCTGTTCTAAACATTGAAAAAGTTGGAATAAACGACAACTTTTTTGATCTCGGCGGAAACTCACTGCTGGCTACACGTTTTGTCGCTATGCTGGAAAAAGATCATGAGATTACACTGGCTGTCACCAAACTATATCAACTCCCTTTTATTGAAAAGTTAGCTTCATTTCTGGATGGGAAAGAGAAACCCAGGCCTGTGAACAGGAACAAAAAAGCAAAACCCGGAAAAGATGTGGCAATAGTTGGTATGTCAGGCCGGTTTCCGGGTGCAAATAATATCGACGAACTATGGGATGTCGTCAGCTCCGGGAAAGAGACAATTAGCTTCTTTTCTGCTGCGGAGTTGGATAAACATATCCCTGAAAGCATACGGACAGATCCAAATTATGTAAAAGCACGCGGGATTATTGATAACGCAGACCAGTTCGATGCTGCCTTCTTCGGGATGAATCACCGTATGGCAGAGGTAATGGACCCTCAGCAAAGGGTCTTTCTCGAAATTTGCTGGGAAGCATTGGAAAGTACAGGCTATTTGCCGGATAAGTACCCCGGTAAAATTGGCGTATTTGCCGGAAGCGGGTCTAATACCTATTTTCTCAATAACATTCACACCCGCCCGGACATCACGGCCAGGCTGGGCCATTTCCAGATTTCAACTTTAAACGACAAAGATTATCTGGCGATGAGAATAGCTTACGAGCTGGATCTCAAGGGCCCGGCCGTAAGCGTTTATTCTTCTTCGTCAACTTCTCTTTTAGCAATTGCACAGGCTGTTGAAAGTATCAGACAAGGGCAGTGCGACTTAGCCCTTGCGGGTGCAGTTACCATCAACTCGCCGATAAGAAGTGGGCACATTTATGAAGATGGGGCAATGTTCAGTAAAGACGGGCATTGCCGGCCTTTTGACGCATTAGCGAACGGTACAATTTTTAGCGACGGGGCGGGAGTTGTGTTATTGAAGACGCTGGATAATGCTAAACGGGATGGAGACACAGTCTACGCAGTAATAAAAGGCATAGGCCTCAACAACGACGGAGGGCTCAAAGCCAGCTTCACCGCGCCGCATGCCGGAGGCCAGGCCGATGCGATAAACATGGCTTTAACTGATGCTGGAGTGTCTCCTTCTGATATAACTTACATCGAAGCCCATGGAACAGCCACTCCTATTGGTGATCCCATCGAAATAGAAGGCCTGAAAATAGCTTTCGGAGAAAACTTAAGTAATCAGTATTGTGCGATTGGTTCGCTGAAGGGCAATATGGGCCATCTGACCCATGCTGCAGGGGTTGCTGGTCTAATCAAGACGGCACTCGCTCTTCATTATAAAATCATTCCTCCTTCTCTTTACTATGATCAACCCAATCCAAACATTGATTTTACGAATAGTCCATTCTTTGTAAATACAGAACTCAGGCATTGGGAGAGTAAAGGCCCGCGGCTTGCAGGAGTAAGTTCATTTGGGATTGGCGGCACAAATGTTCATGTGATACTCGGGGAGAACCAGGGTGATGAAATTAAGGTGAAGCATTCAAATAAACCTCAGCTTATTAAATGGTCTGCCAAGAACAAATCAAGCCTGAACCATTATGGAGATAGCCTGGCAGATTACCTGAGCCGGTATAAGGATATTGATATCGCTGACGTCGCCTACACGCTCCAGCAAACCAGGAGTGATTTTTTCCTTAGGAGGTACATTATTGCCTTGGACAGGGATGATTTCCTAAAGAAATTACAGTCCGAAATAAGCCAAACGGATATTAAAATACTCAGCGAAAGCGCTTCAGATATTGCATTTATATTTCCGGGCCAGGGATCCCAATATGCAACTATGGGAATTGAGCTTTACCAAAAGGAGCAGGTTTTCAAAAATGCTGTGGATGAATGCGCTGTTATTTTGGAGGGGTGGCTGGGCCGGGATATCCGCAAAATCCTGTATTCCTCTGACGAATCAGGACAGGAATTAAACCAGACCCGATTCGCCCAGCCCGCTTTATTCGTCACTGAATATGCAACTGCCCGCCTCTGGATAAGCTGGGGGATACAACCCGCTGCCTTTGCGGGACATAGCATCGGAGAATTTGTGGCCGCTCATTTGGCTGGTATATTTTCGCTGGAAGATGTATTGAAAGTTATTTCAGAGCGCGCCAGAATAATAAGCCGCCTCCCCGAAGGAAGTATGCTGGCTATTAAGATTCCGGTTCAGGATCTTCCGGCACTACTGCCTGCTGAATTATCTATCGCTGCTATAAATAGCCCAAACCTGTGCGTAGTATCCGGATTAAAAGATGATATAGAAAACTTTTCAAAGATCTTACTCGCAAAGGGTATTACCAATCGCACGATAAAGACCAGTCATGCATTCCATTCCGCAATGATGGACGGCGCAAAGGCCGAGTTTAGCACCGTGATCGCCTCGGTCAAACTTAATCCACCCAGGCTGCCCTTAGTTTCCACGGTTAGCGGCAGCTGGATGAGCGAAGCCCAGGCCACTGATCCGGAGTATTGGATAAACCAGCTTCGCCTCCCCGTCAGGTTTGCTGACGCACTTGCATCTCTGTGGGAAGATCCGAACCGCCTTCTGCTGGAGGTCGGGCCGGGAAATGCAGCGACCATCTTTGCCAAAGATCTTGCGAAAGGCACCTCACAAATAGCTGTTCATGGTTTTGGGATTAGAGATAATGACAGAACAGAATATGCAGATATGCTGCGTTCACTGGGTAAGATTTGGCAAAATGGAATAGTTCCTGATTGGGCTGCGGTGAATTCAGGGCGTATTATAAGACTCCCGACTTATGCATTCGAGAGAAAAAAATGCTGGGTTGAGCCGGGTTCAGGGACCTATACTCTGCCTGAAATTTTGGACGACACCGCATCAGTTGAAATTGATGAGACTTTAGCCAGCATAGCCCAAAGCCCCCGATCGAGGAAAGATATTCTCATTGAAAACATAAAGACTATCTTAGAGAATGCTTCAGGAATTGAAATGCGGGATGTTGGAACCGATCTCAATTTCATAGAAATCGGTTTTGACTCACTTCTGCTGACGCAGATAGCAATTACATTAAAGAAGGAGTTTGCCATTCCGGTAAGTTTTCGTCAACTGAATGAGGGCCTCAATACCATAAACCGGCTGGCTGACCACTTGAATGAAGGTCTGCCGGAAGATACTTCCCTTTCCTTGCAAAACTCGGAAGCAGCTGAAATCGGAAGACAAATTAAAGACCTGAATCAGCAACTGTCTTCTTTAAATTTAAGGCCTCTCTCCCTTTTGAAAAATATAAATACAGAGGGACTTAGCCCGGAAGAGATCGAAGAACTGAATAAGCCCTTTGGTGCAGGTCCTAAAATTGAAACACAGGCATCACCACTGAACTCATCGCAATCTGCGTTTCTAAAGGATCTGATTGAAAAATATACGAATAAAACCAAAAGCAGCAAGAAATATACACAGCTCCACAGATCGTATATGGCCGACCCGAGGGTAGTGTCTGGATTCCGTCCGCTAACCAAGGAACTTATATATCCCATTGTAGCCAAATTCTCGAAAGGGAGCCTGATCCATGACCTTGATGATAACATTTATATAGATGCTCTAAACGGCTTCGGTTCTAATATGCTTGGTTACCAGCCAGATATTCTTGTGAAGGCGATTAAAGATCAAATGGATAAAGGTTATGAAATTGGACCTCAGCACGAACTCGCTGCCGATGTTTGTAAGCTTATCTGCGAATTTACGAATTTCGACCGCGCTGCTATTTGCAGCACTGGCTCAGAAGCTGTTATGGGGACCATGAGAATTGCTCGTACAGTAACTGCCCGCTCATTAATTGTGGCTTTTTCTGGCTCATACCATGGGATCTTTGACGAAGTTCTGGTTCGGGGCACACAAACATTCCGATCGGTACCTGCAGCTGCAGGAATTATGCCTGAAGCTGTCGAGAATATGCTGATCCTGGATTATGGCACAGACGAAACCTTGAAAATAATCCGGGAAAGAGCGCACGAACTGGCAGCAGTTCTGGTGGAGCCGGTTCAAAGCCGCCGGCCGGAGTTTCAGCCTGTAGAATTCCTCAAAGAAGTGCGGCGAATTACCGAACGTTCCGGAACAGTCCTGATTTTTGACGAAGTAATTACAGGTTTCAGAATGCATCCCGGAGGAACACAGGCATTATTTGACATTAAAGCTGATATCGCTTCCTACGGCAAAGTTATTGGTGGAGGCTTACCGATAGGTGTAATTGCCGGAAAGCGGGAGTTTATGGATGCACTTGACGGAGGAGCCTGGCAGTTTGGAGATAACTCGACTCCTGAAGTTGGAGTAACTTACTTTGCAGGAACGTTTGTGCGGCATCCACTTGCGCTGATAGCTGCCAAAACATCGCTTGAATATTTTAAACAAAGAGGGCCCACCTTACAGCAGGAGCTGAACGATAAAACAGCCTGGCTAGTCGATTCAATGACCAAAATTTGCCTGGAATTCCACATCCCGGTAAAGGTTGTCAGCTTTGGCTCTTTATGGCGATTAAAATATACCGAAGAGGTACCATATGGCGACCTTCTGTTCACATTGATGCGCTTTAAGGGAATTCATATTTTGGATGGCTTCCCCTGTTTTGTGACTGAAAGCAATACCCCTGTAGAATTAAAAGCAATTTCTGATATTTTCAAAGAAAGCATAATTGAGCTCATCAAAGGAGGGTTTTTACTTCCGGATGCCGATAAATCTGTTAAATTTGTTAGATCTGACGGGTTTGATGTCTCCCCGATACCTGGCGCAAAATTAGGAAGAGACGGCGATGGTAATCCGGCGTGGTTCATTGAGAACCCGGAACAACCGGGTAAATATATGCAGGTAAAGCTGAGAGGATAAAAATGCAAGAAAAGGACGTTAGCTTTAAATCAATACAATTTGACCCGTTTGACGGG
>Ga0326733_1000362_pt1 | contig 13208 bp, 13 predicted proteins | sample 14_GP2_308_FD_207946 | JGI IMG/M metagenome (GOLD analysis project Ga0326733, IMG submission 207946) | Glacier ice microbial communities from Ngari, Tibet, China - 14_GP2_30.8 | ecosystem: Environmental > Aquatic > Freshwater > Ice > Glacier | place: China: Ngari, Tibet | collected 2018-07-17 | reverse complement strand
GCCCGCAGGCCCGCGATGACGATCGCGAACGAACTGGCAAATCCGGTGATCGCGCCGACGAGGCCGGCGGAGATGGGCTGGATGATGGGCGGTACCGGGAACCTCGTGCGGCTAGGCCGACTTCTCGGTGCGCACCTCGCGCAGGATGATCGTCGGCGCGCCGTTCGCGACGACGGCGCTCTTCGTGACGATCACGCGCGCAACATCCGAGGTGGACGGCACCTCGAACATGATCGGCCCGAGTACCTCTTCCATGATCGCGCGGAGCCCGCGGGCGCCGGTCTTGCGAAGCACGGCGAGATCGGCGATCGCCTCGAGCGCGTCCTGTTCGAACTCGAGCTCGACGCCATCGATCTCGAACATGCGCTGGTACTGCCGCACGAGCGCGTTCCTCGGCTCGGTGAGGATTGCCATGAGCGCGACCTGGTCGAGCTGGGTGACGGTCGTGACGACGGGGAGGCGGCCGATGAACTCGGGGATCAGCCCGAACTTGTGCAGGTCTTCCGGCAGCACCTCGCCGAACAGGTTCACGTCGTCGCCCTTGCTGTGCAGCGGGGCGCCGAAGCCGATGCCCTTCTTGCCCGCGCGGGACGAGATGATCTCCTCGAGCCCGGCGAAGGCGCCGGCGACGATGAACAGCACGTTCGTCGTGTCGACCTGGATGAACTCCTGGTGCGGGTGCTTGCGGCCGCCCTGCGGGGGAACGGATGCGACGGTGCCCTCGAGGATCTTGAGGAGCGCCTGCTGCACGCCCTCGCCCGAGACGTCACGGGTGATCGACGGATTCTCCGCCTTGCGGGCGATCTTGTCGATCTCGTCGATGTAGATGATGCCGGTCTCGGCACGCTTGACGTCGTAGTCTGCGGCCTGGATGAGCTTGAGCAGGATGTTCTCGACATCCTCGCCCACGTAGCCGGCCTCGGTGAGGGCGGTCGCGTCGGCGACAGCGAAGGGCACGTTGAGCCGCTTCGCGAGAGTCTGGGCGAGGTAGGTCTTGCCGCACCCGGTGGGGCCGATCAGCAGGATATTGCTCTTGGCAATCTCGACGTCGTCGATCACCGCGTCGGCCGAGGTGAGCGTGTTGCGTGCGCGGATGCGCTTGTAGTGGTTGTAGACGGCAACGGAGAGGGCCCGCTTGGCCGGCTCCTGCCCGATGACGTATTCCTCGAGGAAGTTGAAGATCTCCTTCGGCTTGGGCAGGTCGAACTCGCTCGACACCTCTTCGCCGGCCTCGGCCAGGCGCTCTTCGATGATCTCGTTGCACAACTCGACGCACTCGTCGCAGATGTACACGCCCGGTCCTGCAATGAGCTGCTGGACCTGCTTCTGGCTCTTTCCACAGAAGGAACACTTGAGCAGATCCGCGCTCTCACCAATTCGAGCCATTGCCCGGCCTCCTCCTGATTCAGCCCCGCGCCATTGCAAGTTGCCATCACTAGTGCTACGCATCGAGCCTAACCCGTGTCACCGACACAGGAATGCACGTTGCGCAATTGCGTCGACGCGCGCCGCGCACCAGTCCCGCGGGTGGCCGGGCAGTTCAAGCAACTCCCGTAACCTAGATTCATGCCTTCCTCCCCGCCGAGCCGAAAATTCCGACGGCCCGCCGTGGCAGTGCCGGCGCTTCTCGGCTGCGCGACGCTACTCGGCTGCGCGGTGCTGCTCGGCTCCGTCGTCGCCGTCGCCGGCCCGGCGCAGGCCCATAATGCCCTCGTCTCCTCCACTCCCGAGGCCGGTTCGATCCTCACCGCCCTCCCGCCGGAGTTCTCGGTCACCACGAACGAGGACATGCTCGACACCGGCGACAGCGTGAGCGCCTTTGTGCTTCAGGTCGTCGGCGACGACGGTCTCTACTACGGAGACGGATGCGTCGCGGTGGACGGCCCGACGATGAGCTCCGCCGCCGCGCTGGGCCCGGCCGGCGAATACACCCTCGCCTGGCGCGTCGTGTCGATCGACAGCCACCCCGTCGACGGCCAATTCACCTTCGAGTGGGACCCTGCCGACGAAACCGAGATCACGGCGGGCTCGTCGACGCCCCCCGAGTGCGGTGTCGAGTCGGCACCGGCAGAGGAGCCGGCACAGGAGGCCGCGCCAGGGACCGAGCCGGGGCCGGATGCCACCGCACCGGCATCCGCCGACCCCGAGCAGACGTCCTCGACCGCACCGAACCCGCTGCCGATCGTCGGCATCGTTGCGGTCGCCGCCGCCGCGATCGGCGGGACCGTGTTTGCCGTGCGCCGGCGCAGCACAGGCTGAGCCGCGCGGCACGGCACGACAGCGGCGCAGGGCTACAGCGGCACATGGCTAGCCGCACAGAAACAGAAAGACCCGCAGGCGATGCCTGCGGGTCTTTCTGTGTGCGAGCTACTTGAGCAGCGCCGCGGGGATCTGCACGTTCTTGCGCGAGGTCAGAACCTGGTCGATGAGTCCGTATTCGAGCGCGGCGTTCGCACCGAGGATCTTGTCGCGGTCGATGTCCTTGTTGACCTGTTCCGGGCTGCGGTTCGAGTGGAACGAGAGCGTCGCCTCGAGCCAGGTGCGCATGCGGAGGATCTCCTGCGCCTGGATCTCGATGTCCGACGCCTGCCCCCGACCCGCGTCGCCCGTCGAGGGCTGGTGGATCAGGATGCGGGCGTTCGGAAGGGCCAGGCGCTTGCCGGGCGTTCCCGCGGCGAGCAGCACGGCGGCGGCGGACGCCGCCTGGCCGAGACAGACCGTCTGGATCTGCGGCCGAATGTACTGCATCGTGTCGTAGATGGCCGTCATCGCGGTGAACGAGCCACCGGGTGAGTTGATGTACATCACGATGTCGCGGTCCGGGTCCTGGCTCTCGAGAACGAGCAGCTGGGCCATGACGTCGTCGGCGGACGCGTCGTCGACCTGCACGCCGAGGAACACGATGCGGTCTTCAAAGAGCTTCGCGTAGGGGTCCTGGCGCTTGTAGCCGTAGGCCGTGCGCTCCTCGAAGGTCGGGAGGATGTAGCGGGATTCAGCCGTCGGGCCGGCGCTTCCGCCGTAGGAAGAGATATCCATGGTGTGTGCCTTAGTTCGTCGGGGTGTCGGTCGTGCGGGAGATGTGGTCGTTGTCCGAATCGGTCGAGACCGCTTCTTCGGTGACGGTCTCGTCGGTGCCGCCGCCGCCGATGACCTCCGAGGCGTATTCGCGTAGGTGGTCGACGAACCCGTATGCGAGAGCCTCCTGGGCCGTGAACCAGTTGTCGCGGTCGTTGTCGATGAGGATCTGCTCCACCGACTTGCCGACCTGCTCGGCGGTCAGTTCCGCCATGCGCTGCTTCATGTCGAGGATGACCTTCGCCTGGGTCTGGATGTCGGCGGAGGTGCCACCGAATCCACCCGACGGCTGGTGAAGCAAAACGCGCGCGTTGGGCGTGATGTAGCGCTTGCCCTTGGTGCCGGATGAGAGCAGGAACTGGCCCATCGACGCCGCCAGTCCAATACCGACGGTGACGATGTCGTTCGGCACGAACTTCATCGTGTCGTAGATCGCCATGCCCGCGGTGATCGAGCCTCCGGGAGAGTTGATGTAGAGGAAGATGTCTCGCTCGGAGTCCTCAGCCGCAAGCAGCAGGATCTTCGCGCAGATCTCATTGGCGTTGTCGTCGCGCACCTCTGACCCGAGCCAGATGATGCGGTCCTTGAGGAGTTGGTCGAAAATGCTGTTGACCAATGCCGGTTGGGCCATTGTTGCGCTCCATTTCAGTTTTCGCTTGGTTTCGAATCTATCGGCAAGCACCGACGCAATCGGGCGTGTTCGCCGTGGGCAGATAGCGGCGGGTCAGCCGGCCGCGAAGGTGGCGTCGAGGGCGGCCCCCAGGTCGGCGATCAGATCGGCCGGGTCTTCGATCCCCACCGAGAAGCGCAGGTGCCCGTTGGTGCGGAACTCCTCGGGCCAGTGCGCGGCCCGCGGGGCGGAACTGCCGACGTGCACGATGAGTGACTCGTCGTGGCCGAGCGAGACGGCCGAGGTGATCACGCGCAGGTTCGAGACGAACCGGTCCTGCGTCGGGGAGTCCCCGACAACGGCGAACGCGAGCATCCCGCCGAATCCGTTCGGCATGGTGCGGCGTGCGAGCTCGTGCTGCGGATGCGAGGCGAGGCCGGGGTAGGCGACGAACGCGACGCGGTCGTCGGCGTCGAGGAAATCGGCGACGGCCTGCGCGTTGAGGCAGTGCTGGCGGATGCGCAGCGGCAGGGTGATCGATCCGCGCATGATGAGCCAGGCGTTGAAGGGGCTGATCACTCCCCCGACATCCACCATGGCATCGCTCTTGATCTGCTGGATCAGTTCCCGCGACCCGATCACGGCGCCGCCCATCGCGTCGCCGTGGCCGTTGATGTACTTGGTGAGCGAGTGCACGACAAGGTCGGCGCCCTGATCCAGCGGTCGGAGCAGCAGCGGAGAGGCGAAGGTCGAGTCCACGCTCAGCAGCGCCCCTGCCTCGTGCGCGATGAGCGCGAGCTGCTCGATGTCGGCGATTCGTGTCGTGGGGTTGGCGGGGGTCTCCGCGTGCAGGAGGCGCGTGGTCGGGCGGATGGCGGCGCGCACGGCCGCGAGGTCGGTCGTGTCGACGAGTGTCGCCTCGATGCCGTACTTCTCCGGCAGCAGCTCGGTGAACAGGCGATGGGTCGCCTCGTAGACGACATCGGCGACGACGACGTGGTCGCCGGACTTCAGGAAGGTGAAGAACACGGCGTGCAGCGCGGCGACGCCGCTGGCGAGAGCGACGGCATCCTCCCCGTTGTCGAGCACGGCGAGCTTCTGCTGCAGCGCGAGCTGGTTGACGCCGCTATTGCGTGTGTAGAGCGGGATGTCGGTACCGGACCAGCTGATCTCCGACGGGTCGTCCGGCAGCGCATACGAGTTGGCGAGCACGAGAGGGGTGCGGACCGCTCCCGTTCCCGGATCGATGGCGTTGCCGGCGTGAACGGCCTGGGTCAGCAGCCGGAGGCTGAGCGGATCGTGCTTGTCGGGTCGCAGGGTCATGCCTCAACGCTAGGGCACGAGTCACACGAACAACGGCCCGTCGCTGTCGCGACGGGCCGTTGTTCGTGTGGTTCGTTTTAGTGGTTGTGACCCTCATGGTCGTCGTGGTCATCCGAACCGGATGCCGCCTCGACGAAGTCGCTCGCGGCACTGTCGTCGTCGTCGCTCAGCGCCGAGGCGGTGAACGAGGAGATGTCCACAACGTCACCGTTGCCGTCGACGACCTTCGCCCGGCTCAGCACGATCGCAAGCGCCTTGGCACGCGCCACCTCGCCGATCATTCCGGGGATCTGGCCGTTCTGGTCGAGCACCTTGATGAACTCGCCAGGCTCCATGTTGTACTGGGCTGCGCCCTGCACGAGGTACTGGGTGAGCTCGTTCTGGCTGACCTTGACCTTCTCCTGCTCGGCGATCGAGTCGAGGAGGATCTGGGTGCGGAACGTCTTCTCGCTCGACTCGGCGACCTCGGCACGGTGCTCGGCGTCTTCGAGGCGGTTCTCGTTCTCGAGATGGCGGTGCACCTCGTCCTCGACGAGCTTCTCCGGAACGGGGATCTCGACCGACTCGAGCAGCTTGTCGACGACCTGGTCCCGCGCCTGCGAGCCCTGGCCGAAGACCTTCGACTTGATGACCTGCTGCTCGATGTCGGCTTTGAGCTCGTCGATGGTGTCGAACTGGCTGGCGATCTGAGCGAAGTCGTCGTCGGCCGCGGGGAGTTCGCGCTCCTTGACGGCGAGGAGGTTGACCGTGATTTGCGCGGTCTGTCCCTCGTTGTCGCCGCCGAGCAGCTTGGACTCGAACGTCGTGGTCTCGCCGGCGCTGAGGGAGTCGAGCGCCTCGTCGATGCCGTCGATGAGGTCTCCGGAGCCGACCTCGTAGGAGATGGCGTTCGCGGTGTCGACCTCGGTGCCGTCGATCGACGCGACGAGGTCGATCTGGGCGAAGTCGCCGGTCTTCGCCGGGCGCTCGACAGTGACGAGGGTGCCGAAGCGAGCGAGCAGGTTCTGCAGCTCGGTCTCGACCTCGTCGGGCTCGACGGTCGCGGTGTCGACCGTGAGCTCGAGGCCGTCGATCGACGGGAGGGTGAACTCGGGGCGAACGTCGACCTCGACGACGATCACGAGGTCGCCCGAGAAGTCCTTGAGCTCGGGCAGCCCGGTGACGTCAGCCTCGGGGCGTCCGAGGGGGCGGATCTTCTCCTCGGTGACGGCGAGACGGTAGAACTTGTCGAGGCCGTCGCTGACGGCGTGGTTCAGCACCTCGCCGCGACCGACGCGCTGGTCGATGATGGCGGGCGGAACCTTGCCCTTGCGAAACCCGGGAATGTTGATGGACTCCGCGAGGTGCCCATAGGCGTGGTCGACGCTGGGCTTCAGCTCGTCCGGGGTAACTGCAATGGTGAGCTTCACCCGCGTGGGGCTCAGCTTTTCAACCGTGGTCTTCACGTGGCTCTCCTGTAATTCGACGTACTGGGTAATGGTGTTGGGGATTCTTGTCGGGGCGACAGGATTCGAACCTGCGGCCTCCCGCTCCCAAAGCGGGCGCTCTACCAAGCTGAGCTACGCCCCGGACAGGATCATGCGGCCAGAGTGGATCGGATCATGAGGCATCCGAAATTTTGGCCGTGGCAAGTCTAGCCGAGCGCCGCGCCGAAGGGTGCCACGGGCACCCCGGGACATGCATTAGAGTTGAAAAGTGTCGTGTGGTCCGAGGCAATCGGGCCGGTCGCGCGGGGATGTAGCTTAGTGGTAAAGCCTCAGTCTTCCAAACTGATGATGCGAGTTCGATTCTCGTCATCCCCTCCATCACACCACTCGATCAGCCATGTCGGCGCTTGGGCACTCCTAACTCGTTAAGCGGCTCCTGGTGCACGGCGGGCTTCCCGTGCCCGACTGGGCAGTGCAGCACCGTGTTCGGCACCGTGTGGTCGATGCGGTGCTCCGACATCGGGTGGGCACAGACCGGGCAGGTCGCCGCGCCGACCTGCTGCACAACCTCGTCGAACGGTCCGCTCGGCGGTGGTCCCAGCGGACCCTCCAGGGAGCGGTTGAGCCAGTGGATGAATCGCAGATAGCCCCCGGCCTGGTACGACCCGTGCGGCTCCTGGCTTGTGAGTTGGCGTTCCTTTGCCTTGTTCATGGCGACAGGGTACGCCCGTCGATTCGCGAGCGGGAGGGTCGAAAGACCGCCCGTCCACCGGTTGACCGACCGGCGGGAACGGGTGGCAGAATCCTGCCATGTCCTCCGTCGACGACTCGCTGGCACTCCTCCCCGACGCGGAGCGACGGAGCCTGCAGCGAATCGTCGCCATCGCCCGGACCGAGGTGCCGGAAGCCGTCGATGGGCTCAGCTACGACCTGCGCGCCCTGGAGTTCGCGGGCAAGCCGCTACTCGCGGTGACCGCGAGCGCCCATCACCTGTCGCTGTTCCCGTTCTCGCCGGCCGTCATCGATTCCGTACGTGACCGCCTGGACGGCTTCTCACTCGCCAAGGGGACGATCCGCTTCACCGCGGAGAACCCGGTGCCCGACGATGTGGTGCGCGACATCGTGCGCGCCCGCCTCGCCGAGATAGCGGGCTGAGCCCCGTTCGCCGGGAGCGAGCCGGACCTGTCGGAGTGCACGAAGCCGATTCCCAGAAGGATCAGCCCGCCCCCGAGCAGCTGGAGCACCGTGAGGCTCTCCCCCAGCAGCATCCACGCCCAGAGCCCGGCCGCCGCGACCTCGAGCAGGCCGATGAACGACGCGAGCCGTGACCCGAGCATTCCGCCGGCGGTGATGCTCGTCGCATAGGCCACGGCGGTCGAGACGACGCCGACGACGAGCATCGGCACCCACCACGGGGTCGGCCTGCCGAGCAGCGCAACATCGTCGAGGGACGCGGTGAACGGCATCATCCCGAGCAGGCCGGCGAGAGCAAGGAGGATGGGGGCGATCAAGAGCCCCGCGGATGCCAGCGCGACCGGCGGCAGTCCGGCGCTCGGCCGCGCCGCGATGATGAAGTAGCCGGCGCAGCAGACCATCGCCGTGACGGCCGCCGCGATCCCGAGCGGGTCGAGCGCACCTGATCCGGACGGGGCGACGATCAGAAGCAGCCCGATGAACGCCGCAACCGACCCGACAAGAACGACGACTGCCGGCCGTCGCCGCGTCATCGCCCAGGCGACAGCGACCAGCAGCAGCGGTGCCATGTACTCGATCAGGATGGCGGTACCGACGGGGATGCGCTGCACCGCAGCGAAGTAGAACAGTTGGGTGCCCGCGACACCGACGGTGGCCATCCCGAGGATTCGCCAGCGAGCTGTCCACACCGCGTTCCAGCGTCCGCGGAGTGCGAGCACGGCGAACGGAGCGAGGATCAGTCCACCGATGAGCGCCCGGACCGTGACCGCCGCGGCGGGGCTCCAGCCGCCCTCGAGCAGGGGCTTGATGAGCGCGCCGGACACGCCGAACGACGCCGCGGCCACGAGCGCGAACATGAGTCCGGCCGACAGGGGCTGACGGTTCACGCGCATCCTCCCGTCACGGCCCACTGCGGCTCATGACACTGACACTAGGGTTGGAGTGAATAAGGAGTCAAATTGCATTTTGCCCCTGACACTGAGGTGCTTCTCGTGTTCAATGTCGCCCTCGCCAACACCGTCGCCACGGCCTCGCGAAGCGGCTCCGATGAACTCGCGACGACCGATCAACTACTGGCTCTCGTCTCGGAGCACGGCTTCACGGGGCGATTCGATCGCGACACCGGCGAACTCGCCCAGGTGCGCGCCGCACGATCGGAACTGCGGCGCATCTGGGTGCTCGACCGCGACGCGATGGTCGGCGAGGTCAATGCGCTGCTGCGCGACACGCGCACACTCCCCCAGCTCGCGCGCCATGATGGATTCGACTGGCACCTTCATGCGACCGGCACCGACGCTCCGCTCGCCGATCGCATCCTGGCCGAGGCCGCGATCGCCCTCGTCGACGTCATCCGATCGACCGCGACGGATCGGCTCCGGGTCTGCGAGGCGGATGACTGTGAGGGGCTCTTCACGGACCTCTCCCGCAATGGCTCGCGGCGCTACTGCAGCGTGCGCTGCGGCAACCGGATGAACATGATCGCGCACCGCCGGCGGCAGGGCGGCGAGAGCGACTAGGCCTGTGACTGGGCGTGAACCGCCTGGGCGATGACGGCCAGCTCGTCGTCGCGGGACAGGCCGGACCGTCGCTCGCGGCGCAGGCCACGCGCGCGCTCGTCGTCGAGAGCTCGGGTCAGCGTCTCCTCGAGGCTCCTGGTGGTGCCGCCGGCGGCCAGGAATGCGGTCGTGTTCCGCTGCGCGAAGCCGATGTCTGCCGCGGGGAGCCAGAGCGGGAGTGAGCGAGGTCCCGACCAGTACCGCACGTCGTTGGCCTGCAGCAAGTCGTCAGCAACGGTCTCCGCCCGACCCGTATGGCCGGCAACCGAGGCCGCCGCCGAGAGGACATCCCCGAGCGGCATCGCGGGCCCGACCACGTTGAATGCGCCTACCCGGCCGAGCCGACCGGCGGCGACGATCCAGGCCGCGAGATCGTCGACGTCGATGTACTGAACCATCCGGGCGCCGGCCTCGGGGACGAGCACGGGGCCGTCGCCGGCGAGAGCGAAGCGGCCCACCCAGTATCCGAAGCGGTCGCTGCCGTCGCCGGGCCCGGCGATCAGCCCCGATCGGGCGATGAGCAGCCGGTCGCCGACGGCGGATATGGAGCCTCGTTCGGCCGCGACCTTGGCGTGGCCGTAGTTGTCGAGGTCGTTCGGTTCGAGAAGGGCGGCCGACTCATCGGCATCCGGCTCTCCGTTGCTCGCGTAGACCGACACGGATGACACGAGAGTCCAGTGACCGGCCCTCTCGCCGAGCGCGTCGAGCGCCGCGGTGACGAACGCGGGGTTGTAGGAGAGTTCGATGACCTCGTCCCATTCGCCGTCGCGCACAGTCGCGTAGGCGTCGGGGCGGGTTCGATCGGATCTCACGAGACGAGCCCCGTCGGGGACCTGCCCCGACTCGCCTCGCGCCAGGCAGGTGACGTCGTCGCCCGTACTCACGGCATGTGCCGCCAGCGCACGGCCGAGCCACCCGGTGCCGCCGAGGATCAGAACTTGTCGCATGCGGCCAGTCACGCGATCTTTCAGGCCACCGTGTGGCGAGGGCCGGAAGGTCGGTCGGCCGCGCTGGCGATGATCCAGTCCATCGCCGCCGGGCACGCGTCCAGCACCGAGATGTGGCCGTCGTCCGGGCGTGACCAGAGCTCAGCGCCATCGATCCGATCGGCAAGCCAGGCGCCGTGCGTCGGAGGAACTACCCGGTCCAGCACCCCCTGCACGACAAGAACCGGCGTGTCGATGGCGGCCACGTCGAAACCCCACGGCGCAACGAACGCGAGGTCGTCGTCGATCAGCCCATCGGCTCCCGCTGCGGCCGCGAGCCCGACATCATCGCCGAGCGACGACCAGCCGCCCTCCAGCGCCGCGTAATCCCGCTCAACGAAGCTCTCCGGATCAAACTCCGCAGACCGCTCGTGGAGTTCGCGGGCGTGCCTGCCGACCATGGCCGTGCGAAGAGACGCCCCGTCGGACGCCATCCCGGCGAGGAAGTCGAGTCCGTCGGCGTCCGACGGCGCAATGCAGGCGAGCAGCGCCACACCCAGCACCCGATCGGGCAGGAGCGCCGCGCAGGCGAGCGCATGCGGCCCGCCACCCGACGCGCCCATGACCGCAAACCGTTCGATCCCGAGCGCATCGGCGAGCTCTGCCACGTCGGATGCCGCCGACGCGACGTTCCGACCGGGCAGCGGGGACGACCCGCCGTAGCTGGGGCGCCCATAGGAGAGGAGACGGATGTCGCGCTCGGCGGCCGCCTCGACGAGCGGCCCGAGGAGCGCGCCCGTCTGTGGCGAGCCGTGGTGCCAGATCAGCGTCAGCGCGGACCGGGCACCGGTGTCGTTGACGCGCAGGATGCGACCGTCGTCGAGGCGGATGTCGTGGGTTGTAATCACGCGCATAGCGTACGCCGACGGGAGGACACTCGGCTGGCCACAGCGCCGGCGAGTTAGCGTGGAACACATGTCAGCTCAGGTTCACGCGCCGTTCTCCTCCCTCGACGACTTCATCGCGCTCCCCCGCATCGAGGGCCTCGCCCTCTCTCCCGACGGGCACCAGGTGGTGCTCACGGTCGCGACGCTCGCGCGGGACTCCACCTCCTACGAGAGGGCGCTCTGGTCGGTGCCCGCCGACGGCACCGGAGTGCCGACGCGACTCACCCGCTCGGCCAAGGGCGAGTCCGGCGTCGCGTTCACCGGGTCGGGAGACGTGCTGTTCGTCTCCGGCCGGCCGGATGCCGCGGCCGAGAGCGACACCGAAGCTTCCCAGCTCTGGCTGCTGAATGCCGGCGGCGGCGAGGCGCGCGCGGTGTCGCGCCTGGCCGGAGGTGTATCCGGCATTGCCGCAACGGCGGCTGCCTCAGACACGATCGTCATCGCCGCGGACCTTCTCCCTAGCGCCGACGGACTTGAGGCGGAGGCCGCCTCGCGCAAGATCCGCGCCGACAAGAAGGTCTCCGCGATCCTCCACGAGAGCTACCCGGTGCGCTACTGGGACCACGATCTCGGCCCGGCCCAGCCGCACCTGCTCTCGATCGACCTGTCGAATCTCGCCGAGTCGATCTCCGCGCGGGCCGCGACGGCTCCGGACGAGGCGACCTATCCCGCCGACCTACCGAGACCGAACGATTTGACGCCGACGCCCGGCCGGGCGGGCGACACCGCCGGCCAGGCGCTCACGCCAAACGGACGCACCCTCATCGCCTCGCTGCGTGTGCAGGAGCAGCGTTCCGGCCGGCACGTGCTCGTGGCGATCGACGTCGCGACCGGGGAGCGCACGACCCTCTTCGACGAGAACGACGTGCACTTCCAGTCCCCCGTGGTCAGCCGCGACGGGTCTCGTGTCGCGTTCGTGCGCAGCGCGTTCAGCACCCCGGACGGCCCCGCCGACCAAGAGATCTGGGTCGCCGGTCTCGACGGCAGCCAGCCGCGCCGCCTCGCCACGGAGTGGGACCGCTGGCCCTCGAGCCTGATCTTCGACGTCGGCGACGAGTCCCTCATCGTGACGGCCGACCACGATGGCCGCGGTCCGATTTTTCGCATCCCGCTCGACGGCGGCGCCGCGCAGCAGCTCACGAGCGACGACTTCAGCTACACCGACGTCACCGTCGACACGCGCACCGGCGACCTCGTCGCGCTCCGGTCCTCGTGGACGGCGCCGTCGCATCCGGTGCGGATCACTCGGGCGGGCGACATCGTCCCGCTCGCGACGCCAGCGACGGTGCCCGATGCGCCCGGCTCGATCACCGAGGTAGAGACCGTGGCGGAGGACGGGGCGCGGCTGCGCGGCTGGCTGATGCTGCCCGAGGGCGCGGACGCCGGGCATCCGGCCCCGCTCCTGCTCTGGATTCACGGTGGACCGCTGAACAGCTGGAACGCGTGGAGTTGGCGCTGGAGCCCTCTGCTCGCGGTCGCCCGCGGCTATGCGGTGCTGCTTCCCGACCCCGCGCTGTCGACCGGATACGGCCTCGACTTCATCGCCCGCGGGTGGGATGCGTGGGGCGCGAAGCCGTACACCGACATCCTCGCGATCACGGATGCCGCCGAGGCGCGCCCGGACATCGACGCCACGAAGACCGCCGCGATGGGCGGCTCGTTCGGCGGCTACATGGCGAACTGGATCGCCGGCCACACCGATCGGTTCACCGCGATCATCAGTCACGCGAGCCTGTGGGCCCTCGACCAGTTCAACGGGACGACCGACAATTCGCAGTACTGGCAGAGCATCTTCTCGCCGCAGGGCATGATCGACAGCTCGCCGCACCACAGCGTGCGCGACATTTCCACGCCGATGCTCGTCATCCACGGCGACCGCGACTACCGGGTACCGGTCGGGGAGAGCCTGCGGCTGTGGTCCGAACTCGCCGAGCACCACGCCGAGCCGGACGGTACGACCCGGCACAAGTTCCTCTATTTCCCGAACGAGAACCATTGGGTGCTCGGGCCGCAGCACGCTGTCGTCTGGTATGAGACGGTCTTCGCCTTCCTCGACCAGCACGTGCACGGGGCGCACTGGAAGCGCCCTGAACTGCTGGGCTGACAATAGCTCGACCCCCGTTTAGGGGGGCGCGGTGTCCCCTATAAGG
>Ga0326733_1000361_pt1 | contig 13252 bp, 12 predicted proteins | sample 14_GP2_308_FD_207946 | JGI IMG/M metagenome (GOLD analysis project Ga0326733, IMG submission 207946) | Glacier ice microbial communities from Ngari, Tibet, China - 14_GP2_30.8 | ecosystem: Environmental > Aquatic > Freshwater > Ice > Glacier | place: China: Ngari, Tibet | collected 2018-07-17 | reverse complement strand
AATGACTATACTAAACAATGCATTAGCGCAGCCACAATGCAAAAAATCCTCTTGCGAGGATTTTTTTAAACTAAATTTAAGTGTTAAATTGCTTAATTTAGATTCTTACAGAGTTATCGCGATTTTGATTCCAATCGCTTTCAAACAAGCGTGCATCTTCTTCAGAGCGTGCGTTAACACCAATCAAAATGCCGCCATTGCTAATGTCTTGCTCATATTCTTTCAAGCGATCTTCTGGAATACCCCAGCCAATTAGCGCGCCCACTAAACCAGCAGTAACACCACCAGCACCAGCGCCAGCAATACCAGCGGCTAATGGGCCAGCAATTACCAAACCTAAACCTGGCAATAATAACGTGGTGCCAACAGCTGCAATAGCCGCTAATGTTGCGCCAACTACACTGCCTACTGCGCCGCCAATAGCCGCGCCTTCAGCTGCTTTATTGCCCACTTCTGTTTCAAGTGTGGCATCTTGGCCGTAATATTTCACGCGTGTTTCTTCAGACATCACCACGTTAATATCGTTATGGCCATAACCCATTGCGGTGGCTTTTTTGTACGCTTCTTCAGCACTATCTTGATCTTTAAACAATCCAGTAATTAAATTCATTTTTCACTTCTCCTATAAATGTTGTTTTCAAATTAATTCTAAATAATTTGTAAACCCACTTTAATCAACAAATTTAATGTGGTCTGTACTGCACAGTACATAACTTTTTTAATTTTCAATATGTACGCTAACGGACGGATTTATAAGATGAATAAATTTACAGTGATTTTTTTAAATTTTGATTCAATTGCCGCTGTAGATTTTAAATGCAGATTTTTAAAAGCAAATTTTAAAATCACCTCTCTACAAAGGCTTTATCAAGCAAAGGAAGTGCATGCTCGAAACCAATTCATATACCACTGATGCGTCGAACAGTGTGCCTAAAATTAGCATCATCATGACGCCTAAGAAAAAGATCCATTCAGAGTTATCCATTTTTAATCACCGCCGATTAATGCCCAACTTTATCAGCGCCAATTGGACCGTTGAATTAAATCAAGATACCGATTTATTGTTTAAAGAAGGCCATTTTGTTGAAGAGGAGCGCCTTCATGTTCAACAATATGTAGTGCATGTGCCGCTTGAGGCGGATGCATTTATTACTTGGTTTGAAAACTTAAAAATAGAAGCGCCCGGCCAAGGCGATGCGCTTTTTCCTTGGCTTGCGCATGAAGCCAGCGTTGACCAAATGCGCTGGTTTTTACAGCAAGAAGCGGCTGGTGAGGCTGGTTTTGATGATTTAGTGGCTATGACGCAATTAAAATTACCGGCTCAAGCCAAGCTTGAAATGGCGCGAAACTATTGGGATGAAATGGGTCGCGGCCATGAAAATTCGATGCATGGTTTAATGTTAGAAAATACCGTGAACGATTTAAAATTGGCGCCCACCATTCAAAGCACGGCTTGGGAATCGTTAGCGCTGGCCAATTTAATGTTGGCGCTGGCGGCAAATCGGCGCTATGCCTATCAATCGATTGGCGCATTGGGCGCAGTGGAAATGACCGCGCCAACACGCGTTGCTTATGTGAATGAAGGCTTAAAACGCTTAGGTGTAGATTTTGAAACGCGAAAATATTTTCAATTACATGCCAGTTTAGACATCAAACATTCGGAAGCTTGGAATAGAGAAGTGATTTACTCATTAGTCAAATCCAATCCGCAAGTAGCCTTGCCAATTGCGGAAGGTGCTTTAATGCGCTTGTGTGCTGGCGCTAGATGCTATAAAAAATACAAATCGCACTTTGGTATTCAGGCTTTTTCGCATTAAATATGCAAAATTAATTACTGGCTTAATTTTTTAAGCTGGTTTTGTGGCGGTTAACACCACGGCGGCAATTCGGTCTGCGCCACTGTAGGCTTGGCTAAGCAGCTCTTCGCCAAAAATATCCGGGTCTATTTCAGTGTATTGATAGATAAATCCGGCAAAATCTAGCTTGGTTTTTGCCAGTTCTAAAAATGCATCGTGCCCATCCACAATGGCCACACCTGTGTATAGCAACAATGTGCCATTTGGGTTTAAACGTTCAATGGCCGCATCGACAATATCCAACGATAACGCCGCGCCTAATTGCCCGCCACCATGGCGATAAGCGCGTTCAGATGCATCATTTAAATAAGGCGGATTGGCCATAATCAAATCAAAATGACCATCAAGCTGATGCAATAAATCACTTTGCACCAACCTTATATTGTCAATTGATTCACTTTGCACATTAATGCGCGCCAATTCTAGGGCGTCATTATTAATATCGGCCGCCACAATGTCACATTCTGGCAGCGCCAAAGCCAGCATAATCGCGCCCGCGCCGCTACCTGTGCCAATATCTACCGCCCTATTAATGGGCTGATTAGCGGTGATTAAAAAGTTGTAAATGGCATGCGCAAAACGATACGTATCTGGCCCAAAAAAGACCGAAGAATTGGCAAGCGTGGGAAAAGCCGAATGCAAAAACAGTTGATGATTAATGCTAGAAACGCGCAGCAGACTTTTCAAGCCGGTTTCTACTTGAATGGCGATATCGGCGGATTGCATTAAATTAAACAGAGTTGAATCAATGTTTTCAGGCTGAAAAATTCGATTCCAGCCAAAAATATCGGTCAAGCTATTTGCAAAAACCGCCCTCTGCCTGGCATTTACTATCTGGTGACTGGCTGGGCTAATGGTAATAAAACGATAATCATGGCTTTGCAAATACGCCAACAAAAATAACAATTGGTGATGTTTAGGATGATGCTTATTTGAATCTTGCTGCAGATTAATGTCATTCATTTATAAAATATTATCAGCGCAACCCTACATTTTGAGTACGTTAGCGCACAGATGCTACGCAGCAATCGATACACAATGCAATCTAAGTTTATTTAATTAAGATTGGATCAGCGGCAATGAGCTATATCACCACACAAGATAATACAAACTTATTTTATAAAGATTGGGGCAGTGGCAAGCCAGTTATTTTTATGCACGGCTGGCCATTGTCATCTGATAGCTGGGATGATCACGCCATGGCGGTTGCTGATGCGGGTTATCGCGCTATTGCCTATGATAGACGCGGCTTTGGGCGATCTACCCACCCTTGGGGCGGCTATGATTACAACACGCTGGCAGATGATTTGGCCGCGGTAATTACGCAATTAGGCTTAACAGATGTGACTTTAGTTGGCTTTTCAATGGGCGGTGGCGAAATAGCGCGTTATATGTCTAGGCATCAAGGTAGATCTGTTTCAAAAGCGGTATTGGTGGCATCTATAGTGCCGTATATGTTAAAAACGGAAGATAACCCACAAGGTACCGACCAAACCGTTTTTGACGAAATGGCCATTAATATGATTGAAGATCGCGCTGCATTTTTTGCCGATTTTTTCAAAACGTTTTATGGCGTTACCATGATGAATCACCCAGCTAGCCAAGAAGTACTTGAATGGTCAAGAAGTGTTGGCATGTCTGCCAATTTAAAAGCCACATTGGCGTGCGCAGGCGCATTTTCATCGACTGATTTCCGCCCCGATTTAAGCGCTATTAATGTACCAACGCTAATTATTCATGGCACCGAAGATAAAACCGTACCCATTGACGCATCGGCCCGCGCGGCGGCAATTGGTATTCCGCATGCCCAATTAATTGAATACGAAGGCGCGCCACACGGCTTATTAGTAACCGAAAAGCAACGATTTAGTAACGATTTATTGGCTTTTTTGGCCGATTAATAAGCGCAAAAATACTAGGCCGATTCACTACAAACCGTAACAATTTGAAACTATTCTTTACTGGCACTCTCATAACGTGAGTGCTAAAATTATATTGTTTTATTTTATTTAAGGAGTTTTCATCATTAACGCTTTAACGATACCGTCAATTTCATCTCTTGATAGCTTTGACCAGTATATGCGTGCAATCAAGGCCTTCCCGCTACTAAGCGCAGAAGAAGAATATGATTTGGCCACAAAACTTAAAAATGACAACGATTTAGACGCTGCGCAAACATTAATTGTTTCGCACCTGCGCCTAGTTGTCAGCATTGCGCGTGGCTACTTGGGTTATGGCTTGCCACAATCCGATCTTATTCAAGAAGGCAACATTGGTTTGATGAAAGCCGTCAAACGTTTTGATCCAGATCGCGGCGTGCGCTTAGTTTCGTTTGCCATGCATTGGATTAAAGCCGAGATGAATGAATACATTGTGCGTAACTGGCGCTTGGTGAAAACCGCGACCACTAAAGCGCAACGTAAATTATTCTTTAATTTACGCAGCATGAAAAAAGGCTTGGGCTCATTGCAACCAGATGAAATTAATCGTATCGCCAAAGAGCTAAACGTTAAGCCAGAAGAAGTGATGGAAATGGAATATCGCTTAAATGGCCAAGAAATTTCGCTAGACGCGCAAATTGATGACGATGGCGATGAAAGCTTTAGCCCAATTGCTTATTTGGAAGATGAAAGCCCAGAGCCATCCGAGTTTTTAGCCAAACAACAAGCCGAAAAAATGCAATCGGCCAGCTTAAGCAAAGCGTTAATGAGCTTGGATGAGCGTAGCCGCCGTGTGCTAGAAGCGCGTTGGTTAACCGAAAGCGCCACGCTTACCTTGCACGATTTAGCCGCCGAGTTTGGTGTATCAGCCGAACGTATTCGCCAAATTGAGCAAAAAGCCATGCAAAAGATTAAAGGTGCTATGTTGGCAGCTTAAAATTTCTTAATTAAGCTACATTTAATCTTTACAATAAAAAAGCCGACTTGATGTCGGCTTTTTTATTACTGCTTAATTCCTATAAGTTTAAAACAAGCTACGCCGCTTTGGCGTCTGCTTCACTCTCAAAAGCCAAGGCATTGCCCATATGCTGACGCAATACTTTTAAATCGGTCATTTGCGCACGAATACTTTTTTCAATATTTTCCAGCTCTAAAATACGGTCTTCCAATGTATCCGTCGCTTTGTAAATACGTTTAATACTTTCTAAACGGCGGCGTAATTGCAATTGATGCTCACGCACTTGCGATTCCATTGGTGCAATCACCGCTTTTAACCAGTTTTCTACATCACGGTTTGCCACTTCATACACATGAATCACACGGCTTGCCAAGGTTTCAAAAAACTTAGTGGTTAAGGTCATTTTTTCGTTAGCAATCATATTAAAAGCGGTATTAAACTGCTCTTTATACGCGCGCTCTAATTTGGCTAACTCTTTTTGATAACGCAAAGTTGAAAAAGCCGGCGGCTCTGATTTACGCAGACCATGCTCTTTACTGAATTTATCGTACATCACGTCCATCATTTTCTTAATTTCATCAATTTGTGTATCCGATGAAACCAAACGGCCTTTTAAATCCAAGAAAAAGTGATCCATTGCTTCGCGAATGGTTTTGGTAAAACTGGCTTTAACCATGGTTTCGCGCGTAGTGTGCACTTGCAGCTTAAGCGCTTCCATTCCCAACAAGGTAAATAGCTTATTGGTTTGTTGCGAAAACACGCTACGCAAGGCTTGAAAGCGTTGCAAACCTTTTTCAAAGTTTTCTTTATCCACTTTTACTTTGTTCATCATGTGTTCAACAACGTCTTCGTTTTTGCCGCGTAAGCCGCGCAATTCATCCAGTTGCTCAACCACACCTGTTACACGCGATTCCAAAATCATATTGGAATTAGCGATTAAATCTTCAATTTCATTTTTGGTATTATCGCGAACGATTTCTTTTTTAGACGGAATTAACTCATCAGACAAGGCTTTTTCAAGCTCTGGCAAACGGCTTTGCGCTAATAAAGCCTCATCGCCATTAATTTTAGCCAACAAACCTTTTTGCGCCGATGTTGGGAAAATTTGATTATTTTCCAAGCCCAATAACTCAGCGCTCACCCTAACCTGTTTGGCGATTTCTTTTTCAATATCCGCTTCGTTTTTTAATTCATCCCACAAGCCGTCAATTTTATTTAAAACAGCTAAACGGCCTTTTTGTTTCCAGCGTGTGCCGCTAATATATTGGCGCCACACATCAATTTCTGATTTCGTCACCCCAGTATCAGCCGCTAAAATAAACAATACCGCATGCGCATTTGGCAGCATGTTAAGAGTTAATTCTGGCTCTGTACCAATGGCGTTTAAGCCAGGTGTATCTAAAATCACTAAGCCTTGCTCTAGCAATGGGTGCGGAAAGTTAATCATGGCATAACGCCAGCATGGAATATCAATACTGCCGTCTTTGTTCAAACTCATGGCATCGTCAGCGCTGTTTGGGTCAAAAAGGCCAAATTTTTCAGCATCTTCTGCCGTCACGCGTTTGGTGCTGCTCACTTCTTTAAACGCCGCAACCATGCTGTCGTTATTGTCTACATTAAATTCAACCACTTTCCATTCATCTGGATAGCGCTTGTATTCGGTGGTAGTAGCGTCAGATGAACGTGTTTCAATCGGCAACATTGAAATCGAAGTAGGTTTTGAAGCGTCATACAGCAATTCGGTTGGGCACATGGTAGTGCGGCCAGCGCTTGATGGCAGTAAACGTTGCCCATAATCGGCAAAGAAAATCGCGTTGATTAATTCAGACTTACCGCGTGAGAATTCAGCTACAAAAGCCACGTTTAATTTATCTTCACGCAAGCGCTCTAATAAATTAGTAATGCGCTGATCAATTTGCGCATCGTTTAGCTCTTGCTCATTTAGCCAGCTGAGATAATCGCAAATGCTATCAACCAGCGCTTTCCGCCACTCGGAATACGCTGCAAATTGATGCGCTAATTTATTTTCTGCCATTGTCGTCCCCACGCCTTGCGTTTATCAGCTGTATTTAATAAATTGATCAAATAAATAATTTAATCAGTTAAATTTTAATCCAAGCTGCACTATTAAATCGTTACATTTAAATCGTTACATTAAATCGCAGCAGTAAATCGCTTACAGAATTTTGATTGATCAGCCTAGATTCAGCCTGTTTGTACGTGAATCAACTGTATCACAACATTGATAATATATAAATTAATCAACGCTATTATTAGGTTGAATTGATTTAGTTTCTGATGAAAGGCTAATTTTCAGTCACAAACGGTTAAATCATTAAAAAAGTTGTGGTTAAAACGGCTATTTAGCAAGCCGCAATCCATGTTCTGTTATCATTATTGTCTGAATGATTAAGCCTACTTGCAATGACCAATACCAGCCAACAATCGCCACGCCCAATTGATATTCGCTTGCATCAAGCATCCCGATTATTAGAAATAAAATTCGATAATAATACTGAATGCAAGCTGTCGACTGAGTTTTTGCGCGTGTATTCGCCATCTGCCGAAGTGCGCGGCCATGGCGCAGGGCAAGAAACGCTGCAAATTGGCAAAGAAGAGGTGAATATTAGCGCTATCGAACCTGTGGGCAATTATGCAGTCAAGCTAGTGTTCACCGATGGCCATGATACAGGCTTGTATTCGTGGGATTATTTATACGAAATGGCCAGCAATTACGAAGCCATGTGGCAAGATTATATAGCCAAGCTTGAAATGGCTGGGCACAAGCGCAAGCCGATTGTTTAGGAAATAACTATGACCGAAAAAACCACGCATTTTGGCTTTAAAACCATTAGCGAACCCATCAAACAGCAAAAAGTGGGCGAAGTATTTCATTCTGTCGCCAGCAAATACGATGTGATGAACGATGTGATGTCGGCTGGTTTACATCGCGTTTGGAAACGTTTTGCGGTAGATGTAAGCGGCGTTAAAGCCGGTGATAAAGTGCTGGATATTGCTGGCGGTAGTGGCGATTTATCCAAATTATTCGCTCAAAAAGTGGGCGCAGCGGGCGAAGTAATTTTAACCGACATTAACGCATCCATGCTAGCCGTTGGGCGCGACCGCATGATTGACGCGGGATTAAGCGTGCCAGCCATGCAATGCAATGCCGAACAATTACCGTTTGCCGATAATAGTTTTGATTGCGTGATTGTGGCGTTTGGCCTGCGCAATATGACGCACAAAGACGTGGCATTAAAAGAAATGCAGCGCGTATTAAAAGTGGGTGGCAGGCTGCTGGTTTTAGAATTCTCAAAAGTGTGGCAGCCTTTAGAGAAATTGTATGACGTTTATTCTTTTAAACTTTTGCCTTTTATGGGCAAATTAATCGCCAAAGATGCTGAAAGCTATCAATACTTAGCCGAAAGTATCCGCATGCATCCAGACCAAGAAACGCTGAAACAAATGATGATTGACGCGGGTTTAAGCCAAGTGGATTATCACAATTTAAACGCTGGCGTGGTGGCATTACACAAAGGCTACAAAAACTAGCGTTTGCACTATGCTAAAACCATTAATCACCCGTTTTTTGCAACATATTACCAATCAAAACAATTGGTCGCGGCCCTATTTGGCGCCTTTTGCTGGCAAAGTGGTGCAGTTTGATTTCTCTCTACTTAAAGCGCATTTAATTATCTTAGAGGATGGCAGCTTAAGTGTGGCAGGTGTTAACGCCACTGCCGATGCGGTGATTCATTTACCGCCCAGCTTAGCCATGCGCTTAATGGCGCAAGATGAATCAGCCAAGATGCAGATTAAAATTGATGGCGACACGCATTTAGCCACCGAATTAAGCAAAGTATTGCAGCAAATGCGCTGGGATATTGAAGAAGATTTAAGCCATTTAGTGGGCGATATTGCCGCTAACAAAGTAGTGGCCGGCAGCCAAAAATTGGCACTTGAAACCAAAAAACAAACAATCAATTTAGCCGAAATGCTAAGCGAATATTGGCAAGAAGAAAAACTGGTGATTGCCAAAAAGTGGCAAGTTGAAAAATTTGTGCAAGATGTAGATAGCCTTAAAAGCGATATAGCGCGCTTTGAAAAAAAACTGCAAAAGCTTAACAAAACAGCCAATAATCCTGCAGAAAGCCACACCGATTAATGCATTATTTCCGCTTACTCATCATTATTTTCATCCTGCTAAAATTTGGATTAGATGAATTTATTGCTGACCACATTAATTTTAAGCCGCTACATAAGCTCATTAAAGTACTGTTTTTTTGGCGCAACACCAGCTTATCAAGGGGTGTGCGCTTACGTTTAGCCTTAGAAAAATTAGGGCCATTGTTTGTTAAATTCGGCCAAATGTTATCTACCAGACGCGATTTATTAGCGCCAGATGTGGCCAATGAGCTAGCAAAACTGCAAGACCAAGTGCCGCCTTTTGCCTTTGCAGAAGTGCAAAAAAGCATTGAAGCCGCGTTTGATTTGCCACTAAACCAAGTGTATAGCCAATTTGAAACCGTTGCCGTTGCCAGCGCATCGGTGGCTCAAGTGCACTTTGCCTTATTGCCAGATGGTCAGCCAGTGGCGGTAAAAGTATTGCGCCCAGGCATCGCAAAAGTCATTCATCAAGATTTGCAATTGTTAAAATCGTTGGCTTGGTTACTGCAAACATTATCTATCGAAGGCAAACGCTTAAAACCGTTAGAAGTGGTTGAAGAATTTGCGCGCCACACCAAACATGAGCTGGATTTAACGCTAGAAGCGGCTAATTGCAGTCAATTAACGCGTAACTTCGCTCAAAATGAAAAAATGCGCACAAAGTTGCTGATACCCGATGTGTATTGGGATTACTGCCGCAAAGAAGTAATGACCATGCAGCGCATGTACGGCACGCCAATTAGCCAGATTGATGTATTGCGCGCTAAGGGAATTGATATTACTAAACTGGCGCATGATGGTGTTGAAATATTCTTTACCCAAGTATTTCGCGATGGGTTTTTTCATGCCGATATGCATCCAGGCAATATTCAAGTTGCGGACGTTGGCCCTGATAAAGGCAAATACATTGCCCTAGATTTTGGCATTATGGGTAGCTTAAGTGATACCGATAAGTACTATTTAGCGCGCAATTTCTTGGCTTTTTTTAATCGCGATTATCGCGATGTGGCCATTGCGCATATTGAATCGGGCTGGGTACCAAAAGACACCAATACCGATGAATTAGAAACCGCTATTCGCGCCATTTGTGAGCCTATTTTTGATAAGCCATTAAAAGATATTTCGTTTGGCCGCACTTTATTAAGCTTGTTTCAAATGTCACGCCGATTTGGCGTAGTAATTCAGCCGCAGCTGGTTATGCTACAAAAAACGTTACTAAATATTGAAGGTCTAGGCCGCGATTTAGACCCCAATATTGATTTGTGGCAAACCGCCAAGCCGTTTTTAAAACATTGGATGAGCGAGCAAGTGGGTTGGCGCAGCATGGTCAATACATTCAAAAAAGAGCTGCCATTTATTTTAAAAAATACGCCACAAATGCCGCGCTTGGTGCACCAATTTTTGAATCAGCAAACGCATGCCGAGCAAGATATGCCAATGCGCGAAACCATGGATGCACTGATAAAAGCGCAGCAAAAGCAAGCGCGCTGGCAAAAAAGGTTAACCTTGGTGATTGCCGTTTTACTTGTTCTACAAATTGCCACGCTGATCGCTTTTAGTTTTAAGTTTATTTAATTTTAAGGGTTAAATCCGATGTTAAAAATAGCTGCTTACCTTACGTTTAGTTTATTTTTACTATTTTCAAATATCGTTATTGCAGAAAATTTAAGCCCTGTTGGCTTATGGAAAACCATTGACGACAAAACAGGCAAGCCGCGCTCACTTATCCGCATTAATGAAACCAACGGTGAATACAGCGCCACCATTGAAAAAGGCCTATTAGCTACTGATACTGGTGAAGCAATTTGCGATAAATGTAGCGATGAACGTAAAAACCAAAAACTGCTTGGCATGACCATTGTTAAAGGGCTTAAAAAAAATGGTCCTCAATACGATGGTGGCGAAATTTTGGACCCAGACAACGGCAAAACTTACCGCTGCAAAATGAAGCTAGATGAATCTGGCAATAGTTTAGAAGTGCGCGGCTTTGTTGGCATATCCTTGCTTGGCCGCTCACAAATTTGGAATCGGGTTGAATAATTTAATATTCACTAAAAATTAAGGCTAAAAGTTGTGCTGATTTGGTTTGTTGTCGTTTATCTTGCAATTTCTATTGGCATTGGCCTGCTTGCCGCCACCCGCGTTCATAATACAAAAGATTATGCTGTAGCCGGCCGCCACTTGCCTTTACCTGTGGTCATGGCCACCGTTTTTGCCACTTGGTTTGGCGCAGAGGCGGTATTTGGCGTATCGGCCACTTTTGTGAAAGAAGGCCTAAATGGCGTGGCGGCAGATCCATTTGGCTCTAGTATGTGCTTAATTATTGCCGGCTTTTTCTTCTCTACTCAATTATATAAACTCAACATCATTACACTAGGTGATTTTTACCGCATGCGCTACAACCGCACGGTAGAAGTGCTCACCACCATCGCCATCGTTGTATCGTATTTAGGCTGGGTAGCCGCGCAAATCAAAGCTTTAGGCTTAATCTTTAATATGATTACGCATGGCGCCATCAGTGAAGAAATGGGCATGATTATTGGCATGGCAATCGTGCTCACCTACACCACTTTGGGCGGCATGCTGTCAGTAGCGGTGTTAGATTTTGTGCAGATGATTGTGGTGATTGGCGGCTTACTTTACATCGGCAGCATTGTGTCTGGTATGACAGGCGGCGTAGCACCAGTAATAGAGCACGCCAGAGCCGCTGGCAAGCTGGATTTCTTTCCTAAAGGAAGCGATATTTGGGTGTGGATTACCTTTTTAGGCGGCTGGATCACCATGATGTTGGGCAGTATTCCACAACAAGACGTTTTTCAGCGCATCACCTCAGCAAAAAGTGCAAAAATCGCGCTATGGGGCTCAATTTTAGGCGCCAGCGTTTACTTTTGCTTTACCTTTGTGCCCATGTTTATTGCCTATTCTGCCACTTTAATAGACCCCGCCGTATTCGGTAAATTGGTAACAGAAGACTCTCAGCGCGTAATGCCAACATTGGTATTAACGCACACGCCACTGTTAGCACAAGCCATATTCTTTGGCGCTGTACTTTCCGCCATTATGAGCTGCTCATCCGCCACGCTGCTCGCTCCTTCGGTTAGTTTTGCCGAAAATATCGTTAAAGCATTTGTGCCTAATATGAATGATGTAGAATTTTTGCGGGTGATGCGTATCTGCTTAGTTGGCTTCGGATTGTGTGTGTTGCTGTACGCATTAAATTCGGAATTAACCATATTCGGCATGGTTGAATCCGCCTACAAAATCACCCTAGCCGGTGCATTTATACCGCTTGTTTTTGGCGCATTTTGGAAACACTCAACCAGCCAAGGCGCCATATTCGCCATTATCGGCGGCATTGGCAGCTGGTTAATCATTGAGTTAACACTTGGTGAAAAAAGCCTAGTCCCGCCGCAATTAATAGGCTTAGCAGTAAGTACAGTGGGTATGGTTATCGGCTCATTACTGCCACAGAAATTTGGCGTGGTTTATATGCATAAAGGTTAAATGATGAGTAGTTAATGCTCACAACTGCATTATTTAAGCTGGCATTTTTCGCAATAAAAAGTAGAGCGTTGCCCTAAACGAATATTTTTAATAACGCTGGCGCATACCTTACACAACTCACCTGCACGTCCATACACAAAATATTCTTGTTGAAAGTACCCAGGGTTGCCATCGGCACCAAAGAAATCGCGCAGGCTGCTACCGCCGGCATTTAAAGAGTCGTTTAGTGTCGATTTAATCTCTGCAACTAATGTTTTACACTGCTTTAATGTAAGCTGTTTTGCAGGTGTTTCGGGGTGGATATGTGCGCGAAATAACGATTCTGACGCATAGATATTGCCTACTCCCACCACCAAATGGCCATCCATAATGGTAACTTTAACGGCCGATGTGCGTGTGCGAATGGAATCATATAAATACTGTGCGTTAAAGTCAGCGTCCAATGGTTCTGGGCCAAGCACGCTAATGAGCTTGTGCTCATTTGGATTTTCACCCGCCCACAATACAGCGCCAAAACGGCGCGGATCGCGCAATCTTAATACGCGGCCATCATCAAATACAATATCAAAGTGATCATGCTTTTCGGGTGGATAATTGCGCTCTAGCAAGCAAATACGGCCAGACATGCCCAAGTGCAAAAGCAAAGTGCCGCAGGGGGTAATGGTATCGCCAGAAACAGCACCAAATTCAGCCAAAATATACTTGGCGCGGCGCGTTAAGTTGATTAGTTTTTTATTGTGTAGTGTTTCTGGCAAGTGCGCTGGAATGGGCCAACGCATGCTGGCATTACGAATCACCACTGCAGTGACATTTTGATTAATTAAAGG
>Ga0326733_1000360_pt1 | contig 13300 bp, 12 predicted proteins | sample 14_GP2_308_FD_207946 | JGI IMG/M metagenome (GOLD analysis project Ga0326733, IMG submission 207946) | Glacier ice microbial communities from Ngari, Tibet, China - 14_GP2_30.8 | ecosystem: Environmental > Aquatic > Freshwater > Ice > Glacier | place: China: Ngari, Tibet | collected 2018-07-17 | reverse complement strand
GCCGAATTCGCGGCGCGTGCCGATGCGCGCGTATCGGCGCAATTGCTGTACGAGAACATAACGACCGACATGCGCCCGGCGCTCAAGAGTATGGCCCTTCCGGTCACGGTCATCGTGCCATGGTCCACGCGTGGCTTTGGCAAGGAGCGGACGCTGGCATTTTATCGCCGTCAATATGCCGACGCACCCGATGTTCGGTTTGTCGACATCGCCGGTTCGGGACATTTCGTCATGCTCGACCAGCCCCAGGCGTTCATTGACGCACTGGCCCAGTTCACGAAATAAAGCGACGCCCCGCCCCACCATCGTCTTGGGAACGCACCCAACGATGGTGGGTTGTTCGCGCAAAAGCCGGGCGCTCCGGCAGTGCAACAAGGGAATATCAGATGATCGACCGCAGCAAGATCCGCGAGCATATGGATGTCATTGCTTCCGATGGCGAGCGCATTGGCACGGTGGACGCGGTCGAGGGGGAGCGGATCAAGCTCATCAGGGATGCGTCGAGCGATGGCGAGCACCACCGCGTTAATCTCTCGGATGTTGCGCGGGTCGATGAGCATGTTCATTTGTCGAAGACGCGGGCCGCTCTGGGACTTGGGCTTGCCGGTAGCGGTGCCGCTGCCGGGGCGCAGGCTGGCAAGTCGGCAAATCCCCTTCCGCCGATCCGCAATCCGGCTGTCGGCAGTGCCGAGCCGCGGCGCAATTACATGCTGCCGTGGGTACTTGCCGGGCTTGCTTTGCTCGCGCTGGTCCTCGCGCTCAGCCAATGCGATCGTGACGACGATGATCGCGGCGCGCGGACAAATAACGACAAGATCTCCGCGATCGTTACCCCGCGGGTGGCCGGGGCACCGCTGGTCCCGGGGACGCTTGCGCACGATCTCGACCGGTTCATGAACAGCAAGGATGGCCTGCCGCGGACGTTTGCGTTCGATGCGGTCAACTTCGATAGCGGTACCGCCAATCTGCGCGGTCAGGACAATGATGACCTCGACGACATCGCGCGCGTCCTTGCGGCTTACCCCAAGTCGCGGGCGGCAATCGTCGGCTATGCCGATGCCCGCGGCGACAGCGGTCTCAACCGCGACCTTGGTGCGAACCGTGCCACGGCGGTGATCGCGGCCTTGGCCTCGCGTGGCGTTCCGGCCGACCGGCTCGAAGCGCGCACGGGCGGGGAGAGCGATCCAGCCGCGACCAATGCGACGTCGGGTGGCCGGTTCGAGAATCGCCGCACCGAATTGGTGATCCTCAAGCGCTGACCTGCTAGGTGGGCCGATGATCGTAATGACGCCCCGTCCCGACCCAGAGCTTGATTTCTTCGTTCATCGCGGCGAGCGCATCGCTGTTCGTCATCGCCCGGCGAATGAAGATCAGGCGACGATCCTGTTCCTGCCCGGTTACGGATCGGACATGACCGGCATCAAGGCGTCGGCGATCGACGCCCATTGCGCGACGCGGGGGCTTGGCTGCCTGCGGCTCGATTATTCGGGCACGGGTGCTTCGTCGGGCGCGTTTGCCGATGGCACGCTCGACCGCTGGCTCGACGAGGTGCTCGCCGCGATCGACACCCAGTCGCACGGCAAATTGCTGATCCTCGGATCGTCGATGGGCGGATGGATCGGGTTGCACGCCGCTCTTCGCCGTCCCGGCCGCGTCGCCGCCTTCCTTGGCATCGCCGCCGCTCCCGATTTTACCGAATGGGGCTTTGCCGACGAGGCTGAGAAAGCGATCTTGTTGCGCGATGGGCGCCTCGAGCATGTGCGGCCCAACGGATCGGTCATGCTGAGAACGAGGGAACTGTGGCAGTCGGGAAAGGCGTTGCGGCTGCTCGAATCGCCAATTCCACTCCTGATCCCGATCCGTCTTGTCCATGGCGCCGACGATTTGAGCGTACCCTCGGCCATCGCGCTTCGCTTGTTCGACCGGCTGGAGTCGGCCGATCTGCACCTGCGCCTGATCAAGGGAGCTGGGCACAATCTGAGCGAGCCTGACCAAATCGCAATCATCTTGACGGAAATTGATGAACTGATCGGCCGGATCGCCTGAAGTCTTTTCCCGGCGCCTTGTCCTCCCCATGTGCAAAGCCAGCACTTAATCGAGGACGAACAGTGACCCAATTTCTCCATTCGATGATCCGCGTTTCGGACCCGCAGGCGACGATCGACTTCTTTAAGCTGATCGGGCTTGAAGAACGCCGCCGCAAGGACGTCCCTCAGGCCAAGTTTACGCTGATCTTTCTCGGCGCGGGCGACGATGTCGCCGAAGTCGAATTGACTCATAATTGGGACGAAAGCGGCTATGGCGAAGGGCGCAATTTCGGTCATCTCGCCTTCCGGGTCGACGATGTTTACGCCACCTGCCAGCGGCTCGCGGACGCCGGAGTGGTCATCAATCGCCCGCCGCGTGATGGCTACATGGCGTTCGTCCGCTCGCCCGACAATATTTCGATTGAGCTTCTTCAAAAGGGGGCTCCGCTTGCCCCCGCCGAACCGTGGGCGTCGATGCCCAACAGCGGGTCGTGGTGATGCCGCGCGAGTCCAGCCTTGAGATCGTCGGGATCCCCGCCTTTGCCGACAATTACCTGTGGCTAGTCCACGATCGCGATAGCGGTAAGACGGCAGTGGTCGATCCGGGCGATGCCGCGCCGGTGCTGGCCGCGGCGGAGGTGCGCGGTTGGCGCATCGGGCAGGTGTGGAACACGCATTGGCACCCTGATCATATTGGCGGCAATCAGGCGGTCGTCGCGGCGACCGGGGCAACCCTCTCCGCCCCCGCTGCCGAAGCCGCCAAGATCGCCGCGATCGACGTCGCCCTCAAGGACGGCGACCGCGTGCAAATCGGCAATCATGTCGGCGAAGTGTGGGCGGTCCCCGGCCATACGCTGGGCCACATCGCCTTTATCTTCCGTGAGGCGGGGATCGCGTTTGTCGGCGATACAATGTTCGTGATGGGCTGCGGTCGATTGTTCGAAGGTACGCCCGAACAAATGTTCGCTTCGTTTGCCCGGCTTGGTAAGTTGCCCGACGACACGCTCATCTATTGCGCTCACGAATATACTCTCGCCAATGCGCATTTCGCGGTCGCCGTGGAGCCGGGCAATGAAGCGATCGCCGCTCGGCTGGCAGCAGTCGTGGCAGCTCGCGAACGCGGCGAGGCGACGGTTCCGACGACGATTGCCGCCGAGCGTGCGACCAACCCCTTTCTTCGCGCTTCGTCCCTTGTTGAGTTTTCGGAACGTCGTGCGTGGAAAGATCGATTTTAGCGGCTTATGATCGCCCTGCGCGTTGAGCCAATAGTTTGCGGAGAAACAGCCATGTCCCGTCTCGCGATCCTCGTTGCCGCCTTGACCGTGAGCACCCTCACCGCGTGCGCGCCCGGTGTTGAAGAGCCGACCACCTCACGCGCTGCGATGCGTTTCAATGCCGAGCTTGCAGGTTTGGTCCCCGGCCGACCGCAGAATTGCCTGCCTTTGCGGAGCTCGGCATCGGTAGTTGCCGCGCGCGGGAAAACCCTGTTGTTCCGAGAGGGGCGAATGGTTTACGCGAGTGAGACGAGCGGAGGGTGCGCCGCCGCAGCCGACAATCAATATGCGTTGGTCACCGAAAATTTCAGCGGTTCATTATGTAGCGGGACACTTGCCCGGGTCGTCGATTTGAACAGCTCCGGGTCGCTCCGCGGAACGTGCATGATCGGTGACTTTACTCCATACCGCCGCCCCTGATCTAGCGCTTGAATAAAGCGTCGAGCCGGTCGCCATAGGCCTTTCCGATGACGTGGCGGCGGATCTTGAGCGAAGGGGTGAGTTGCTCGTTGTCGACCGTGAACGCGGCGTCGGCGACGATGAAGCGGCGGATCCGCTCGATGACGCTGAGTTCGGCATTGACGCGATCGACTGCTTTGCCCAGCGCCTTGGCGAGTGCGGCCGGGTCAGAACCATGCTCGGCGACGAACTCGGCGTCGGGAACCAGCAATGCGACGAGGTGTGGGCGGCGGTCGCCGTAGATCATTGCCTGAGCGATCTCGGGTTGAAGGGTCAGCATTCCCTCGACGCGTTGCGGCGCGACATTGTCACCCTTGTCGTTGACGATCAGGTCTTTCTTGCGATCGGTAATCACGATCCGGCCTTTTGCATCAAGGTGCCCGACGTCGCCGGTTGCCAGCCAGCCATCGATCAGCACGCGCTGGCTTTCAGGCTCGTTGCGCCAATAGCCGTGCATGACCTGCTCGCCGCGGACCATGATCTCGCCGTCGTCGGCAATTCGTACTTCGCTGTTCAAAAGTGGCGGGCCGACAGTTTCCATGCGGATGCCGGCTTGTGGGCGATTGCAGCTGATCACCGGACCGCCTTCGGTCTGCCCGTAGCCCTGGAGAACGGGCAGGCCCATCGCCTGGAAGAACAGTCCGACGTCGAGGTTGAGCGGCGCTCCGCCCGAGACCAGGGCCTTGATCCGCCCGCCGAAACGAGCGCGAACCTTGCGGCGCAAGGTGAGCGACAAAATCGCGTCCATCGGAGAGTCCCACGGAGAGGACAAATTGGCGTTGCGGCGGGCTTCGATGGCGAGGGCTCGGCGCATGAGGTATTTGGGAACGCCACCGTCTTTGTCGACTGTTTTGAGTATCTTGGCCCGGAGCATTTCGAACAGTCGCGGGACGACGACCATCAGCGTCGGGCGCAGTTCTTCGATGTTTGCAGGCAATTTTTCCAGACTTTCGGCATAAAAGATCTGTCCGCCCAGCGCGATCGGGAAATGCTGGCCGCCGCTATGCTCATAAGCGTGGCTCGCGGGCAGGAACGACAGGAACACTTCGTCGCCCCAGCCAAAGTCATTGGCGATGATATCGATGCAGCCTTCGACGTTGTGAAGCACCATGCCATGATGCTGCATCACTCCGCGCGGTGCGCCGCCGGTGCCACTGGTGTAGATCAGGCAGGCGAGGTCGCGGCGCCCGACGGTGGCCATCCGAGCCTCGAGCGCGGCGACGTCGGGCGATCCCTTGACCAGGTCGCCCCACAGATGGATTTGCGCCACGTCGGGCGACTGGCCGGTGATGATGTCGTCGATCGAAATGATATGGTTGCAATCGGACGAGAACAGCACCGCCGGCATCAAGGCGCGCGCCAGCTTCTGGGTCGAGACGATGACCGCCGCGGCGCCCGAATTGTTGAGGATGTGCTGATGATCGCGGGTCGTGTTGGTGGTGTAGGTCGGCACCGTGACGCAGCCCGCCGCCATGATCGCCAGATCGGCGATCAGCCATTCGGGGCGGTTCTCGCTGACCAGCATAACCCGGTCGCCGGGCTTGAGCCCGATCCGGGTCAGGCTGTCGGCAAGCGCCGCGACCTTCTGTGCCGCAGCGGCATAGCTGATTGCCTGCCACGCTCCATCGCGCTTTGCCGAAAGGAACGGCGCTTGGCCCTTTTCGCGAGCGCGCGTAAGGAACATCGTGACGAGGTTCGGAAAATGCTCGAGCTGCTTCTGGTGCGGACGCGGCGACATATTATTCTCCGATACTCGCGCCTTCGCTGCGCGGATCGGCCGCACCGACCCAGCGGCCCTTGCCCTGCGCATCGGCGACCCATTCGATGGCATTGGCCTTGAAGCTTGGCCCGCGCGCCTCGACCTTGTGGCCGAGCGCAACGAGGGCGGGGACCAACGCTTCGTGGGCGCTGCCCTTTTCGACATAGACCGTGCCGCCGGGCGAATAGAGGACCGGCAGCGCGATTGCCTGTTGCGCCGTCAGTCGCCAGTCGATGACGCCGATGATCGCCTTGGCGACCTGGGCGATGATCGTCGCCCCGCCCGCCGCGCCGACCGCGAGCCGGACCCGGCCATCGGGAGCGAAAACGATCGTTGGCGACATCGAGCTGCGCGGCCGCTTGCCCGCCTCGACCCGGTTCGCGACGCTGACGCCATTGACCGAGGGAATGATGTTGAAATCGGTCAGTTCATTGTTGAGGAAATAGCCGTTGACCATCAGCCCCGACCCGAACACGCTTTCGATGGTCGAGGTCAGGTTGGCGACGTTGCCCGCGCGATCGGTGGCGACAAAGTGCGACGTTCCCTGCTCGATGGGCTGCGGCGACAGTGCAAGCTGACGCGCTCCGGCCGGGCTTCCTGCGGCGACATTCGCCATCGTGCGGTCGGTCGCGATCAGGGCCGAGCGCCGGGCAAGGTAATCGGCGTCGGTCAACCCCGCCACCGGCACCGACACGAAGTCGGCGTCGGCCAGGTACAGATCGCGATCGGCATAAGCGAGGCGCATCGATTCGGCGATGAGGTGCCACGCCGCGGGCGAATCCGGCCCAAGCGCGGTCAAATCGAAGCGTTCGAGCTGCTTGAGGATGGCGAACACGGTGGTCGCGCCCGACGATGGCGGGCCCATGCCGCATACGCGATGGCGGCGATAGATCCCGCACACCGGCGCGCGGGCCCTGGCGTCATAAGCCGCAATGTCGCCTGGGGTCATGGCCGCCGGATTGCGCGGCGCGGTGCGTACCGTGGCAGCAATCGCCTGCGCATTGGGGCCGACGTAAAAAGTTTCGGGGCCGCGATTGGCAAGGTCGGTCAGGAAGGCTGCCAGCCGTGGATTGCGAACGCGCGTGCCAACGGGCAGCGGCTCACCATCGGCGCCGAAGAACAAGCCGCGCCCTTCGGGGGTCAGGGTCACGATGTCGCGCGACCGGTCGAGCATCCCGCGCATCCGCGCGGTGATGACATAGCCGTCGCGCGCCAGCCCGATCGCCGGCTGGAACAACGCCTTCCACGCGAGCTTGCCATGCGCGCGATGCGCCATTGCCATCATCCGCACGTTGCCGGGAATGCCGACGCTTTTCCCGCCGGGCACTGCGTCGCGTGGTGACATGGGCACGCCGTCCTTGAAGAACCATTCAGGGTTGGCCGCAGCAGGCGCTTCCTCGCGCCCGTCATAGGTGTCGAGCTTGCCGCGGGCGTCGCTGGCGAGAAGGAAACCGCCACCGCCGATGCCCGAGCTTTGCGGTTCGACCACGGTCAACGCCACGAGGGTGGCAAGCGCGGCATCGGTCGCGCTTCCCCCTACCCGAAGGATCGACGCGCCAGCTTCGGCGGCGCGCGGATCGGCCGCCGAGACGATCCCGGGTGCGCTGGTGGAATTGGTCGAAACCGTGGTGCAGGCACCGAGCGAAAGGGCGGCGACCAATGGCCAATATTTGCTGAGCATATCGTTGGGCTAGCCGCTTCCCACAGCGTCGGCAATGCTCGACATCCCACGCTGCTCAAGCCGTTCGGCAAGACCGTTCGCGATCGTGCGCGCAAGCCCGGGGCCATGATAGACCAGCCCCGAGTAAAGCTGGACGAGGCTCGCCCCGGCCAGGATCCGCGCCCATGCGTCATCGGCCGAAGCGATCCCGCCAGCCGCGATCAACGGCAATTCGCGTCCGCTGGCGTTGCGGAACAGCCGCAGGGCGTCGAGCGCGAGTGTTTTTAGAGGGGCGCCGGATAGTCCGCCGCTTTCCGACTTGAACGGCGAGGCAAGCGGTGGCCGCGACACGGTCGTGTTGGCGACGATCATTGCGTCGATCCGTGCGTCCAATGCGGCGCGGACGATACGATCATGGTCGCCATGTTCGAGGTCGGGCGCGACCTTGAGAAAGACCGGGGGGCCTTGTGGCGATCTCGCAGCAGCAACCGCGCCGAGCAATTCGACGAGCTCGCCCCCGGACTGCAGGTTGCGCAACCCCGGCGTGTTGGGCGAGCTGATGTTCACCGTCAGATAGTCCGCCACCGGGGCCATCGCCTTTACGCCCGTCACATAATCCGCAATCCGGTTTTCGGCGTCCTTGTTGGCGCCGATGTTGACCCCGACCAGCCCGCGGCGATCACGCTTGCCGAGCCGTTCGAGTGCGACCCCCTGCCCCTGATTGTTGAACCCAAGGCGATTGATGACGGCTTGATCCTCGACCAGCCGGAACATTCGCGGGCGCGGATTGCCGTCCTGCGGGCGCGGGGTGAGTGTTCCTATTTCGACGAAGCCGAAGCCCAGCCCGAGCATGACGTCGGGGACTTCGCCATTCTTGTCGAACCCCGCGGCAAGCCCGATGGGCGAAGGAAAGGTGAGGCCGGCAAGCTGGCTGGCAAGGCAAGGGGCGAAGCGTGGCAACGGACGCAGCGGCTTCAGGCGAAGCGCGGCGATCGTCGCGGCATGCGCGGTTTCGGCGTCGAGCGCGAACATCAGAGGGCGGATCAGGCGATACATGCGGCCCTATGTACCCCGGCGAAGGCAGGGGTCCAGTCTGGACTCCTGCCTTCGCAGGGAACCAACTCACTTTGTTTGTCGAAAGACTCTTCACAATGCGCCGCGCGCCCGCCACCACTTGCGCAACATTGCGAAAGGAAAGCCCGTGCGCCGATTGATCCTGCTTGCGTCGACCGCCTTACTCACCGCCTGTGCGACGACCGCACCGGACGCTTCGCTCGTTCCGCCGCCGGTCGAGGCCGCTCCGGTCGCGTCGGTTGGCGAAGCCGCGCCCGCGACCACAACCCCTGCCCCTGCCGCTGCCGCGCGGAACGCCGAGCTCGCGACCTTTTTCACCGAATATGACAAGGCCGAACTCGCACTGTCGCCGCTGACCAAGGCGTATCGCGCGATCAAGGACGAGGATTATGGCAAGCTCGACCAATATACCGACGCCGCCTCGATCGAAGGTCGCGCGCTCGACCAGCGTACCGTCGAAGCGCTCCAGTCGCGGTTTGATCGCGCCACGCTGAATCCTGACGACCAGCTTAGTTACGACCTCCTGCTGTATCGCAACACGCGTTCGGCGAGCATCTTTCCATACCGCCGCAACGCTTACGTGTTCGACCAGATGAACGGCGCCCAGGCCGAGCTTCCGGCGTTCCTGATCAACATCCACAAGGTCGACAGCGAAGCCGACGCGCGCGCCTACATCAGTCGCTTGCAGCAGAGCGGGCGCTTCATCGACCAGGCGATTTCCGAGTCGGTCGAGCGCGAAAAGGTTGGGGTACTGCCGCCGCGCTGGGTGTTCCCACAGGTCATCGAGCAATCGCGCAACATCATTACCGGGGCACCGTTCACCGCGGGCGCCGACAATGATCTGTTCGCCGACTTCAAGACCAAGGTCGGCAAATTGTCGGTGCCGCAAGCGACCAAGGACGCGCTAATCGCCGAAGCACGCACGGCGATGCTGACGTCGATGCGCCCCGCCTATCAGCGCATGATTTCCACGCTTAGTGCGCAGGCGAAACGCGCCGGCAGCGACGACGGCATCTGGCGCTTCGCCGATGGTGCCGAGCAATATAAAGCGCTGCTCAAATATTATACAACGACCGAATATGACGGCGACCAGATTCATGCGCTTGGACTGGCCCAAGTAGCGCGCATTCACGGCGAGATGACCGCGATCAAGGACCGCGTCGGCTTTGCCGGAACGCTCCCCGCGTTCTTCACCCACATTCGCGACGGCAAACAATATTATTTCCCGAACACCGCTGCCGGCAAACAGCAATATATCGATGAATCGACCAAGGCGGAGGCTTTAGTTGCTGCCGCCTTGCCGCGCTTTTTCGGGCGCCTGCCCAAATCACCTCTGCTGATCAAGGCGGTCGAGCCGTTCCGCGAGAAGAATGCCGGCAAGGCGTTCTACCAGTCCCCGCCGCCCGACGGCTCGCGCCCCGGGACTTATTACGTCAATTTGTACAACATGCAGAACATGCCCGCGACCGAGGTTGAGGCGCTATACTGTCATGAGGGCCTGCCCGGTCACCACCTTCAGTTCGCTTTGCTGAGCGAACTTGGCAAAGGCGAAGTGCCGCCGTTCCGCCAATTTTCGGGCTATACCGCCAACAGCGAAGGCTGGGGCCTCTACGCCGAGAAATTGTGCAAGGAGATGGGGCTGTATACCGACCCATATCGCGATTTCGGGCGGCTCCAGCTCGAGCTTCACCGCGCAATGCGGCTGGTGGTCGACAGCGGGCTTCACCACAAGCGTTGGACGCGGGCCCAGGCGATCAAATTCATCCAGGACAATAGCGCCGACAAGGGCATCGAGAAAGCGATCGAGCGCTACATCGTCTATCCGGGGCAGGCGACTGCCTACATGGTGGGCAAGTTGAAGATCGAGGAGTTGCGGGCGCGGTCGAAGTCGGCGCTTGGGGCGAAATATGACGATCGCAGCTTCCACGATACGGTGTTGCTTGCAGGATCGCTGCCGCTCGATTTGCTTGAAGCGCGGGTCGATGGGTGGATTGCGGGGCAGAAATAGGTTCCCACCGGTCACCCCGGCCTTGAGCCGGGATCCGCCTTCTTTTCAAGGTGCAGCGAAGTGAAGGCAGACCCCGGGTCAAGCCCGGGGTGACGGTTAGGGGTTGCAATTTGCGCCCCGAACCATCAAATCGGACTGGAAAGATCCGATTAGATGCGCCTTACCCACCTTGCCGACTATGCGGTCGTGATGATGACCGCCGCCGCCCGCCGCGAGCCATGCTCACGGCTGTCCGCCGCCGAACTGTCGAGCGAGACCGGCGTTCCGCTGCCCACGGCGCAGAAATTGATGGGCAAGCTCGCCGCGGCGGGGCTGTTGACGAGCGTGCGCGGGTTCGGCGGGGGCTTTACCTTGGCGCGCGGAATTTCCGAGATCAGCCTGGCCGACATCGTCGAAGCGGTCGAGGGGCCGATCGCGATGACCCAATGCTCGGGGTCGGAGGAAGCGTCCGACTGCGCGCTCGATGCCCATTGCCGGGTCAAGCCGCACATGGGGATCGTCGGCCAGAAAGTCCGCGGTGCGCTTGGCGCCGTCAGTCTGCAGGAACTTGCCCGATGAACGAAATGCTCCCTACCGTCGAAGCGCCGAACGCCGAGTTCCGGGAGGCGATCGCCAAGGATTATGAATGGGGCTTCCATTCGGACATCGAGCAGGAATTCGCGCCCAAGGGCCTGTCCGAGGACACGGTGCGCTTCATTTCGGGCAAGAAGAACGAGCCTGAGTGGATGCTCGAATGGCGCCTGAAGGCGTACGCTGCGTGGCTCGAGATGGAAGAGGTCGACTGGGCCAAGCTCGACATCCCGGCGATCGATTATCAGGATTCATATTATTACGCCGCGCCGGTGGCCAAGCCCAAGCTTGGCAGTCTGGACGAGGTCGATCCCGAGATCTTGCGGGTCTATGCCAAGCTCGGCATTCCGATCGAGGAGCAGAAGGTGCTCGCCGGGGTCGAGGGCGCGCGCCGGGTGGCGGTCGACGCAGTGTTCGACAGCGTGTCGGTGGCGACGACGTTCCGCGAGGAATTGAAGCGCGCGGGGGTGATTTTCCTGTCGATCAGCGAGGCGATCAAGGAATATCCCGAGTTGATCCAGAAGTATCTTGGGTCGGTGGTTCCGCAGCGCGACAATGTGTTCGCGTGCCTCAATGCGGCGGTGTTCAGCGACGGGACGTTCGTGCTCGTGCCCGAGGGGGTGCGTTGCCCGATGGAATTGAGCACTTATTTCCGCATTAATGCCGAGAATACGGGGCAGTTCGAGCGCACCCTGATCGTCGCCGAGAAGGGGTCGTATGTATCGTATCTCGAAGGCTGCACTGCGCCGATGCGCGACGAGAATCAGCTTCACGCGGCGGTGGTCGAGATTTACGCGCACGAGGACGCCGAGGTTAAATATTCGACCGTGCAGAACTGGTATCCGGGGGATGCCGAGGGCAAGGGCGGGATCTTCAACTTCGTCACCAAGCGGGCGTTGTGCTCGGGCGCGCGGTCGAAGGTCAGCTGGACCCAGGTCGAAACGGGCTCTGCGATCACCTGGAAATATCCGTCGTGCATCTTGAAGGGCGAGGGGTCGGTCGGCGAATTTTATTCGATCGCGCTGACCAACAATCGCCAGCAGGCCGACACCGGCACCAAGATGATCCACATCGGCAAGAACACCCGATCGACGATCGTGTCGAAGGGCATTTCCGCAGGGCGAAGCAACAATACGTATCGCGGGCTGGTGCGGGTATTGCCGGGCGCCGAAAACGTGCGCAATTTCACCCAATGCGACAGCCTGCTGCTGGGCAGCGAATGCGGCGCTCACACGGTGCCGTACATCGAAGTCAAGAACCCGACCGCAACGATCGAGCATGAAGCGACCACGTCAAAGATCAGCGATGACCAACTGTTCTATGCGACGTCGCGCGGATTGGATGCCGAGGCGGCAGTCGCGCTGATCGTCAATGGCTTCGCCCGCGAAGTGCTCAAGCAACTGCCGATGGAATTCGCGGTTGAGGCACAGAAATTGTTGGGTATCAGCCTTGAGGGAAGCGTGGGGTGATCTTGCTTTCGCTTCTTGCTGTGGGGTCGATCACGACCGAGTTCGAATTGCTCGACCGGGCCATTGCGACCTGCTCGCGAACCGTGGTCAGTCCGGCCTTTGCCGCCGACCCGGCGCGCCGCAGCGTCGTCATGACCGAAACCGTTCGCGAACAGGAAGCCATCGTCAGCGAGCGGATCGACATTGCCGTCCGCCGACGTGCGCTGCGGGAAACGCGCCCGGCCGGGATCAAGGTCGGTGACAATGAACAGGTTCTCAACATGGCCGCGCTTGCCCTTGAAGACCGCCAGCGCGCGCTGAACGATCGCCGGATGCTCGAAACGATGCGCACCGAGGCGATGGACGTGAAGCGCCGATACTATCTCGCGCATTGCGCCAAAGGGACGAACGATGCTCAGGATTGAAAACCTTCATGCCACTGTTGCCGGCAAGCCGATCCTCAACGGGCTGAGCCTGACCGTGCCCACGGGCGAGGTGCATGCGATCATGGGGCCCAATGGGGCGGGGAAATCGACCCTGGCTTACGTGCTTGGCGGGCGGCCGGGGTATGAGGTGACCGAAGGTTCGGTGATGTTCACCCGCCCCCTCCCGCCGGAGCGGGAGGGGGCGGGTGAGGGCCTGTCCTTGTCCGACATGCCCTCCCCTTCGTCGCTTCGCTCCTCTTCCCCTCCTGCTCTGGCGGGAGGGGTGGATCTGCTTGCGCTTGAACCGCATGAGCGGGCGGCGGCAGGGCTGTTTCTGGGGTTTCAGTATCCGGTCGAGATTCCGGGCGTTTCGTCGTTTCAGTTCGTGCGCGAGGCGCTTAATTCGCAGCGCCGGGCGCGGGGCGAGAAGGAGCTTTCGGGGGCTGAGTTCATCAAGTTGGCGCGCGCCGAAGCGACCGCGCTCGGCATGGACCCGGAGATGTTGAAGCGGCCGGTCAATGTCGGCTTTTCGGGCGGCGAGAAGAAGCGTGCGGAAATGGTCCAGATGGGGATAATGGCGCCGCGCCTGGCGATCC
>Ga0326733_1000359_pt1 | contig 13314 bp, 15 predicted proteins | sample 14_GP2_308_FD_207946 | JGI IMG/M metagenome (GOLD analysis project Ga0326733, IMG submission 207946) | Glacier ice microbial communities from Ngari, Tibet, China - 14_GP2_30.8 | ecosystem: Environmental > Aquatic > Freshwater > Ice > Glacier | place: China: Ngari, Tibet | collected 2018-07-17 | reverse complement strand
CGGCGGGGATCGCGCGCGCGATCTCGTCGGCCCACTGCGTGCAGGCGGCCGGCTCCCGGTGCCGCTTCGTGTTCACAGTGGAGACCGCGGTGAGCGGCGCGAACGTCGACCGCTGCGAGCGGGCGCGGGCCTGCTCGCTGATCTCGTTCATGACCCAGGCGTGCTGGTTGGCGACCGCGCCGAGCATCGAATCGAAGGTCGGAATGGACCGGATCGGGTGGATGCCCGTCACGATGACCTTCGTGCCGGTGGAGGTGGCCTCTTCCACGCCCGCCACAAGCTCGTCGAGTTTCTCCCGCCAGGTGTCGAGCGGGGTGAGGCGCAGCGCGTCGTTCACCCCGAGCACGATCACGTCGTAGCGCCACAGCTGCATGGAGAGGATGGCCTGGAGGGCACCGGAGATGGAGATGCCCGGATCAGCCGCGAGTTCGACATCCGCTCCTCGCCCGGTGCTTGCCGACAGCGTCCGCGCGAATGCGCCAGGTAGCGCGAGGTCGTGAGTCGTGACGCCCCAGCCGACCGCCGGGCCGGCACCGAAGATGAGGGCGCGCAGGCTGTCCCGTCCCGGCGCATACCCGCGCGCCGGACCGGACGGTCGGGGAACATGACGGAGGAATCGATCGCCGTTCGATGCCCAGACGCTCATCGCCGGGCTGAGCGCGAGGTCCTTGAGGTCGGCGAGAACATTTCGTGTTTTGCCACCGCTGCCGTCGCCGGAATCATCCTGAGCCACGAGACCCCCCAGCCCCTCCGGCCGGGACGTCCGGTCAGTCGGGACGAAATTATCAGCGTCGGGGCGGGTTCTCGAATCACCGCAGTTGGCTGAACTCCTCGACCCGGTCGGGCTGTCCGGCGATCAGGATGATGTCGCCTGGCTCGAGCACGGTGTCGAGTGTGGTGTAGCTCCAGCCGATGCCAGGGCGGTCGAATGCCGTGACCGTGACCCCGTGGGTTGCACGCACCTTCGTCTCGCCGAGCGGCTTGCCGAGCACGGCCTGGGGCGGCGTCGTCTTGACGATCGCGAAGTTCTCGCCGACCTCGATGTAGTCCTGCATTGCCCCGCGTACCAGGTGGGCGACCCGCTTGCCCATGTCCTTCTCGGGGTAGACGACATGGTGCACGCCGAGCTGCGTGAGGATCTCGCCGTGCTGGTCAGTGACGGCCTTCGCCCACACGGTCGGCACCTTGAGCTTGAGCGCGAGCGCGGCGGTGAGGATGCTGGCCTGCAGGTCACCGCCGATCGCCACGACGACGCGTTCGAACTCGGGCACGGCGAGCTGCCGCAGCGTCTCCTCCTTGGTCGAGTCCGCACGCACCACGTGGGTGAGCAGCCCGTTGTGGTTCTGCACGATCTCCTCGCGGTCGTCGATGCCGAGCACCTCGGTTCCGTTCGCCATCAGCTCGAGCGCGAGCGCGCTGCCGAACCGGCCGAGCCCGATCACCGCGACGGCCCCCGCCTCGGCGATGCGGTTGGGGTTGTTGCGGGAGAACAGCGCGAACTTATCCAATGATGGGCCTCTCTTGCGGGAATTCGTAGGTGATGCGCCGCTCGCGCAGCGCGATCGACGAGGCGAACGTGATCGGCCCGAGCCGGCCGATAAACATGAGAACAACCAGAATCAGCTGGCCGGCCGGTGGCAGGTCGGCGGTGATGCCCGTCGACATGCCGACGGTGCCGAACGCGGAGACGACCTCGAACAGCAGCCGGTCGAGGCCGAAGTCGGTCATGAGCAAGAGCGCGGTCGTGGCGGTGATGACGACGGCGACGGCGAGCAGCACGACGGTGATCGCCTGCCGGTGCACGGCCCGCGACAGCCGCTTGCCGAACACGTTGACGGCGCCGTCGCCGCGCAGCTCGGTGAGCAAGATGAAAAACAGCACCGCGAAGGTCGTGATCTTGATGCCGCCGGCGGTGCCGGCAGGGCCGCCGCCGATGAGCATGAGGGCGTCCATTCCGAGCCAGCTCGCGGGATCCATCAGCCCCGTGTCGATGGAGTTGAAGCCGGCCGTGCGCGTCTGCACCGAGGTGAAGAACCCGGCGAGGAGCTTGCCCGGCCAGTCGAGCGGCCCCAGGGTTGCCGGGTTGTTCCACTCGATCGCGGTGATGTAGATCCAGCCGCCGATCAGCAGGCCGATCGTTCCCGAGACGACGATGCGGGTGTTCATCGTCCACTTGAGTGTGTGGCGCAGGTGCTTGCGCAGCTGCATGATGACGGGGAAGCCGAGCCCGCCGATGATGATCGCGGCGGAGATCGGCAGGCAGATGAACGGGTCGGTCGCGTACTGCACGAAACTGTCGCTGAAGAGCGCGAATCCGGCGTTGTTGAACGACGACACGGAGTGGAAGACGCCGAGCCAGGCCGCGCGGCCGATCGGTTCGCCGTAGCCGATGGCGAACCGCGCCGTGAGCATGGCGGCGATGACAACCTCGACGATGAGTGAGATGCGCACGACACCGAGCACAAGGCCGCCCACATCCTCGAGCCCCGAGCTGTGCGCCTCCGAGGCGGCCGTGACCTTCGAACGCAGCGACATCCGGCGCAGCACGGCGAGGCCGATCACCGACGCGAAGGTCATGATGCCGAAGCCGCCGACCTGCACGAGCGCGAGGATCACGACCTGCCCGAACGGGGTCCAGTAGGTCGCCGTGTCGACCACAATGTGGCCCGTCACGCAGACCGCGGACGTCGCGGTGAAGAGCGCCTCGAGGAAGCTCGCGCCGCCGGGCCCGACCCGCGCGATCGGCAGCATCAGGATGCCGGTTCCGATGAGAATCGTCGCCGCGAACCCGGCCATGACGACCTGCGCCGGGTGCAGACGAGGGCGTCTCCACGAGACGCGCTCCATCTTGGGCCGCAATTGCACTCGCTCACACTACGCCCGCAGGCGGGGAGCGCACACCGCGTGGGCTCGGCACGATCGACCTAGGCTGGCCCGATGCGCACCTACTACCCCGAGATCGAACCATACGACTCCGGCCTTCTCGAGGTCGGCGACGGCCAGAGCCTCTATTGGGAGGCATCCGGCAACCCGCAGGGCAAGCCCGTCGTGTTCCTGCACGGCGGCCCGGGTGGCGCGGTCGGACCCAATCACCGTCGGGTGTTCGATCCCGCGAAGTACCGCATCATCCTGTTCGACCAGCGCGGATCGGGCCAGAGCGTGCCGCACGCGAGCGAGCCGGGCTACGACCTGGGGGTCAACACCACGTGGCACCTCGTCGCCGACATCGAGCGGCTGCGCGAGCACCTCGGCATCGACCGCTGGCAGGTGTTCGGCGGGAGCTGGGGCAGCACCCTCGCCCTCGCCTACGCCCAGACGCACCCGGATCGGGTTACCGAGCTGGTGCTGCGCGGCATCTTCACGTTGCGCGAGAGCGAGCTGGACTGGTTCTACGAGGGCCCGGCCGGGCAGATCTTCCCGGATGTCTGGGAGCGCTACGCCGCTCAGGTGCCCGGCGGGCAGCGCGGCGGCTACATCGACGCCTACCACGCGCTGCTCAACGCCCCCGATCCGGCGGTGCACGGACCGGCCGCGGTGGCCTGGTCGACCTGGGAGGCGAGTGCGATCACGCTGCTGCCGCAGCCGGGGACCGTGGCCGACTTCGCCGACCCCCGGTTCGCGCTGGCATTCGCGCGCATCGAGAACCACTACTTCGTCAACAAGGGCTGGATGGCCGACGGGCAGCTGATCGCGGGCGCGCACTTGCTGCGCGGCATCCCCGCCGTCATTGTGCAGGGTCGCTACGATATCTGCACCCCGCCCGTTACCGCGTGGGACCTGCACCGGGCCTGGCCGGAGGCGGAGTTCCACATGATCCCCGACGCGGGGCACTCGTTCGACGAGCCCGGCATCCTGTCGGCCCTCATCGAGGCGACGGACGGTTTCGCCGACCGCTGACCGCGTCGCCCGGTGCACAACTCCGGCGATTTGTCATCGGGGGCGGGCGTAGTCCTGTGCTTCCGGGCGGTGGATGCGGCGGCACCCGGGTTTCTCCTGAATTAGGCACGCGAACGAGTGCCGAGACCGGCCGATCGGTCCGCGCCCCACGCCATCCGCCCGGCGGCAACCCCTTATTGCCCCGCGCTCCCGGAGTTACGCTTCGGCGAGGAGGTGACGCAGATGCGCGCAAAGGCAGGCGAGCGGATTGTGATCCGAGGCAAGACGGTGGAGACCCCGGACCGGCACGGGGAGATTCTCGAGGTGCGTGGCAGCGAGGGATCCGCGCCGTTCCTCGTGCGATTTGACGATGGACACGAGGCACTCGTGTTCCCGGGCGGCGACACCATAATCGAGCGGCCGCACAAGAGCTGAGACGCCCCGAGCCGCATCCGAGCTGATGAGGAGCTTCTGAGCTCATGCACTGGCGCATCCCCTTGCTGATCGTGCAGGCGCTCGTCGTGCTCAGCGCGGCGGCAGGCGGCGTGGCCCTCGCGCTCGACGAGCGAGCGGGAGCGCTCGGCATCATCCCTCCGCTCGACCGGCTCGAGGGCACTCCCTTCGACTCCTATCTGGTGCCGGGCCTGGTGCTGCTCATCGTCGTCGGCGGCACCCACGTCCTTGCGTTCGTGCTGCTGCTGCGTCGAGCGACGTGGGCGCTCGCCGCATCCGCCGTCGCCGGCTGCGGACTGATGATCTGGGTCTTCGTGCAGATGGTGTTCATTCCGTACAGCTTTCTGCAGGCGGTGTACTTCGGCTCCGGCCTCCTCGAAATCGTGCTCGTGCTGCTCATGCTCGACCTGTTCCACCCGTACCCGCCGGCGCTCGACCCGCCGCAGACTGTAACCCGCGACAGCATCTTCTGACCCGGCGCCCTCTGGTCGGACTCAGTTGCGCAGCAGCAGCTCGGCGAGCGCGAAGAACAGACCGAGCATCGTCGTCATGATCGTGGCGACGATCACGAACACCGAGCGGTCGCGGCGCAGGGCGATCGCGATCCAGCCGACGACGGCGGCGGCCGCGACCATGCCGCAGACGGATGCTCCGATCTCCACCGCCCGCAGGCTACCGGCGACGATCGGGTCGAGCGTGACCACAATGAGGTTGCCGAGCGGCAGAGTCAGCGCCACAAGCCCGAGGAGGCCCAGCACCTACCAGCCGGGCACTGTCTGCGGCCGGAAGCGTTGCTGGCGGGGAGAGGCGTGGTGGGTCATGTCGGCTCGGGTGGTCGGCGTTGGGGGTGCGCTCGGGGTCACATCCTGCGCCGGGGCCGCCCAGCCTCGACAGGGGCGAAAGTACTGCTACGCCCGAGCGCCCTGGGCCGGCGTGGGCGGCATCGCTACGACCGCCACGACCGTCGCCGCGGAGGCAATGACCACGGCGAGGAAGACGGCCGACGACGCGGCCGTGATCGTCTCGGCATCCATTCCCGAGCCGCCGGATGCCGCGAAGATGGCGTTCGCGACGGCGCCGAAGATCGCGACGCCGATCGCGCTGCCGATCGAGCGGGAGAACAGGCTCGCTCCGGTCACGACGCCCCGTTGGTTCCACTCGACGCTCGACTGGGCGGCGATGAGCGTCGGGGTCGCGACGAGGCCGAGCCCCAGGCCGATGAGGAAGCAGCTCGCGGCGACGATGGCGAGGCTCGGTTCGCCCGCGAAGGCCGAGAGCATGACCGCGCCGGCGACCACGATGACCATTCCGATCAGGGCGGTGTTGCGGAACCCGATGCGCAGGTAGAAGCGGCCCGAGATGGATGCCGAGATCGGCCAGCCGATCGTGAGCGCCGCGAGGGCGAGTCCCGCGACCAGCGGCGACACCCCGAGGGAGCCCTCGAGGTAGGTCGGCACGTACGAGGTGAGACCGATCAGGATCGCCCCGACGCCGAGTCCGACCAGTGCCGTGGTCAACAGAAGCCGGCGGGAGAAGACCCACAGCGGCAGGATCGGCTCCGCGGCGCGCGTCTCGGCCAGCACGAAGCATCCGAGCAGGACCCCGCCGACGACGAACGCGCCCATGCTCAGCGGGGAGTCCCAGGCCCACGATTGCCCGCCCTCGAGAATGCCGACGATGAGCAGACTGAGCGAGCCGGTGAGCAGCACAGCACCGAGGTAGTCGACGCGGTGCGTGCGCGGCTCGATCCGCTCGTGCAGGGTGCGCAGGATCATCCAGCCAGCGACGATGCAGAGCGGGATGTTGATGAAGAAGATCCAGCGCCACGACAGGAACTCCGAAAACAGTCCACCCAAGGTCGGGCCGACGACCGCGGAGATCGCCCAGACGCTCGCGAGGTAGCCCTGCACCTTAGCCCGCTCGGCGATGCTGTAGATGTCGCCGACGATCGTGATCGCCGTCGGCTGTACCGCGCCGGCGCCGAGACCCTGCACGGCGCGGAACGCGATGAGGGCAGGCATGCTCCAGGCGAGCCCACAGAGGATCGAGCCGAGCAGAAACACGGCGATGCCGAGGATGATGATGGGCTTGCGGCCGACCACGTCGGAGAGCTTCGCGTAGATGGGGACCGAGACGGCCTGCGCGAGCAGGTAGATCGAGAACAGCCAGGGGAACTGGGCGAATCCGCCGAGGTCGCCGACGATGGAGGTGATCGCGGTCGCGAGGATCGTGGCGTCGATGGCGACGAGTCCTGTCGTCATCATCAGGGCGATGAGAATGGGGCCGCGCTCTGACCGGAACCCCACGTCGGCTCTCGTCGTCACCGCCTGCTCTCCGTCACTGCGACATCCTCGCCTATTTCCCTGTGCTGAAACCCCGTGAGCTCAGATGCGGAGGAGAAACTCATCTGCCCAGAGAAAGACCGCGATCGTGTTCATGAAGTAGGAGGCGTCGACGAACAGGCGGAGGGCGAGGCCGGTGGCGAGGCTCGCGAGCGGGGCGACGAACACGACGAGACCCGCGAGGCCGAGGCTCCACCAGCCGAGCCGAGACCGTGGCCGCATCCGAGTGCGGAAAGTGGTGATCGCCGTCATCGCATCGCTCCATTCGTCGTCGAATGTGTGTGCCTCGGGTGCTGTGAGGTGCGGTGCTGGGACCCTCCGAGAATAGGGGCGGGATCTGGCCCGGGCGAGGGGTTGTATTGCTGCAGCGGAAACTCCTGAGCTCGCCGGATTCCCGCTCGAAGAACGGGCGTTTCACCCCAGATGTGGGGCAGGCGTGGAGCAGGTCATTACGCCACGATGGGGCAACACTCATTGGGGGGCCACATGACTGACGTTCCGACCGCTGTCGTTCCCGCCGGATGGCACGTTGATCCGTCGTCGCCGACCCGCATGCGCTGGTGGACGGGCGACGGCTGGTCGGAGCACACGGCGCCGCTGCCGGCAGATGACGTCGAGGCCCCCGCGGCAGAGGGGCCGGCCGCCGAGGTGTCGCCAGAGCCGAAGCCGAAGCCGGAGCCGGAACCGGAACCGGAGCCCGATGTCCATGCCGAGCCCGGCTACGGATGGCCGCGTCAGGAAAGCACCCGTCCGGGCGTGGTCGTCGCGCACCGCGTCGAGACCCCCGGTGGCTGGGACATCCTGCCGAGCCGCTGGAGTTCGGTCTCCGTCTGGATCATCGCATTCAGCCCGTTCATCGCATTCGCCGCGGCCGCCGCCGCGAGTTTCCTGCTCGCCCTCTACGGGTGGAGCTGGTGGATACTCGGCGCGGTGCTGCTGCCCTACCTGGTCACGATCGTTTTCGCCGTGCGCGACGTGCGCCGTCTGCGCATCTGGGGGCACCAGTACGTTGCGCGCGCATCCTGGTCGCTGCTCGGGGCACCGGTCTATCTGATCGCCCGCGCGATCGTCACGCGCAAGCACGCCGGAATCGGTGCGGCCCCCGCCTGGGCCTTCTTCCTCAACGTGCTGATCGTCGCCGCCGGATGCGTGCTGCTCGCGATCTCGCTGCGCGCCTCCCTCGCGCCCCTCGTCACCGACGGCATCGAGGAGTCGATCGCCTGGGAGCTGTCCGTCGACGGCACTGAGCACACGGTCGACTGCGGAACACCGGACCGGATCCTGCCGGGGGCGACGCTCAACTGCACGGTCACCGACGACACCGGCGCGACCGGCGCCCTCGAGGTGCGGATCGACAACCTCACCGACGGGTTCTCCTACTCGCAGCCGGTCATGTCAACGGCCGGTTAGCGCGAGGGCCCCACGAAGTCCGACGACTCCACCGACCTGCCGTCGGCCGCGAACGTGAACGTCGCCCGCACAAAGCGGCCGGCGAGGGCCGACGGCAGCCAGTGCTTGGCGTCGTCCCACATCCGGTCGAGGGGAAGGGCGTCGAGAGCGAACCACTCCGGGCGCAGCTCCTCCGACTCCACGGGCTCTCCGGAGAACTCCCGGCAGAGGAACGCCCACGATTTCTGGCTCCACGCCGGGCGGTGCGGGAACGGGTAGGTGAGCTCGCCGATGAGGGTGAGGGAGCCCGGATGCACGGTCACGCCGACCTCTTCCCGTGTCTCGCGCACCGCAGCATCCGTCGGCGACTCGCCCGGCTCGAGCTTGCCGCCCGGGCCAACGAGGTTGCCGAGCCCGAGGCCGGTCTTCTTGCGCCCGAGCAGAATTTCGGGCCCGGCAACGGTCTCGCGCAGCAGGTAGCAGACGCTCACCTCGGGCAGGACCATGGGCGCCAAGCGTAGTTGATGGGCGGTGTCGTGGGTCTCTGTCAGGCTGGAGGAATGACCGACACCCGCGCATCCGCCCTCGAGATCCTGCGCACGCTCGTCGGGCGTGACGACGCGGCCTTCCACGAGGGCCAATTCGAGGCCATCGAGACGCTCGTCGACGACCGCCGGCGCGCGCTCGTCGTGCAACGCACCGGCTGGGGCAAGTCGGCGGTGTACTTCGTCGCCACGCTGCTGCTGCGCCAGCAGGGCGCCGGCCCGACGATCCTCGTCTCGCCGCTGCTCGCCCTGATGCGCGACCAGATCGCCGCGGCAGCCCGTGCCGGGGTGCGCGCGGTCGCGATCAACTCGACCAACCCGCACGAGTGGGGCGACGTGCTGCGCCAGCTCGCCGCCGACGAGGTCGACGTGCTGCTCGTCTCGCCGGAGCGGCTCAACAACCCGTCGTTCCGGGAGCAGCAGCTGCCGCAGCTCATCCCACGGGTCGGCATGCTCGTCGTGGACGAGGCGCACTGCATCTCCGACTGGGGGCATGACTTCCGGCCCGACTACCGGCGCCTGCGCGACCTGATCGCGCAAATGCCCGCCGGCGTGCCGGTGCTCGCGACGACCGCGACGGCGAACAGCCGGGTCGTGCAGGACGTCGCGGAGCAGCTCGGCGCGCTCGCACCGGGCGCCGAGCACACCGACGTCGTGACGATCCGCGGGCCGCTCGCCCGGGCATCCCTCCGGCTGGGCGTGCTGCGGCTGCCGGATGCGGGTGCCCGGCTCGGCTGGCTGCTCAGCCACCTCGACGACCTGCCCGGCAGCGGCATCATCTACACACTCACCGTGGCCGCCGCCGAAGACACCGCCCGCCTGCTGCGCGAGGCCGGGCACGTGGTGCGCGCCTACACCGGGCAGACCGACACGGGTGAGCGGGAGGAGTCCGAGGGGCTGCTCAAGGCCAACCAGGTCAAGGCGCTCATCGCCACGAGCGCGCTCGGCATGGGCTTCGACAAGCCTGACCTCGGCTTCGTGCTGCACCTCGGGGCGCCGTCCTCGCCCGTCGCCTACTACCAGCAGGTGGGCCGCGCCGGCCGCGCCACCGCGAACGCCGACGTGCTGCTGCTGCCCGGCCCCGAAGACGAAGCCATCTGGCAGTACTTCGCGACCGCGTCGATGCCCAACCAGCAGCGCGCCGAGACCGTGATCGACGAGCTCAACGCGAACGGCGGCGCGCCCCTCTCGACGCCGGCGCTCGAGGCGCGGGTGAACATCCGCCGCACCCCGCTCGAGCTGCTGCTCAAGGTGCTCGACGTCGACGGCGCGGTGAAGCGGGTGCAGGGCGGCTGGGTCGCGACCGGCCAGGCGTGGACCTACGACCGCGAACGCTACGAGCGCATCGCCGCCGAGCGGATCGCCGAGCAGCAGCACATGATCGAATACGAGCAGACCGACGGATGCCGCATGGAATACCTGCAGCGGTCGCTCGACGACGACACCGCCGTGCCCTGCGGACGCTGCGACAACTGCGCGGGCGCCTGGTACCCCGTCGATGTGCAGCACGAGCAAGCGGCGAAGGCCGCGTCGTCCCTCGACCGCGTCGGGGTCATCATCGAGCCGCGCGCGCAGTGGCCCACGGGGGCCGATCGTCTCGGCGTGCCGGCCAAGGGCAAGATCGCGCCGGGCGAGCGGATGCTGGACGGCCGCGCCCTCGCCCGCCTCACCGACCTCGGCTGGGGAGGCACCCTCCGCGCGGTGTTCTCGCCGTCGAATGTCGACGCTCCGGCGTCGCCGCAGCTGATCGCCGCGTGCATCCGGGTGCTCGGCGAGTGGGGCTGGGACGAGCGGCCCGCCGCGGTCGTCTCGATGCCGTCGCGGTCGCATCCGCTGCTCGTCGAGTCGGTCGCGACGGCGCTCGCCGGGGTCGGGCGCCTGCCCTACCTCGGATCGCTCGACCTCGTCGGTGACGGCCCAGTCGGCGAGCCCGGCGGCAACAGCGCATACCGGCTGCAGAGCGTCTGGGGCGGCTTTGCGGTGGGCGGGGCGCTGGGCTCGGCGCTGTCCGGGATGTCGGGGCCGGTGCTGCTCGTCGACGACCTCGTCGACAGCCGGTGGACCCTCACCGTCGCCGCCCGGGTGCTGCGCCAGGGCGGCGCCGCGGGAGTGCTCCCCTTCGCGCTGGGAGTGCGCGGGTAGCCGGGTCTGTGTCCGCTACCACGGCACCCTCGGCGGCAGTAGTGGCGGAGGGCCAGGTGGCCACGGCATCCAGAGCGGATCGAGGTGCTGCTCCTCGCCGAGAATCTTCCGCGCGTTTTCCGCGAGCGACCTGATGACGATGCTGCGGAACTCCTCCTGATCGAGGGTGCGGTGCTCCCCGGGACAGCTGCAGTTGGCCGTGTCGATCATGAATGTCATCTCGGCTCTCGGATAGGCGCGGTCGAGGGCCGCCCGAGCCTCGCCGGTCGCGGTGTCATGGATCACCACCTGGCCGGTCGGCCCCACGCTGAGCGGGAAGCTGCGCAGGGTGTCGATGATGAGCCGCGCCGATTCCCCCTCGACGAGCGGCTCGGACGGGGTGGTGCGCTTCGCACGTGTGTTTCTCGCCATGCAGCGAAGGTAGGAGCCCGCGACGGCCAGGCGCGGCATCCGCCATCTCCGGTGGAAAGGAGCGCACCGTCCCCGGCTGTGGGGGAGAGGTCGCGCACGGCGGGTTGCGCCTCAGGCTGGGCACCTAGTGTTATGCCATGACTTTGCATGAGATTGAGCTCACCACCGCCGAGGGCCAGACCACCACGCTTGCCGCCTACGCCGACCAGGTTGTGCTCGTCGTCAACGTCGCCTCGAAGTGCGGCCTCACCCCCCAGTACGAGAAGCTCGAGCAACTGCAGAAGACCTATGGCGACCGCGGGTTCACCGTGCTCGGCTTTCCCTGCAACCAGTTCGCCGGGCAGGAGCCGGGTAGCGCCGAGAAGATCCAGGAGTTCTGCTCGATGACGTACGGCGTGACCTTCCCGCTGTTCGAGAAGACCAAGGTGAACGGGCGCTCCGCGCATCCCCTCTACGCCAAGCTGACCCAGACGGCGGATGCCGCAGGCAAGGCCGGCAAGGTTAAGTGGAACTTCGAGAAGTTCGTGATCTCGCCGTCCGGCGACGTGCAGCGGTTCCGGCCGACCACCCAGCCGGATGCGCCCGAGGTCATCGCAGCCATCGAGTCGGGTCTCGTCCGCGCCTGACCCGCAGGAGTCCGACGGCACTGTCGCCGGGAGCGCCCTCCTCCGTAGGATGAGCGCCACCACCACGAGGGTGCACCCAATGGAGTCAGGCAGCGCAGCGGAGTCAGGCAGCGCAGCGGAACAAGGCAGCGCAGCGGAATCACGCGACACGGCGCCACCGCCCGCGCGGCCGCCGCGCGCACCGTCGCTCTACGACGCGGTGATCTCCGACATGGACGGCGTCATCACCGACACCGCGGTCGTGCACACCGCCGCGTGGAAGGCGGTGCTCGACGAGGTGCTCCAAAGCAAGGCCATTCCCCAGCCTCCCTTCGACGAGGTGCTCGACCACGAGCGTTTCGTCGATGGCAGGCCTCGCAACACCGGCATCCGCACGTTTCTCGCCTCGAGGGGCATCCACCCGGGGCCGGACGAGATCTAACGCCTCGCCGCCCGCAAGCAGCAGCTGTTCGAGCAGAAGCTGGACTCGATCGGGGCACAGGTGTTTGCGGATGCCGTCGCGCTGCTGCATCGGCTGCGGGCCGCCGGTATTCCGGTGGCGCTCGTCACGTCGAGCGCCAACGCCGACAGGGTGCTGCGGACGGCGGGCATCGCGGATCTCTTCGCCGTGCAAATCGGCGGCAACGAGGCCGCGCGGCTGTGCCTGCCCGGCAAGCCCGGCCCGGCAATTTTTCTCGAGGCGGCCCGCCGACTCGGTGTCACCCCGAGCCTGGCCGTGGTCGTGGAGAATGCCGAGGCGGGCGTTCGCGCGGCGGCGCAGGGCGACTTCGGGCTCGTCGTCGCGCTGGACCGCACCGGCGGCGACCGCCTGCGCATCGCGGGCGCCGACCTGGTGCTCGCCGACCTCGGCGGCCTCGACGTGAGCCTCGGCGGGAGGGCCGGCGAGCGCGAGAAGTGGGCGGCAGGGGAGAGCGGGAGCGATCCGTGGGTGCTGCGCTACGACGGATTCGACCCGGTCACGGAGGGCTTTCGCGAGGTGCTGTGCGCACTCGGCAACGGCTACTGGGGCACCAGGGGGGGCCGCGCCGGAATGCGATTCGGATGACGTTCACTACCCGGGCACCTACCTCGCGGGGGTCTACAACCGGGTGCGCACCAAACTCGACGGCCACGAGGTGGAGGACGAACACCTCGTCAACGCGCCGAATTGGCTGCCGCTCAAGTTCAGGACCGACGGCGGCGAGTAGCTTCGCCCCGACCGGAGGGTGCTTGACTACTCCCAAGAGCTCGACCTGCGCCGTGGCGTGCTGAGCCGCAGCATCCGGTATCGCGAGCAGACGGGGCGCACGACCCGGATCACCGACCGCCGCTTCCTCTGGGCCGCCGCGCCGGGCATCGCCGTTGTCGAGTCGACCGTCGAGGCCGAGGACTGGGTGGGCACTCTCACGGTGCGGACCGCGCTCGAGGGGCGTGTCGCCAATCGCAACGTCGCCGAGTACTGGGCGCTCGCCGACACCCATCTCGCCCCCCGGATCGAACGCGAACTCGACGACGAGACGGTGCTGCTCGAGACCGAGACCAACCAGTCCG
>Ga0326733_1000358_pt1 | contig 13331 bp, 9 predicted proteins | sample 14_GP2_308_FD_207946 | JGI IMG/M metagenome (GOLD analysis project Ga0326733, IMG submission 207946) | Glacier ice microbial communities from Ngari, Tibet, China - 14_GP2_30.8 | ecosystem: Environmental > Aquatic > Freshwater > Ice > Glacier | place: China: Ngari, Tibet | collected 2018-07-17 | reverse complement strand
TTTTAAGTCTCGCCACTCAGGCCGCACAGTCGCATGCTACCTAAGACGCCAGCACCCTATTTTCTCGCCTCAAGTTAAGGTACCCAACCCGAAGCCAGCCGATGAAATTATCTTTACAGCCTGGAGATTTTAACTTGCGTTAAAAACCCCTTGCCCAGCCTATCGGCCTGCTGTTGTAAAGCTCACAGGCAATTAAGCTGCGAGTGCGAAACGTTCGTCGTTTGCAGTTAGTTTGTTTTAGTCAATTTTACGAGCACACTAAGCTCGACATGCACCACGCCGCGTCCGAACCCACGTCGAAACCAGTGCAGCCCCACGAGGGAGAGTCTAAACTAATTTCAACAAATGCAAAAGTGTCAAGGGATTAGCGATCATCGAGTCTGCCTTCCAATCGTCAGTATTCGTAATCGCTCCCAGATATCCGTATGCAGCAGCTACTGTAAACATACCGGCTGCACGACCTGCCACGATATCGCGTTCGTCATCCCCAACATAGACACAGCGTGACGGTGCCGATCCTAACTGACGGGTTGCTTCGAGCAAAGGTGCAGGATGCGGCTTGGCATAAGGCGTTGAATCACCACTGATGATGGTTTGAGCTGATGCGAAAATTGGCATTGCCTGGGTAATCGGTAGCGTAAAGCGCGCTGCCTTATTGGTTACAACACCCCACTTCAATCCAGCCAGCCCGATCTGGTGAATCATCTCGGCTACGCCCTGGAATAAGTGAGTATTTTCTACCAATCTTTCTTCATAATTCGTGAAAAATTCCTCTTTCATTTTGTCGAAGTTAGCATCGGATGGAGTCATTCCAAAAGCAACATCAAGCATTCCACGCGCTCCAGCTCCCGCCATAGGTCGATACACGGATAACGGCAGCGACTTTAAGCCTCTATCAGTACGCATCTTGTCAGCAGCAGCTCCCAAATCGGGAGCACTGTCAATAAGTGTGCCATCGAGATCAAACAAAACAGCTTCGATGTTGTTAAACATGTTCAAAACTATTTATCATGCCCAGAATTTTGAATAGCTTGGGGCCTTTGTGTCGCCACCAAGTAGTTCACACTGGTATTGGCACTCAACCAGTAATTCCCAGTAATCGGGTTGTATTCCATTCCTTTTGTCTGTACAAGATCTAAGTCTGCTACACGGCAATAACCAGCAAGTTCACTAGGCTTAATTAACTTTCGATATTCATGAGTTCCTCGGGGAAGCATCTTAAGTAAGTATTCAGCCCCAACAATGGCAAATAAAAAAGCTTTGGTATTTCTGTTGATAGTAGAAAAAAAGACAAACCCACCTGGTTTGACCAATAAAGCGCAGGCTTTGACAACCGATGCTGGGTCGGGCACATGTTCAAGCATTTCCATACAAGTCACGACGTCAAACGTGCCCGGTTGTTCTCCCGCAAGCTGCTCAGCACTGATTTCACGATATTCCACCCCCTGGGTTCCCGCCTCAAACGCGTGAAGTTGAGCTACTTTCAAAGCTTTGTGAGCCAAGTCTATTCCGAGTACGCAAGCTCCCTCTCTTGCAAGCGAGTCGGCTAATATTCCGCCGCCGCAACCCACATCAAGCACTCGCAAGTCTTTTAATGGCGCTAAACCATTTATCCAACCAAGACGAAGCGGATTGATTTCATGCAGTGGGCGAAACTCGCTTTTTTTATCCCACCATCGATGAGCAAGGTCAGAAAACTTAGCCAGTTCGACAGGGTCGAAGTTTTTATTTTTTTCCATCATCTCATTATCCTTGAAGCATAAAAAAACCGCGCCTCAGCGCGGTTTTTAACTGTTTGAATACAGCTTACTTGTTGGCGCGGGTACCAACTACCTCAATTTCAACCCGACGATTTTTCGCCCGACCTTCCGCGGTTTTGTTGTCAGCTACTGGCTGCTTTTCGCCTTTGCCTTCGGTGTACACACGGTTTTTCTCGATGCCTTTAGACACCAAATAAGCTTTTACAGCCTCTGAGCGACGAACTGAAAGCTTTTGATTATATGAATCACTGCCAACTGAATCAGTATGACCCACAGCAATAATCACCTCTAGGTTAATGTCCTTGATCTTCCCAATCAAATCGTCAAGCTTTTCCTTGCCTGCTGGCTTAATGACAGATTTGTCAAAATCGAAAAATGCATCTGCTGCATATGTGACTTTGGTAGCAGCAGGAGGAGCCACTGGGACCACAGCAGGGGCTGCAATAGGGGCGGGAGCGGGAACAGGTGCAGCGGCAGGGGCCGGAGCAGCTACAGGAACAATTGCACCATCACATCCAGGTGCTGCAGTGGCCGGTGTCCAATTGGCATTGCGCCAGCACAATTCGTTGGTTCCATTTCTCCAAACCAACTCGCCATTGCCATTCTTCCAATTGTCAATAGTTTGTGCGCCAGCCGCAGTGACAAGCGCTGCGGAAGCAAACAACATTGCCACTTTGTTGAATTTGTTCATGATTCTCCTCTAGAGAAAAGCCGCAGACTTGCTGCGATTATTAGGTTTACACACCCCAAGTGACCACCACTTGAAACGTTACATTCATTGTGCCACACACATTCTGAGCTTCAAGCCGGCTTTAGCCTTCCTCCTGTATGAAGCACAGAATCTTCAAAATATGTTGCAAGAGGGCCACAAATCACCTGTATTTGGCATCGATCAGTCGCATCGCGAACCGTGAAATTCTCTAAGACCGCTACTGGGCCATAGTCTTAGAAGCCCATTTACCAAGTCAAACTCAAATACCCATGCCGTGGAGCCTAGCGCCGAGCGCGTCCAGGAAGCCACACCTCTCGCTTACGTTGTTGTGCCGCTAATTGCGGCGCAGATCGAGCTGTGGACACTAGAGCAAGAAGCTGGTTTTACCAAAGCCAGTGATTATCAACTCCTAAGACTAATATGAAAAACCAGACTTTGGTTATTTAAGCTGCACATCTTTAATAGATTCGTTTAATCTCTGAAATGCAATATATACCGATGCTCTAAATTAGCATATGCAAACATGAAAAGAATCTTATTCCTTCAGTTTTGTTGTTGCATGCGTTGAGTCTGCAGTGCTTAAGTTTCATCTGACATGAGTTTTTGCACCGCATATCGCGCTATACCCATTAATACGTGTTTATTTGCTATTAACTAGGAGACTTCGGCCACAAGTTCCAAGTGTGAGCGAGTCCATGAGTGTGCACAGCGCTTTTGAAATGCCCAAATCTTTCGCCGCTTCAAGTAGTCAAGCACGCTGCAAGAATTTAAGGCAGGTCACAAGTCACATTCTCGATGGGCGTTGACTTTGGAGGCTCGCACGTTGATCACTCCAAAGTGACTGGCTGTCGCAGCCAATAGGAGTCGGCAGCATTGCCTTAAAATTCAGGCGTCTTCTCTCATATTGTGCTAATTTTTAAACCAGGCTTTTCATGACCCAGTTCGCGAAGGAAACTCTGCCCATCAGTCTAGAAGAGGAAATGCGCAGAAGCTATCTCGACTATGCGATGAGCGTTATTGTCGGCCGCGCACTTCCTGACGCACGTGACGGCCTGAAACCAGTGCACAGGCGAGTGTTGTTCGCCATGCACGAGTTGAACAACGACTGGAATCGGCCCTACAAAAAATCGGCCCGGATTGTGGGTGATGTGATCGGCAAATACCATCCGCATGGCGATCAATCGGTCTATGACACCATTGTTCGCATGGCCCAAGATTTCTCACTGCGCCACTTGTTGGTCGATGGCCAGGGCAATTTCGGATCTGTTGATGGTGACAGTGCCGCAGCGATGCGCTACACCGAAATCCGGCTTTCCAAAATCGCCCACGAACTGCTGGCAGATCTTGACAAGGAAACCGTAGATTTCGGTCCTAACTATGACGGCAGTGAGCAAGAACCTTTGGTCATGCCAACCCGTTTGCCAAATCTTTTAGTCAACGGATCGGGAGGAATTGCTGTGGGCATGGCCACCAACATTCCGCCCCATAACTTGAACGAAGTCGTAGACGCCTGCCTGCACCTTCTTAAACATCCGGAAGCTTCAATTGATGAACTGATGGAAATCATTCCTGCACCGGATTTTCCTACCGGCGGCATCATTTATGGCATCAATGGCGTTAAAGATGGTTACCGGACAGGCCGCGGCCGGGTTGTCATGCGCGCTAAATGTCATTTTGAAGACATCGACAAGGGCCAACGCCAGTCCATCATCGTTGATGAATTGCCTTACCAGGTCAACAAAAAAACGCTTCAAGAACGCATGGCCGAGCTGGTGCATGAAAAGAAAATTGAGGGCATCAGCCACATCCAGGACGAAAGCGACAAATCCGGAATGCGCCTGGTCATTGACCTAAAGCGTGGCGAAGTACCTGAGGTCGTGCTCAATAACTTGTACAAGCAAACCCAGCTGCAAGACACATTTGGCATCAACATGGTGGCGCTGATCAATGGCCAGCCCAAGTTATGCAATTTGAAGGATTTGATTCAGGTGTTCATTTCCCACCGGCGTGAAGTGGTCACACGCCGCACTGTGTTCACACTGCGTAAGGCTCGTGAACGTGGGCATGTTTTGGAAGGACTGGCTGTCGCATTGGCCAACATCGACGAATTTATTGCCATTATTCGCAATGCGCCGACGCCGCCAGTGGCAAAAGCTGAACTGATGAATCGAACATGGGACAGCAGTCTGGTTCGTGAGATGCTCACTCGCGCGCACGCCGACGGTGGCTTGGTGAATGCTGATGATTACCGGCCAGACGGACTAGAAAAGCTGTTTGGCCTGGGCAGCGACGGTCTTTACCGCTTGTCCGAAACCCAAACGCAAGAAATTTTGCAAATGCGCTTACAGCGCCTCACGGGCTTGGAGCAGGACAAAATCGTTTCAGAGTATCGAGAAGTCATGGCAGAAATTGATGACTTACTTGATATTTTGAGCAGGACCGAACGGGTTTCGACAATCATTGAAGAAGAACTGTCAGCTATCAGACTTGAGTTTGGCCAGACCAAACTGGGCGCGCGACGCAGTCAAATAGAGCACAGCTCGTTTGATTTAAGCACTGAAGACTTGATCACGCCCACTGACATGGTGGTGACGCTTTCGCATACTGGGTATATCAAAAGCCAGCCCTTGTCAGAGTACCGGGCGCAAAAACGTGGCGGTCGGGGGAAACTGGCGACGGCTACCAAAGAAGACGACTGGGTCGACCAGTTGTTCATTGCCAATACCCATGACTACATCCTTTGTTTTTCTGATCGGGGTCGCCTTTACTGGCTCAAGGTATGGGAAGTTCCCGCAGGCTCTCGCGGCTCGCGCGGCAGGCCGATCGTCAACATGTTTCCATTGCAAGAAGGTGAAAAAATCACAGTGGTCCTGGCTTTGACAGGTGAAAAGCGAAGCTTTCCGGCAGACCAGTTTGTATTTATGGCCACTTCAATGGGTACCGTCAAAAAAACCCCCCTTAATGAATTTAGCAATCCACGCAAAGGCGGCATCATTGCTGTCGCATTGGATGAGGGTGACTATCTGATAGGGGCAGCACTCACCGACGGAAAGCACGATGTCATGCTGTTCAGCGACGGCGGCAAGGCAGTCCGCTTTGATGAAAATGATGTGCGGCCGATGGGTCGCAATGCCCGCGGGGTGCGCGGCATGAATCTGGAAGATGCTCAAGGCGTCATTGCGATGCTGGTAGCAGGTGATGAGCAGCAGAGCGTGCTTACAGCCACTCAAAACGGCTATGGCAAGCGCACTTCCATCACTGAATACACACGGCATGGACGAGGCACCAAGGGCATGATTGCGATCCAGCAGAGCGAGCGCAACGGCAAGGTGGTGGCAGCTACGCTGGTGCATGCGGATGACGAAATCATGCTGATCACTGACAGGGGAGTGCTGGTGCGTACACGGGTCAGCGAAATTAGAGAAATGGGGCGTGCGACCCAGGGCGTTACCCTTATCGGGTTGGACGAAGGCTCACAACTGAGTGGCTTGCAACGAATTGTGGAAAACGATGCCGCACTGGAGGGCACGGACACCGATGTCAATACCGACACCGATACCCAAGCCAGCATTGATACCGACATTCAAAACGAAACAGGCAGCAATGCCGACAACCCGGACACCGATTTATGAAAAAACTAATTCTTACTGTGGCTTTTGCCAGCATCGCCCTTAGCACTGCGCTGCATGCGCAAACGAGCGACGCGAAGACAGAAATGGCTGCAAAGGTCGTCAAACTTCAGCAGGGGCCTGAGCTTGACCGGCTGATTGCCCAACTGGCAGGCAGCACCACGCAAGAGCTGATCGCTACCTGGGGGCCCAAGATGGAAGCCAACGTAGCTAAAGCCAATCAGCAAAAAGCGTCTGAAGCATTGAATGCGGAACTCAAAAAATATTCAGACGATACCAACCAGATCATTACCAAACAAGTTGCCAAAGTCAGCTCAGACGTTCTGGTGCCAGCTTATGTTGAGCGGTTCACGCTTGAAGAGCTGCAACAGATTGCAGCGTTTTTCGAATCTTCTGCAATTCAAAAATACCAGGCCAACTCGCCGGAACTTGGCAATGCATTTGTTCAAAAACTAATTGATGCGTCACGTGCTGATGTGTTGGCGCGGGCCAAACAATTTGATGCTACTGCTTTGAAAATTGTTGGCGGGCCCACACCGGCGCCCAAGGCCAGCCAGCCCGCCAAGAAATGATCCGGCCCTTCAATTTTTCGGCCGGGCCGGCTAATTTGCCGGAAGAGGTTTTGCAGCAAGCTGCTGCCGAAATGCTGGACTGGCAGGGCAGTGGTATGAGCGTGATGGAAATGAGTCATCGCGGCAAAGAATTTGTTTCGATTTATGAACAGGCCGAGGCGGACTTTCGCGAACTGATGGCAGTGCCGCCTCACTTCAAAGTCTTGTTTATGCAAGGTGGTGGGCTGGCGGAAAACGCAATTGTTCCTTTGAATATTTCGCGTGGTGGTGCAGCTGATTTTGTGGTGACCGGCGCTTGGAGCGACAAGTCGAAAAAGGAAGCGGGCAAATACTGCGATGCGCAAATTGCCGCCACCAGCGAAAGCACTGCGTTTACAAGCATGCCAGCACCAGCGTCTTGGCAGGTGCGCAGCGACGCCAGTTATGTGCATGTTTGCACCAACGAAACGATTCACGGCGTCGAGTTTCAAGAAATTCCTGACCTGAAAGCTTTGGGCAGCGACGCGCCTTTGGTGCTGGACTTCTCGTCGCATGTGGCATCCCGGCCGGTTGACTGGTCCCGCGTGGGTCTTGCTTTTGGTGGAGCGCAAAAAAATCTGGGTCCTGCCGGCGTGACACTCGTGGTAGTGCGGGACGACCTGCTTGGCCATGCCCTGCCTATCTGCCCCAGCGCTTTCAACTACAAAATAGTCGCAGACAACGACTCGATGTTCAACACACCGCCGACCTATGCGATTTATATAGCGGGCTTGACTTTTCAGTGGCTCAAGCGCCAGAAAGCTGGTGAGACGACCGGTATCGCAGCCATGGAAAAGCAAAATCTCGTCAAGGCAGGGCTGCTTTACGAAGCCATCGACAACTCCGCGCTGTATGTCAACCATGTCGACAAAAATTGCCGTTCCCGGATGAATGTGCCATTTTTGCTGCGCGACGAGTCTCGCAATGAAGCTTTTCTTGCAGGAGCCAAAGACAGGGGACTGCTGCAGCTTAAAGGCCATAAATCAGTGGGCGGCATGCGCGCCAGCATTTACAACGCAATGCCTTTGGCTGGCGTTCAGGCATTGATTGGCTTCTTGAAAGAGTTTGAGCAACAACATGCCTGAAGTGATTGCCAACCTTGCTGATTTGCGTACCCAGATTGACGCACTGGATAAAGAATTGCTGTTTCTTTTGAATCGGCGCGCTTTGGTGGCCGAGCAGGTTGGCGAAGTCAAAAAGCGCGAAGGCACGCCTTTTTTTCGGCCTGACCGGGTGGCGCAGGTGATTGAAAAGATCCAGCAGGCAAACATGGGTCCTTTGAAGAATGAGCATGTGGCCGCGGTGTGGCGCGAAATCATGTCGGCTTGCCTGGCCCTTGAATCACCCGTGCGGATTGCCTATCTCGGGCCTGCAGGAACATTTAGCGAGCAGGCTGCGCTTCAGTTTTTTGGCAACAGTATTGAGCATGTGCCGTGCGTCAGTATTGATGAGGTGTTTCGAGCAACTGCAGCCGGCAGCGCAAGTTATGGCGTGATTCCGGTTGAAAATTCGACCGAAGGCGTGGTGTCGCGTTCTTTGGACCTGCTGCTGCACTCTCCTTTGCACATTGTTGGAGAAATCAGCCTGATGGTGCGCCACAACCTGCTGCGGCTGACGGATTCGCTTGACAACATCGAAACCATTTATGCCCATCCTCAGGCATTGGCGCAATGCCATGGCTGGCTGACCACCCACTTGCCGCATGTCGAGCGCCGTGCGGCCTCCAGCAACGCCGAAGGCGCCCGCTTGGCAACGACCAATCCGGCTTGGGCTGGAATTGCCAGCGCGCGCGCGGCCACCCAGTTTGCCCTGCACACCGCAGCTCACGCGATTCAAGACGACGCATTCAATCGCACTCGCTTTGCCGTGGTTTGCCTGCCGCAAACACTGCCAGCGCCCTTGGCCACCGGCAAAGACTCCACCAGTTTGGTTGTTTCTGTCCCGAATCAGCCGGGTGCCGTTCATGATCTTTTGGTACCGCTGAAAACCCATGGCGTTTCGATGACACGTTTTGAGTCGCGCCCTGCCCGGTCGGGCCAGTGGGACTATTACTTCTTTATCGATTTGCAGGGCCATCCGTCCCAGGGCCATGTGCAGGCAGCGCTTGATGACCTGCAGCGCCTGTGCGCTTTTTACAAGGTTCTCGGCACCTATCCGATTGGCGACTGATGGGCGATTTGCAACGAAACACTCTGGACTCTAAACCATTACAACAAGGTCAATCTCTCGTCATGTTCGAGCAGTTGGGCCTGATTGGCTGTGGCCTCATGGGCGGCTCCTTTGCGCTGGCACTTCGTCAGGCGGGCTTGGTGAAGCGAATTGTTGGCTACAGCAAATCACCTTCGACCACTCAGCGGGCGCGTCAAATGGGCGTGATTGATGTGCAGGCGTCTTCTGCCTTGTTGGCGGTGTCAGGTGCGGACATTGTTTTGCTCGCTATCCCCGTGTCGGCAACCGAGGCCACTTTCAAAGCCATACGTCATTCGATTTGTGCCCACACGCTGGTGATGGACGTGGGTTCGACCAAATGCGATGTGGTGGACGCAGCGCGGCGCGGATTGGGCGACAACCTAGGATGTTTTGTGCCTTGTCACCCAATTACTGGCAAGGAAGTTTCGGGTGTTGAACATGCCGACGTCAACCTTTACCGGTCCAGTCGGGTAGTCCTTACGCCAACCGAAAGCACTTCTAACGTTCAGCTGCAAAAGGCGATTGCGCTGTGGACTGCTCTGGGCTGCCATGTCAACAGCATGTCCCCACAAACCCATGATGCGGCCTATGCGGCAGTAAGCCACCTTCCTCACTTGCTTGCGTTTGCCATGATGAACGGCATTTGCTCTCAAGCATCGGGAAAGGCTTATCTGGAATTGGCCGGACCGGGCTTTCGTGATTTCACCCGCATCGCGGCCAGTGATCCGCGCATGTGGCGCGACATTTTGGTAGCCAACCGCGACGAGTTGCTGGCGCAGTCTCAAATCTTCCGGCAATCACTGCAAACCCTTGAACAGTTGATTGCAACAGGAAATGGCGACGCGCTTGAATCTCAGATCAGGCAAGCCAGCGAAGTTCGTACAAACTGGCATATTTCATCGCAAAACGCCCAAAAATAAAGCACTGCCTTCATGTTCGATATCGAGTTTCTGGACATTCCTCCGCTGGATTTTGCAAGCGGCACCGTCCACCTTCCAGGCTCTAAAAGTATTTCCAACCGCGTCTTGCTAATGGCTGCCCTGAGCCATGGCCAGACCACTGTTCATGATCTGCTGGCGTCTGACGACACGGCGGTCATGCTCACAGCGCTCAAGCAACTTGGCTGCAATGTTTTGCAAAGTGGCAATACGGTGGTGATTGACGGACTGGGCGGTCAGCTCATCGAGCGCAAGGCAGTGCTTTTTATGGGCAACGCCGGTACTGCAATTCGGCCGCTGACCGCTGCTCTTGCGCTGCTGGGCGGCGACTTTGAGCTGTCGGGCGTGCCGCGCATGCATGAACGGCCGATTGGTGACCTGGTCGATGCCTTGCGCCAGCTTGGATGCTCAATCGACTACCTTGGCAATGAAGGCTTCCCCCCGTTGCGGCTTGGGCAGGGTTTGTTAAAGATTGAAGGTCCAATCCAGGTTCGCGGCGAGGTGTCGAGCCAGTTCTTGACTGCCCTTTTGATGGCGCTGCCGCTGGTAGCCCGGCAGGCCATTTGCATTGAAGTTGTTGGTGAGCTGATTTCCAAGCCCTACATCGAAATCACGCTCAAACTGCTTGAACGCTTTGGCATTCGCGTTGAACGCGATGGATGGCAGCATTTCACAATTCCAGCCGGCAGTGCCTACCAATCTCCCGGTGAAATTTATGTAGAAGCTGACGCATCATCTGCTAGCTATTTCATAGCACTTGGCGCAATATCGACGTGCGCAAATGGCCTAAATGATGTAAAAATTACGGGTATAGGCGCTGATTCCATTCAGGGCGACATCCGATTTGTAGAAGCCGCCCGAATGATGGGCGCCCACATCGTCAGCACGCCCAACTCGCTGCAGGTCTCAAGCGGCGCCTGGCCGCTCAAGGCGATTGACCTGGATTGCAACCACATTCCCGATGCGGCCATGACGCTCGCCGTGATGGCACTGTATGCCGAGGGCACCACAGTACTGCGCAATATCGCCAGCTGGCGGGTGAAGGAAACCGACCGCATCGCGGCCATGGCTTCTGAGCTTCGAAAGCTGGGTGCCACTGTTGAGGAAGGACCCGACTACCTCAAAATCACTCCACCGGCCCAGGCAGGTGGATGGAAACCCGCTGTGATTCGTACTTATGACGACCACCGCATCGCCATGTGCTTTTCCCTGGCGGCGTTTAATCCAGCCCAACTTCCCGTGCGAATCTTGGACCCCAGGTGTGTTGCAAAAACCTTTCCAGATTATTTTGAAGTTTTTTTTTCGGTGGTGCATGCTCAGGAAAACCAAGTACCAGTGATTTGCATCGATGGGCCGACTGCCTCGGGCAAAGGAACCTTGGCGGCGCTTGCAGCCCAGCGCCTTGGATACCACTATCTCGACTCTGGATCCCTCTACCGGTTAAGCGCCTTTGCGGCACTGCGTAATGGCGTGTCGTTGGATGATGCGGAAGCAGTCGCACAAATTGCACGCCATCTGCCAGTGCGATTCCAGCATGACCGTATCTTCTTGGCGAAAGACGATTCTGAGGAAGATGTGTCGGACGCCATTCGCACCGAAGCAGCTGGCATGGATGCTTCGCGGATATCAGCCCACCCCCAGGTTCGCCATGCACTGCTTGACCTGCAGCGCAGCTTTCGTCAACTTCCTGGGCTGGTCGCCGATGGCAGGGACATGGGTACAGTGGTTTTCCCGGATTCACCGCTGAAGGTCTACCTGACTGCCAGCGCCCTGCACCGGGCTGAGCGCAGGCATAAGCAATTGAATTTAAGAGGCAATACGACTACAATTCGCGCCATCCAAAAGGATTTGGAGGCGCGTGACCAACGGGACATGTCCCGAAAAACCGCGCCATTGAAGCCCGCTGATAACGCTTTGCTGCTGGACAATTCTGACTTGACGATTGACCAATCGCTCAAACAGGTCTTTGACTGGTGGCATGGCACCCGGCCCTTTTAACCTTCGACATATCCCTTGCGGGGGAGTCAGGTCACCAGGAACGTTTTTAACCCGTGGTCTTACCTGTCGTTTGACCGCAAGCCCTCACCAAACCGCCGCAAGCAGCCCTAAAAACAATAGCAATTTTGCTATTGGAAACCTGTTATGTGGAATAGGAAATTCATGTCTGAATCTTTTGCCGACCTGTTTAACGAATCGCTCGAACGCTCTGAAATGCGCTCCGGTGAAGTCATCACCGCCGAAGTTGTACGTATTGATCACAACCATGTGGTCGTGAATGCGGGCCTCAAGTCCGAGGCTTACATTCCGCTAGAAGAATTTAAAAATGACCAGGGCGAAATTGAAGTCCAGGTTGGCGACTTTGTCTCTGTCGCCATTGACTCGGTTGAAAACGGCTATGGCGACACGCTGCTCAGCCGTGATAAGGCCAAACGTCTCGCATCGTGGATGAGCTTAGAAAAAGCATTGGAATCTGGCGAATTCGTCACCGGCCAAACCAGCGGCAAGGTCAAGGGCGGCCTGACCGTTCTGGTCAACGGCATCCGCGCCTTCCTGCCTGGTTCGCTGATCGACACGCGCCCGATCAAGGACTTGTCTCCGTACGAGAACAAGACCATGGAATTCAAGGTTATCAAGCTGGATCGCAAGCGCAACAACGTTGTGTTGTCACGCCGTGCCGTGGTCGAGGCCAGCATGGGCGAAGAACGCGCCAAGCTGATGGAAACCCTGAAAGAAGGCTCTGCGGTCAAGGGGATCGTCAAGAACATCACCGAATACGGTGCGTTCGTCGATCTGGGCGGCATTGACGGCTTGCTGCACATCACCGACATGGCTTGGCGCCGTGTACGTCACCCAAGCGAAGTGGTGACGGCTGGCCAAGAAATCGTAGCCAAGATCCTGAAGTTCGACACTGAGAAAAACCGCGTGTCGCTGGGTTTGAAGCAAATGGGTGACGACCCATGGATGGGCGTGAACCGCCGCTACCCACAAAGCACCCGCTTGTTCGGCAAGATCACCAACATTGCCGATTACGGCGCATTTGTCGAACTTGAGCCAGGCATTGAAGGCTTGGTTCATGTGTCTGAAATGGACTGGACGAACAAAAACGTAGCACCGAGCAAGCTTGTAGCCCTGGGCGACGAAGTCGAAGTCATGGTGTTGGAAATCGACGAAGACAAGCGCCGCATCAGCTTGGGTATGAAGCAGTGCAAGGCCAATCCATGGCAGGAGTTTGCGGTCGAAACCAAGCGCGGCGACCGCGTCAAGGGCCCGATCAAGTCAATCACTGACTTTGGCGTTTTTGTGGGTCTGGCTGCCGGTATTGACGGCTTGGTGCATTTGTCTGACTTGTCGTGGAACGAGCCTGGCGAAGCCGCTGTTCGCAACTACAAAAAGGGTCAGGAAGTCGAAGCCATTGTGTTGGCTGTCGATGTCGACCGCGAACGTATCTCGCTGGGCATCAAACAGCTTGATTCGGACCCGTTCACAACCTTCGTGTCGATTAACGACAAGGG
>Ga0326733_1000357_pt1 | contig 13366 bp, 22 predicted proteins | sample 14_GP2_308_FD_207946 | JGI IMG/M metagenome (GOLD analysis project Ga0326733, IMG submission 207946) | Glacier ice microbial communities from Ngari, Tibet, China - 14_GP2_30.8 | ecosystem: Environmental > Aquatic > Freshwater > Ice > Glacier | place: China: Ngari, Tibet | collected 2018-07-17 | reverse complement strand
CCCTTGCGGGCCACCCCTGAAACTTGCGTCTCTTGCGACTACTTGACGGAACCGCCGGCAGCAACAATCTTCTGTTCGGCAGAGCCGGACACCTTGTCGACTGCAACGTCCAGCTTAACCGCAATGTCACCCGAGCCAAGAACCTTGACCTTCTCGTTCTTGCGAACGGCACCCTTGGCGACGAGGTCGAGGATCGTGACCTCACCACCGGAGGGGTAAAGCTCGGCGAGCTTCTCGAGGTTCACAACCTGGTACTCGACGCGGAACGGGTTCTTGAACCCGCGCAGCTTCGGAGCACGCATGATGAAGTTGATGTTTCCACCCTCGAAGCCGGGGCGCATTGTGTAACGCGCCTTCGTGCCCTTGGTACCGCGACCCGCGGTCTTACCCTTGGATCCCTCACCGCGACCGACACGCATGCGGTCTTTCTTCGCGCCGGGAGCCGGGCGAAGGTGGTGCATCTTGAGAACCTGCGGGCGAGCCACGACGTCGGCGGCCGGAGCCGCCTTCTTCTTGGCCGGAGCCTTCGTGGCGGGAGCCGTCGTCGATGCGGTGTCGCTTGCGGCGGCATCCGACTTCGCGGCGGGCTTCTTCGCGGCGGGCTTCTTCGCGGCGGTGGCCGCGGTGTCTGCCTTGGCCGTTGCCGGCTTCTTTGCTGCAGCCTTGGGGGCTGCGGCCTTGTCAGCGGTCGCCTTGGCCGGAGCCTTGGCGGGAGCCTTCTTCGCGGCTGGCGTGGTTTCTTCAGCCATTAGTCAATCTCCTCGACGCGAACCAGGTGGGCGACGGTACGGACATAGCCGCGATTCTGCGAATTGTCTTCGCGAACCACGACATCGCCGATGCGCTTGAGCCCGAGGCTCCGCAACGTGTCGCGCTGGTTCTGCTTTTCACTAATTTTGGATTTGATCTGGGTCACTTTCAGGCGAGCGGCCATCAGACACCTGCCTTCGTGTCAGCCTGAGCGCGCAGGAGGCGCGCGGGCACGACATGCTCAACCGAGAGGCCACGACGTGCGGCGACCGCAGCGGGCTCTTCGAGCTGCTTGAGGGCAGCAACGGTGGCATGAACGATGTTGATCGTGTTCGACGAGCCGAGCGACTTGCTCAGGACGTCGTGGATGCCGGCGCACTCGAGCACCGCGCGGACCGGACCACCGGCGATAACACCGGTACCGGCGGATGCGGGACGCAGCAGCACTACGCCGGCTGCGGCCTCACCCTGCACGGGGTGCGGGATCGTCGCGGCGACGCGAGGAACGCGGAAGAAGTTCTTCTTCGCCTCCTCGACGCCCTTGGAGATCGCGGTGGGCACTTCACGCGCCTTGCCGTAGCCGACTCCAACGAGACCGTTACCGTCGCCGACGACGACGAGAGCGGTGAAGCTGAAGCGACGACCACCCTTGACGACCTTCGACACGCGGTTGATCGTGACGACGCGCTCGAGGAACTGGCTCTTCTCGCTGTCGCGCGATCCGCGCTGCTGGTTCGGGTTGCGCTCGCGACCGCCACGGCGGGCCTCGCGAGGCTCGGCGGCGTTGTTGTTCTCAGTTCCGGCTGCCGTCTCGACAACCGCGGTCTGGACGACTGCGGTCTCTGTCGATTCGGGCGCCACGACTGCTTTGGGCTCCACGGCCTGCTCCTTGTTTGTCGTTGCGTCGCTCACAGGTCCAGCCCGCCTTCCCTGGCGCCGTCCGCGATGGCCGCAACGCGACCCGCGTACTTGCTGCCACCGCGGTCGAACACGACGGCCTCGATTCCGGCGGCCTTCGCGCGCTCGGCGACGAGCTCGCCGACCTTGCGTGCCTTGGCGGTCTTGTCACCGTCGAAGGTGCGCATGTCAGCCTCGAGGGTCGACGCCGACGCGAGGGTGAAACCCTTGCTGTCGTCGATGACCTGCACGAAGATGTGACGAGCCGACCGGGTGACGGAGAGACGCGGACGCGCCTCGGTGCCAACGACCTTCTTGCGAAGACGTGCGTGTCGGCGGCCCTTGGCGGCCGACTTGCTCTTGCCTCTAGTTCCGAGAGCCATTTCTACTTACCACTCTTTCCGGCCTTGCGGCGGACTACCTCGCCTGCGTAGCGCACACCCTTGCCCTTGTAGGGCTCTGGCTTGCGCAACTTACGAATGTTTGCGGCGACCTCTCCGACGGCCTGCTTGTCGATGCCGTGCACCGTCAGCTTCGTGTTGCCTTCGACAACAAAGGAGATGCCGGTGGGGGGAACGACGACGACCGGGTGCGAGAAGCCGAGGGCGAACTCGAGGTTCGCGCCCTTGGCCGCAACGCGGTAACCGGTACCGACGATCTCAAGACCCTTGGAGTATCCAGTGGTCACACCGATGATCTGGTTGGCGATGAGCGTGCGGGTCAGGCCGTGCAGCGAGCGCGATTCGCGCTCGTCGTTCGGACGCGTGACGAGCAGCTGGCCGCCGTCGAGGCTGACCTCGATGGGCTTCGCGACGGTGAGGTTCAGCTCACCCTTCGGGCCCGTGACGGTGACGGCAGAGCCGTCGACCTTGACGTCGACCCCAGCAGGGATCTCAATGGGGAGTCTTCCGATTCGTGACATATTCGGCTACCACACGTAGGCGAGGACTTCCCCACCCACGCCTTTCGAAGTTGCCTGGCGGTCCGTGAGGAGGCCAGAGGAAGTCGACAGGATCGCGACGCCGAGGCCACCGAGAACGTTGGGGATCTCCGTGGACTTGGCGTAGACGCGCAGTCCGGGCTTCGATACGCGCTTGATGCCCGCGATTGAACGCTCGCGGTTCGGGCCGTACTTGAGGTCGATGGTCAGGGTCTTGCCGACGCGGGCATCCTCAATCTTCCACCCGGAGATGTAGCCCTCTTTCTTGAGGATCTCCGCGATGTGCGACTTGAGGTTGCTGCTCGGGAGCGACACGGAGTCGTGGTACGCCGAGTTTGCGTTGCGCAGTCGGGTCAGCAGATCTGCGACCGGATCTGTCATTGTCATTGCGTTTGTTTCCTAATCTCGTCTGGTTTCGACGCCCGTTACGCGGGCGCCGACCTGGTCGATCGGTGGTGCAGGGGTGTTACGGAGTGTTCTCTGCGTTACGGAACGGGAAGCCGAGCGCCTTGAGCAGCGCGCGACCCTCGTCGTCGTTCTTCGCCGTCGTGACGACAGTGATGTCGAAACCGCGGACGCGGTCGATCTTGTCCTGATCGATCTCGTGGAACATCGACTGCTCCGTGAGGCCGAACGTGTAGTTGCCGTGGCCGTCGAACTGCTTGTCCGACAGGCCGCGGAAGTCGCGGATACGCGGGAGAGCGAGCGACAGAAGCCGGTCCAGGAACTCCCAGGCGCGGTCGCCACGAAGCGTGACGTGGGCGCCGATCGGCTGGCCTTCGCGCAGCTTGAACTGTGCGATCGACTTGCGGGCGTTCGTGACGACGGGCTTCTGGCCCGTGATCGCGGTGAGGTCCTTGACGGCCCCATCGATGACCTTGCCATCGCGCGCAGCCTCGCCGACACCCGTGTTGACGACGATCTTCACGAGTCCGGGCACCTGGTGCACGTTCGTGAACCCGAAGTCCTTGAGCAGCTGGGCCGAGATCTCGGTCTTGTACTTCTGCTTGAGGCGAGGCTCGATCTTCGCAGCCTTCTCCGCAGTTGTCGTGTCAGTCATTACAGGTCCTCACCTGACTTCTTGGCGTAGCGAACGCGCACGGTCTTGCCGGCGTCGTTCTGCTCCACGCGGAAGCCGACGCGAGTCGGCTTCTTGGTCTTAGGGTCGACGAGGGCGACGTTCGACACGTGGATCGGTGCCTCCATCTGCTCGATGCCACCGGTCTTGCTGCCGCGCTGCGTCTGTCCGACACGAACGTGCTTGGTGACGAAGTTGATTCCCTCGACGATGACGCGGTTGCGCTCGACGAGAACCTCGAGGACGCGCCCCTGCTTGCCGCGGTCGCCGCCGCGGTCCTGCCGGCGGCCGTTGAGGACCTGAACCAGGTCCCCCTTCTTGATGTTCGCCATGATTAAATAACCTCCGGTGCGAGCGAGATGATCTTCATGAACTTCTTGTCACGAAGCTCGCGGCCGACCGGCCCGAAGATGCGGGTACCACGGGGGTCCCCATCAGCCTTCAGGATGACGGCGGCGTTCTCGTCAAACTTGATGTACGAGCCGTCTGAACGGCGCGTCTCCTTCTTGGTGCGAACGATGACGGCCTTGACGACGTCACCCTTCTTGACGTTGCCGCCCGGGATGGCGTCCTTGACGGTGGCGACGATGACGTCGCCGAGACCGGCATAGCGGCGGCCGGAGCCACCGAGAACGCGAATCGTGAGCAGCATCTTGGCGCCGGTGTTGTCGGCGACCTTGACTCTGGATTCCTGCTGAAGCATCTTGTGTCCTTATTTTCTAAGCAAGCCGAGGCTTACTTAGCCTTCTCGAGGATCTCGACCAGGCGCCAGCGCTTCGTGGCGCTGAGCGGACGGGTCTCACTGATGAGAACGAGGTCGCCGATGCCGGCCGAGTTGGCCTCGTCGTGGACCTTGACCTTGGACGTGCGGCGGATGACCTTGCCGTACAGCGGGTGCTTGACGCGGTCCTCGACCTCGACGGTGATGGTTTTCTCCATCTTGTCGCTGGTCACGTAACCGCGACGCTCCTTGCGCTGTCCGCGCGCGTTCACGTCCTTGACGTCGTGAGCGGCGTGCTCGCCCGCGGTAGTTTCCGTGGTCTTAGCCATTACTTCGCCTCCTCGTTCTTGTCAGTGGACGCTGCCTCGTCGGCGGGCGCCTCTACGGCGGCATCCGCCTTGGACTTCTTCTTCGCCTTGGTCGCCTTGGGAGCAACCTCGAGCGGAGCAGGGGTGGCACGGATGCCGAGCTCGCGCTCGTGGATCACCGTGTAGATACGGGCGATGTCGCGCTTGACGGCGCGCAGGCGACCGTGGCTCTCCAACTGTCCCGTTGCGGACTGGAAGCGCAGGTTGAACAGCTCTTCCTTGGCCTTTTTGAGTTCGTCGACGAGCCTGCCGTCTTCAAAAGTATCGAGCTCGACTGTGGCGAGCTCCTTGGAACCGATCGCCATTATGCGTCGCCCTCCTCGCGCTTGATGATGCGTGCCTTGAGGGGCAGCTTGTGAATGGCCCGGGTGAGGGCTTCGCGCGCGACATTCTCGGGAACACCGCTGAGCTCGAAGAGCACGCGTCCCGGCTTGACGTTGGCGATCCACCACTCGGGGGAACCCTTACCGGAACCCATGCGGGTCTCGGCGGGCTTCTTGGTGAGCGGGCGGTCGGGGTAGATGTTGATCCACACCTTCCCACCACGCTTGACGTGACGCGTCATCGCAATACGAGCGGCCTCGATCTGGCGGTTGGTGACATAGGCGGGGGTGAGCGCCTGGATGCCGTACTCGCCGAACGAAACCGTCGTGCCACCAGTCGCCTGGCCACTACGGCCGGGGTGGTGCTGCTTGCGGTGCTTGACCTTGCGGGGAATCAACATTACTTTTCTGCTCCCACTGCTGCCGGGGCAGCTTCGGTTCTCGGAGCTGCGGCACCGCGACGCGGTCCACCATCACGGCCGCCGTCACGGCGGTCGTCGCGGCGGTCCGGACGCGAGGACTTGGCGTTAGCCTGCTCGCGAGCGAGCTCCTTGTTGGTGATGTCGCCCTTGTAGATCCAGACCTTCACGCCGATGCGGCCGAACGTCGTCTTGGCCTCGTAGAAGCCGTAGTCGATGTTGGCGCGCAGGGTGTGCAGCGGAACGCGACCCTCACGGTAGAACTCCGAGCGGCTCATCTCCGCGCCGCCGAGGCGACCGGAGACCTGGATGCGGACACCCTTGGCTCCGGCGCGCTGGGCGCCCTGGAGGCCCTTGCGCATCGCGCGGCGGAAGGCCACGCGAGCGGTGAGCTGCTCGGCGATTCCCTGGGCGACAAGCTGCGCTTCGGCCTCGGGGTTCTTCACCTCGAGGATGTTCAGCTGGATCTGCTTGCCCGAGAGCTTCTCGAGGTCGGTGCGAATACGCTCCGCCTCGGCGCCACGGCGACCGATCACAATGCCCGGACGGGCGGTGTGAATGTCGACGCGGACGCGGTCACGGGTGCGCTCGATCTCGATGCGCGCAACTCCGGCGCGGTCGAGGCTCGTCTTGAGCAGGTTCCGGATCTTGATGTCTTCTGCGACGTAGTCGCTGTAGCGCTGTCCGACCTTCGTGCTGTCAGAGAACCAACGCGACACGTGGTCGGTGGTGATACCCAGACGGAAGCCGTAGGGATTTACTTTCTGGCCCATTACTTCTTTCCTGCCTTCTTCGGCTGCGCTGCACCGGTCACGTCGGCCGTCTCATCTGGCGTGGCCAGGACGATCGTGATGTGGCTGGTGCGCTTCAGGATCTGGAACGCGCGTCCCTGTGCACGGGGCTGGAAACGCTTGAGCGTCGTTCCCTCGTCGACATAGGCCGACGAAACGAACAGGTCCTGCTCGTCCAGGTAGCTGTTGCTGGCGTCGGCTTTCACCTTGGCGTTGGCCATCGCCGAAGCGACGAGCTTGTACACCGGCTCGCTCGCACCCTGGGGTGCGAACTTCAGGATGGCCAAGGCCTCCATAGCCTGCTTGCCGCGGATCATGTTGACGACACGACGAGCCTTGGTGGGGGTGACGCGAATGTGCTTCACGCGAGCGATGGATTCAACCATTTCTCTACTCCTCCTTACGCCACCGCGTTAGCGGCGGCGACCCTTCTTGTCGTCCTTCACGTGTCCACGGAAGGTGCGGGTGGGGGCAAACTCTCCGAGCTTGTGCCCAACCATCGTCTCGGTGACGAACACCGGGATGTGCTTGCGACCGTCGTGCACCGCGATGGTGTGACCCAGCATTGCCGGGATGATCATCGAGCGGCGCGACCAGGTCTTGATCACGTTCTTGCTGCTGGCGGCGTTCGCGCCGACTACCTTGCGAAGCAGGTGGTCGTCAACGAAGGGGCCCTTCTTGAGACTGCGTGGCATCCTCTACAACTCCTACTTGCGCTTCTTGCCGGCATTGCGGCGACGAACGATGAGCTTGTCGGACTCTTTGTTGATGTGGCGAGTGCGACCTTCCTTCTGGCCCCACGGGCTGACCGGGTGGCGTCCACCGGAGGTCTTGCCCTCTCCACCACCGTGTGGGTGGTCGACCGGGTTCATGGCCACACCACGCACGGTCGGGCGTACGCCCTTCCAGCGCATACGGCCGGCCTTTCCCCAGTTGATGTTCGACTGCTCGGCGTTGCCGACCTCGCCGATGGTTGCGCGGCAGCGGGCATCCACGTTGCGGATTTCACCCGACGGCAGACGGAGCTGCGCGTAGGGGCCATCCTTGGCGACGAGTCGCACGGAGGCTCCTGCGGAGCGGGCCATCTTGGCGCCGCCGCCCGGCTTCAACTCGATCGCGTGAATAACGGTTCCCGTGGGGATGTTCTTCAGCGGCAGGTTGTTGCCCGGCTTGATGTCGGCGGATGCTCCGGACTCGACGATGTCGCCCTGGTTCAGCTTGTTCGGCGCGATGATGTAACGCTTCGAGCCGTCGAAGTAGTGCAGGAGCGCGATGCGCGCGGTGCGGTTGGGGTCGTACTCGATCTCCGCCACCCTGGCGTTCACGCCGTCTTTGTCATTGCGCTTGAAATCAATGATCCGGTACTGGCGCTTGTGGCCACCACCGATGTGACGGGTTGTGATGCGGCCGGCGTTGTTACGTCCACCGGTCTTGGGAAGCGGGCGAAGCAGCGACTTCTCCGGGGTCGAACGGGTGATCTCGGCGAAATCTGCCACCGAGGATCCGCGACGACCGGGGGTCGTGGGCTTGTACTTACGAATTGCCATGAGTTATCCCTTTTCCCTAGCCGACAGCCGTGAAGATGTCGATGGATCCGGACTTCAGCGAGACAATGGCGCGCTTGGTGTCCTTGCGCTTGCCCTGGCCGAACTTGGTGCGCCTCGTCTTGCCCTTTTTGTTCAGGGTGTTGATCGATGCGACCTTGACGCCGAAGATCGATTCGATCGCCAGCTTGATCTCGGTCTTGTTCGAACGGGGGTCCACGACGAACGTGTACTTGCCCTGGTCGATCAGACCGTAGCTCTTCTCGGAGACAACGGGCGACAGGATGATGTCGCGCGGGTCCTTGTACGTTCCGGTCATGCGCTGACCTTCTCCTTCTCGGCGGTGGCCTTTTCGGGGCTGACGCGCTTCTTGCCGCTGGCCATCGCGTCTTCCTTGACCTTCTTCGTCGACACGGGGCCGGCGATGAAGCCATCGAAAGCCGCCTTCGTGAAGACGATGTCGTCGGAGACGAGAACGTCGTACGCGTTGAGCTGGTCGTACGGGAGCACGTGGACGGACGGGATGTTGCGAACGCTCTTGGCGCTCAGCTCGTCGTCACGGGTCAGCACGATCAGAACGTGCTTGCTCGTGGCGATGCTGGCGAGCAGCTCGACGATGGTCTTGGTCGACGGAACATCTCCGACGGCGAGGACGTCAACGACGTGCAGGCGTCCACCGCGGGCGCGGTCGGACAGTGCGCCCTTGAGTGCCGCGGCGATCATCTTCTTGGGGGTGCGCTGCGCGTAGTCACGCGGCGTGGGCCCGTGAACGATGCCACCACCGGTCATCTGGGGTGCGCGGATCGAGCCTTGGCGGGCGCGACCGGTTCCCTTCTGCTTGAACGGCTTGCGGCCGGCGCCGGACACCTCGCCGCGACCCTTGGTCTTGTGCGTTCCCTGGCGTGCGGCTGCACGCTGGGCGACGACGACCTGGTGGATCAGCGGGATGTTGGTCTGGACGTCGAAGGTCTCGGCGGGAAGTTCGACGGTGTCGACCTTCTTGCCCTTCGAGTCGATGACGTCGAGCGTGGCGTTTGAGTCAGCCATGCGTTACGCCCCCTTCACTGCGTTGCGAACGAAAACGATGCGGCCGCGGGCTCCGGGAACAGCACCCTTGACCAGGATGAGGCCCTTGTCGAGGTCGACGGCGTGAACCTTGAGGTTCATCGCGGTGACGCGCTCGCCACCCATACGACCGGCCATGCGCATGCCCTTGAAGACACGGCTGGGGGTCGAGGAGGCGCCGATGGAGCCGGGCTTGCGGTGGTTACGGTGCGAACCGTGCGATGAGCTGACGCCCTTGAAGTTGTGACGCTTCATGACGCCGGCGAAGCCCTTGCCCTTGGAGGTACCGACGACGTCGACCTTCTGGCCGGCCTCGAAGATGTCGACCGCGATTTCCTGGCCGAGTGCGTACTCGGCGGCATCCGCGGTGCGAACCTCGGTCACGTGACGGCGAGGCGTGACGCCGGCCTTGTCGAAGTGACCGGTCTTGGGCTTGTTGACCTTGCGCGGGTCGATCTGGCCGTACGCGATCTGAACGGCCGAGTAGCCGTCGATCTCGGGCGTACGCAGCTGCGTCACGACGTTGGGCGTGATCTCGATGACGGTGACCGGGATGAGCTTGTTGGCTTCGTCCCAGACCTGGGTCATGCCGAGCTTCTTGCCCAGCAGGCCCTTGCTTGTCTTGGTGATAGACATCCGGAGCCTCCTAGAGCTTGATCTCGATGTTGACGTCGGCGGGCAGGTCGAGACGCATGAGCGAGTCGACGGCCTTCGGCGTCGGGTCAATGATGTCGATGAGGCGCTTGTGGGTGCGCTTCTCGAAGTGCTCGCGGCTGTCCTTGTACTTGTGAGGTGAACGGATCACGACGATCACGTTCTTCTCAGTAGGAAGGGGCACCGGGCCAACGACAGTCGCGCCGGCACGGGTGACCGTGTCAACGATCTTGCGGGCCGAGCTGTCAATGACCTCGTGGTCATACGACTTAAGTCGAATGCGGATCTTCTGTCCCGCCATGTGTGACTCACTCTCTTTAATGCATCGTGGCTCTGGGCTATTGGATGCTTGGTTTGCTCAGCTCTCGCTGTCGCACCACTGTTTTGGTGTCAATTACTGCTTGAGTCTCACCGACCCCCGCGCTCGGGCGTGTCGCCCTCACGGACACACGCGTCGCCGCACGAGTCTTGAGTTTCGGATGTGGTGTGTTCTGCTACCCGCGGCCTAGAACCGGGCCCGTGGCCTCAGTTCTATGCACTGCCTGGCAGTGATCCGGATTCGTAAACCCGAAAGTGTTGAACTAGGAGAGTTTGCCACAGTCTCGGACGACCTGCAACCCGGGCGTGTCGCGTTGGGCGTGTCGTGGTGTGGCGCGGATTCGCGGGCCGGGCGCGACTGCACTGGGTCGGATCGCGGCTCGCACAGAATCCGCGCTGCCGGACGCCAACGGCACGGGCGGGCACACTCGCCGGCCGGACTTACGCGCCCACGGGTGTCCGCGCCCGCACGTGACAATCGCGCCCGCTCGAGCGGGCGCCCGCGTCACAAACGGGCACAATCGCCGGCCGCCGCGACGTGCGTCACGAATCCGCGCCACCATCGCGTCACCACTTCGGCGCCGTTACTCGTACAGCAGTGCCCGCAGCTCCGACTCCGCCGACGTGGTGCGCGCCGGGTCGATCGTGGTCCCGGCCCGGTAGTGGTCCACCACCCGCGGGTCGACGTAGCTCGCCTTGGCTATCGCCGGGGTGTTGCCGAGAACCTCCGCAGCATCCCGCATCGCCTGCGCCAGTGCCTTCGACCTCGCCGTCGTCGCCTTCTCCGGGCCGTGCTTCGCGAGGCTCACGGCCGCGGCGACGGTGCCGCGCAGGGTGCGGAAGTCCTTCGCGGTGAAGTCTCCCCCGGTCTGCTCCCGCACGTACTCGTTGATGTCCTCGGCGGAGATCGGATGCCAGCCGTCGTCCGCCCGGTAGGCGAGCAGCCGCGCGCGCGGGCCGCGCCGCTTGAGCGACCGCACGACTGCGGCGAGGTCGGCGTCGGTGATGTCGGATTCCCACGCCTGCCCGCCCTTCGCCGGGAAGCTCAGCGATACGGTCGACCCGCTCACCGACGCGTGCGCGCCAAGCAGCGTCGACAGCCCGTGGCTGCCGTTCGACTCGGCGTACCTCTCGGAGCCGACGCGCAGCGAGCCCGTGTCCAGCATCCGGAACGCCGCCGCGAGCGTCCGCCGCTTGGTGGGCTCGTCGCCGCGGAGGTCGATCGTCACCCGGCGCCGGGCCGCGGGTAGCGACTCGGCCAGGCGCAGCGCCCGGTCGAACTTGATGCGGTCCTTCTGCTCACGCCAGGTGGGGTGGTAGATGTACTGGCGGCGTCCGGCGGCATCGATGCCCGTCGCCTGGACGTGGCCGTTCGGGTACGGGGCGATCCACACGTCGGTCCACGCGGGCGGGATCGCGAGGTGCTCGATGCGGGCCCGCAGGTCAGGGTCGGCGATCGGGCGCCCGTCGATGTCCTTGTAGGAGAAACCGCGCCCGGCGTGCACCCGCCGAAGCCCGGCGCCAGAGGAGTCACTGCGACGAAGCCTTGGCATCCCATAACGCTACGTGATGCGAGGCGGATGCGGCGGATTGTCGCGATGAGTGTGGTGCCGCCGCCTCATTTCCGCGTCCACTCCCGCCGCGCCACTCCGCGTCCACATCCGCCGAGCAGTGGGAGGTCGCGAGTGCATGCCCGCAGCGGCCCGCGCGTCACTCCGTACTCGACGCGATCACGCGATGCACGAGCGGCACGCCCGGCCGATAGGCGAGGTGCACGTAGCTCGGGGCATCCAGCAGCACGATGTTGGCGGCGGCACCGACGCGGAGGTGTCCGATGTCGGTGCGACGAAGCGCCTGGGCGCCGCCGAGGGTCGCCGCCCGCAGCGCCTCCGCGGGGGTCATCCCCATTTCGCGCACGGCGAGCGCGATGCAGAGTGGTATCGAGGTCGTGTAGCTCGATCCCGGGTTGCAGTCGCTCGCGAGGGCGACCCGCACGCCGGCGTCGAGCAGGCGGCGGGCATCCGGATACGGCGACCGCGTCGAGAACTCCACCGCGGGCAGCAGCGTGGCGACGGTGCCCGGTTGGTCTGCGCCGGCGCTCCCCGCGAGCGCCTCCACATCGCCGTCCGCGAGGTAGGTGCAGTGGTCTACGCTCGCGGCGCCGAGCTCGACGGCGAGGCGGATGCCGCCAGAGATCCCCAGCTGCCCCGCGTGCAGGCGCGCGCCGAGGCCCCGCGCCATGCCGGCAGTGAGGATCACCCGCGCCTCGTCGACCGTGAAGGCGCCGTCGTCGACGAACACGTCGATCCAGCGGGAGTGCGGCGCGCAGGCGTCGAGCATCTCCCCCTGCACGAGGGCGACATAGTCGTCTCGTCTCCCGGAGTACTCGGCGGGCACCACGTGCGCGCCGAGGTACGTAGTCTCGGCGGTGAGCGAACGAGCGAGCGAAAGGATGCGGGACTCGTCGGCCACCGTGAGCCCGTAGCCGCTCTTGATCTCGACGGTCGTCGTGCCCTGCGCGCGCATCTCAGCGAGCAGTCGCGTGGCCCCCGCGAGGAGCTGCTCGTCGGACGCCGCCCGCGTCGCCGCGACCGTCGAGCGGATGCCGCCGGCCTCGTACCGACGCCCCGCCATGCGGGCCTCGAATTCGGCGGCGCGGTCGCCCGCGAAGACGAGGTGGCTGTGGCTGTCGACGAAGCCGGGGAACGCGCAGCGTCCGCCCGCGTCGATGCGCTCGTCGGCATCCGGAGTGCCGTCAGAGTCGCCGACCCAGGCAACGCGTCCGTTATCGATCACGATCGCGGCGCCGCTCCGCTCCGGGCGCTCGGTGTCGTGCGTCACGAGCAGACCGATGTTGTCGATGAGGATGCTGGGAGCGGCCGCGCCCGCGCCGGCCCCGCCGAGCGCACTCGTATCGCCGACAGCGCCTGCCCCGCCGACCGCACTGGCCCCGCCGACCGCGGCCGCACCCGCGGCGCCGCCCGCGCTCATCGCTCCGCCCATCCGGCCGCCGCCTCGAGCACGCACAGCGCGACGAGGCGCACGGTGCGGCCGTCCGGGGAGTCCGCCGTGACATCCACCTCGGTCACATCGATCGACTCGACGAGCGGATGCCGCCCGGCCACCCGCGCGGCCGCACGCAGCTTCGCGGCCGAGATGCCCCCGGGAACGGATGCCGGGCAGCCCGGCGCCACCGCGCGATCGCACACGTCGACGTCGAGGTCGACGTGCACCGGGCCGCCCGCGGCTCCGGCGATCTCGATCGCCTCGGCGACGGCATCCGCGATGGGGCGCCGGGACAGCTCCCCGCGGGTGATGACGGTGATGCCCAGCTCGGCGGCCCGCGCGGAGTACAGTGCGGAGTTGGCGAAGTCGGCGATGCCGACCTGCACGACGCGGGATCCGTCGAGCCCGGCCTCGAGCAGCCGACGCACCGGCGAGCCATTGCTCACGCCGTCGCGCAGGTCGTGGTGGGCGTCGAGGGTGACGAGTCCGGCG
>Ga0326733_1000356_pt1 | contig 13368 bp, 10 predicted proteins | sample 14_GP2_308_FD_207946 | JGI IMG/M metagenome (GOLD analysis project Ga0326733, IMG submission 207946) | Glacier ice microbial communities from Ngari, Tibet, China - 14_GP2_30.8 | ecosystem: Environmental > Aquatic > Freshwater > Ice > Glacier | place: China: Ngari, Tibet | collected 2018-07-17 | reverse complement strand
AATTGCGCGTGCGCCTAAGCCTTGCTTTTCTAGCAGGGCGGCCAAGGTATGTACTGCACGCGAGCAATGTGTTTTAACACTGCCTTGCGAACAGCCCATCACTTCGGCGGTTTCTGCAACGTCCATATCTTCCCAGTAACGTAATATAAAGGCTTCACGTTGACGCGTTGGCAATTTTTCAATGGCTTTTTCGATGATTTTCATGGTTTGGCTTTGCTCAAGCTGCGCCATCGGATTAACAGACTCATCTTCTACATCAATGGTATCAAGCGGATCGTGGTCTTCTTCTCCGTCTTGGCCTGCGCCAAACGATGAAAGCAAGGTTGTCCACATATTGCGCACTTTTTGCCGGCGCCAAAAATCGCGCATGGTATTTTGCAAAATACGCTGAAACAGCATGGGATATTCGGCGGCTGGTTTTTCCGCATATTTTTCGGCTAATTTAAGCATTGAATCTTGCACGATATCCAGTGCCGCATGCTCATCGCGCACAGCATAAACCGTCTGCTTAAAAGCACGGCGCTCTACATCGCGCAAAAAATCGGATAATTCTTGAGAACTTGCCATGAAATTATTTTAAAAATCGGTATGCTTAGTATAACAGTTTTACTATTTTCGCAGATTGCGCTTTTTAACCTTATATTAAGCCGCCGGCATTAAAAGGCAGGTTTCTATAAAGCGCCGTTTTTAGTTACAATCAATATTATTAAAAAATACATGTTTGAAGGTAATTATGGCGCGCGTACTGTTATTAATTGTATTGGTTTGGTTGGTTTACGTGGTGATTAAACGCGCATTTTTTAGCCAAAATGCTAGCAACTCCACACAGCAAAACCCTCAACCTGAACCAGAGCAAAAAATGATTCAATGCGCCGCTTGTGGCATGCATGTGCCCGAATCGGAAAGCGTTAGAAAAGACGATTTAGTGCTTTGCAATAATCCTGATTGCCACAAAAATCCTTAAATTCAATGGCAATTCAGCTCACCCCCAATATTGACGACACGCTTACCGCCGCGCGCTGGCGCAGCTTAAAGCTATATAACGGCTATCGTTTGCTGATTGCCATTTTATTTTTAATCACACAAAGCGCATTAGGCAATAACCCTTATTCTCAAAGTGTTGATGTCAGTTTGTTTTCTAGCTTGGTGCTGGCTTACTTTATATTTAGCTGCATATCTGGCCTATTAACTTGGCTAGAAAAGCCCAGCATTGATTACAACCTACCCACCCAAATCATCATCGAAATTGTGTTTATTGTGCTGTTAATGCATGCACAACAAGATGGTGTAATTGGTATTGGTTTATTGCTGATTATTACTATTGCCAGCGCCAGCTTAATTAGTGAAGGCCGCTTTGCCTTGTTTTATGCGGCCTTAGCCACTATTGGCATTTTGCTTGAGCAATCGTATCAATTATTTTCAGCCTCAAAACCCGCACAAAATTACACCAATGCGGTCATGCTAAGCCTAAGTTGTTTTGCCACGGCATGGCTGGCTTATAGCTTGGCTAAGCGTGTGCAACAAAGTGAGTGGCTGGCAGCACAACGTGGTTTAGATGTAAAAAATATGGCGCAAATTAATGCGCTGATTACGCATGAAATGCAAGATGGCGTGTTGGTGGTTGATCAAAGTTTGCAAATTAAGCATCATAATATTCAGGCCAAACGCTTATTAGCACACAATAATGAAGACAATGAGCTTGGTAATTGGCAAGGAAAATCGCTGCAAATTATTTCGCCTGAAATTAGCGAAATGATTCGGCGCTGGATGTATGAACAATCGGTTCCAGAAGAATTTAGCCCAGCTAATACCTTAAAACTAAACATATTGTCACGCGAATTAAGGCTGCGATTATTGCCATTAGCTGAAGAAAGACAAGAAGGCGCGGTGATTTTTATTGAGGATTGGTCGCAAATGCAAACGCAGGCGCACCAAGTTAAATTGGCCGCATTGGGCCGCTTAACCGCCAATATTGCGCATGAAATTCGCAATCCGCTTAGCGCGATTAGCCACGCCAACCAATTGCTGCAAGAGGAAGAAGACAATAACCCAGCCACCACGCGCATGTTGCAAATTATTGCCGATAATGTGCAGCGACTGGATCAGATTATCAAAGATGTATTAGAGCTTAATCGCCGCGATCGCACCAATCAAGAGATGATTCATCTTGAAAATTTTATGACCGATTTTTATTCGCAATTTTGCGCGGTAGAAAAAATTCCAGCGCCTTGTTTTAAGCTTTCGCTGCACAACAGCGATACCATGATTGCGTTTGATAGACGGCACTTAAACCAAATTTTGTGGAATTTATGCAAAAATGGTTGGCGCCATTCTAAAAATACTGAAAACAGCCTTAAATTAACCGTTGTAACCAGCAATAAAAGACAAGACGTGCAAATTGAAATTACTGATGATGGTGAAGGCATACCCGAAAATGTGCGCAACCATTTGTTTGAGCCATTTTTTACCACAGAAAAATCGGGCACTGGCTTGGGGCTATATATTGCGCGCGAATTGGCCGATGCCAATGGCGCTAAATTGCAACTTAAAACATCTGCAAAAGCTACAAACGCGCACATTGGCACGCAATTTATTATGTATATTAAAAAGGCTTAACGCAAATGGCGCAGTTTAATTGCTTGGTGGTAGACGATGAAACCGACATTCGTGAGCTGGTGGTTTTAACGCTAGAGCGCATGGATATTCGCGCCGATAGCGCCAGTAGCGTGACGGAAGCAAAGCAGCTTTTGGCTAGCCAAAGTTATAATTTATGCCTAACCGATATGCGCCTGCCAGATGGGCTGGGGCTAGAATTGGTGCAACATATTGCGGCCAATTATATTGGGCTGCCTGTGGCGGTGATTACCGCTTACGGCAGTGCCGAAAACGCAGTTTCAGCCCTAAAAGCCGGCGCGTTTGATTATTTAACCAAGCCTATTTCGCTTAAACAATTGCGCCCATTGGTAGATTCCGCGCTTAAATTATCCAGCTCAGACGCTAAACAAACCAGCAATACGGTGGATTTAATTGGCCAATCGCCCGCCATGGATTATGTGCGCACCATGATTGCAAAACTAGCGCGCAGCCAAGCGCCTGTTTACGTGAGCGGCGAATCGGGCAGTGGGAAAGAATTAGCCGCGCGCTTAATTCACAGCAATAGCTCACGCCGCGATAAAAGTTTTGTGGCGGTTAACTGCGGCGCCATACCCGAAAACTTAATGGAAAGTGAATTTTTTGGTTACAAAAAAGGGGCTTTTACCGGCGCCGCGCAAGACACCTCTGGCTTGTTTCAAGCGGCCAATGGCGGCACACTATTTCTAGATGAAGTAGCCGATTTGCCAATAGCCATGCAAGTAAAATTACTGCGCGCCATTCAAGAAAAAAAGGTGCGTACCGTGGGCGGCACGCTAGAAGAAAGCGTGGATGTGCGCATTATTAGCGCCACCCATAAAAACCTTAGCGATATGATGAGCAACGGCTTATTTCGGCAAGATTTGTATTACCGCTTGAATGTGATTCAGCTCAAAATGCCAGCATTAAGAGATAGGCCTGAAGATATTCCTGAGCTGACGCAAAAATTGTTGCACAAGCTGTGCGATGCACAATCGATTAGCGTGCCGATTTTGGAAGAAAGCGCGTCTAAATTGATTAGCAAACTGCCTTTTGACGGCAATGTGCGTGAATTAGAAAACATGCTAGAACGCGCGCTGGCCTTGTGCGATGGCCAAAAAATCGGCGCGGATGACTTGTTTATGGATCATCAGCCTAAGCCGAATACGGACGATAAAGTGAGCTATGACCCAAGCAAATCGCCAGAAGTGGGCTTGCCAGAATATTTAGAAGACATTGAAAAGCGCGCGATTTTAAAAGCGTTGGCCAAAGCCAATAATAATAAAACCGCTGCGGCTAAATTGCTGGGAGTAAGTTTTAGAACGCTAAGGTATCGCTTAACCAAGCTGGGCTTGGCTAAGGATGATGATGCGGATATGACAGATGAAAGTTTGTACGATTAATACGATTAACGATTAATTCAATTAACTAAGTGCTATAAACAAATAGGTAATATACATGGCGCCGTTAACCAATAAATGCCAAACGCGTATGCCGCCTTTTGCCATTAAATAGCGCATCCAAACCGCCGCCAGCAAGGTAATGACAATGCCCCAAACCACTTCTTGGCGCGGCTCCCACGGTGTTAATGAGATACCAATGGCTGGTAACAATGTGCCCTGAAACACCATAGCGCCGGTGATATTACCAAACGCTAGCGTATCTTTACCCTTGCGAATCCATAAAATACTATTCACTTTTTCAGGCAATTCGGTGGCGATTGGAATAATCAATAACGACAACATTAAGGCTGAAATACCTAAAATTTGTGAGGCTTCTTCAACGCCATTAATAAAGCCTTTTGCGCCTGCAATTAACAATAACAAACCTAAAATAATTTGAATGCCAATGGTATAGCTATTGGTAGGAACGCCTAATCGGCTCATAAACATAGGGCTTTCGGCTTCTGTGGCATGGCCTTCTTCAACCAAATCTTTAGAGGCGCTTAACGTCATCCAAACATAAACTACATAAATTAGCACCATTAAAATGCCCAACATATGGCGCACAACGGCGTTTTCGTGCGGCACATAAAGCGCACTGGCCGCTACAATAAAGGCAAAGATAAAAAAGTTTAAATCGCGCGTTAAACCTGTGCGCTCTGGTCGCAAGTGGCCATTGGTGCCGCGGCGTTTCCATACTGAAATCGCCATTAAACTAATTGAAAGCGTGGCTAACATTAATGGCGCGCCTAAAATCGCACCAACGCCAATTTCGTGATTGGTCGCCATGCTGGACGTACCAGCAAAAATCGCTAATAACGGCACCATGGTTTCTGGTAAAGCGGTACCAACGGCGGCAAATAAAGAGCCGGTTACCCCTTCTGAAATGCCTAATTTTTCACCCAAATGCTCAAGCGCGTTAGTAAACACCTCAGCCGCGATTAAAATAACAATCAGCATCATAAATAACTGTAAGAAAACCATGCTTAAACATCTCTAAAAATTAGGTAAGATGTTATTTTATCGGATTAATCGTGGTTTTGACTAATAATCCTATTTTTGACTAAATAATTCATCATGTTGCACATCAACCCGCAAGGATTTATCACTAGCGCTAGACAAGTATGCTCGCCTAATTTTGATGCGCGGCCTTGTGCGGACGCCACAACGCCAGAAATTAGCCTGATTGTGATTCACAATATTAGCCTGCCGCCCAGCCAATATGGCGGCAATGGCATTATTGAGCTATTTACCAATACGCTAAACCCAGATGAGCACCCTTATTACGCGGAAATTTATACGCGTAAAGTGTCAGCGCACTTTTTAATTCGGCGCGATGGCGAGTTGGTGCAATTTGTGTCTTGCTTGCAGCGCGCGTGGCATGCAGGCGTATCAAATTGGTTGGGCCGTGAACGTTGTAACGATTTCTCTGTCGGAATTGAGCTGGAAGGCAGTGATTTTGAGGCGTTTGAGCCTGCGCAATACAAATCGCTGCAGCAATTGTTAGCACTATTAAAACAGATTTACCCTATTCATCATATTGTTGGCCATTCGGATATTGCGCCAGGGCGCAAAACCGATCCAGGCCCTTATTTTGACTGGTCAACTATTCAACAAAAAACTTAAAAATGCGAATCTTATGCAAAAAAAAACGTTAACCGCCCACCATTATTTTAGCCGTCTTTTTATCAGCACCTTAATTGGCTTAAGTATTAGCGCCTGTAGCAAAGATAAAGCAGAAGATGCCAAGCCAGATGCCGCGAATTTAAAATCCACCCAAATTAGTGTGGTTAAAGTAGATACCAAAAATTTATCCTTATATGAAGAATCGGTTGGTACCTTAGAAGGTGTGATTGACCCAACGGTGGCGGCTGAAATTGCAGCGCGGGTGTTAAAAGTTTTGGTGCATCCAGGCCAAACCGTTAAAAAAGGCGAAACAATTGCCTTGCTTGATGGCAGCGATTTTGGCTACCAACGCCAAGAATCACAATCTGAAGTGGCGCGTATTGAGGCGCTACTGGCCAATCAATCCAGAGTGGTTGAACGCAACCGCGCCTTGGTTGATAAAAACTTTATCTCAAAAAATGCGTTAGATGATGTTACTACGCAACAAAGTGCGCTTAAGCAACAATTAGCCGGCGCAAAAAGCCGCATTGCCACCATTAATCATAATGGCTCTAAAAATCGCGTTGTATCGCCAACCGATGGCATTGTAGAAAAACAATTAGTGGCAACGGGTGATTTTGTGCGCGTGGGCGACCCAATTGTGCAAATTATTAGCAAAAAATTGTTGCGCGCGCATATTCCTTTTCCTGAGCATATTGCCGCGAAATTAAAACCCGGCTTAACGGTGATTATGACCACGCCAACATCACCCAAAGAAGTGCGTTCTGTGATTAACGAGCTAAAACCGCAAATTGTAGCCAACAGCCGTAGCATTGACGTGATTGCTGATATACGCGATGAAGCGGACTGGCAACCGGGTGCCAGCGTGAATGCACGCGTGATTTTGGGCGATAGGCCTAGCGCGATTGTGGTGCCAGAGCAAAGCATTGTGCTGCGCCCAGCCGGCGAAGTGGTGTATGAAATTGTGAATAACGAAGCCTTGCAACGCGTGGTTAAAACTGGCTTGCAACAAAACGGCGGTATTGAGATTTTAGAAGGGCTTAACGGCAACGAAACGATTGCGGTAGATGGCGCAGCGTTTTTAACCGATAAAGCCAAGGTCAATATTATTAAATAATAAGCTTACCCAGCCAGCCCATTAGCTATAAAGAATCCTGAAAGCGCCACTTTTTAAATGACATTACCTGAACTCTCGATTAAACGCCATGTGCTGGCTTGGATGCTTTCTGGCGTGTTGGTGCTGTTTGGCATCATTTCGTATCAACGCATAGCGATTGACCGCTTTCCGCTGATTGAATTTCCGATAATCACGGTTACCACCACGCTTAAAGGTGCTAATCCAGACATTATGGATACCTCAGTCACTAGCGTGATTGAGTCGGCGCTGAACACCACGGCAGGTATTGAGCACATACAATCCAGCTCCTCACCCGGCGCTTCAATTGTGGTGATCACATTTAAGCTAGAAAAAGACATTAATGTGGCTTATAACGAAGTGCAAGCCAAGCTGAATCAAGTGATTCGCCGCTTGCCAACCGATGTTGACCCGCCCATTTTGCAAAAAGCCGAAACCAATGCAGAGCCCGTTTTGTGGCTGGCATTAAGCGGCGATAGAACCATTCAGCAATTAAATGTGTATGCGCTAAATACGCTTAAAAAACAGCTAGAAACCATTGATGGCGTGGGTGAAGTGCAATTGGGTGGGCGACGCGACCGCAATATTCGCGTGTTGCTAAAACCAGACCGCATGAATGCTTACAACGTGACCACAACCGATATTGTAAATGCGTTTAATCGCGAACATATTCAAGTGCCGGGTGGCTTTTTGGTCAGCCAAAGCGCAGAGCGTTTATTAAAGCTAGATTTAGAATTTCATCGCCTGCCTGATTTAGCGGACATGGTGGTGATGCAGCGCGATGGGGTATCGGTTAAGCTAAAACAAGTAGCCAGTGTGGAAGATGGCTTGACCGATTTTAGGCAGCTGGCGCGCTTTAATGCCAAGCCAACTGTGGGTTTGGGTATTATTAAAGTGCCTAATTCTAATACGGTGGATATTATTGATGAGGTAGAACGCCGCTTAGAAAAAGAAATTCGGCCTAATTTACCGCCCGGCATGAACGTAGAAGTATCGGCCAACGAAGCGCCATTTATTCGCGAAATGGTTAAAGCGCTACAAGAGCATTTGCTTGAAGGCACCTTGTTTGCCGCGCTTATTGTGCTGATATTTATGCGCTCGCTTAGCTCTACCTTGATGATTTGCTTAGAAATTCCAGTGTCATTATTAGGCGCCATTGCGGTGATGTATTTTGCTGGCTACACCTTTAATAGCATGACGCTGCTGGCGTTGCTGTTGCTGGTGGGGGTGGTGGTAGACGATGCCATTGTGGTGCGCGAAAGTATTATGCGGCATTTAAGCGGCGAGTTAGGTACTGGCCTTAAAGATGTAGATACCAGCAACCCCAAAGCGGTCATGGCGTTTCGCCAGCAAGCCACCATTAATGGCAGCCGCGAAATCGTGTTTGCCGTGCTGGCTTCATCACTATCGTTAGTGTGTATTTTTGCGCCTGTCATTTTTATGGAAGGCATTATTGGTAAGTTTTTTGAAGCGTTTGCGGTGGTGGTTACAGTGGGCGTTGTGGTGTCGCTATTTGTTTCACTTACCCTTACGCCAATGCTTTGCTCGCGCTATCTTTCTAGCAATACAGAGCATGGCAAGCTTTATCACTCGCTAGATGGTTTTTTTGCAGGCTTGGATAATTTCTACGCGCGGCTTTTAAATCTATCACTGATTCATCGCTGGAAAGTAGTCATAGTCACCATTTTAGTGGTGGCATCCAGCGCCTTCTTTTTTGGCGCGGTTACCAAAGAATTTGTGCCAGAAGCCGATGAAGGCAAATTTAATGTGAGCTTTAAAACGCCGCTGGGCTCCAGCCTAGAGTACACCAACACGCGTTTAGATTTAATCGAAAAGGTAATGCTTAAACATAACGATGATATTGCCAGCTTTTTCTCTGTGGTTGGTGCTGGCGCGCAAGGCCAAGTAAATGCTGGCCGCATTAGTGTGCGCTTAAAAGATAGACATGAGCGCGCCAATAGTCAAAAAGAGTTAATCGCAACTCTAAAAAAAGAGCTGGGTGATATCCCTGGCGTGCAGGCCTACCCTGTGCCCGCCAGCATGGTGCGCGGTCAGCGTTCAGAAAAATTGCAATTTAATATCACCGGCCCCAGTATTGAAAACGTCAGCAAATACGCAAAAGCCATTCAGCAAAGGCTGGTAGGCATTGATGGCTTTGGCAAAGTGGATTTAGATTTGCAGCTGGATTTACCGCAATTGAATATGCAAATTGATAGAGATCGCGCGGCTGGATTTGGCATTACGGCGGCCGATATTGCCAACGCAGTGAGTGTGTATGCGGGCGGCATTAATGTGGCTAAATTTAACGATGCCGATGGCGACGGCCAGCGTTACGATATTCGCTTAAAAGCCGAAGACGGTAATTTTAATCAAATTACCGATTTAAGTAAGATTTACCTGCGCGCCAATAATGGCGATTTAGTGCGCTTAGATAGCGTGGCGCAATTTAAACAAACCTTGGGCGCAGCCGTAATTGGCCGTTACGATTTGCAATACGCCGCCAACTTATATGCCAGCCCATCGATTCCGTTAGGTGAAGCGGTAACCGCCGTTGAAGCGGCAGCCAAAGAGATATTGCCAGCCGAATACAAATACAAATTATCTGGCCAAGCAGAAGAATTTGCCAAAACCTTTAAAAATGTATCCTTTATTTTTGCCTTGGCTTTATTGCTGCTATACATGGTTTTAGCTAGCCAATTTAACTCATTCTTACAACCGCTTATCGTCATGGTCGCACAGCCACTAGCCATTATCGGCGGCGTATTTGCCTTGTGGCTAACCGGCAACAGCCTAAATATTTTCTCTATGATTGGCTTGGTTTTGTTAATTGGTCTAGTCGCCAAAAACTCTATTCTGCTAGTCGATTTAACTAATCAGTTACGCGCAGAAGGCCAATCCATCAACCAAGCACTACTAAATGCCTGCCCCATCCGCATGCGCCCCGTATTAATGACATCGCTCACCATTATTTTAGCCCTGCTACCAGCCGCCCTGGGCTTGGGCGCAGGCGAAGAAACCAACGGCCCACTATCAGTAGCGGTAATTGGCGGCATGCTTTCATCTACTTTGCTAACTTTGGTAGTAGTGCCTGCGGTGTATTCGCTGGCGATGGGCGCAGTGGATAAGTTTGAGCATAGACGCCCACCCAATTAAACTAGACCAACATATTTATCCTTGCAATATACGGAATTAAGTTCCATAATTGCAAGGATGAATAACCGTTTTATATTGCCAAGTTTATTAGAAGCACTCAGCTATTCTCCGGCTGTAGCATTACTAGGCCCAAGGCAAGTAGGTAAAACAACGCTTGCATTTGAGGTTGGTAAGCATATAACTAAACCAACGTTATACCTCGATTTAGAATCTGAGCAAGATCGCGCAAAACTAGCCAACGCAGAGCTATATTTAAGCGGGCATCAAGATAAGCTCGTGATACTAGATGAAGTGCACCGTGCGCCTAACTTATTCCCGTTATTGCGCGGCTTAATAGACCAAGCTCGCCGTGCAAATAATGGCACATGCTTATATTTACTATTAGGCTCTGCCTCTTTAGATTTACTCAAGCAATCAGGCGAGACACTAGCTGGACGTATCAGCTATATGGAGCTACCTGCCTTTAATATCTTAGAAATTGACGCGCAGCAATCAGATGATTTATGGGTAAGAGGTGGTTTTCCCGATAGCTTTTTAGCTAAGACAGAAGTGCGAAGCTTGCGCTGGCGGCAAGACTTTATCCGCAGTTATTTAGAGCGAGATATTCCGCAATTTGGACCACGCATCGCTACCGAAACGCTACGCCGTTTTTGGGGCATGCTTGCACATCACCAAGGTGGCTTATTAAATACGGCAGAGCTTGCGCGAAACTTAGGTGTGGATAATAAAACCGCTGGTAGTTATTTAGAGTTATTAATCGATTTGCTACTAGTTAGGCGTTTGCCGCCGTGGCATGCCAATGTCGGCAAACGTCTTACTAAAGCCTCTAAAGTGTATGTTCGCGATAGCGGGCTTATTCATACGCTACTTAATATACCAGACAAAGAAACGCTTCTAGGCCACCCAATTGTGGGCAATAGCTGGGAGTGTTTTGTGATTGAAAATATACTCAACACCGCACCTGCAAACGTACAAGGTTACTTTTACCGAACCAGTGGCGGCGCCGAAATTGACTTGCTACTAGCATGGCCAAATGGTGACCTTTGGGCCATTGAGATTAAACGTAGCCTAAACCCAAAAATTGAACGTGGGTTTTACTCCGCCTGTGCAGATCTCAACCCAACTCGAAAATTTGTAGTGTACCCAGCGCAAGAGCAATATCGCATAGCTGAAGATATAACCGTTATTTCGCTTGTTGAAATTTGCCAGCTGTTACAGACACATTAACTAACTGTTATGTACTACGCCAAAAATGGCCTTTATCGTAACACTCCTATATCTAGAGGTTAGCTGCTATGCTGCTCACTCTCAGACATTAATCCAGTTACAATATAAAAAAATATATTTGTGCCATTTACTAAAGCAAAAAATCAATTCGAAAACAATCAATAATTTCTGACAATAAACATGAGAACAATGAATTACTCACATTGATGTTTTTACCACGAAGGCATTTATTGTCGATAAGCATTATTAAGGAACGATTTACAAAAAGATGAATCAATTTGGTTCTTATAAAGCACTATTAAATAACTCAGTAAGTGCAATTTTAGCTGCTGTCGAAATATATAACAAACCTCGCATTTCCTACAGAAATGAGTGCTTTGTAGTTTTGCTAATTAACTCATGGGAGTTGATGCTTAAAGCTATACTATCTAAAAATAAAGTTTCAATCTATGAGCCAAAGAAACGCTATCAACCTCAAAGAACTTTATCTTTATGGCAAGCGGTTGAATCTTCAAAAAGCTATTTTCCTCAAGAAATTTCAGACATAGCAGTTATTGCAAACATCAATAGTTTAGTTGATTACAGAGATAATGTTATTCACTTTTACAATGAGAAGGGCTTTGAGACTTTAATATATGGTCTTGCGCAAACTTCTATAGTTAATTTTAGAGATATTGTTAAAGAAATTTTTGACATGGATATTGCTAAAGAGGTAAATATAAACTTATTGCCTTTAAGTTTTTCTGCTCCACCTGACCCAATTAAGTTTATTGGTGAAGCAAATAGTAGTCCTCAGAAACCTGCAATAACAGAGTTCTTAAAATTAATATCCGAAACAACTAAAACGTTGGAAGCTGAAGATATTGACACTGGAAGATTTTTAACGGTTTTTAAAGTAAATCTTCAATCCACTAAGAAAATTCAATCGGCAGATATAATTGCTGGTGTTAATGTCGAAAATCCGAATGGTTTGATATTAATAACTAAAAAAGTTGACCCTAATATTAGTCATCCAAATTATAGAAAAGACATTCTTGAGCGTCTCGAGCAGGGTGAGAGTAATACTAAATTAACCACTTACACATTTGATGCCATAATTTGGCATTATAAAATTAAAGTTGACGATACCTACTCTTGGCATAATTCCAAAACGCACACATATCAATATTCAAACAGCTTATTTGAATTTATTAGTAATTTAACAAATCAAAATATTAATCTTTGCTTACGAAGTTATAAAGAACATCAAACTAAAACTAGAAAGAAAAAACAAAAGAAAGTTAAAGTGCTAACTTTCTAGCCTCAACTAGCTTAGCCAAATACTCTAAATTAAGCCCTTCCAGTTTTGGCTGCCATAAATCTGGTTTTACAGGAAAATCTATAAACTCACCCGTGCGCTGGTAGCCAAGCCGCTCGTAAAAGTCAATAAGCTCGTGCCGTATAGAAATAACGGCCATATGAAACCCCACCACGCGCCACTCTCTAGCTGTCATGGCTTCTGCGGCTTGAATCATGGTGGTGCCGTGGCCTTTGTTTTGCAGGGTGGGTTTTACGGCTATCATGCCAAGGTGGGCGATATTTCTGCCGTGGGCGTCTTGCTTCTCACAGCTAATGGTGGCCACAATTTGATCGCGCAAAACACCCACCAACACAAATGCATCTTCACGTTTGATCATGCTGGCGACTTCTTGCGTGGTGGTGCGCAAGCCATCCAAAATATCCGCTTCGGTGGTCCAGCCTGCGCGGCTGCTTTCACCGCGATAGGCGGAGTTGATAAGGGCGGCAATATCTTGCGCGTCGACTAATTCGGCTTTATGAAAATGTAGCATGTTAATTCTGAGTATTTTCTCTGACTATTTATTGACTAATTTTTGAACAACAAGGCTGCCAATCATATCGCCCTGCACATTAACGGTGGTGCGTATGGTGTCTAGCAGCCTGTCAATTGGTAGCAAAATCGCAATCGCTTCTGCTGGCAAACCCACACTTTGCAGCACCATTACCATGGTCACCATGCCTGCGCTGGGAATGCCCGGCGCGCCGATGGCGGCTATCATGGCGGTGACAAATACGATTAATTGCTGGGTTAAATTAAGTTCTATGCCGACTAAATTGGCAATAAACAAAGCCGCGGCCGCTTCGTATAAAGCCGTTCCGTCCATATTTACGGTAGCA
>Ga0326733_1000355_pt1 | contig 13425 bp, 11 predicted proteins | sample 14_GP2_308_FD_207946 | JGI IMG/M metagenome (GOLD analysis project Ga0326733, IMG submission 207946) | Glacier ice microbial communities from Ngari, Tibet, China - 14_GP2_30.8 | ecosystem: Environmental > Aquatic > Freshwater > Ice > Glacier | place: China: Ngari, Tibet | collected 2018-07-17 | reverse complement strand
GCCAGGCGCAATCGTGACGACCTTGATGCCGTCCTTCTTCAATTCCACGCGCAGCGATTCACAATAGGTAATGACAGCAGCCTTAGACGCGCTGTATGCGCCTGCACCCGGCAAACCGCGTATGCCAGCGACGCTACCGATACCTACCAAGCGTCCACCCGTTTGTCCCGCTGCAGCTTGCACCTTCATCGTCGCGATGAATGGCGCGAAGGTGGCGACAGTTGCGATGACGTTGGTGGCGAAGACTTGCTCGAAGACTTGCAGGTCTTCCGTATATTCGGTCAAGGTGCCGCGCGAGATGCCGGCGTTGGCGATGACGATGTCTATGCCCTGTGCGGCGACGATGAAGTCGGCGGCGGCGCTAGCAAGTGCAGCGCTGTCGTTGACGTCTAGCGCATAGACGCGATGGCGTTCTGCATTCGACAAGCTGGCTACAAGTTCACGCAATACCTCACCGCGTCGAGCGACCAGACCTAGCGTTGCGCCTTCGTCCGCGTACCGTCGCGCGAGTGCTGCGCCCAGGCCGCTGGATGCGCCAGTGATGAAGACTCGTTTTGCTTGCATGCCCACTCCGTCAATTTCAAATCAAATAAAAAGTCCGCCCTCTTGCGAGTTGCGGACTTCTTATTTTGCGTGTCTGCTGAAAATTTCAGCAGACACGCTTTTTTAAAAACTAATTTACTTAGCTGATTTTGCAAGCAGGTGATCAATCACTTGCAGAGTCGCCTCATGCAATACAGATTCCGGACGATTACCCAACGATGTGCCGACGATGGATGGAGAGGTGACGTAACGACCATCCACGGCAACCATAGGTACGCCATCTACCTTGTACGCTGCTTGCAGTTGTGCCGCGCGGCTCACCTTGGTTTGTACACCGAAAGATTTGTAGGTCTCGGTAAATTTCTTGATATCCACGCCTGGCTGCTTGGAGACAAAGTCGAGAATCTGTTTGTCCGTATCCAGCGTTTGGCGTTCAACATGTATCGCGCGAAAAACGCGCGGGTGCAATGTGTCGACCAGACCTAATGCTTCGATCGTGTAGTAGAGCTTCTGTTGCGGAATGAAGGAATCGCGGAAAGCAACCGGCACCCGTTTGAAAACGATCTTGTCTGCGTTTTTTTTCAACCATGCGTCGAGCGTTGGTTCGAAAGCGTTGCAATGCGAGCAGGAATACCAAAAGAATTCTATGACTTCGACTTTTTTGCCGCTGTCGGTTTGCTGCGCTTTTTCAAGCGTGCGGTAATCAGTGCCGTTGACCGGAGCAGCTGGCGAAGCGCCCGCAGTGGATGCCATCAAACTAAAGCTTGCTACTGCTGCGACTGCCAGCAAGTGTTGAAAAAAACGCATGGTATTCCTCTCTTTATCTACTGATTTATTTACAACTTATTAGCGATTTACTAATGACTTATTTTCCGATGCGTACGACTGCAACATCGACGCCATTGTCAGACAACTTTGTGCGAACTCGGTTCATTGTTTCCAGTTGGCCGAAAGGACCGATGCGCACGCGGTGCAGCGCGCCGGTTTCTGCCTGGTACTCGGAAACGTTGGCTTCAAAACCCATCAATGCCAGTTTGGCTTTCATGCTTTCTGCATCGGCCATTGCGCCGAACGCGCCAGCTTGCAGATAATAAATCCATTTTTCATCTGCGCTTTCTGCCTTGGCCGCGTCTGCTCTGGCAGCTTCGGCTTTTTGCTGCGCTTTTTCTTTCGCTGTCGTTGCCTTGTCGACCACCGGTGGCTTGATGGTTTCTTCAGAAACGGTAGGCGCTGGCGCACCCGGCACAGGTTCTTTCACCGGCGGCTTTTTGCCGTACAGCGGTTTGTTTGGATCGCTCAGCTGATTGCTGGCTGGCGCTGCACGATCAACCGCGCCGGTCTTGTTAGCGAACGGGAACGGTGTTTTATAAATCACCATTGCGACGCCGACGGCAATACACAGGCCGAGAATCAAACCGAAGATCAAACCGAGTAGCGTGCCACCGGCCTGTTTTTTATTTTTCGTCTTGTTACTTGTTTTACTGTTTTTGCTCATAAACTTCCTGTTACATCCGGGTCGGTGCCGAAACACCAATCAAAGCGAGACCGTTACGTAGTACTTGTCTTGTTGCATGCATCAGGGCAATGCGCGCCATCTTCAATGCGACGTCATCTACCAACACGCGTTCTGCATTGTAGTAGCTATGCAATTCCCCTGCTAAGTCGCGCAAATAAAATGCGACTTGATGCGGACCGAGTTCTTCCAATGCTTTTTGCAAGGTCTCTGGATATTCGGCGAGTTTGGCGAGCAGCGAGGCTTCGCGCACTGCGGTCAATGGCGACAGATCGACATTGATCAACGCAGCTTCATCAAAGTCAGCGCCTTCGGCTTGCTTCAACACCGAGCAGATACGAGCGTGCGCATATTGTACGTAGTAGACCGGGTTTTCGTCGCCTTGCGTCAATGCGATATCGACGTCGAACACAAACTCGGTATCGGCTTTGCGCGAGATCAGGAAGAAGCGCACAGCGTCGCGGCCACGCGTTAAATCGCGTGCAGAATCAACTTCGCCTTCTGCTGTTTCTTCTACTGTCGCGCCATTTGACCATTCGATCAAATCGCGCAAGGTGACGTACGAACCGGCGCGTTTGGAAATTTTCACTTCTTCGCCGTTCTTCATCACGGTAACCATCTTGTGCAAAACGTAATCCGGATAGCCTTGCGGGATGCCGATGTCTAGCGCCTGCAACCCTGCGCGCACGCGGGCGATGGTGCCGTGGTGATCGCTACCCTGTACGTTAATTGCCTGAGTAAAGCCGCGCTGCCATTTGACGGTGTGATACGCAACGTCGGGCACGAAGTAAGTGTAAGTGCCGTCCGTCTTTTTCATCACGCGATCTTTGTCATCGCGATAATCGGTGGTCCGCAACCACAACGCGCCATCGAGTTCATAAGTCTTGTCTGCCTTGATCAAGGCATCAACGGTTTGCGTGACTTTGCCATCGTTGTACAAGGATGATTCGAGATAGTAGTTGTCGAACTTGACGCCGAAGGCTTGTAAATCCAGATCCTGTTCGCGACGCAGATAAGCGACAGCGAATGCGCGTATCGATTCGATATCGTCTATGTTGCCGCTGGCCGTTACCGGCACGCCATCGCTGGCGGAGACGGTTTTTTTAGCGAGAAAATCATTGGCGATGTCTTGAATGTAGTCGCCGTTGTAGGCCGACTCAGGCCAGCCTGCTGCGCCCGGCTTCAAACCTTGGGCGCGCGCTTGTACTGAAGTGGCGAGTGTGGCGATTTGTACGCCGGCATCGTTGTAATAAAACTCGCGTGTGACCGCATAACCTTGCGCGTCGAACAACGATGACATCGCATCACCCAATGCGCCCTGGCGACCGTGACCGACGTGCAATGGTCCGGTTGGGTTAGCGGAAACGAATTCAATGATGACTTTTTTATCTGCACCGAGATTGCTCTTGCCGTATTGCGCGCCTTGCTGCAACACGGTTTTGACTACGGCTTGGCGTGAAGCAGCGGTCAGGCGCAGGTTGATAAAACCCGGGCCGGCGATTTCTGCAGATTCAATCAAATCGCGATTGGCCGGATTATCGAGAAGGGCGGCGACCAGCGCCTGCGCGACTTCGCGTGGATTTTTTTTCAGCGGCTTGGCAATTTGCATCGCCAGATTGCAGGCCACGTCGCCATGCGATGGATCGCGTGGGCGCTCCAGCGTAACGATTGGATTAAGTTCAGTACCGGCGACCAGCGGTGCAACTGCGGCTTGGAAGAGTTCGGTGATGCGTTGTTTTTGTGCTGCGAGCATGGATTTGTTTCTGACGGTGCAAGCACCGCGCCTTGAATTGGAATAAATGTAGGCCGAATTATACTGGCTAGCCAGCGTTCAACTGCCCAATTTGTCACTTCCATACGAGCCGATGAAACGCGACATCTGGAACACCTGCGGCTCCCACAGCAAGCTGGAAAGTCTTTGTTCTACAACAAAGATGTAAGTACACGCTATCACGGTTTCTCCTAAATTTACATTAAGCTCAATCGGATCACGACGATATTCGCTACCTTCAAAAGCACCCAGCGCGGCGACGTCCTGCGCGTCCACATCGAAGTAAAGTACGCCGTCTACCGCAGCCTGCCGGCTGACGATCATGCCGGGATAGGTGTCGTTGGCCATTACGCAGCCCGGCACCTATTCCAGCGATCCAAAAAACGAGTGAGAAATACGTAGGCAAGCGTAATAAAAAAAGGGGCGGCATCAATAGATGCCACCCCTTTTTAATTCTATTTCTAATTCAGCTCAATCGCTTTTAACGAGTCGCTGGTTTAGTCAACCCACTTGCGCGACCCGCGTTTGTGCCAGCGATAGCGCGCCTGCATATGCCAGGCTACATTCACCAGCACATATCCCACCACCGCCGACACCACCGCAATGATGACCAAGCCTGTCATCAATTCCGGCCCAACGGTTTGTACCCACGCGATTAAATTTTCATACCAAGGACTGACTTCGCCTTGTGCGTTGACGACCTTGTTAAACACGCCCGGACCGGGCGATCCGCCGGCGGGCAATTCATCCGATCCAATCAAGAAATTACCCAACTTATATGCGACGTAATAAAGTGGGGGCACGGTAAATGGATTTGTCGCAAACGTGGCAAATGTAGCGACCGGCAAATTAACCCGCGCGAAGATCGCCCCTATTGCTCCAAACAATACCTGTGCAAATGGAATCGCGATGCCGACAAACAAGCCGACTGCCAGTCCGCCCGCAACACCGCGCCGGTTGAACTGCCACAGAAAATGATGATGCAGATAGCGGCTAAATGGTTTTAAGAAACGATTTTGCTGAATACTCTCGGATGTCGGAATATGCTTGAAAAAACGGCTGCGACGCATATATAAATTGCTCCTGTTGCAAAACATTAAACGTGCTTGAAGGCATGAAATTAGCAAATTAAGTTGAAAAAATTGGACATCTGACTACCGACGTAATTCGCCATCATCGGAAAATAGAAGATTTAAATTTTTGGGTACTCCGATACTTGCTATGCAGAACGTAAAGCCATAATAGCCTCGCGATCCGTCATGAACACATGATTCTGATTCAATCCTTCTATCCATCCCGCATCTTCCAACACATCCCACACCTGCTTCTTGATCGCGGAAACATAGAGATCAATGCCCATGCTTTTTAGCGTGATTTGCAAGGATTCCAGTGTATCTACTCCGGTTGCATCGATATCGTTGACTGAACCCACGCACAATAATAAACGTTTGATAAGCGGATCGCGACTGCATTGCTCGACAACGAAATGATCCAGTGCACCGCCAGTCAGAAAATTCAACGCGGCATCGATACGCACCACCAGCAAATCATTCGCCAGTCGCGGCAAATCGAAGCGCTGACGGTCACGCAAAGTACCATCCGCATGTTCACTGACCTCGATGATGCGCGGCTGCATATGACGATACAGGTAGGACACCATCGTCAATACAATGCCTGCCATCACACCCCAGTGCAAACGCGGCATTGCGGCAATTGTAACAACGAAGGTCACGATTGCAATCACGCCATCGTCACGTGAAATGGTGAATAGTCGTTTGAACGCGCCAAAATCAAACAGGCTGAATATCGGCATGATGATCAACGCCGCCAATACCGAACGCGGCACGTAGTACAAAAGGTCGGTAAAAAACAGCAGACAAACCAGGACGCACACCAGCGTAAATACCGTAGCCCATGCACTGGTAGCGCCAGCATACAAGTTGAGCGCCGAGCGCGAGAAAGAACCACTGACAGGGAACGCGCCAGAAAATCCGCTGGCAACTTTTGCCAAACCCTGGCCTATCAATTCCTGATTTTCATCCCAGCGTTCACGCCGCTTGCGTGCCAATACGCGGCAACTGGACATCGCTTCGGTAAAACTGATCAGCGCAAGCACCAGACCTGCCGTCCACAATTCGCGATGATTGTCGAATGAAATAGCCGACGGCAATACCAGCGGCGGCAAACCGCGCGGGATCTCGCCCACCACTTCGCCGCCAGCTGCCAAATAGTCTAGCGCCCAGCTCAGTGCGGTTGCCAATATCGTGATGAATAGCAAGCTCGGAAAGCGAGGGAAAAAATGCTTGCTGAGTACCAGCAGCAACAGCGTGCCCAAACCAAATGTGCTCGTCATCAACATATGCGACGGGTCGGCAATCACGCGCTCGAATACAGTGACAGGATGCGCGGTGAAAATATCGACAACGCCAAACAGCGTCGGCAATTGCGACATCAGGATAATGAGTGCCGCCGCATTGATAAAACCGACGAGCACAGGCTGCGATACCAGATTACTGAGGCGGCCCAGACGAAACGCACCGAGCAAAAACTGTATCGCGCCGGAATAAATAGACAGCCAGATTGCCAGCGCCACCCATTGTTCGGATGCGGGCGCAGCCAGCGATGACAGCGAACCAAACACTAACAAGCTGGACAGCGCGGCAGGTCCAACTGCGAGCAATGCAGAAGAACCCCACAGCACGCCAATCAAACTGGGGATCAATGCCGCATACAAACCGGTTGCAGCGGGCATACCGGCCAGCGTCGCATATGCAACTGCTTGCGGAATCAAAACCATACCCACACTCAAACCCGCCCACGCATCGCTTTTCAACGACGATAAAGTCGGTCGCGGCCAGCGCAGGAAGGGGAAAAATCGTTTGATGTCGAAAGCAGTATTCATGGCAGCAGAAACAAGAGCAAAATCGAAATGAGAGGCAAAGCAATTCGGAGAAACCAAATCAAACTATCAAAGCTTATGCCGAAGAGCATGGAAATTTTCTTCAGTGCAAGTCATCAGCGCTTTAACTCTCCGGTTTTACCTAAATAAATGCCGCGCGTACAATACGCCCCATGAATATCACATTACCCGAGCTGGAACAGGTCATCAATTACTGGCGCATCAAATGCCCATCGACGGGCGAGGAAAGTGCACTATCGCCGGAAGTGAACGGCCTGGCGAAACTGTATGCGCTAATGATTTTTCACCAACAAAAAATTACGTCACTTGAAACTCTCGATCCCATCTGCCGGCAACTGATAGAAGGCTGGCGCACGCAAGCTGCATAAGTAGTGATCGAATCACTGCTGAAATATTGTGTTAAAAAAAGTTTGAAGGACTGGTTCAACCACTGCCTCAAACGATTCTGCAGCCGATTCCGCAGCCGCGTCATCAATCACTTAAAAAACTCAATCGAACTACCAGAATCAAGCCGCCATGTGGCGCGCCTGGCGTTGCGGCAAGGCAGCGTGCTCGGCTTTTTTCTCTGCAGTGTGTTCCGCCTTCTTGCTCGCCTGCACCTTCAGCTTGGTATTCGCCTGCCCTGCGTAATCACTGCGCAACACGGCAGCGACCAGTTCTTCATCCATGCCTATACTGACCAGCCATTTCGCTACCAGAACGGCCAAACGTTCAAGCGCAATGCGATTGGTCGCATCGGTCGTTGCATACAGCCAGTTCGATAACTGCATGAAATTGCCGAAGGATGAATCCGACATTGGCGCACCTAAAATCAAGGGCAAAGTATTCGTGAAGCGACCCGAGTTGGCGACCAGATCCCAGTAACGTGCAAAGCGCACCAGTTGTTGCATCTCATTGAAAGAGATGCGATCGGTTGCGAGGATTGTGTAGGGCGGATGCGGATCGAAGACGAGGCCGTATTCCTGCGTGTGACGAATAATTGGCGTACCGCGCAAGCGCTTCAAGATGCCGAATTGAATTTCGTGCGGCTGCAGTGCGACCAGCTTGTCGAAGCCGCGCGCAAAGCTCTCTACATCTTCACCCGGCAAACCGGCAATCAAATCGACGTGCATGTGTGCGTGCGAGTGTTCACATAACCAACGTATGTTTTCCGCGGCCTTCTCATTATTCTGCTTGCGGCTGACCAGTGCCTGCACCTCTGGATTGAAACTTTGAATGCCGATTTCAAACTGCAAAGTGCCAGGTGGGAATTTCATGATGCCTTCTTTCAAGGCATCCGGCAGATGATCGGGCACGACTTCAAAATGCGCGAACACCGGATCGTCAGGGTTCGCGGCCAGTTTGGCGAGGAAGAAATCCATAATCTTCAAACTGGTTTTGATATTCAGATTGAAGGTGCGATCGACAAACTTGAACAGGCGCGCACCACGTGCATGCAGCGTTTCCAGCTCGGCGAGAAAAAGTTCGATATCGAAAGGCCATGCGGTTTTGTCCAATGCCGATAAACAAAATTCGCATTTAAAAGGACAGCCGCGCGATGCTTCTACATAAAGCGTGCGATGCGCAATGTCTTCGTCGCTATACAACTGATATGGCATCACCAATTCAGACAATGGCGGTTGCACACCGGCGTGCGTTTTCATCAAGGGTTTAGGGCCGTGCAGTATCTGTTTACACAAAGCGGGGAAGGTGACATCGCCCCAACCAGTGATCAGATAATCAGCCATCTGCACGATGCTTTGCTCGTTTGATTCGTACGACACTTCCGGTCCGCCGAGCACGATCACCACTTCCGGCGCGACACGTTTAAGCAGCGCGACCAGCTTGGTGGTTTCTTCGACGTTCCAGATATACACGCCGAAACCGATGATGCGCGGTTGCTGTGCGAGTAACTTTTCCACTATGTCGGTGGTGCGTGCACCGATCACGAATTCCTGCAATTGCGTCACACTTTGCAGCTCGCCCATATTCGCCAGCAGGCAGCGCAAACCCAGCGATGCATGCGTGTAACGGGCGTTCAATGTGGATAGCAGGATGGTCATGGCGAGAACAACAGTAAGGGAAGCGCTCATTCTACGCCGCCCGACCTGAAAATCATTCGGGTTGCGCACATACGGACGCTGTCTCTTCCTATAATGGGCGATTCTCTCGCGCTGAGCATGTGCGTTAGACGCGAACCATTTCAAAAAGAACAATTCATGCCATCTTTATTCATGCCTTCAGTATTTCAACTCACCGGAACTTGCCTGCTGATGTTTGCCGCCATGACAAGTCATGCAGAAAACGCGCGGCCTGCATCGCGCGCAAGCAACATAAGCGAAGTCGATGCCAATATGTGCCAGACCATGCGCGATACCGATGTTCTGCACAAAGGCGCGCCGGTTAGTTGCGCGCAACTGCGCGTCGTGCATTTTTCTTATCTGGGATTTGACGGCAAGGTGCACGACGATGGCGCGGTGATGGTGATGGCGGCGCTGGCCGATCACGTGCAAGCGATCTTCGCCACACTATTGCAAAGAAAATTTGCCATCGCCGAGGCGCAACTGATGCAGCATTATCGCGGCGACGATCTTGCTGCGATGCGCGCCAACAATACATCTGCCTTTAACGACCGCGCAATCATCAATGGCGGCGCGAATGGCAGCGCACCGTCGCTGCATGCCTACGGTGCGGCCATCGATATCAACCCGATCCAGAATCCATTTGTGGAATTTGAAAACGCCGGCAAGGCCAGCTATTCGCCAGCCGCCGGCAGCACGTATGCGAATCGTCTCGCGGTGCGGCCGGGCAAAGTTACGCGCAAGGGCATGGCTGAAGATGTGGTGGATGTGTTCGCAGATCATGGTTTTTTGATTTGGGGCGGCGATTGGGATGCGCCGATTGATTATCAACACTTTCAGATCAGTCGCTCGCTGGCTAAAAAATTAGCCGCTTTGCCGGTCGCGCAAGCGCAAATCGTTTTTAATGACTACGTAAAGAGTTATCGCAACTGCACAGGAACAAATAAAACGGCAGCGGGTTTAGAAAACAGCAACATTGCAAAAGCAAACACAATGAAAGCAAAATGCATCAGCGCAGTCGGTAAACCTTAGTGCCGGTCAACCATCAGCTTGCGGCAACGTTAGGCAAGCATGTCTGTCGTTTTTTGTGTGATAGCGCTGCACTGAAGCTTGACGGACAGACCGCTAGCGCGTGTACACTCGCGCATCGACGACTAAACAAAGTCGCACCTATTTCGGAGATTGCTAGCCATGCTTATTAATTGCGTCGCCTATCAGGACGGCAATAAACTATCCGATATTTCGATCGAGGCAATCAGCGATTACCTGAAGCGTCCAGGCTGTTTTGTCTGGGTCGCGCTCAAGGATGCGGATAAAGACGAGCTCGAACAGATGCAGAAAGAATTCAACCTGCATGAGTTGGCAGTTGAAGATGCACTTAACGGTCATCAACGTCCGAAAGTCGAAGAGTACGGCGACTCTTTATTTGCTGTTGTGAAAACGGCTGAAATGGTGGACGGCACCGTGTACATCGGCGAACTCGATATCTTCGTTGGCCCCAACTATATTTTGTCGGTACGCAATCGCAGTACACATGGCTTCCTCGGGGTACGTGCACGCTGCGAACAAGAACCGGAACAATTGCGCAAAGGTTCGGCCTTCGTATTGTATGCATTGATGGACGCGGTGGTCGATCGCTACTTCCCGGTAGTGGAAGCACTGGAAAGCGAACTGGAATTGATCGAAGCGAAGATCTTCAACAAGGGTTCGCAGCGCGCCAACATCGAACGATTGTATGAGCTAAAGCGTGAAGTCGTGATGTTCAAGCATGTGGTTGCGCCGCTGATGGAAGCGGTCGGAAAATTGTATGGCGGGCGCGTACCTTATCTGTGTGAAAGCACGCGCGATTACTTCCGCGACATCGGCGATCATTTGTATCGCATCAATGCGCTGGCCGACGCCTTCCGCGACACCATCGCAACCGCGATTCAGGTAAATCTGTCTATGGTAACGATTGAAGAAAGTGAAGTGAACAAACGCCTCGCTGCTTGGGCTGCCATCTTTGCGGTGGCAACTGCATTCTTCGGTTTGTGGGGAATGAACTTCAAGTACATGCCGGAACTGGATTGGAAATATGGCTATCCAGTTGCTGTCTTGATGGTGAGCAGCGTATGTGGCTATCTTTACTACCGATTCCGAAAATCCGGCTGGTTATAGTTGCCTGAGCTTAAGTAAAACGGCATCCGCTTGGATGCGTTACCTCGCCGTGCTTGGTCTTCTACTGGATATTTTCTTTACTCGGCTGCGTTCTGAATAAAGTGACGGTAAATATGGTGCCGAGTTCCTTGCTCGACGTCACCTCAATTTTTCCGCCATGCGCTTCAGTAATGGAGCGCGCGATGAAGAGTCCGAGGCCCAGACTGGTGGTTGCCCTCCCCTGTTGATCCTCACTTTTGGAAAGCTGCACCAAGGGATCAAAAATAGCCTCGAGCGAATCAGAAGAAATGACTGGTCCGTTATTTTTCACTTGTACTGTGACTTTATCCACCTCACCTTTTGCGGCAATAATGACAGAATCATTTTTTCCTCGATATTGCGCGGCATTGCTCAACAAATTAGAGAACACCTGCTGCAACCGAGGACTGTCGAAATCATCAAGCAACAAGCCAGACTTTTCAAGCTTGAACGCGCATGCCGGATACGCCGCACTGGCATCATCCAGCGCGGCCTGACAAATCTGTTCCATATCGGCTAAATTGCGCGATATCGGAATTTTTCCATCCAGTTGAACGCGGGCATACTCAATCAGATCGTGCACCATTGCTGTCATGGTTGCTGCGCTTCTTTTGACGCGAGCGCCAATTTGCAATATTTCCGCTCCCTCACCGCGTTTGGACAGGTAATCGCCTGCCATGGTGATTGTCGCCAAAGGGCTTCTTAAATCGTGTCCAAGAATCGCCAGAAATGTATCGCGAGTCCGATTGGCACGTAAGCCGTAAGTCATGGCTGACTCTGCTAGCGCCTTGTCAATGGCCTCGTTAAATCGAAATATTTCATTCCACGTCTGTTCGGACGCGCTGGTCATTTTCGGCATCCATAACTTCAAGACGCTTGCACGCATCGCGCGGTACTCCGAAATAACCTGTGGCATCGTGAAGCCTGATGCATGACGAACAGTGCCATGTTCGCTGGCAGCACTATCGTGATTGGCGTCAGGTTTAATCCCTTTTGATTTATCGCATTTTTCTTTGTCAGTCTCTTCACAATCCACTTCGCGGGAAATCTCCTCGAGAATCTGTTTGCCATGATCGCGCAGTTCCACGGACGACATATCCCCGGATTCAGGCTGAACTTGTTTTGCAAAAGCTTTCCACTCAACAAGTATCTCTTCCATATTACCAAGGATAAAACTGGATAAATTCATGGCTGCCTTGTATTGAAAAGTGGAACTGTTTTGCTTAGCTCTACGATTGATCGATTGTTGAGCGGATAGATAGCGATGCAGTCCCTAAGTTTCAGCTAAATCTACATAGCGATCAAATGAGCTAAAGGCAATATTGAATTCCATCAATAGGTAATTTTTGCATCCAAGCAGTAGTTGATACCGCCGTTCAACAATGAAGCAAACTCGTCGTTGAGTCCTACAGCGAGAAGCGAATTTTTCCTATAGGACTTTTCGCTCACGATACTTAGTATAAATTCGACTTAACGAGAAACTGATCCACGCGCACTTTTGTATTCGCCACTTTGCAATCAAAAACAGGAGCAAACATGAATTTTATTTTATGGATAGTAATCGGCGGCATTATTGGTTGGTTGGCCAGCATGGTCATGAAAACCAATGCCCAACAAGGCATGATTCTTAACATCATCGTCGGTATTGTTGGTGCATTGTTGGGCGGATGGTTTCTTGCGCCTTTATTTGGCACTGGCACCATTAATCAAGATGATTTCAGCCTTCCGTCACTGGGCGTGTCGTTTCTCGGCGCACTCATTCTTCTGGCAATCTTCAATCTTGTCCGAGGCCGCGGCGTGCGTTGAAATGCGTAGCTTGTAAATCGTTGTCTTAACGCTGGAATAGCGTATTTTCAGTGACCAAAGTTGATGATGGCTGAGGGTCAATGAAAGATCTGAATGCACGAAATGCCCAGAGCGAATTCACACTCTGCAGATCGTCGTCATTGCGCTTGATGCTGATAGGCGACGACGTGCGCGTTTCCACGCCGGTCAAAACTGCATCATTCATCGAAAAACCTTTGACCTGCTTTTCAAATGCGGGCAATGCTTCGCGTATCGCTGCTATCACGTAGCTCGGCAGAGATGTATTCAAATCGCCCAGCTTTACACCCGGCTTGTATGACGGAATCACCGAACCTAATTCAGTCGAAGGCCGATCTTTGATGAAGTCACCAACCAGTTGACCAGGCGCATCGTAATTGCTGCCGCCCAATTCAAATGCGCGCTCTTCCCATTGCCGTTGAAATTCCATGCCGGCTAAAGGATCACCCGGATAATCGGCTGGCGTGATACCTACTACGATACCGGCGTTGGCATTGCGTTCGTTGCGCGAATACTGGCTCATGCCGTTGGTGACAACACGACCCGGCTCCGACGCTGCAGCCACCACTGTACCGCCCGGGCACATGCAAAAACTGTAAACCGAACGGCCGTTGCTGGC